>Ga0154575_1044_pt4 | contig 18379 bp, 12 predicted proteins | sample RifGroF2_FD_116004 | JGI IMG/M metagenome (GOLD analysis project Ga0154575, IMG submission 116004) | Planctomycetes bacterium GWF2_50_10
GAGCCTATTACCTGCCCTACCGATATCGATTGGCCCCCGCGAAAAAAACGCCTGTCACCCCTTCCAAGAGTATTCATGCCGGCCAGCACCAGGTCCCCGTTTTGCACCTTCGATTTGACCCGCTCAATCCGTCTGCCGATAACGAGATCGCCGGTTTTTACTTTTTGCCCGCCAAAATCCATGGCAGAAAAACCAGTTACATAATTATTAGTCGCCAGCCGCCATGTAAATACATATACCACCGCAAGAATCAGGCACACTACTACCATTGCCATCATGCGGCGAAGGATATCTTTTTCGACTCGCATGTATGAGCAGCTCAGGGCCATCCACGCGTGCAGGGCAATTGCAGTGCCGGTGAAAAACATTCCGGCTGACATGCCGAAGAAAAATACAGCCGTCAGAACCAGCACGATCCATATACCAACAAGTATCATGGCATCGCGCCATTGCTTCTTTATGACGTGGCCAAGGCCGGGGATTATAGAAATATAGATACCGAGGTACTCGTCATCAACAGCCCCCCTTGCCCACTGCGGTATCACAATTGGGCGTATGATGCCGCTTCTTCGTGCGAGGCGCATGATGTCGCGGCCGGGCTTTTTCCACCACCTCATGCGCGGCGGTTCTATCTCTATCGCTTCGCCGACCGTGGTAAGCACCGAGCCGCATTTAAAGCAGCGGTCCAGGCCGGGCATGTTCTCAAAATCGCACTGTCTGCATCGCATGTGCCGGGTTATCCGTTGGCCAGTTTTTGCTGGAGTTTAACTGCCGTGGTCGCCTGCGCCTCGTAATACTCGCTTGTGAGCTTTTGATCTTTAATTTCGCCCACGACTTTGGCGAGCCAGTTGGCGTATTCCATGCACGCCTTGCCTTTTGCTCCTTTGACGTGCACCTTAACTTCGCCGGATTTCAATATTGTTATTTCAACCTCGTGCTGAGCCATATATTTTCCAGTCTCAATTTGGTTATTCGATGTGCCTTACGTTGATTTTTATGCTCTGATCGGAGAGCACTTCCTGGTTGGTCACGTTAAAGCCCTTGTTTTTGAGTTCTGTCATGACCTTATTATAAACGAACACCTGGTTTAATTTGCCCTTGAATTCCTCCGCGATCTCAGCGAGTTCACCCTTGCTTTTGCCTCCGGTGGCGCATATTACGCATCTGTTCATCTCGTCGGTGCGCACACGGAGCTGGACGTTGTCTTTTTCGAGCACCATTTCGTTCATGCCCGCAAGGTTCTGGGCAGCTACCGAGCTTTTTTCAAGCTCAAGCTCAACAGTCTCGATCTGTGTGTGCTCTTCTTCCTTGAGTTCGTTTGCGGTTTTTCGCACCACAAATCCCAGTGCCGCTGCCGCCCCGATCACTGCCGGCGCTATCGTCGGCCACGAGCCGATTATTATCGGCGCAAGTATTATTATCGTGCTCATACATTCTCCTTTTGACTATTTTGCTGATCGTGAGCAGAGACATACTTTTCCCTGCTGGCGGACCTTGCCCTGCCGGTTGCCCATTTGCGAAGCTCGATCATTTTCTCGCTCATTGTTTTTGAAAGCGGAACGGTCTGCGTGACGGCGGTGATTATCCTTTCGGTCGTGAGATTCTGCTTTTCGTAGAACGCGTCGAACATGGCGCTGACGATCGCTTCTTCGATTTCGGCACCACTGAAGCCATCGCTAACCTCGGCTGCCTTGGCCACGTCGAATCTTTCAAGATTGAATTTTCGCTTGATCAGATGCACCCTGAATATTTCCTTGCGTTCCTCGGTGGCGGGCAGATCGACGAAGAATATTTCGTCGAAACGGCCCTTTCGAAGCAGTTCCGGCGGCAGCAATGTCACATCGTTAGCTGTAGCGACGACGAACACCGGCCGTTTCTTTTCGTTGAGCCATGTCAAAAATGTTCCAAAGACCCTTGCGCTGGTGCCGCCATCCGTGCTGGCGGAGCTGCCCTGTGAGCCGCGAAAGGCTTTGTCAATTTCATCTACCCAGAACACGACCGGGCTTACCGATTCAGCTACTCTTATCGCACGGCGAACGTTTTCTTCCGAAGAGCCGACAAGGCTGCCGAACACTTTGCCTACATCAAACCGCAGCAGCGGCAGTTTCCATATATTGCTTACCGCCTTGGCCATAAGACTTTTCCCGCAGCCCTGCACACCGAGGAGCAATACGCCTTTCGGCGCAGGAAGTCCGAATTGCCTGGCCTGATCTGTAAAGGCAACCGTGCGCTTCTGAAGCCAGTTCTTAAGCTCGTCGAGGCCGCCAACCGAGCTCATATCCTCGTTGGCGGCATAATATTCCAGCAAGCCGTTCTTGCGTATTATCTGCTCCTTCTCCGAAAGTATCACCGCGACACTTTTTTCACTTAGGCCGTGATGTCGTACCAATGCTTTGGCCAGCACATTTTCACCTTCCGACAGCGTAAGGCCCATAAGCGAATGGACGATCTGCTCACGCACTTTCGGCACCTGCGTAACGTCCAGCTTGGGGTTTGCCTTTACCTCTTCCACTATCCGCCCAAGCAGAGCGGTGAATTCCCTCTCGGCGGGCAATTCGAAATCCAGCACCGTTACATCCTTCTCCAGGTCGCATGGAATGCTGAAAGTTGGGCTTACGAGTATGATCGTTTTATAGGTATTCTTCAATGTAGAGGCCATCTCACGCATGCGCCTGACTATTGCAATATTGCTGTCCTTTAAAAAAGGATGGAGATCCTTGAATATATAAATCGCCGGCTCAACGTATGACGAGATCGTATCCATCGCTATGAGCGGATCGGCGGTGGCTGTGTCCTTGTGCTTTTGGGACTGGGCCGAAGTGCCGTATGGTACCAGCCCGTTGGTAGCAGACCACTCGAAGACCCGCTTGCCGAGGCGCTCGGCTACTTTTGCGACTTCCTCGCCAACGCGCTGCTCCTCCCATGATACTATATATATGAGCGGGTACCTGGCTCTTACCAGTGTTTCAAGCTCTGTCATGGGCGCGCGTGCGACCCCGGACGGTGTGGGGTTGGGTGCCGCGGCGTTGATACTTGCCGGTTTTGCCCCGACTGCTTTTAACGTTTCATTTTCAGCCATAAAATCCTCATTTAATTTCCTGATCCTGATCAGGCGATTGCTCATCTGACATTTGTTTTTTAATACTTTCGGCCACGGCAATGAGTTTCTCATCCGGCGCAACCATTACTATTCGGCCGTCGCTTAACACGCGTATCTCAAACTCGCCAACTTTGGTTTTTCTCGGTTTATTTTCCAGAATGCACCAGTTTTAATCCCATATCTCGCGCCAGGGTAACTGCTCTTTCCAATTCCTTGCTGCTTACATATTCGAGCGGACAAAGCTGAGAATGAGCCGGCGGTACATAATCACCCTTTATACTCACCGCTGCATCCGGCGTCTCAGCTGCGATCCATTCCAATACCGGTCTTGTACAGCATTCGAAATGGCCGGGCATAAGTACATGCCGAACTATTGTCTGGGCCTTACATGCCGCCTCTTTTATTCGCATCTTGGCAGTCTCGCGATAGTTATTTGCCCAGAGCAGCTTGCAGCCGCAATCATTATTGCCGCATTTGAGGTCAGCAAGGTAAATATCCACAAGGCCATCCAAAAGCTCAGCGGCCAATTCGCCATAATACATATTAGAGTTCCAAACCACCCGTGTTGTTACAGGCAATTCCTTCAAAAGCTGCAAAATAGCATATAAATTTACAGCAGGCTCGCCGCCAAGCAGGTTGAGAGTCTTTGCACCAGCCGCCTGTTTTTGGAGGATATCCTTCGCCAACAAGCCCGTATCCGTTGGCGGGCACACCTGGCAAGGCTCGATATTGTACTGGCCCACAGAGCAGAATTCGCAGCGGAGATTGCAGCCGGAAAAATAAAGCTGGTGCGAGGGGTTTAGCCCATACTCCTCGTAATTTACGACCATGCTCCTGAAGCAATAACCACACGCGTCAAGAGAGCAATAACCCTTTTCACCCCTGAGCCGGTTGGCGCCGCAGAGGCGCGGACACAGCATGCAATTTTCCATTGCCTGACGCGCACGCTCGATGCGCACGTCAAGGTCATTATGAGCTTTTGGATCCATCAATCAACATCCACAAACGCCCCGGGTTTTTTAGCGCTTTTGCCCCGAGCAGGCCCAACAGCCTTTCGCTCGTTGAATTTCCACAGCAGCTTTAGATAACCGCACGCAATTGCCGCGCCTGCCACGTCAATAAGCGAAAGCGGTCGCGGGATGCTCAGCAGCACTCCTATGGCGATCATGATCAGTGCCCCGTGATGAGCTTTGATGGTGCCAAGGAAGGAATAAGAGAGATTATGGCGAAACGTAAGACCAAAAGCACCAATAAGCCCATACACGCAAGCGCCGGAACCGGCCACCAGTATGCCTTTAAAAAATATGCTGGCCAGAAGGTAGATCAGGCCGCATGTTGCCGACATAATTACCCAGAAGATTATCCAGGACTTTGCGCCCCATTTGTTTTCCAAAGCTGAGCCGATGAAGATGATCACGAGAATATCCCATGCCAGCGGAAGACCACAGCTGTTAAAGAACGAATACGTTAGAAGCGTCCATAACTTGCCGCTCATTACGTTATTGGTGCTGAGCATACCCCATGACGCGACAAACTTTGTGGCCCATGCGACCCCAGCGTAACCGGCTCCGAGCAAAATACAGAAAATTATTACCGCCGGCGTGAAAATACGGCCCGCCCCAAATGTAACTGTCATATTTCTGCTGTTATACACTCGAAGCCTCCATTTATTTACATATGAGTGTACATTGCAAGATGGCGGAGGTCAACAATTTTGCTTTCTCATCACTTGCTTGTAATTTTGGGCGAAATTCTATATTTCTGTCATGACGTTAGCGGGTTGGGGTTCGATATGAACTGGGGGCGTTAGTTTTTCTGGAATTCTCATTGCGGCCAGGATGCTGGCAGCGGCGGCGGCGGAGCCTATCGCGAAGGTCCACTGGTAGCCAAGATATTTCCATATCAAGCCGCCGATAGCGGCATCGATACAGCAGCGATGTGATTTGCAGCGATGCCGGTGCTGAGCGTCAAAGTTTTTTCATTCGTGGGGGCGAGTTTGCCTATGTAAGTCGTGATCGCCATCGCGAAGACGAAGAAGCAGCTGTCGAGGAGGTAAACGCCGTAAAGCAGGTACTTGTTCGATATCACAGCATAACCGATGAAGCACACCGTCATAAATCCGTAGTAGAATACAAGCACCTTGCGCTCGCCGACTCGGTCTATGAGCCGCCCTACCGCTTTGGATGAAAACCAGCCTACCAGTTGCACGATCATCCATAATACGAGCATAGTTTTTAAGCTCGTGCCGTATTTGAAAACCAGCAGGTATCCGGCAAAGGCGAGGAAGATCTGTTTTCGCCAGCCCTCGAAAAAATTGAGCAGGTAGTAAAGGCCGTACTCTTTTCTTATAACCAGCCTGGGCCTGGCGCTGCGTATCTGCTTTGGAATGAACATGCAGCACGCCGCCGCGATAATCGCCGCAGAGCCCGCAAGGATATATAAAGGCCTGATCGCTACGCCAGCCTGCGTTAAACCGTATGCCGCGAAGAGTCCGGCTGCGCTGCCCAAGGCGCCCCAGGCCTGTATCTGTCCAAGGCGTTTGCCCTGCTGGCCTGGTTCTGCAAGAGCAAGGCCCATTGAATTAGGCAGCGGGAACCAGACGTGAAGTCCCTGGCTCCAAATAACATTTATGATCACTAGCCAGTAATATTGGTGCACAAAAGCTACACTCGCAAGCCCAACGCCGAACAAAACCAGCGCCATCGCCGCTATTACCGGCTCTGCCAAACCAGCTATTAGTATCAGGATACCAAGGGCAAAAATTCCGCATGTTTCACGAAATGCCTCCAGCATTCCCTGCTCAAGGCCGGTGAGACGCATCTGCTCGACTGCAAAATTGGCGTTTAGACCAATTTGCAAGATCAGGGCAAAACCTACTGCTGCCGCCGCGAAGCAAAGAAACCTTATGCTGCGTTCACGATGCAATACAACGTTATCCATATCGCCTTTCAAAAACGTAAAGGCGAATTATCCCGTAAAGGCCGATCTTTCACAACGGCAAAATCAATACGCGGTGATCGGGTTTGACCCGGCAAATTCATACGCATTTGGGCCTTCTTCGCGGGGCTGCATCCAGCGGCCCAGTACCGGGCTGTAATGCCTGCCATCTTTTTCGAATATGGTGACACTATCAATTTGCTCCAATCGCATTGAGTTATAGAAAAAGTCGTTGCCGATCTCCGACTGGGTGCTGGGAATTCCGAAGGCATCATAGACATAATATTCCCTGTCCTCGGCTCTGCCATATTTGCCGCCGATAAGAGCCATGACGGAGGCAGCCTGGTCATAGAGATAATAATACTGAGTCTCAGTGCTGTCGGATAAATTGGAATGCCAGCCGTCTGAGTTTATATGCGAGGCGAAATCCTCCAAATCGACCGAGTTTGAATCATCTTCGTCATATTGGCCGTCGTATGAGGGGTTGTTCGAATCGCAAAGCCATGATCCGCAGAAACCGATGAGCCATGCCACTTCGTTTGCATCTACATAAGGTTCCTTGAAAAGCATCGTTATCGGGGCCTCGCCCTGGCCGTAAGCATAGCTTCTGGCCAGATCGATTACATTATTTGCGACAACCGTTTCGGCAACTACGCGTCCTTGCGTATCATAATAGAAGTATTGACCCAGGCCGTCTTTTACGGTTTTGATCCTGCGACCAAGCGCATCATATTCGTAGCTGACCAGCACAATGGTGCCGCTCTTTATTTTGGCAAGCCTGCCGGCGTAGTCGTACTCATACCCATATTGGCAGGCATCAAGCTGCAAATTACCGCTTTGATCGTAACTGAGATTCGCATCTTCGATTATACCCCATCCGTAATCTGTTTCGATATTGGTGTACTGGTTAAGCGAATTGTGCTGATAGGTAACTACGGTGCCGTTTTGGTTGTATGTGGCAAGCCTGTTGCCAAGCGAATCACAGCCGAATTCCTCGGAGCCTGGTGTGGGCGAACTCATGGACATGCTCTGCATGAGGAAGTCGTCTTCAAAGTTCATAAAACTCATCATCGGTTCTTCGGAAAAACCGGTCATGATCAAAGTTTCAGGGGCCGTGGGCTGCTGCTGGATAATTTCGGATGAGACCAACTGCCCGGCGGCATTATATTGCTCAACCACATCCGTTTGAGAATCTCCATCATAAGTTGAATTGATAGTTACCCGACCGCCGTCATCCAGGTATATTGTAAAGGAAATGATTTTGCCCTGGGCATCTGTAATAATTTTTGCGGAGAGGTTGCCCTGGTCATCGTAGACATTCTCAATTGTGCTGGCATCATTTGGCTCATTTGCATCACTAACTGAAAGCGCAACTACAGCGGCAATATCATTGCCGGCAAACCAGCTTGCGCCTATTGCGGCGGCCAATTCGATCTTGCCGATTTCAAAAATCCTGCTCAGGCCAGTTTCACTGGCGTACTGCGCAGCTGTAAGCCTGCCCAGCCTGTCGTACGTATAAAGGTCATAAACTGCCGGCAAGAGGTGATTGTATTGCATTGAGATTATGTTCGACATGTCGTCGTGCGTATATACCAGATCAAGCAGCGTTTCACTTGACATCAAGCTTGTGATCTGTTGGGTTCGCATAAGTTCATCGAAGGCCAGCGTTGTGGCAATACCGGCATTTGTGTATTCAATCGATTTTACCTGCGAACCGATGTACTGGTATTGTGCCAGTTGCGTCTGGCCCAGTGAAACCGTCTTGACCCTGCCAAGTCCGTCATGGGTGTATGTAAATTGATTGCCGGTAAGGCCGTCCCAAGCCATTACAAGATTGCCGGCCTGATCCCATTGATAATTCATGATAACAGTCGTGTTGCTGTCGTCATCGTAGGTTACAGTTTCGCTTTGCTTTAGCCCAAAGCCATTGTATGTAAAACTCGACTCGGATACTGTTATGCCGCCGGCCGTCTTTTTTGCCCATATCATCCGTCCGGCGCCGTCATAATCAAATTCCGTTCTGAATGTTGGAGCAGTTAAGCTGTCGGTTTCTTCCAGCAGCCTGCCAGTCCTGTCGCGGCTTTGCAGTACGCTTTTGCCATCACGGTTAACTATTTCGTCAACTTCTCCGCAAAGATCGTAATAATAGTTCTTTGCGCTTGCGTCGGCGTAAATGATATCTGAAATTTTGCCGTTCCTGGTGTAAATATACTGCGTCTTCTGCCCTGCTGGATCATAGGCGATCTGCCCGATCTTTCGGCCAAGCCTGTCGAATTCAAAATCGACCCTCTGGCCCACATCGTCCCTATCGCGAACCATGCTGATGATATTGCCCATCGCGCCGTAAGTGTTGACATCGATTGCGCCATTGGGCTTTGTTATGCTCGTGCACCTGCCCATCGCGTCATAAGAGTAGGATGTTACAATATCTGTTCCCGTTTTCTCTATCGTGGCAGAAGCAAGCCTGCCCTGGCCGTCGTAACCATAAACTGTGCCCACCGTAACAGAACCTGCAGAACCCGCCTGGTTGTAATTTATCTCTTCTGTCCTGGTGATTCGGCCGGGATAGACCGTATCGAAATACGTCTTCTTTTCATTCCCCTCTGCGTCTACAACCCGAACCTGTCGGCCGATGCCGTCATAATAGTGCGTCGTTATCGCGGTCTGGTTAGAGTTGTAGTATGTCTTCTCCTGGTATAGACGACCTGTATTCTCATCGTAAATAAAATCTTCTACCTTGTCGACAGTTGTATCTATTTCTGCATTTGAGGCACCGTCGCGCATCGTCGCGCGGCGAATCATGTTGCCGAGGTTGTCATATTCAAATCGCACCTGCTCCAATGCGACATCATCATTTAAGGTTGGCGTGCCGTTGCAGTCGTAAGAGGTCGTCTTGATCACCCTGTCGAGGCTGTCGATCAAATTGGTTTTATAATTGCCCATCTCGTCGATGGTCTTTACCAGCCTGCCGGCCGAGTCATAGATTTTACTAACCGCAAAGCCATTGGCGTCGATGGAGGCAGTGATGCGTCCATCACCGTCGTACATCATAGAAGTCTCAAGGCCTTCGCCGTCGATAAGCCGCACACGCCTGTTCATGGCATCGAAGCCGGTTTCGCCTATTATATCATTAGGCTCATTTATAACTGCGGGGTTCACTGAACCCGGGCCTTTGCTGACCGTTTTTACCAGGTTACCCGCCACGTCGTACTTGAATATAGTGATGCTGTCATTTGCGTCATTAAGCGTCCCAGGCACCTCAAGAGTTCGTTCTGTGATAACCATGCCAAGCGGATCATACTGCTTCCTGATTTCTTTAAGCACAACGTCATTGGCATCACAAGCGGCCTCGCGCAAGGCTTGACCGGCCTCATTGAGATCAAATTGCGTATAGGCGCCCCCGGTCGATTGCTTGTACTTCCTGATGAGCCTGTCGAAATTGTCATAGGCAAAAACGTCGACGGTTCCATCGGGATTTTGCTGCTGGGTTAAATTACCGTTCAGGTCATATTGGCACGCGGTTACCAGCACGTTTGTGCTGCCATAGCCGGTGATCCTCTCTGTCACAAGGCCGCGACCGTCGCGAACGATCTTTTCCCACTTGCCGTCCGGGTAAGTAGTTTTGACAAGTTCACCCTGGTTGTCGTATTCATAAGTCGTCGTAAGCTCCAGGCCATTGACGTCGGCAGTTTCGCTCGTTTTTCGCCCAAGGAAATCATAGCCGTATTGTGTAGTTATCCAATCGGCGGGTTCATCAAAGGTAAATGCAGTGCCGTCTTTTGCCCGCTTCTGTGTAACCACATGGCCGTTGGCATCATAAATGTATTTTGTTTGCGAGATCAGTTCCAGCGAGGCATCAGGCTCGTTTATATCCGTCGCCTCGGCAAGTACAAACTCATCGGCCAGTTGTCCAAGGACGTTGTAACTCTTGCCGGTTACCACTCCTGCCGCCGATTTAATGCGCGTAACTTTGCCAAGATCGTCATATTTGTAAATTGTCGTAGCCTGCTCGCCCCTGCCATAGGCTTGTATTTTTGAATCAAGTCTGCCGGTTATGGGATCATAAATAAACTTCGTGGATACATTGACGCCATTTGGATCTTTGGCGATCTCCTCTATAACCCGGCCCGCGCCGTCATAAAGGTATTGCTTGACCTGGCGGTTGCCATCGCAAACAGGTCCGCGTTCGATGCTCAAGAATGTCGAGCCGTTGATGGTTGTGTATTCATACTCCGTTTCGCCGCCGTGCTGATCGATACGGCTTGAAACATTATTGCCGGAATAAAAAGTCGATACCGCACCGGCGTTGGCATCATGCTCGATATCATAGACACAACTGCTGATTATCCTTTTATCTGTATCATACACCGTCACGTCGGCCCGCTTGCCAGATGGATACAGCACTTCTTTGATGTTGTTTACGTCATCATAATTGTAAATGGTAGTAAACGTCTGTCCGGAAGGCTCCCAAAGACCCGTCGCAAGCTGGGAGTATTCCACCTTTTTGATCAGATTTTTAAGTGACGCGTCAGTGTAGTAGTATTTAACGCACCTTGCAGAATCATTGCTTAGCCAAGTGTATTCGGTCTTTACGGCGTTGTTGGGATCATATACAAAATCCCTGAATTTGCTCGTTTGCGCCCCACCGCCAGGATTTTTAACTGCATAGCTGGACACCAGCACCGGCTGATCCATTCGTTCATAAAGTTCATCGGTGAGCTTATTGACATCATAAACATCAAACCGCACTATATCGCCCACAGCGTTATATATCTTCTTTTCAACGCCTTCGAGCCTGTGGTCGTTATAATCCGCAACACCGTAATATTCGGTTGCTCCCGTGCCGCTGTCGCCGATCCATGCGGTGAGAAAATTTTCCCGGTTGTACTGCTTTTGCAATTGCCTGATGGTCTGGCCATGCTCAACATAGCTGATTACGACTGTATCCGCTCCGGTTGTCTGATTATGCGACCAGCCAAAGAGATATTTGTGATCGCTTGAGCCTGCAACTGGGCCGTCATACATTGCGGTCATCCGGTCGTTTGCGTCATAATCGAATCGCCACAAAATACTCCCCTGCCCTCGCGACTGGGATGATGTACAATACTCAATGTTGCTGGCGAGTTTTTTGCCCGTCTCGCTTGAAGTTGTATCGCAGTTATAATATAGCTTGCCCGCAGAACCCATATCACGCACGATATATGCGGGGTCATGGTTTGTCTGCCAGCCCCACCTGGCCATCGCAGCAGCTATCGTATTTGGCGCGGTGCTGTCCATACTGGGTATTCTAACGGCGTGATAACTCGCCGCGGCATACTGGTATGATATGGGCGTGATCATCGACCGCTCCGGAATGCAGTTGCCCCCGCAGGGCCAGTCACTGGGACCCCACTCAAACTCTATCCAGTCGATATCTGCCTGCCCAACCGGTGCGAAGACGCGGGTAAAATGTCGCAGGTGCGGCGGGTCGGGCCTGCGTTTGCGGTAATCCGTCATCCATGCGTCTTCGGGAACGTACTGCACAACCTTGATGCGAATCGTCCCTTGATCAACCTGCTTATCTGCAATGCATCCTTCGTAATAAAGGTACACCGTCTCAACGAGTACATCAAATTTCGCAGTGTATCCCAGAGGTTTGAATTGTCCGTTTGACGGCGTTGCGATAAGTGAAGGCGGTTCGTACTTGTTTATAACAACGGGATATTTTTGTCCGACCTTTGTAATTGTACACGCGCCAGGAGCACTTATACCATTGGGAAAAAACGTATCGAAATCCTCTTGCGATCCGTTGATCTGTACAGTCGTAATAAAGCCAACGCTCGGACCGCATTCGGTTTCCTGACATATCGGGTCCTGACCGGGGCATCCCCTGTTACTGCAAACAGCGGATTCGGCATCACTGTAAGTGAAAAAGACCATTGCCTGGCCAGTGTCGCCGTCGTCATCATAACATCCCACAGTCAATAAGATGTCAGAACTTACGCCCGGCACGTTGAGCCATCTGAGCCGGGTCTTGTGTTCAAAACCGAACGGGCAATTCATGTTATGCTTGAAACCTACCGGGCCTGTGCACTCTGAGCCTTTTGCTCCCTGAAGTAAGCCAGCCCCAAGCATGGCTATGACAAAAAATACACAGACTTTCTGACTGACGTTTTTTACGACCATCAGTTTGACCTCCTTGAACCGCAACTGGTGACTTTACTACGTTGATTTACAAACGTTCCGTTTAAAGCGAGGGCAAACCACACCCGCATTACGAATAGAAATCATATATTTTATCGGATGCAAAAGCAATCAAATTGCTGATTTACGATAGGATATATGATCAGTGTCGCGTGTAAAAACGGCGTGGATTATTGGGGATCGTCGGATGCTCTTACAATTCCTTCGCTTGTAACATCCGCGCATATCTTCTGGCCTGCAAGAACTTTAAGAAAATCGGCATCGGGCCAATCACCGTCAAGCATTCTCTGCAAAAGGGCCGAGTCGCCTTTGAGTTCGTCATACTTCCAATTTAGAAATTGGGCGCATTCTTGCGTAAATTTTTTCTGCTCATCGCTGCCAGCCAGCCCCCAGTCCACATACGTTGCCCAACCGTATTCCTTGAGCCAGCCCTGCTCCATTTCCATAAGATACTGGGCGTTTTCCTGACCGTACTTTTCGGTATATTCCTTAAGCAGTTTTTCAACCCGTTCCTTCGATGGCTGTAGGCTCTGCTCTATCCAGCCGTCGCTGTACCAGTAGGTGCCGCGATGAGAATCGAAATATTCCTTATAACGATCCTTTGACCCAAGCAGAATAGTAACGCAGTCATGCGCGCGCGGCACTATGGTGGTTGCGCGGGCAACTACCCTGTCTATGCCGTTACTGCAAAGTCCATAGCCAAGAAGCAACGCGTCATAAGGCCTGCCATGAGGATCCTCAATGATCTCCATTTCCTTTTGCACCTGCTCACGCAGTTTATCAGGCTCATTATGCAGGCCCTGTGGCATTAAAACTATATCGACAACGTTTTTTGATCGTGCTGCACAAAAATAAGCTTCCCGCTGGAGAACCTTACAGACAATAAATTTAAGTCTCATATACAACTAGCTCGCGATTATCGGTTTTAATTTTTGCCAGTCCGCTACGCCGGCTCCCAGTTCCTGGGCCTTTTGCAGATAAAGCAACTGATTTGGCTCCAGCCCCAGCAATGTAGCGCCGTAAGCGTCGCCGGCAACCTGATCACAGCTTGCTATTAAGGTACGCGTTTTTCGCAAATCACTGGTCGAGCCGCCCGTAGGCCCGTTTGTCGCCATCACTTCCACACCATCAAGTATCACCAGCGTCGGCCGCACCATCGCGGCAAGCTCAGCGATGATTGTATTGATGTCCTGGTGAAAAATATTCCTTCTTCCGCCCAGAAGCCCGTACCACCCCTTCATCGACATCGATGCCACGCTGCGGTGATGGTCTTTTATGGGCACTACCGATATAACCTTATTAACGTTCCGCATCGGCTCCCACAAGATCGGCCAATCCACGATCAGCTTACCCCCTTCAAGCGTATATGGGGAAAAATAGCTGTCCCTAGGAATCATAACTTTCGCGCCCGCGCCGGCAGCGGCCTTGCCTATGCCGCTTATTGCGAAACAACTGGATGCGTCGTTAATGGGATTATCGGTAACTATAACTTCCCTTGCGCCGGCACTATAGCAAAGCCGCACAACTTCACCAACCAAAGCCGGGTTGGTTGTAGCGCATAAGAACGGTGCCCTGGCAAATGCCGCATTTGGTTTTACCAGCACCCGGTCGCCCTTCTGCACGAACCGACCTATCCCGCCAAGCAGCTCAATTGCCTTAGCGGCCATCGCCGAACGGTCGTCACCCTTTACTACACTAAGCACCTTGCCCTCAACAGGCTTTACCGAATAGTCCCCAAGCTTTATCACGCTTTCTTGAGCCTGACCAGTTGGCCCATTTTTATCCATGATCGCATACGCCCCGCCGCCGACTACCGCCGCAGCGGCACCAGCCTTAGCCGCCCGTATTAAAAATTCCCGTCTCGAAATTTCCATCTTTGTTTCTTCGTTTTGTTTGTATTTTTTTGACTTATTTCTTCATTTAGAATTTGTTTGTTATTTGGAATTTGCGATTTGGATTTTTTTTAGCAACTCCTCCGCGATCTTCTCCCCCGCCGCCTTATCTTCCGCCTCATGCACGCCTGCCACATACTTGCCTTTTGCAAATACTATTTCGTAAAACCCGCCCAAATCCAGCACCGCGCCTTTTAGCTGTTCGTTATTCGATTCAACCTCCTGCCCCTGCGCGTTTTCAATTACGAACTGCTTGTATTCGGCGGCTAATTTCTGGGCCTCCGTCCCGTCACCGGCATCGACAATAAAAGCCGTCACCCCTACCCCGTCCACATCGTACCTTGCCGAGAACGTGTTTTTGAACCGGTCAAAGCCGTATGCCCCTGATATGAAATATTTATAGCTGCCCGCCACGAGTTGCTGTTTCGGGAACATTTCTATCTGTGGTATGCCGCCCGCTTGACTTGCGAAATTCTTGACGAACTTGCGCGCCGCCTCCACCATTGCCGCCGCCAGTTGCTCATCCAGGCCCGACGACATCACCTCGCAGTAGTATTTGCCCTTGCAAAAGAATACCGCGTCCGCTGTCCGGTAAGCCAGTTCACTGACATCCAGCACCTGCCCCTCGGGCCGCCTTTGCACTCCGTACACAGCAAACGCGTTTAATCCCGTACCCATATCATAGGCGTAAAATTCAAACCAAGTATCTTCCTTGCCCGCTTTAACAAACATCTGGCAGGTCATCTTCTGGAATCCCGATTCGAGATAAAGATCAGCCTTGCCATCGATCTTCTCATAAAGTGTTTCATTATCGAATATCTGGGCAACACCGGCAGTAAACCCAGCAGGAGCTATTTTTTCTAAACCAACTTGCGCCTCATTGTCGCCGGAATGGGCATTGGCCGCTTCAGCTTGAAAATGCAGCTTGTCGTAATTGAATTGCTTGAAATACACCCCCGCCAGCACCAATGCCACCGCGCAAAGCAGTAAGACAGATATCAGCGTCTCCAGCCCGCCCGTCTTCGCATTACTACGCATTTCTACTCCGGTTTGTCATAACCTGCTATTATACTCATACGTCAGCAAAAAACAATGCCGCTCTCCGCTGCCGCCGGCCTTTGAGTTTTATGACATTTTCCTGCCGGGGTCTTAGATTTTCCTGCTGAAAAATATCGCCGATAGTCTTTTTCCATGAGCCGCTTTACTTATCCTGCCGCGTATTGTCGCTGTCTTGCTTCTGGCTGCAATATACCGCCAAATGCAGTTTAGCTGTTTACTGCAAAACTTCCGGTTTTTACTTAAAGACCCCGACATCATTGAAAGTGTATGCTGTAAACGTAACAAGAGTTCAAAATAAAGGAGACAGCTATGGATCGCCAATATTATATTGACCTTGCAAACTCAGGGCTGCATTTCCCGATCGGAGCAGACCTTGTCCTTAAAGAGCACGCAGACCATGACGAGATACTTCGCGACGGCGTGCGGCTTGGCAAAGTCATAGCAGACGCCGCGACAATATACAAAACTCCCCTGGCCATGCCCGTGATGGATCTTGTTCTGGAAAAGGCACTTCTCCTTAGAGCACTTGGCGGCGTATCGGAAAAGGATATCCCCACATTCCATTTCTCATCGTGCCCCACACAGGATCAGTTGCAGACCATCCACTCTGCCATTAACGGCCCGCTGGATCCGCGACTGCAGGCCAACGTCGATGCCGTCCAATATGTAGCCCAAAACACAGATCTCCTTCCAGTCGGCATGAGCATCGGCCCATTCTCACTCATGACCAAGCTCGTAGCCGAACCAATCACACCAGTGTACCTGGCGGGTATGGGCATTACCGCAGCTGAGGATGCGGATGTGAAAATGCTTGAGACCCTGATGGATTTAGCCGTTGAAATAATCCTCCGCTCATTTCGCGCACAGGCAGCTGCAGGCGCAAAAGCATTCTTCATCGCCGAACCCGCCGCCAACTCCGTCTATGTCTCGCCAAAGCAGATGGCCGACGGCTCGGATATTTTCGACCGTATGATCATGAAATACCTTCGCCGCATAAAGGCCGAATTGGATTCTGCAGGGGTAGACCTGTTCTTGCACTGCTGCGGTGAACTGACCAATGAAATGGTGCAGGCCTTCACGAAACTTGACCCCGCATTGCTCTCCCTGGGCGCATCACGAAAGCTCTGGGAGGATGCACTTATCGTTCCCAAAAACATCGTCCTGTACGGAAACCTCCCTTCCAAACGTTTCTTCAGCGACGAGCTAATCACTGTCGACCAGGTTCGCCGCATGTCGCTTGAGTTCGTGGCAATGATGAAGGCGACCGGCCATCCTTATATTCTCGGTACCGAGTGCGACGTCCTCTGCGTCCATGGCCATGAAAAGACTCTCATGTCCAAAGCCATGGCTATCGTAGATTGCCTCGGCGACCACCATAATAACCAAAAATTCCCGCCAACCCGCATCCGCCCGGTCGCCTGAAAATTGAGCCCCCAAACCAGACGGGCAGGCTCCAAAACCTGCCCTTTTCTCCTTTCTCCTGCCTCCTTTCCCTCAACCCTGAACCCTGAACCCTCTTTTTAGTATTTGACACCGCCCACCTCCTCCTTTAGAATGCGACATCTTTTAATTTTATCGGCTCCGCGATGCGGTGCCGGTCTAAATTCAGGACAGCACAATAATGTTCAAAGTTGCGGAATAACGTTTATAACGCATTTATCAATGTTTAAGGAGAATCTAGAAATGGCCAACAAGAACGTGTATTTCTTCGGCGGCGGTAAAGCCGAGGGAAATGCCAAGATGAAGGAACTACTCGGCGGCAAGGGTGCCAACCTGGCCGAGATGGCGAACCTGGGAGTTCCGGTTCCCCCCGGTTTTACGATCACCACAGAAGTATGCACATACTACTACGCTAACAAAAAGACCTACCCGGCAACACTGAAGAAGGAAGTTGAAGCAGCACTGGCCAAGGTCGAAAAGACCATGGGCAAGAAATTCGGCGGCGAAAAGAACCCGCTGCTCGTTTCCGTTCGTTCGGGCGCACGTTCTTCCATGCCCGGCATGATGGAAACAGTGCTCAACGTCGGTCTTACAAGCAAGACGATACCCGGCCTCATCGCGATTAGCGGCAACGAAAGATTTGTATATGACGCTTACCGCAGGCTCATGATGATGTACTCGGACGTGGTAATGGAAAAGGCTGCCGGCATCGAACCTAAGGACGATATGGGTATCCGCAAGCAGCTCGAAAAGGTCATGGACGAGATGAAGCACGCAAGAGGCGTCAAGCTCGATACCGATCTTTCAGCCCAGGACCTCAAAACACTTTGCGATTCATTCAAGAAGAAGATCAAGGAAGTACTCAAGAAGGAATTCCCCGATGATGCCAACGAGCAGCTCTGGGGCGGCATTCACGCTGTATTTTCAAGCTGGAACGGCAAGCGTGCCATCAGCTATCGCCGTATAGAAAACATACCCGACGAATGGGGCACAGCCGTCAACGTACAGTCGATGTGCTTCGGCAACCTCGGCGACGATAGCGCAACAGGCGTTGCCTTCTCGCGTAACCCCGGCAACGGCGAACACAAGTTCTACGGCGAATACCTCATCAACGCACAGGGCGAAGATGTTGTCGCCGGTATCAGAACGCCTGCACCGATCAACGGCGCATCGCAGAGCGAACACAACAAGGGCCTCGTAACCCTCGAAAAAGCGATGCCCAAGGCATATAAAGAACTCGACGCCATACAGAAGAGGCTCGAAAAGCACTATCGTGACATGCAGGACATCGAATTCACGATTGAAAAGGGCCGCCTGTTCATGCTTCAGTGCCGCGTAGGCAAGAGAAACGGGCCCGCCGCCGTTCAGATGGCAGTGGACATGCTCAAGGAAAAGCTCATCACCAAGGAAGAGGCCGTAATGCGAGTTACGCCCGCCCAGCTCGATGAACTTCTCCACCCGATCATCGACCCCACACTTGAAAAGGCACAGAAGGTTCTTGCCAAGGGTCTGCCCGCAGGTCCTGGCGGCGCCAATGGCCAGATAGTATTCACAGCGCAGGACGCGGTGAACTGGGCCAAGGACGGCAAGAAGGTCATCCTCGTCCGTGAAGAAACCAACCCCGAAGACGTCGAAGGCATGAGAGCGGCACAAGCCATCCTCACCGCCCGCGGCGGCATGACAAGCCACGCTGCACTGGTAGCACGCGGCTGGGGCAAATGCTGCATAGTCGGCTGCGGCGGGCGGTGAGGATGGCTTGTGCCGCTCT
>Ga0154575_1115_pt2 | contig 17999 bp, 11 predicted proteins | sample RifGroF2_FD_116004 | JGI IMG/M metagenome (GOLD analysis project Ga0154575, IMG submission 116004) | Planctomycetes bacterium GWF2_50_10
CACGAGCCAGTCGATCTTAATGATGACCTAATCATAAACCTGCAGGATTTCGCAAAGATGGCCTTGGACTGGATGCAGGAATTTTGATCAAGAACGGAGTAATTGAAATCATCGAGACAACGGAAGCTGAGTTTAGATGAAAAAGTGTTCGATCTATATTTTTGCTGCTGTTCTGGCAGTGCCGATTTGGGCGGCTGATGCGGGTGCGGCCGGTATGATGGCCGTGACGTTCCCCAGCAAGAGCGGCTGGACAGTAAGCGGTACCGCAGGTGCCCCCGGATATGAGCAGGCACACAGGGTCAACACCAGCAGCGACCAAAGTTCGTGGGGCAATACCTACAGCCTGGTTGACTGCAATGGGCTCTCAACCGGGGCGGTAATGGATTTGTACGCCTCCGAGATTTGGAGTTGGTATTTCGGAGCCGCAACGAACGATCATGAACGCATGATGGATTCCGGTATTTCATCTGTTTCGGGAGTTACAGAAGTTCATGTGATCGACATTGGGTATGCTTCCTACGATGTCGTGGTTTATTTTTCATCGCAACTGGAGTATCCGCTTGTTTCAAAATACACAATAGGATCAACTTCGGCGTATGCCCAGCTTGCTGCTATGAGCTATTTTGGAAACAACGACACTTATGTCGCGGTCCCGCTGACCTCGACGGCAGATCTGCAGGGAAGTACTCCTGCAGGGAACTACATTGTTTTTAAGAATGTAACCGGAAGTACATTGGACATTCAAGTGACAGCGGGCTGGTATGGCAATTCCATATATACCTATCAGCCTGGCTCGCCTCGGGCATCTATAAGCGGTTTCCAGATCATTGAGATCGTCGAAAACAGTGATGTTGATGACGAACCTTTATTGGGAGATCTCAATGAGGACGGCAATATCGATTATTTTGACCTTGCCATAATTGCGGGAAGCTGGCTTTTGGAAGGTTCGACAGTATAAAGTAAAACTTTTTTAAAAAGGAGGAAGAGACGACGAAGAGTAGATATTCAGATGCAGGCTTTAGTTTTACGGATTAGAAACATACTGCTACGTGTTGTAGCAGCGGTTAATTTGAAAATTTTAGGATCGGAGGATGAGAAAATGATGAAGATGAGTTTGATTGGACTAGTAGTGGTTTCGATGATGTCGGTTTCGGCAGCTAATGCCGGCTCAATGGCCGTGACGTTCCCAAGCCAGAGCGGCTGGACAGTAAGCGGCACCGCAGGAGCTCCAGAATACCAGCAGAGCAACTGGGTTAACACGAACAGCGACCAAAGTTCGTGGGGTAATCAATACAACCTGGTTGACAACAGCGGCCAATTAACTGGAGCGAAAATGGATTGGTATGCTTCTCCGGTTTGGAACTGTTCTTTCGGAGCCGCAGACAATGATAACGAACGTATGATGGATAGCGGTCTGGCGGCAGCGGGCGAGAATGGGAAAGTGGAAATCAACGTTATAAACATCCCATATGCCAGCTATGATGTTGTGGTTTATTTTTCATCGGAACTGACGAATGCTTATGTCGCAAAATATACATTAGGGGCAACTTCCGTGTATGCCCGTGTACAGGCAATGAATGCCTTCGCAAACAGTAACACATTTACCCAGGTATCATCGTCTTCGACGACAAACCTGCAAGGAAGTACCCCAACAGGTAATTACATTGTGTTTAAAAACGTAACCGGCAGTTCGATGTATCTTACGGCCCAGAACGCATGGACAGGCGAAAACATATATACCTATGCAGCCGGTCAGCCTTGGGCTCAGGTCAGCGGTTTCCAGATCGTTGCAGTACCGGAACCCGTGACAGTTGCATTGCTTGGACTTGGCGGACTCATGAGTGTTCTCAAGAGACGCCGTAACTAGTTTTAGATTGTTTAATTGGAGACCTGGTATTAATCAGGTCTCCAATTAAAGTTATAGTGTTTTAAGGAGGCATAAGATGCTTAAGAAAACTTGGGCTACCTTAAATTTATCAAAAGTGGATTGTATTACGGTTCCCGCCGGCAGAACAAAGGGATTTACGCTGGTTGAACTGCTGGTTGTGATATCAATAATCGCATTGCTGCTGTCGATATTAATGCCATCGCTGCAAAGTGCGAGGGAACAAGCCAAACGGGTTGTATGTGCCTCCAATCTCAAGAATATGGGACTGGCATTAATAATGTATGAAGATGATTTTAAGGGCAGCGCTCCTGCAGTTTCATGGAACCCATATATGGATAGAAGCAACTATTGGCAGGGGCAACTGGCGCCATATCTGGGGTGGAGCGGTGCTGCTTCGAAATTTACCTATTCGGGCAAGTCAACAAGGGACCTGCTGAAGTATCCCGACAGAATGGTGAAGGTATTTAAGTGCCCCAGCGTGAGAGATAAAGAAAAAACTAAATTTATCTGGGGACACAGCTATGGAATAAATCACTACATGTTTGGAACGGTAGATGACTATGGCAGGTATTGGAGGGTCAGGGATCTTAAACATCCCAAAGAAACATTCTTATTGATGGATGACTTATATTATACTGTGGGCGATCCGGCATGCGTTGAAATGTGGGCGCTGCATCATAAAAAAACAAAGAACGTACTTTTTGCGGATAATCATCTAGCTATGGGGTATCAGGATGTTATCAGTGAAAAAAGCTTACCGGGAATTATCGGTTGGTATGATTTTTCCATATGGGGCGATACGATTTCTGCCTGGGCAACCATGAGCGGACCGAATCGGTGAGCCATGACAGTACATGCTGTATCGATGCAAATGAGATTGATGTTGTTCGCGACCTGTGTGAGCTGCCTGGCATTTTGCGGTTGTGCGCAGAAGGTCGAAAAAGTCAACGCGTATAGAATTGATCCAAATGCACATTCGGCTGTGACACCCGTGCCGGGGCCCGACAAGTGGTGGGAAAGTCGCCATCAGGCCATACTCGAGCGTGTAAAGCAGGGCAACATCGATATGATATTTATCGGCGATTCCATCACGCAAGGCTGGTGGGACAGGGGCATTGAGGTTTGGCGGCAATATTACGACAAACGCAACGCACTTAATATGGGCATCGACGGCGACAGGACGCAGTATATGCTCTGGCGGCTCGATCATGGTGAGATCACTGGCATATCTCCGAAGCTGGCTGTCCTGATGATCGGCACTAACAACTCCAACCGGAACGACAACACCGCAAAGGAAATCAGCGAGGGCATAGTAGCGATATGCCAAAAATTGCGCAAGGACTTGCCCAATACGAAAATTCTCCTGCTTGGTATTTTTCCTCGCGGCGATAAGCCTTCGCCGCAGCGTGAAAAGAATGCCGAGGCTAGCAGGCTTGCCTCGACCATAGCCGATGGCAAATGGATTTACTATATGGATTTCGGCGATAAGTTCCTCGAAAAAGACGGCACACTGCCCAAAGACATAATGCCTGACGGTCTCCATCCAAATTCCAAAGGCTATCAGATCGAAGCCGAGGCTATCGAGCCGCTGGTGGAAAAGCTCATGGGTGCCAGGAAATAAGTATTCTCTAAGATCGCAATTTTATATTTGTTTACAAGACACGAGCGATAGTATCTGCTCTGTAATAATATATATTAGTCCGCAGGTTATTTTTCATAAGGAACCCATGTATGACGACCCCCAGGCTCCACGTTGCGTTTCTGCTTTCTGGTATTTTTTTGATTCACGGATGTGTCTTTGCCGGTGTGTCAGAAGAAGTAATAGGTCCCGAACCATCACCCTTGCGGGAGTCGTTTAATTGCACGGATGCGAAACTGTGGCAGGTTTTTCCATATGAAAGCAACAGTGTGAAATTAGGGGTTGACGGCAACAATGTGGAATTTGCATGGCTGGGTTCAACAAGTCCAGAAAACCTTGCAGGCATAAGCAAGTATAATGAATTCGACGAAAGCCGCTGGTCTCGATACGCCAAAAGCTCCCAGATGCTTGAGATCAAACGCGGGTTCAACAAACAGATAAGAATGAAATGGGAAATCACGATAAAAGAACGTGAATTCGGCGCGATGGTAACTCCTATTGCGATTCAAATAGGGAAGAGCGGCAATGAATTGGGCAGGGTTGAACTGCAGCGTATTTCGCTGCCGCAACAAATGGGGCCCGGCCATATTCATACTGTCGGTCTGAATTTCGAGCCGTCCGCTGACGCAGTTGGGATAATTCCGGCGTTGAAGTTTACGGGGAACGCGATGCGATGCGTGGTCAAATCGGTCGTTATTGAGCCGGCTGCGATCAGGCCCAAGTGGGACTCACTCATTAGAACCGGCGCAAGAATCCCTGAAGTGCGGTACGAGGACGATGGGATCCGTCCCAAGCCTGATGCAGCGAAACTTACGCCTAAGGAAATCGACGATTATCTCGCCAAATGCCCCAAGGCCAAACCCGAAATACGAAAAGTGGATTCAGACACTCCGCGCGTTGAACTTTACGTCAATGGCGAAAGGATAGCGCCTGCGATTCATTTATCGGCATTTGCCGGAACGGGATCATCGCGTTTCGGTGATTTTGATGATGCGGGCTTAAGAATTGCCGCTGTATCTGTAAAGGCAGGCCCCAAAACGGATACACCTGCTGCGTCAAGCAATGTCTGGCTGGGCAAAGGTAAATACGATTTTGAACCGGCAAGGGAAGCGATACGCCATGTTATAGCTCGTGCGCCGCATAGTTATGTTATGCTGCATTTGATAGTCGATGTTTATAATGACTGGGGTGTTGAGCATCCCAATGACGTATACACCAATGCCAAGGGCGAAAAAGCCGTCGCATCATGGGGCCGTACAACCCGCTATGGCGGGGGAGCACCAGGCCCGAATGAACGCTGGGTGCCTTCCGATAATTCCAGGCAGTTTCGCGAGGATGGCGCTGAATTTCTAAAGGCTCTTGGACAATGGCTCGAGACGGTTCCGGAAGGTAAAGTTGTCATAGGCGCTTACATTAACGGCGGTGTGGACGGGCAATGGCTGTTTTCAGCCGATAATTCGCTCGTTACTCCTGAAGACCAATTCGCCTGTTTCAGCAAGGGTGCACGCGATAACTTCCAGCAATATCTCAAAGACAAATATAAAACAAATGAGGCATTGGCTAGAGCCTGGGGCTTTACGGTTACGTTCGATACAGCTGAAATACCTGCCTATTCCGTTCGCAGCAAGAGCATGCCTATTGAATATATGGGCGTAAAAGGCGAAAGCCCGATCATGAGTTATAACTGCAGGGATGCGCAGGGTGCGGATTACAACGTATTCCTTTCGGTCAGCAACACCCAGCGGCAGATAGCGTTCTGCAAGGGACTCAAGGACGGCAGTAACGGCAGACTTCTTTGCGGCCAGTGGTGGCCGACCCTGCCTGCTCCTTATCCTCTTTCACACACGGATTTGAAGAGTATATTGGAATCTCCTTACATTGATTTTATTTCGCGCGGCGGACTTTTGGGCGCAGTGTTCCACGGCAAATTGACAGTGGATGAACTTGACCTGCGGAACCTTAAATCCGGCATTGAGCCATGGAATGTTACAGAATTTGACCTCCCATGGATCGCCAAGTCTCAGGCAGAATATAAGAGACATATAACGTCGCATGTAGTCAGGCCGTTTGCGGGAGGCGGCGGATATCATTTATTTGATATGTGGGGCGGCTGGTTCTGGCATCCTGAGACGATGCAGATGGTAAACGACACGGTCAAACTTTACGATAGTGTCAAGAAAGGGCCATTTATCGGAGAAAATTACGTAGGCGTGTTCGTCGATGAGAATGCGGCAAATTACGTCCAGCATTTGGGGCGATACTATATGACCAATGCGGTGCAAAGCGCAACCGAATCGATGGGTACATGGACATTCAACATGATCTGGGGACGAACAGGCTTGCCGGTGAGGTTCTACCTCATGGACGATGCGCTCAATCCCGACATTATTGTGCCGAAAGTGGCGATCTTCCTAAACCCGCTTACGATGGATTTGGAACAGGCACAGGCAATTCATAAAAGGTTCTATAACAACGGCCGGGTGGTGACGTATATGCAGACACCGGGACTGGCTGCGCCGGGTGATGCGAATAATCCTATGAAAATCACCGGTTTTGATATCCATGAAGACCCAAGGACAAAAAACAAACCGCTGATAGCCTTGGGTGCCGATGATGCTCTTTTAAAAGGGATCAGGCCGGGCAGTATGCTCGAATCATGGACACTTGAAATGAGCTACTATCCCAATGCCTCCGCAGTGCCGGGCAAAAATGATAAAATCCTGGCCAAGTATGTGGAGACGGATATCCCCGGCATGCTCGTCAGGCGTGAAAAAGACCATACGGTCGTATGGGCAGGTTTCCCCGGCGCTGTTACGGCACAGTTTGTGAGAAACCTGGCAATAGAAGCCGGTATGAAACCATGGCTGGAAACCGATGACGAACTGATCATTGGCGGAGGTATTTTGGCGGTTGGCGGATTAAATGGCGGCCCACAGGCGGTGAATTTGCCGGCAAATTTCAAAGTAGAGAAATGCTTAAGTGGTCACAAGTACGATATTAAGGATGGCAAGCTTATGTTTGAACTCGGCTATGGCGACGTTTATGGCGACACCGCGATATTTGCGGTTAGCCAAAAATGATGTAAGGTATGAGAAAGCTGCACCTGGTCGGAGAAAATTTGATGTGGCCCAAGTATGAATTAAAATTGGAAAAGTGCACGTTTGTATTTGACAGCGAATACGGTGCGCACGAACGAGGAAAAGTCCAGGACCGCTTTCGCCTGTCTATTCGTGACAATGATGGCACGCTTCTTGCGTCCGAAAGTGAGCAATGCGGAATTGTGGTCTGGGCAAACGGGGAACGCTTTGAATGCGCGATGCCAGTGCAACCAGATTTTTCCAGTTTTAAAAATAATGTCTTATCCTGGGAGCATGAGTATGAGCAGCCCGGTATTAAGGTTACCTTCGAATATAAAAAATTAGACTCCGAGTGTGTTCAACTGGTTTTGCGATTTCATGCACTCAAAGATATTGTGTCGCCGCATTTGAGTTGGGGAATCAAAATCGCATCCAGCGATGTGATTAACAATTATCACTGGACTCAAAGCCCGACGCAGATGTCTTATTCATACAAGAATCCGGGTTTGACTTTGTGGATGGTAAATACTCAACGTAAGCCCATACGCCGATTTTCCGGCTGCCAAGCACTTGTTGCCGAACACCCGGATCCTGAGAGTCTCGAATTTCATTTAAGAACCCCACCGGGTTATGCAGATGTAACCAAACATGAACATATATTGAAAGCTGGGCAATGGGCTGAATTAGGTTGTGTTCTTGCTTTGCGACAGGGCAGGTTTTACGAACACAGGATAAAGAACAAAAAGATCCAGCCGCTTGAAAAGCATGCAAGCAGATACCCATATAAACGATATGTTGATATGGCGGTGAATCAATTCATGGATCCGAAAAAATACCATGCGGAACATAAAGGGATTATGTACTATTCCGCTGTTGATGGGACAGCAGACAAACCTCAGTTCCAGGATTGGAGCGAAGGGCCTGGATGGGGCGGAGCGTGGGAGGTAGAAAACGCATACAATCTTTTGCTGTACGCTGATGAAATGGCTCTCAAACCAAAACAGGAGCAATATACTAACCACGCAAGAAAGATGCTGGACAGTTTTCTTACAAACCCCAAATTCCATGTTCCAGAAGGGGTGCACTATAAGAAAAAAGGCGATATGGATGAAGCCATCAGAACCACATATTGGTTTCCTGATGTTATATGGACAGCGGGTCAGGCGGACTTCATATTAAGGCTCTCGCAGATATACAGTATGACTAAGTGGGAAGACTGTCTTGAAAGTGCCAGAAAGATCGGGCAGTGGGTACTGCGGCAACAGGCAAGTGATGGCACGATCCCAACTCTATGGCAGTTTCCCGTTGAATATTCCAAGAAGCTGATTGATATGGGATGGCGGTCAGATTTTTCGTTCTGCTCTCGCAAAGACCATAAGGCCGAGGTGATTGTCGAATATCAGCCTGCGTCTTCAGCTTTTTTGGTTGTGGCGTTACTGAAACTGTATGGTATCGACAAATCAGAGAAGTGGCGTAATGCGGCCATGAAGCTTTTGAAAATCACGGCAGACCATCTTGAAAAAGATCTGGCTGAGTTCGGAAACGGTGAACTGGATTACCTTGTTTATCGTGCAAAGAGCATGGATCCGACGGGCTTGTCGTATATCATAATGTGCATGGCTGAGGCTTACAAACTTACAAAGAATCCGCGGTATGAAAAGCTTTTGAGCAGATATACTGATACTTTGTTAGCTTATGCCGTTACATTCGATTTTAAAGAGACGCTGCTTCGGCCTCAAAGCAAAATCACGCTGGGTGCGTACAAGACAGATATCAAGCTTGCCGGAGGAATCACACATGCTAACTGGCGACCGATATACGGTCGGGGTTTTGGCGGAAGATTCAACTTGTTGATGAATCGAAATGAAATGGGCGACGCTCTGCTTGCAGCATGGCAGGCAACCCATAAAAAACAATATAAGGAATGGGCACAAGCTTATGCAAACTGGCAGACTTATTTCCAGTTTTTGGGTGAGGTTGAAAACAGTCCGGTGCGGACAAAAGGCAGCTGCCCCCAGAATCATTTCTGGACGACTGATTTTGGTAATTGGAATAATGATTATGCGCTTACGGCCAACAAGTGGGTAGGAACCTACCTGCATTTGATCAAGGCCGGTCTAAAGGGAATCTGATTCAATTTTAAGAATGGATTTTTTGAAATGAAAGACTTGGCAATGACGAGCTATCGACAATCCATTGTATTGGGAACGCAGTATTATCGCGAACCTACGCCAACAGCAAAGGAGTGGGCCGGTGATTTGAAGAAAATAAAAGACCTTGGGATGCAAATGATCCAACTGCGTCCGCAATGGCGATGGCATGAACGCATCGAAGGGAAATATGTCTGGGATGATATCGACCGATTGCTTGAACTTGCAGAGGAAAATAAGCTTGATGTCATATTCAAGCCCATGCTGGAGACGGCGCCGGATTTTATATTCAAAAAATATGACGGTTACCGGATCGGATTGAAAGGCGAAAAAATCTGGCCGATAGCTCATGGGGCATTTTATGCCGGCGGATGGCTGCCGTGTTTTGATAATCCGCATGTGATAGGGGCGGCAAAAGAATTTGTGGCCCAGGCTGTCAAACGGTATGTTGGCTGTGACCGAATTAAGATATGGCATGCATGGAACGAGCCCCGCTCGCGTCCTATCGGAGAATGCTGCTGCGAACATTCGCTGCTCAATTACAGGCATTGGTTACAAGAGCAATTCAAGAATATCGATGCACTGAACGATTTTATGGGTAAGTGCTGGGCTGACTTTGATTGGGTAGATGTTCCAAGGGACACAGCCGATTTTTCCGAGATGCAGCTGTGGCGGACATGGGTTGCCACTCGCGTTGCATGGCGTGTAAAGGAAGTTGAAAAAACAATTCGCAGCCTGGATCCATCGCGAGCGGTTGTTGCTCATGTTGGAATGGCAAGCGTACTACAGGATGTGTTGTGTGATACTTCGGACGATTATCTGACCAGAAAGAGCGTCGATTTTTATGGTACATCATTTCCAACCAGAAGAGCCATCAAGCCTCTCGACCAGAGCCTCCCGTTCTTGATCAATGACTGGATACGGTCTGTGTCCGGAGACGGATATTTCTGGGTGAACGAAATATATCCATCTATTGGAAGCTGGATGCGGGAAGAATCATCGGATGATGTTGTCAGATGGCTGTGGTCATCAATAGCTTGCGGGGCAAAGGGAATTGTCTTCTGGCAGTACAAGAAAGAACGAGTTGGGCTGGAAACAAACGATGCAGGGATAGTCGAAACCGACGGACGCGACAATCAAACGAGTATTGCGCTGCGAAAAGCTTTTTCTATTATCAACAAAAATTCACAATTATTTGTTTCGGCGAAAGTTCCTAAACCGAAGATAGCCGTCGTTTACGATTTTGCAAGCGACCTCGTCAATCGAATCGAGGAAACCAGGCACATGGGTGATTACGGCCTGACGGTCGATTACGGTACTTGGGTCAACACGTACAAGACCGCGCTGCAGGGAGTTTACCATTTGTTCTGGAAGGCTGGAATCCAGGTCGATATGCTCTCAAGTCATGAACTCGAACATATCAGCGAGTACGAGGTTGTTTATTTGCCTATGTTCTTGATTGTTAATGACCAGCAGAGCAGGATCTTTTCTGATTATGTCAAACATGGCGGTAAACTTATCGCTGAGGGTGGTATTGCTCAGCGGGAATCAAGCAGCATACTGCAATGCATACGTCCCGGAGCCGGCCTGGTAGAATTATTTGGTGCTCAGGAAGTATATAGAGTCGCCGAGAATGGCGAAGACCGCCGCGTTACGCTCCCTGATAAACAATCGCTGCTTTCAAAAAGAATGAATGCAGAATTCGATCTTAAGGGCGGTGAGGCTGTTGCCTGTTACGAAAATGGTCAGACAGCCATTGTGGGAAATCACTATGGCAAGGGTAAGGCGATTATGACAGGCTTTAGTCCAGGCTTGGCATATCTTTTATCTCCTGACGAAAACTGGATAAGTCTCCTGCATCTCTTGATCGGGGATTCATGTGATCGGGCTGTTGCCAAGTTGGATAAGTATCCGGCATTTTCTACGCGAATTCTCGAAACAGAAGAGGGCAGGATATTATTCCTGTTCAATATGACGGATAAAGAGCAATTCTGGATTTGTCCGGAGAATGGATACGAGTTGGTTTGCTCGAAAAATATAGCAAAAAAAGAACATATATTGTTTGGAGCAAATGAGATTCGTATCGTGTCTTTCAAAACTGAATTTAAAATTTGATGGTAAAATATATGAGTAAAATCAAAATAAATTTGCATCGTGTTTTTTTTATTGTTTGGGCGGCCATTGCCAGCAGCAGCATTGCTGATATTGCTCAAGGATATTCAGAGGAGATTATTGGTCCGGCTGTTTCTCCTTTGGCAGTAAATTTTAAAGTTGATGGTACCGTTGGCTGGTATAAACCAATCGGCAGTTCTGATCTTCTGATCACTGACGAAGGCAATAACATGGCCTTTATCTGGGACGGCTCAACCTCCGCCGCCAGTATCGAAGCCCGCAGTCTGGAAAAACTCGTAATTATCCGCGGTGTAGACGACCAGGTCCGAATCATTTGGGAATTGTCAATCAGCGATTCCGAATTTGGTGCCTCTGTTACGCCTGCTGTCATGGAGTATAATGCTTCTGATCAGTTGGTTGGCACCGTGAATCTGGAAAGACAATGGTTTCCCACAAAAACCGGCCATGTTGTAGGCATGACTTGGACACCTGGAACAACGACAACTAAAGTGTCCCCATCTCTTGTGTTCAATGGCAACGCGGTAAAATGCCGGGTACTTTCAATCCGGCTCGAGCCGGCGCAGGCAAAACCATTATGGATGCCGCCAGCCAACACCAGAACACCGGAAGTGCGTTATAAAGTTGATGGAAATGAGCCTGCGGCGGATGCGGCAGTATTGACTTCCGATGCGCAGATCGACATTAAATTGACTCGCCGTGCAAAAGCTATTCCGCAAATAGTGCGAACTGACGATCCCTATAAAGTCAAGCTTTTGGTCAATGGCAATCCTCTTGATCCAACTATTCATTTATCGGCGTCGGCCGGTTATACGTCGGCCCGTTTTGGTGATATGTACAATGTCGGCATCAACATAGAAAGTATAACGGTCAAAGCAGGGCCTACAACCGATACACCGGGGGCGCCCGGCAATATATGGCTCGGTGCTGGCAGCTATAACTTTGAACAATTGAGGGCGGCAATTCGCTATGCTATTGCCCGTGCCCCCAATTCTTATGTGATGCTGAATTTATTTGTTAACGTGTACAATAATTGGGGAGTCGAATATCCCAACGATGTTCATGCTAACATGCAAGGTGAAAAAGCTGTTGCTTGCGGCGGTCGTGTAGTACGTTACGGCGGCAACCCTCCTGGTACTTATGAATGCTGGGAAGCCTCCAACCATTCGGCACAGTTTCGCACCGACGGTTCAACGTTTTTACGCGCCTTGGGCGCCTGGCTTGCTTCTGCTCCCGAAGGCAGAGTTGTCATTGGTGCCTATATCAACGGCAGTACGGATGGGCAATGGCTATACTCATCGGACAATTCGACAGGACAAGTTGAATTCGCCTGCTACAGCCAGGGCGCTCTTAGTGCCTTTCGCCAGTACCTCCGCGAAAAATATGTTACAGATGCAAATCTTTCAGCAGCATGGGGTTTCAGTGTTACGTTTGACAGTGCCCAAATGCCTTCCAACGATGTTCGCGGTCATGAGAAAATTACCGGCAGTCCTCTTATGAGTTATAACGGCACAGAATCCCAGGGCTTTGATTACAATAAATTTCTTTCCGTTAGTAACACCCGGCGTCAGATTTCATTTTGCCAGGCGTTCAAAGAAGGAAGCGGCGGCAGACTGCTTTGCGGCCAGTGGTGGCCGACCCTGCCGGCAGCATATCCTCTTTCACACACAGATATGAAGAGTATGTTGGATTCTCCTTACATTGATTTTATTTCCCGTGGCGGTCTGCTTGGCGCTGCCTATCATGGCAAACTCACTGTCGATGAACTCGATTTACGAAATCTCCTGAGTGGACTGGAAACATGGGACACTTACGATCTACCGCATATTCCTAAGTCCCAGGCGGAGTATAAGCGTCAGGTTGATGCTATGGTTTTGGGCGCGGTAGCTTCCGGCGGCACTAACCATTTCTTTGACATGTGGGGCGGCTGGTTCTGGCATCCCGAAACTATGCAAATCGTCAAAGATGCTGTTACCAATATTTCCCGTAATGCCAAAGCAGCACCTTCGCTTGGATCAGATTACATTGGTGTATTTGTTGATGAGGATGCCGGCGATTATTGCGGCAAAGTCGGACGCTATTATATGCTTTCCGCTGTGCAGAACAGCTGCGAGGCAATGGGCTGGAACTTTAGCAGTGTTTGGGGACGAACGGGCATGCCTGTCAAGTGGTTTTTAATGTCTGATGCGCTTGATCCAAATCTAACTTTGCCGAAAGTGGCAATTTTCCTCAATCCCCTGAGTTTGAGTTTAGCTAAGGCCGATGCCATTAAGACGAAATATTGCAACAGCGGCAGGGTTATAGTCTATATGCTCGCCCCGGGTTTGGCTGCGCCGGGAACGTCAAACAATCCATCAATCATCACAGGCTTTAATATCGCCGAAGACCCCGCCACTCGCGGCAAGCCTCTTGTGATTAAATCGGGTATCAGCGATAATCTTCTAACGGGCATCAGAGCCGGCAGTACGCTTTGTTATTGGCGAACCGAAATGGGTTACTATAACAGTTTTGTCCGCTCGTCTGGAACAGCAGGTAAAGTTCTTGCTGTTTATGGAAATAGCGATACTCCCGGTATGTTGGTCGAACGTCGTACATCTCCCGGCAAGCACACCGTTGTATGGAGCGGTTTCCCCGGCGCATTGTCTCCGCAGTTTATTCGCAATCTGGCTAAAGAAGCGGGGATGACACCTATGCTGGAGAGCGATAATCAGCTTATTGTTGGTGCGGGTCTGCTTGGTGTAATCGGTGTTACCGGCGGCACACAAACAGTGCATTTGCCCCATAACTATGTTATTGAAAAATGCGTAACTGGGCATAGTTACAGCGTTGACAATGGCGTACTTACGTTTGATTTAGGAATTGGAGATGTTTATGGCGATGTTGCGATATTCTCTCTCAAATCCACCCAAACCGTCAGTGGTCATGTCGAATTGCTCGATTTTGATAGTTCCAAAGTTGCCGATGTCAACGTTACGTTTGATGTCTTGCAAAATGGTGAACAGGTTGAATCATATACTGCTAATTTAGACGCTCAGGGTAATTTCAATTTGTCCGTTTTCACCGCAGGCACAGTACAAATACGGGCTAAAGCATCGCATTGGCTTGCCCAGACTCAATCGATCACTGTGCCGGGTACTGTTAACTTATCGCTTATAAACGGCGACGTGAATGGCGACAATAAAATTAATTTTTCGGATTTTGCCGCTGTCGCAAGTCGCTGGTTAAATGCGGTGCCCTGATCGCAACGAAGAAGTATATTGTGTCAGCAGAAGTAAAATAGGAGAAATATGAGCTGTAAAGGCTCCCTTGAAAAACCAGTTTTTTTTGAGCCGAATCGTGTTTGGCGATGTTATCTTGGCGGAAAGCTGCTTGATAAATTTACGCGCAATGGCGATGGTGCTGATAACCATTTTCCCGAGGATTGGCTTGCCTCGACAACTATTGCTCAAAACGGCCCGAATCAGCAGGGTCCTAATGAGGGCCTTTCAAAAGTTAAACTGCCGGATGGTTCAACCGGCCCGTATTTTAGAGATATTCTTTCACAAAGCCCGAAAGAGGCCCTTGGGATCGAAAGTTTTTCTGAGAATGACGGTATTGGAGTGTTGTGCAAATTTCTCGATTCTGCAATACGGCTCCCAATACAATGTCACCATGACATTGCATTTGCTCGCAAATATTTTAACAGTGAACATGGAAAGTCTGAGGCATGGTTCATATTGAACACCCGTATTGTTGATGGGCACGAGCCTTATATATTGATGGGTTTCAAGGAAGGTGTGAAGCCGGAAGAATTCAAAAAAGCTGTGATTCATCAGGATATCGCCTTCATGGAGCAATGCCTCCATCGTGTAAAAGTCTCGCCTGGTGAAATGTATTTTATACCGGGGCGAATGCCTCATGCGATCGGACCCGGCGTCTTTCTTCTGGAAGTACAGGAGCCTACTGACTGGGTAATACAGCCGGAAGAATTTATCGGTGATACGCAGCTGACGTATTCCGATATGTGGGGACCCTTGAAACCTGAAATCGGGCTTGAATGTTTTGATTACACAGGTCGGGATACCAAAGAAAATATTCTAAAACGAATAACGCTTGTTCCTGATAATGTGCAAAAGCTTGGTGGGGGAGTTATCGAACAGGCGATTGATGCACGCATTACGCCTTGTTTCAGGGTAGACCGTTTAACAATTAACAAGGAAGTTAAAGTAGAATATAATGCGCCCTGGTATATTGCAATTGCTGTCAAAGGTAACTGTGCAATTGAGAGCAAATCAGGCACCGATTACGTAAGAGAAGGTGAGTATTTTTTTGTCTCCAACAAGCTATCTGAATTGAAGTTTAAGGCTGAAGGCGGCATCGCTCAACTATATTTAATATCCAGGGGCCTATAGTGTGTAACACATCCGGATACCGCAGTTCCTATATTTATAATTATGGTTTTAAAGGATATATGTGTCAAAAATCAGTCAGTTAATTACTGCCGCAGATGGCTCTCCAATTGATGGTCAGGCTTGTTCCGTTAAGTCTGAACCGCAACTGTCTCCGCCAGCAGTTAAGCGGAATATGATAGTACTGATCTTGCTTAGTGCAACGTACAATACGGGCTGGACAGATCTTCAACTTGCGATGCAGCCATTTCTTGTGTTTCTTGGCGCCTCAAATACCATGATAGGAATTATCACAGGCGCACCTTTCATGGCACTGATCGGTGTAATAATTTCACCCTGGATAACCAGGTATTTCAGGACAAAGAAGAAATATCTCTTTTTTGTCAATGTCCCGTATCTTGGGATGGCGTTATTAATAGGTGTAGCTGCTATATTGGCCCAGAGCATGGAGATTTCAAATTCGTATTTGTTAATGTGCGTATTTTTCCTGATGCTGGCTCACTGCTTTTTTTCTGGCTTCGTGAGCCTGCCTTGTCAGGAGTATATGGCTGCCTGCATTCCTATGAGTCATCGAGGAAGATTGACCGGCTACTCTCTGAGTATCGGCGGAGTGGCGTCGATAGGGGCAGCGGCTTTAGGTGGATGGATACTTGCACATGTATCAAAGCCGGCAGCATTTGGATATGTGATCGTGTTGGGATGGATTATTATGCAGGGCGGTTATTTTGCCGCGCTGTTTGCAAAAGAGCTTCCGACGCCGGTGGAAAAATCGCCTCCGCCATGGTCTGCAAAGATGCTAAAAATAGCGTGGCAGGACAAATCCTATATGCGATTTATTCTTATGTTTTTCGTGTACACCACACTTGTTACGCAAACATTTATATTTGTCAATATTTATGGCTTTAGCGGCCTCAAGATGGCGGCAGCTACGGCCGCGATAATGGCGATTATAAACCAGGTTGCCAGAATTGCCCTCAGTATTCCGCTTGGCCAAATATCTGACAAGTTTGGGCCTAAACGAGTGCTGCCGTATTCCTTTATTCTTGCGGCAATTGCTCTGTTCATTCCTATTCTTATGCCCAATCAATATGGTATTTATATTAGTATTGCCATATCTGCGGTTTTTGGCGCTTTGATATGTTCGGCACAGACCGCGCTGTTGCTTGGGATTCCATCGCCGGAAAATAGGGCGGGATATTACAGCTTGCAATTGCTTGCGCAAAATGCGTCGCTGGCCCTGGGACCCATCATGATGGGATTCTTGTGTGATTATTTATCTTACAGCATAGTATTTATAGTAACGGGTATCATCGCGGTAGTAATGATTCCATTGTGCTTTTATATGTTAAGAACGTTGCCTGACGAAGCAAACTCATACTCATAAAAACTGATAAGGGAAATTAGTCCATGAGCAGTGCTTTGATAGCCGTTAACTTAGAAGAATGTTTCGTAAAAACGTTTTTATTGGATCTGCCGACAACGGCAACTTTTGTATATAAAAGTTACAACAACTGTTTGCAGGCGGATTTTGGCCCCTGTATTTATAAATACGATGCATTTGAGATGGCATGGACATCACAGGATGTGGTTGTCGTGGGAGATATCGCTTCCAAGCGATATGTCTTGTTTGGCGCGGTAACTGCATTTCGCTCCTTTACCCACTTTATAGTGCATAAGGAACAAAGCCGTCTGGCATCTGTGAATACCTATCAGCCGGCGATCAAACGCGGCGAAGTTCCTGAGGAAATTGTTGTCTTGAACGGCAACGATTGGCGTGAACTTCTGATCGAGTATGCTCAAATAGCGGCAAAACGTATGGGTGCCAGAGTTGGGGATACCGCGCTGAATTGCATAGGCTACTGCAGTTGGTACTATTATTATCATAAGGTGACCCAGCGTCAATTTATTGAATCAGTTGAGGCAATGGCGTCAAAACGGACGTTTTTCCCTGCTCAATATGCGCAGATCGATGACGGTTATCAGATCAGTCATGGCGACTGGCTCGAACAGAACGAGGATTGGCCGACGCCATTAAAAGATACAGTCAAAACAATAAATGATCTCGGCATGCAGGCTGGTATATGGACAATGCCTTTTCTTGCCAGCAAGGCTAGTAATGTTTTTAAAAGCCATCCTGATTGGTTCGTCCGTGATCGGCATGGTAAGCCGTGGTACATTAACGGCTGGTCGCCTGCGCCTAACCACGAATGGGCGTGTCTGGATGTCAGCCGTTCGGATGTTCAGAGGCATTTGCTCAGCATTTATGAAACTCTATATGACTGGGGTTTCAGATATTTCAAATTCGACGGCGGCGGATTTTCTGCCCCACAGGGGATCAGGTTCGATGCAGATGCGACTGGCGTTAGCTGCCTTCGAGATGGTTTCAAAATAATACGCAAAGCTGTCAAAGAATCGCTGATGCTCGGCTGTGGAATGCCATTTTTGGCTTCACTCGGCCTTGTAGATAATAATCGAGTTTCTATGGATACCGGCAAGACATGGGTGGCATATGGATTGCCTACTGTTGCCGGTCAGGCGATAGATCGATCCCAACCTTGCACTCCTTCCGTTCCGTCATTGAAGAATGCCTTGCATGGAACGTTATGCCGGTGGTGGCAGTATGACCGCTGGTTTAGGGCAGACCCGGACGTTGTGATGGCCAGAGATGAAAATACCGAGCTGACACTTGGGGAGGCCAGATTGAGCGTGCTTTCAGCTATTGTTACG
>Ga0154575_1060_pt3 | contig 17746 bp, 10 predicted proteins | sample RifGroF2_FD_116004 | JGI IMG/M metagenome (GOLD analysis project Ga0154575, IMG submission 116004) | Planctomycetes bacterium GWF2_50_10
GCAATCTCCCGCCACTGTCCCGTCGAGGCCGTCTGCCCAGTCATAGAACTGGAAATATCTTTTGCCCCGCGTAGATGGCAAAAGTCCATTGACCATAGAGGCCATCTGTGAACCAAGAATTTTCTTCACAATAGGAAATTGATCAGCTGCATATTTTACATTACCGCTGTAAAGCAGATGGTCGGCCAATGCCATGATCAACACAAGGCTGAAAGATGGAATTGTAACCGAGATTTCGGCAGGCGCGCACAATTCAAGATAACCATCCGATTTCAAACCCTTACCAAGCAGGTCTAGAGATGCCCCAGGAAAACCATATTCGCCAAAGCAATAGTAGCCACATAATGCCTGGTTGCGGGCATCATTTGCGTAAAGCGCCTGCTCACGCCACGGGCAGTCTTCATAATGTTCGTGCATAGATAATTGCAGTGTGCGTACAGAGGTTTTATAAATAGCGTTTTGCAGCTGGCAGCTGGAAATGAATTCCGATTTGAGTTCCACAGGATATTCGACGCGGCGCAAGCCTGCATAATGCAGTTTACAACTCGACTTGGATCCGCTGATATGCAGTTGTAAATACCTGCCTGCAAAGCGGGTGAAATAATGTGTAAATGTCTGGCGACCCTGTTTTGAGATAAATCTGTTTGCGAAATTCCTGCCCCCGACAAACGCCCTGACACGCATGTCATCGAGATGTTCGCCGTATGCAATATCAATAACAGTACCGGTATCAGCGTCTAGCTCGATCTCAAACAGCCCCACCTCTTCCTTGTACAAATCAGCGATTAAATAAACGCCGTCGCTATCAGCCTGAGGCGTTTTGATGGAAATAGGAAAAATAGCTGTGCTTCCGCCAAAAACATCACTTGCATTGCGATAACTTAGGAAAGCATACTGCATTTGACGGGCTACATCTTTTTCTGCAGCTATATTTTTAAAAAAACCTTGTGTAATGATTTGTACAGCCGCTCGCTCTTTGATTTGCGTGCTCTTAACAGGACGCAATTTAAATGTTTTTGCATAAATCTCTGGATTTATATCCTGCTTCTGTATCCGTTTCCAATTGGAAACGGCCATATAATCCGCTTCAAGCCAGTTATCACCGGCTCTACTGTCATATTCAAACGAAAAATGCAGTTGCGGCGTTATTCTCGCAAGCCCCTCAGTGCGATAGGATTCATCTTGCCGCCAATATGTATCAAATCCGCTTATTACTGCCTCGCCGTTTGATTTTATTGCATAAACAATGCCTGGCTCTGAGCAAATATATTGTGCACTGTTTTGCCCTTGGTAATAACTAAGGACACACAAAACGTTTTTTCCTGATTTCAGGAATTCGCTTATTTCAAGAATATCATAAGTCTTTTCCCAAGGCCAATCGTGAAACTGCCCGTGATGAACAAAACATCCGTTGAGCCATAATGCGTAACTTGTATCAGAGCTTATAATGATCTGGGAATCACCATGGACTGTATCGAGCACAAACTCCTGCCGAAACTGCATATACTGATTCGCGCTTTCATACTTCTCAGGCCAAATCCAACACGCGCTTACTTCTTTAAAAGGATTACTATAACTCATAAAATAGTGCTTCGAACCTTTTCTGATAGTCGTTGATCCAGAATCTTCCGGGTGGACTCAGCCTTTTGCTTGGTGATCGGATAGAACATGAAAACAATGATACCGATTAGTAACGCCGCTATCTGCCCAATAACAAACAGTGCACGCATTTTAAATAATACATTCGAATTTACAATTCCTGCACTCTCAGCTGATGTGGCATCATACCCTGACCACACCAAAAGTACACCACCAACTAGTGTAGTTAGCGCCAGTGCGCCTTTCAGTGCCAGGCCATTCACCGCTCCATATACGCCCTCCCGCCGCAAGCCGGTCTCAAGTTCATCCTCGTCGCAAATATCAGCTACCATTGAACTGATCATAAGCCAACAGCCTTGCATTCCGAGCCCCCATATAAAAGTTGACACAAGCTGCAGGTATGGCATTTCTGGCGTCATCGTAAACCAGAGGCTCGCGATTCCAATTGTACCCAGTGCCATCCCGGCAATCATCCCATTTCTTTTGCCCCACTTCACAGAAAATTTCGTGATAAGCGGCAAGCTTAAATAACTTGTCAGTGCCGAAACTGTCCCGATCATACCGTTCATTGCCGCCGCCGCGATCTTATCACCCCTGTACACATAATAAATATTGATATACAAACCCAGCGTGGAACTGGCAAATAACCCAAGTATTATAATTATATACCCAGCACATAGGATCATAAATGGTTTATTTTTGAGCGTGTAAAGTATTGCCTTAACAATTTTGATCTTTTCCTGATTCTTAGTCGCCCTGTCATCTCGGCAAACCATCGCCGGCGATATTCCCGCTATGATAATAATAATTGCAATCCCAATGCTGACCCACATTGCTCCTTTAGCCACATCCCCGTTGAATGTTGGCCGCAGGCAAAGCCAATATAGCCATGGAACCGTAAGCGATCCAATCAGCCCTATATACATCCGCCATGCCAATACTCGTGTCCGCTCATGATAATCGTTCGTCAATTCATATCCTAGAGCTGTATAAGGCACAACATAAACAGTGTACATCACGAGGTAAACCATCGCTATGCCCAGTATGTACCAGAACATTCCGGAATCCGTACGAACCGGTGGCATCCATAAAAGGGGAAGCAGTATCGCAGATAGCACTGCCCCTGCGACAATATACGGCCGTCTGCGCCCCCATCGGCTGCGAGTATTATCGGATATGTTGCCCATCAGCGGATCAGCTATTGCATCAAGAAATCGAGGAATTGACAATGCAATTCCAAGTTTTACCGGGTCCATCCCAAGTGCAATATTGTACACCGGCAGCGCCAGTGCTATCAGCGTGCTCATAATATAATTGTCCGCAAGCCCGCCCAATCCCCAGCCGATACGTACTTTCATTGATACATGATTCGTATTTTCGGCTTGGGCCTGTATCACTAGTTTTTCCGTATTATTCATAGCGCCCTTATAAGCGAGTTTCATTTACAATCTATCCCGACCAGGTCTCCAGTAGAACAGGCCGCATCAGCCCGTGATTATTGAGTTGATATTCTCTGCTCCATTGTTCATGATTTGGGCTAAAGCATTCCGGCCCAGTCCACTGACAATATGGAACGTGCAACGGTCCCAATATGTTCTTGCGCCCGCCTATGATCTCGACCACGATTTCTTTTGCATTTTCAGCCATCGCACTGGTGATATCCGCTGTAAACGGTGCCCATGGCAGCACGAATTTCTGCTTGCCTACATGTATTGCCGCTGCCGTACAGGCCGCATCCGGAAGGTTCACGCAAATATGCCGCCCGCGATCCAGATGCGAAATAGGAATCGTATATCGTACGCCGGCAGTATAAAAGTCCAGACCTTGGCCAACCCATGAACCAAGCGCAAGCTTAGTGGGTAAAGGCACGAGTGTTACGTTTCCAGGCGCAACTGGTCTGCCGCTCTCGATAGCAGCTGTACCGAAATTTCCGACTAGGTATAGATCCTCAATTTCTATGTCGGCACGGTAATCTAACGTGAGTTGTATTTGGTTGTCGCCGACCTTGAGATAGCCGCGAATATCCAATGTTTTAATTTCTTCATCAACCCACGAACCTGTAACCTGTTTTACAACCTGTCCATTGACGCGTATTAGATAATCCTGAGGATTTTCAATTGCAAGTAAACATTCACCAGGTACATCCGTAACATGAAATGGAAATTCCATCTCCACACAGCCGCGAGGTTTTGTGTCCACCGCGCCCTTGGAATAGAGATACCACGGCTGCTGTTCAATGCCAAGCCGCGTTTCGAGCCCAAACCTCGCTCTTATCAATTCATCAACTTTAAGGGTTGGGATCAATTCCGAAAATTCATCGTCATCAAACCTGAACCGGCAATAGTCGAGAGGCATAGTGTTTGGTTCGGTTAATTCTACCTGAAAAGGCCCGGAGTATTCACGTACACTGACCAGATTCCCCTTTTCGGATGCTTTCTTAACGATCCCAGGATCAATTCCAATAGTAACAAGTGCTGACCCGCTCGCGTCCAGCTTTATCTCAAAAGCCACTCCGGCCGGCATCGCTTGCGTCGGAATGAGCGTTCTCTCACCATTTAGCGCATCCCATACTGCCACCGGCGGTCGCACCACAGGTACTGAAACCTTCAGCGTATGTGCCTTCTTTCGATCATGAGATTGCAGAAACACCAGCATATTAGTGCCGATTTTTCGCTGCATCGCCCAAACCTGCCCGAATTCGATGTCGTTCTCAGTTATTGAGATTCGCCGCGGCAATAGGGATTCAACCATGCTGATAAATTCAGCCATGTTCTGATCACAAAGGTGTCCCCGCCTGCTCAGTACCTCAACTCTGTTGCTCGCGACCCCATCTATATACCGTGCCAGAGACCCGACAAATATTATTTCGCCGCCCTGTGCACTAAATTGTTCCAGAAGTGCTGCGGTAGTAGCCCGAATTGTGATTTGCTGCCCCAGCACGATAAGTTTATATCGCATTTTGCCCACATACAGCACCCCACCCTCGACTCGTCCATGCCTGGCAAGGATTGATTCATCGCCGAAGTCCCAGTCATAATGCGCCCCTGTTAGAGCATAAATAATCGAGTTTACACCTTCTTGAATATTCTCTACTTCAGCGTTTTCTTCATTGTGGCTGAACACACCCCAAGCACTCTCGATTGGGTGTAATACCAGCACGTCCCTGACAGGCTCGCCTTGTGTAAGCATCAGGCTAAGCCTGCCAAGATAATCCTGCACCTTGCGATAATATTTCCACCATGGGCTGTGATCGAAGATGCTTGCGGGAAAGTCTCTCTTGCCACCCCCCGCCAAACTGTAATGCGAAAGATGCGGGCAAAGAAAATTTGCACCCGCCGCGAATTGCCAGTCTGCAATATATTTGTGCCCCTCTAAGGGCCAGTCCCAACCGGTACAGCCGTACAATTCGGTCAAAACCCGCTCTTTACCAAGTTGATCCGCCACCGAGCTAACCTGCTTCACCGCCGCAAGTTCCAATGCCTGATCCGTTAGCATATCAACGCCAGGCCACTGCATGTATTCATAGATCGGCATACACGCCCCCACCGAACCGATCTGCTTACGCAAAGGCCATTCCCACAGAACATGCCCAGTTAGTTTTAGAGAATGCTCCTCGCACCAGTCGCCGATCTGTTTTGCAAAATTCTCAACAAATAATTCAGTCAGCGTACGGTAAAAATCATGGCGGACTTTCGAAAATAATTCCTTATCACTGAAGAAAAATAGCTCCGGCAGATGCTCAATAATATCATAACCGCGCCGAGTCTTAAATTCTTCCGCAAGACGTGGCGTCCACGGCAGTCGTTTTGTTCCGTCCACATCTCCGCAAAACCAATGTCCGTAATTAGGCTCATCAGTAAACATGGCAGGAATAGTCATGCCAAAGTCGTTGGAGAATCGTGCCGCGTATTCCTCGTGTGTAACACGCACAAACTCCGCTACAGCATCAGCGCTTAAAGTATCCAGATATGTACCATCATTCTCCCAAGGGCGCGGCGCAGCAGTTGTAATTTCAAATGCGATGATTTCGCTGTCTTTCTTGCCAAATACATTCGGCGCAATCGCAGCCGCTACCGATCGCAATGATTGCTCCAGTCCTACATTCCCTCTCGATTCGGTTTTCTGGTATGATTGCATACTGCCTTTTTGATCGAGCCATATAGAAAAAACCGCAAGCCTGCTGCCTCGACATTTACTCTCATCCATTGGATTTTGGATCTTCTCGGCCGAAATCAAATGTGTCCGAAATTCAGGTTTTTCACGTGTTATGATCCCGCCGGCATCACCTGAAGGCCATCGGTCCTCGTCATATAAGTACGCCTTCATTCCAAGCTCACGTGCCTTTTCAATACATGCCTCGATCGCCGAAAACCATTCCGAACCCAAGTATTCTGTTTTTAAACCGTATCGGCTGTGCATAAAAAAACCGCCCATGCCAGCCGCGTGCATACTCTCAATCTGCTTTTTGAGACGTCCCGTTTCAAGCCTGCCGTTCCATGACCAGAATGGAGCAGAACGAAATGATGCAGGCGGATTTGACCACATGGACTGAATATCCAATTTATTACTCATACTTTTCCTATATGCAATATCAAAGCGACTAAAGCAACCAGCGGTATCGCCGCTGTACCAAAACGTAGAATTCGTGAACCGGGGCTTTTTGCCTTTATCGGTACCAAGCTCAGTGTACTGCCCACAATTAAACTGGCAATCAATGATGCTAGCATGATCCACTGAAAACTCAGCCCCCCCCTGCCGGTAATCACATCCCAGTAAGCCACTATCATCGCCACCGCACAGCCATAGATCGTGCCGGCTATGGCACCGAACTCATCCACCCATGGCATGAACAGAGCCATGACAAATAACGCACCCATCGGACCCACAAAAAGATTAACCGTCTTATTTGCTACTTCAAGAATATTGCCTGGCACCTTTCCTATTTGAGTGCTCAGCAGCAAAACCACAATTCCTATTATGACCACAATAACTTTTGCGGATTTGACCTGGTGCCCCTCCCCGCTGCTGCGCTTGCCAAAACGGTCCCAGAAATCGGTTTTAAGCACTGCCGTAACCGAACTGATCCCGGAACTCAGGCACCCCATCGCCGCCGCGAACATTCCCGAAACCACCAGCCCTCCCACTCCCATCGGAAGGAAGTTGGCAATATAATGCGGGAAAAGAAAATCTGCGTTCGCTATCGGATCTTTACCGTCCAGCAGTTGTGGATTAGCTCTGAAATAGCCCAGCAGCGCAAAACCAACCAACGCCAGCAAAATGGAAACAAGCACATCAGCCGTGTTGTTGATTAGAAAAGCCCGTCGGGCGGATTTAGCATCCTTTGTCGCAAGATATCGCTGAATTGCCATCTGGTCCGAGCAGGCAGTGCATATCCACCAAACAAAGTACGCTACCATGGTACCCACCACCGTTACCCGCACTTCAGGGTTCAAACTGAAAAAGGGCTGCTGATCCCAGTTCGACGCCCACGAGTGAGGCCACCAGCTCCCGACGCCGCCCATACTGATACTGATGCACACCACTGTGAGCACCGCGCCCGTCATGAGAATAAACGCCTGGAATACGTCAGTAATGATCACTGCACTAAAGCCCCCGATAGATGAATACACTACGGTAACAACTCCGGTAATGATAATTACATACGAGATCACCCATTGCGGCCAGCCCAGCATCACAACGATCGCCTTACCAGCAAGATACATAAACAGCCCCATCCACACCAGCCTTGTGGCAACGAAGATCGTCGAGCCCAGCAGCCTCGCACGCATCCCGAATCGCCGTTCTAGTATTTCATACGCACTGGTAATCGGCAATTTCATAAAAAACGGTATCAGCGCATACCCGGTCAGCAGGTAAATCACCGGGATCGAAACAATACCTACCATTATAATCGGACCATGCTTAATCATTTCGCCCGGCCAGGCAAGATACGAAATTGTGCTGATAAGGCTCGCAAACAGTGACATTCCCACCATGAACGGCTTTGCCGACCGCCCCGCCAGGAAAAACTCCTCCATATTTTTTTGCCGACGTGCAAAATAAACTCCCACCGCCAACATACCTGCCGCATAGATCCCCATCACAACCCAATCCGCAAATTGAAGCCCGCGCAAATTTCCGAATTCATTCTGCCTCGTGCCGGTATCCGCCGCCATTGCTGGAATCGCACTTACCATTAATACCAATGTCATCATTGCTGCAATTTGTTTTTTCACTTTTCTTCCCGCAAATATCATTTCGATGTTATCACCGTAAATCCTTCACCGTCACTCTTAATTTCAATATTGCCGTGTTCCCATGTGCGATATATTTTCATTCCAGCGGCCGTAAGCTGATTGTAAACACGGAGACCCCGTTCATCGCTTGACAGCCACTTCGGCATCTGAGCAATTCCGGTCTTTGCTCCCACTTCGCTTATCCAATTTTCACCCGTGCTCCCCGCGCCCGCATGATGCGCGATCTTCAGCACATCGCTGCGCACATCAAATCCCTTTTCCAGCAATCGGTTTTCTTCCTCAAATCCCGCATCGCCAGTGAACAACATCGAAAAATTCTTATACTCTAGCCGCATAATAATCGAATTGTTGTTGATGTAATTGGGCACGTTTATGTCAGCTTCTGCTGCCGCGTAAACCCTCCCGACCACGCCGTCACCAAGCATCATTTCATGGCCTGCCGCAACCTCCTCAATTGGCACATATTGTTGCGCGCAAGCTTGGCGTATCCCCTCTATCAACTTTTTCGAATCTTGCGCATACATACTCTCTCGTTGCTCCATTAATTTATTGGGCAGGGTAGACCACAGCACTTTCCCGACCTCAATATCATCCGCCATGATGATCTCTGCCATACCGCCGAAATGATCGTCATGCATGTGGCTTGCCATCATCCAGTCTATCCGGTTTATACCGTGGCTCCGCAAGAACGGCAATATTACATTCGTCCCATACGTCCCCAGCCCGGCATCGATCAGCATCGTCTTCCCGCCCGGGGTTATGATCAGGTGTGCATCGCCGATATCAATTTCATTAATGTTAATCGCAATAACACGCAGTGGCGAAAGATTGTCTTTCCGGCATTCACCACGCCAACATCCGCCTACTCCGATCAATATTACTAAAACCAGTATTTGTCTCATTTCACCACCTTTGGACTGATATACAATAGGTGTGTCGTCCCGTTCGGCGCATCAATTTCAAATTGCACCGCTCCTTCGACTTCGTTGAACTTCACCTGCGTGTCGTTCTCGAGATTAGTGATTTTATCTATCGCAAAGGGCAAATCTCTGATGGTTACCATTGTTTTGTCTTCCTGAGGCTCATGAGCGATCACGAACACAAATCCTTCCTTGCCGTTCGCCCGCACCGCTGCCTCGATATCAGGATTTGACGAATGCACATGCGCATAAACTCCGCTGTCATTCGTAATTGTCTTTAGCAGCCGGTACAATGCTCCCCTGCTTTTACCATCTTCATTTTTCCATGTCGCAAAATCTGCCATTTGCAAGCTGAACCCAAGCAGATACGCATTTCCTTTACCAACGCTCTTTTTGGCAAGTACAGGTTTTTCATCTGCACTCTTCAAAAGAACCGCAGCATCTGAAATATTCAGGTCCCACTGCCCCGCCAACGACATTTCAAAATCCTCTCCCAAAGCCCGGCCATTTACTTTACAGCTGCCCGCGTCCTGTGCCATCCCTGCCTGCTTTGCCCCAAACACCTTTTCCATAAGATCCATCGGTTCCATGTATTTTCCTAAAACAGGCACACTATCAGCGATTACCACGCCGCCATTCTTTAGAAAACTGATAATATGCTCAGCCTTGTCGCGAGGCAGCAGCTTTACATCAAATAATAACAAAACATCATAACCATTCAGCTCGGAATCATTTATCTGCTCTTCATGGATCATATCCAGTTCGCCAAACGCCCTTGCGAAACACTCGAAAGACTGCCCGACATTCCAGTATTCTTTTTGAAGTTGTATATATTGCGTTCGCGGAAACAACATCGCCGCCCTCGCTTTTATCCGCGCCGCCTCCAGTACTTTGGGGCCTGCCTTCTGCAGCAGTCTCGTACCAGCTCCCAGTTCCTGCCAATGGTGGTGATCCTCGGGTATCCCATACCCAGCGATAAGATAATTTGCGCCCGCTGCAACCGCTGTAAAACACATCTCCCGTTCTGACCAGTACCGCTCGCGTTTTTCCTTCGTCAACTCAAACCACTCACGGTTATAAGTGCCGAACCAGAACCCCCATTTTTTCACGTATGCTGTCGTCACATCGCGCATTTGCGCCATCGCGAAATGGGTCTGGCACAACCTTGGCTTTGGCACTTCCTTGTGTTCACCATATCGGAAATCATACATCATGTAAGGATATATATCAAATATCAGCGTATCAGCGAAATCCGCGCCCCAGTGATAAACATCGTCGATCGCTAGGTCACTTTCCTGACCCACACCGCCGCCGAAAGTATTATGGCTGTCATGTGTCATCAGGATATCAATATTGGGATGCGATTCTTTTATTATCTTATATACCTGCCGCCACCCATCAGGAAAATAATCCGACCTGAAATTGATCACATCCAGCCACTTACACGGATCTTTCCGGATAGATTCTACATCAGCCGGCAGTTCATACCCGTATCGCTTTTTGAATTCCGCCCGCACTTCCTCGCCGTATCCAAATGATTTTGTCCCCATATGAAATGGTTCATCCTGGTAAACCAGTGCATTGTACACACGCTCCATACTTTCCATCGGCTTGAGTTGCTCAACAACCTGCCTCCGAACAGCCTTTGGATACTCGTTCGAATATACACAAACCTTCGGCGGCGCATCACGCCCGAACAATTCTGCCCCGCTCGAATGAAATGTCATCCGCAAACCTTGTTTTGCCGCGTATTCCTCAATATACTTTTCCTGCCCATCCGATACAGTCGCAGGCACCACCACCAAACTGAACCCATGCTCAGCAATACTGTCAATGATTCGACGCAGCCCTCTCTGGTCTCGCGGATATTCCTGCGGACGAGAAACGCCCGGCCACGGCAACGGTGTACATTGTATTGCTATCGGGAACATCTCCTCGCTTTTTACCGCATGCTCCCCAGCCGCTTTCGTTTGTATCGGCCATTTTTTCAAATCAGCAGACTCGATCCTGTCATCGCGTCCAGCCGCCCAGTATAATGTCTTATATACCATTTTTGCGAACTCCGCCCGGACAAGTATGTCCTCGTCCCCAGGCCTTCCCAGTTCAGGATTTATGCCCAATATCACTGTCCTGGCACCGCCTTCTTGACATGCAACCGCAGCCGGAACCATCCCCGCCCTCGCCAGTACCCACGCTCCGGCATCAACTTCAAGACCATCGGTAATTACTGTTGTGCCCAGCTTGGATTCCAGTCCGTTTGTAATGATATTCGCCGCTGTCCCCGTTTCGATCACCTGCTCAAGCCCGTTATCGTCACGCCGCACCCGTCGTGCCCATGGCCCAAAACCGATTTTCGCAAGCCCAACTGCCTCATGCCATGCCGAGTCATTGAATGAAACACTCAGCCAATTCGGATCCCGTTGCTCCGAACATTTCCAGTTCGTGTCACTGTGAATCGCTATCTGTTCCCTGCCTGCTTTATCATACGCAAGTATCGACGCGATCACACCCGCTGCTCCGCCGACATTAAATGCTTCAACACAGAACACATTTTTACCAACAACCAGATGTTCCGTAATATTTATAAATTCCGACTGTTCCCAGCTTCCGCCTCTGCCCACAGCTTCGCCATTGATCCATACCTTTCGTTTATCATCAACAGAAATAAGCACTCCGGCCCTCACCGGCAGCGCCGTTAGATCAAAGCTCGTGCGAAAGTAAGCTGTGCTTGATGCCTTCTGCTCACCAGAACTCCATATCCATGAGCAGTTTTCAAAATACCGCTCGTAATGTGTCCCCTGCTTCGCCGGACTTCGCTTCCCCAGCAGATCAAATATTGCCGAGTTACCCCCATCAATTGAGCTAAGCCCAAATACTACCAATCCTGCTTTTTTTTCATCTACTAACGCACGTAATTGCTCTATGATTTCAGGCGAATAATCTGCGGGGTCGGGTTTTACTAAAACAACAACATCCCATTTCCTTTTGGCCGCATCCCCCAGCAATGACAAATCCACTCTCTTTGCGCTAAAATCGTCCGATTGCACAATGATGTCGCTGCAGAAGTCCCCGCTCTCACTATGCACCGCATCGATAATAAGAATTTCAGTTCCTCTGCAAAATCCAGTGGCAACAAAACATATAATTGCAAATCGAACAAATACTTTCGACATCGCTATTCCCTGTTCCGTGTGATTAATTGTTCATAAATTGAAAAGCATACAGGCTTGTATTATACATTTCACTTTTATCTTGGTATCGCGCAGGATTCCAAACCTTTGCATTTTTCGGTCTATGCTGTACTTTTGCTCTTTTTGAACTTTGAAATTCGCAGCTCAGTATCTATCTTATGACTATTGTCGTCAACTCAAATCCAATTTCACTTTATCCTGTAAGGATAACCCTTGCTAAATCCAAACGCATACAGGCTTGCGTTCTTTATCTCAACTTTCAGTTGAGTCGGCTTTCCGGCCCTCATTGATACATCGCCGTCATTTTTCCACATCACCATTTTGCGGACATGATCACCAGAAAAAACTTCGCATTCTTCAACCGAATGGCCCGCTACCGCCTTGCCATTTTCATCGATCAGGCCCACTCGTACACTCCCGCTCGGCCGCACAACCGCATTAAGTACCAGGATGTTGCCGCTGAATATCATCTTGGGCGTAATAAAGAATCCGTCATTAGCATCCGCCGAAACATATCCGTCCAATCTGCTCGTTACCCTGCTGTAGGTCATGCTGTTTCCGGGTTTCACAAGGTTTTCCAGTTCCGACTCGTTATGCTTCAGAGGGCTTCCCTGATAATACTGCCACAATTCATCTTTGAAGCGTAAAATCCCCTGACCCATGTAGAGACTTGAACTGTCGAAAGTATTCGGTTCCCCTTGCGCGATAAATGCCTTATCCTGCTCTGGCCAGGTCCATTTCACCCCGTCCCTGCTCACTGCCATATGTATTTCAAGCTTTTCAGTATCAATATGATAAAAGCTCGGGAACATAAAGTAAGCATTTGCCGCATACGGATATTTCATCGCTGCCGGGTTGTAAAGTTGCGTGCTTGGAAACTCATTGCTATCAACCGCAAGCACCAGTGATAACGGTTTAAACGTGCTAAAGTCTGAACTTTCCGATCTCCCTATAACACGCCCGAAACTGCATGCCCGTCCATAGATCACATATTTGCTTATACTGCTGTCCCAAAAACCGCAGTATTGACTGTCTGCGAATTCATCGCTGATTGATTTCGGATAGCGCTTCCAGTTGAAACCATCCGCAGAATACATCCCCGCGATTTTATTGTACATCATCCCACCTGAACTCGTTTCAAACCCCTTCTCCCCGGTAAAAATGCCCTGCGAAACAGCCTTGTACCTGCTCTCCGCCGGTGCATTGGGATCCTTGAATACGCCCGTACCGTGAACCCGCGACTTCGCACCCTCCGGCCCGATCTGCCGGAAAAGAATATTGTTTTCCTTGCTCCCCTGGTATGCAAATAAACCCAAGCTCGGCTTATCCCAGTGGATCCCATCCTTCGACTCAGCATAACAGAAAGATGTATCATCCCCCGTCGGCCAACCGTTCACATCGTAGCATTCGTACCACATGCGGTACTTTCCGCTATCCTCCATCACGTTAAACCAGTTCAGCGTCGCGCTTTCCCACACATTCTCTCGCACAACATTCTTTTCTCCGGTCTTCACCGCAGGATGCATCCTCAATGTTACCCCATTGCTCTCGGCAAAAAACATGTTGTCAATAAGTAGCTGTCTCTCGCTGCCCACCATTATGCAATTGGGGTCATCGTTGGACCATGCACCGCAGCCGGCAGTCAAAATAACTTGTATGGCAAGCACTAGCCGTAACATTCAACTATACTCCTCATATTTTACCGAATTTGGAACAACTATCTTTAAGGCAATATTCAATCTTAGAGCTTCTAACAAAAATTAATCGAGCACCGAGAGCGAGCGGTTTTTCGCTCGGCTTGCGTTAGACACTCTTAATAATCCATTTAAAATTCGGAATACCCCAACACTTATTTTGTGCCGACGTTTTCAGGCTTTATATTGTCAAACACAATCGAGCCTTCAACATGTCCGTCAGCAAAAAGACAATTCGGACCTCTTCCGAATGGCCTGCCTTGCTTGCTGTATGGAGATTTTATATTATTATGGCGAAACGGCCCTTCATTAAACTGCTGCAGATTCCTGGGAACGGTCATGTCGCCGCTCCATATCCACAATTGAGTCTTTACATCCATACCACCGCTGAAAGTTGCCATAACCGAATCAAAAACCATCATCATTTGGCTCGGCGACCGTATTCTTGATGAATTTAAAGGGCCGCAATTCCGCGCCGGGAAATTCGAACTATCTGTCGGACAAGACCATGGGACTCTAAGTTTTGTGTTAGCCGTCTGTGCGTAACCGATAAAAACGCCTCCGTATGAAAAATAATTGGGCGAACTGACATAAAAACTACTTTCACTCACTTTGTATTTGCGATGATCGCCTGGACAACGGAACATATTCATTGGAATGTTGGCCGCCTTTAAAAGTTCGCCGGCCCAATTCCACCCATCTCCGCCATTTTCTAAACCTGGAACAAATCCGCCACCCCACCAACGCTCAACTATCATAGGCATAATATCTCTGTTTGTACTTGTGTAAATATTTATAGCAATGCCTATTTGCTTCATATTTGCCATACAAGCGGTTTTTTGGGCAGATCGCCTTGCTTTAGATAATGCCGGCATTAAAATCGATAGTAATAACGCGATTATGCTGATAACCACCAGTAGTTCAACCAGCGTAAACCCTGCCGCCTTTTGTAATATGGTCTTTTTCATAATCAGACTTTCTTTTTCAAAATTCGCCCGCGGTAGGCGCCTCACCCACCGCGGGTCGTTCTTAAATAAACTTACCGGCTCTTTCTCCGAAGTGCCAGCAGCAGCCCGCCGCCAAGAAGCGCCATCGTCGCAGGTTCCGGCACATACGTGCTCTCGGATACCTTAAACGAATAAATATCAATCGCGCCGCCCAGTGAGAACTGGAATGGCGTCCCGTCCGCCACGCCGCCCGCGCCAAGCCCAAGCCCGCCGACATACACACCATTGAGATACAGGAACACGTCATTGAAGTTTGCTGCCGTGATCGTGTAGGTATTCGCATTCGATGCATCGAACGACGCAGGTGCAAGATTGTACGAGAACTGCCGCTGATTGTAATCGCCAATAACGTTTACCTGCGGTCCAGTACTGAAAAGCGTGTTGATCGTCATCAGCATCGACATCGTCTTGCTCCCATCGCCCAGGTATACATAAACCGGAGCATCTGCGATCGTCGCCAGCGTGAACTCGATTGTCCACGTCCCATCCGAAGGCATCGCCCACGGTATTCCAGTATACGTCTTGGCGCCGTAATTCACCGATCCCGTCGGAACCAGGCTTGCATACCCGTCATGAAGCACTTGACTGGGCGTCCCATAGCCCCAAAGCCACTGCAGCCCTGACGTTGCCGAAACCTGGCCGGGCCCATTGCCGTATACTTCCGCAAACACATCAAAAAAACTCGCCTGTGCAGCCGTTCCCATACCACAAATACACAACACAATTAATGCCTTCTTCATTTTCTCTCCTCTCAAAATTCCCTGCTGATTTCTAAACTGGCAGAACCAACACGGTTCTGCCAGTATCATTGCGTATCATCTCCAGTACTGGTCACAGTTCGCATTCGCCGGATCACTGCACTTGAGCCAGTCTGCCGCGAACGTCGCGAAATCCGCGAAATTCACGCTGCAGTCCTGGTTGTAATCCCTCGGCAAATATACTGTCTGCGGATCCTTGCATGCCAGCGGCAGCTTGGGATTCGCGCCATGCCCGATCTTCAGGCTGTACATCTCGATCACAACATCCTGCGCAGGATGCTCCACAAAACTTAGTTCCAGCGCTTTGCTGTCTATCGCCGAACCCGTGCCATTGGTCAGTGTTGCAAGCCGAACCGGCGCCGAATCGTCCAGCCACAAATACGTTGCGCCGTTCTGCCTCGTCATACGGTACGTATGCAGAGCCGACCCGTCAAAACTCGCCGGGGCTATGTTTGTCGCCCCGTCCCTAAGGTTGTAGTCAGCCATCGAATCAGATGTTGCCATCCCAAAAATCTGGTTCACCTGCCAGATATGATTCCATTTATTCTGAACATTATTTATAGGCTGTTCAGACATGCAGAAATTTACCGGCGTATTATTTACAGCCCTGAACTTGATCTCCACTGTCACATCCATATCGCCTACAGCCATTCCTGAGATTGAATTTTTCACCGGGCCGATATAGCTGGTTCCGGTTGGGATCGTCAACGTGCTAAAACCGTCCGAAGGTGTTTCGGTCGCCGGCAACGTCCACGGATATAAGTAGCTGTCATTAAACAATACCTGTCCCGCACCATTGCCGTATGTTTCATCGAGAATATCCCATGCAAATGTTCCCAATACGTCATAATACTTCGTCCACGAACCATTTGCTATTTTCAGCGAATAAAGCTCGATCTGAGCCGCAATGCTCGGATCCTGCGCAAAACCCAATGTTATTACCTGTGCATCGCCTGCCGCACCGGCTATGCTGATCAACCCGTCAAGCAATACCGCTACGCCGCCATCATAAAGATAAAAGAACGACCGCCCGTTCTCACGCACAACACGGTAAGTATGTACTTCACTGCCGTCGAATCCTGCCGGCGCAAGATTTTCGCCGTATGTGTTACGGTTGTAATCTGAAAGCACATCAGGCGCAACACCCACTTTGTTCGCATTTATCATCAGCAGATGATTCCAGTGACTCGTAGCCATGCTGGGCGTTTCGGAATAATATATATTCGTTTTCGTCTTGTTCACCAGCCGCATCTTGAACTCAAGCGTCACATCCGCGTCATTCGTCGGTAAACCAGACAGGCTCGCCCTGCACGCATAATTAACGCCGCTGCCCACCGGCAGTGTCAGCGTCGCGTGTCCGTCCGTAAGTACCTCCGGTGGCGCACTTGACCACTGGTACGTGAACGAACTGTTAAATGAAACCTGCCCTGCCCCGCTGCCGTAAACCTCGTTTACGATGTCCCAGCTTGTCGGCTCAGCCGCCATAGCCGCGCCGGCTATAAACAATGTTGTGATCAAAACGATCTGCGTGTACTTCATACTTAGCTCCTCCAAAAAAAATTTAAGGTTCGAAACCATTATACGTTTTTTCCAACTATGGAAGCTCTGCAAGGAATATGTCATCAAAATAAACCATATCGCCTGCGGTCATCCCGTACATCTCAAGGTAAACGCCCATGCTCGCGTTCACCGCCGCAAATTCCGGAACTACTATCTGCACCCACTGCCCGTTGCTGTTTTCCCATGAAACATAAACATCGTATTCGCCGCTGGCCTGGTAAAGTGAAATGCGGCCATAAGATGCCCCGCTGGCTTTTATCCATATCCGCGCGGCATATTTCTTACCTGGTGTTATCGCGATAGATTCCTGGTACCACCGCCCCTTTCCTCCCGGCGTCGCGCACTGTATCTTAAACGACCTGCTCCCGGTATGACCGGTACCCGTCAATGTTGAAAAGGCGTAGCTTCCGTCAATTGATTGGCTCCCCCAGCTACTTGAACCGCTCTCCGCACCCGGGTTCATCAGCAGATTCGTCCCGATCCCAGCGATCGTCGCAGGATCTACTGTTATCTTCTTGAATGTATTGTAATTCGTCTGCTCCGCTCTTACATTGGCAGCTTGATTAGCTGTCCCGCTCGCCAGCACCGCGTTATTAGCATCACTTAGATAATCCTCCAGCGTTGTCATCTGCCCATTCAGTGCTGCAGGGAATAACTGTAAGCCAGATCCCGAGCACGTCATTACCGGTACCTGGCTGCGAATTGTCGTCTCATATAGCAGGTGATAAGACTTCATCGCCGCCGCTGCCGGCCCATACAT
>Ga0154575_1075_pt1 | contig 17472 bp, 12 predicted proteins | sample RifGroF2_FD_116004 | JGI IMG/M metagenome (GOLD analysis project Ga0154575, IMG submission 116004) | Planctomycetes bacterium GWF2_50_10
ATAAAACTACTTTGCGATATAGGCGAACTGAGCTGGGTTTTCACAGACAGCAGTTCTATTGAATCATTCCTGCAGAAAGTCGTGCAGATGGTGGCCAAGCACATGGACGCGGATGTGTGCTCGATCTATTTATATGACGATGATGACGAACAGCTTGTGCTGGCGGCGACACAGGGGCTAAGCCCATCAAGCATTGGCAAGGTGAAGCTCCATCTTAGCGAAGGGCTTACCGGCCAGGCGCTGCGCGAGGCACGCGCTATAAGCGAAAAGTGCGGCAAGGATAACCCGAATTTCAAATTTTTTGCCGGTATTCATGAAGAACATTTTGACGCATTTTTGGCGGTGCCGATAATGAGGGGCATGTCAAAGGTAGGCGTGCTTGTAGTGCAGCGGGGGCAGAAACGATTTTTCACAGAAGCCGAATCCATGGCGCTGCGGGCACTGGCATCACAGCTTGCCAACATGATCGAAAACGCAAAACTGCTTTTGAGTATTCACAACGAATCCAAAAAAGACAAGGCTCACGCAGCTGGACCATTTGACTTGAGTTTTGTAAAAGGCAAAGTTGCCGCTGAAGGACTTGCGTTTGCGCCGGCGACAGTGGTGGATAAAAACAAATTGCTGGGCATGCTTTTACAGAAGCATTTTGAGCGGCATTACAGCACAAACGAACTCAATGCGGCGATCATAGAAACCGAGCACCAGCTTGAGGATTTGCAGAAACAGGTTGAGGATAAGCTATCAGATGTAGCGTCGCTGATATTCACGGCGCACCTGCTTATACTTAAAGATAAATCATTTGTAGGCACCATGCGGAACCTGACAGAAGAGGGTTTAAACGCTGCGCAGGCTGTGCTGAATGTATCGCAGCAGTATACGCAGATATTCAGCCAGAGCAGCAATCCGCTGCTGCAGGAAAAGGTGCAGGATATCCAGGACTTGACGCTGCGTATTATGCGGAATTTGCTCAAAGACAAGGATATGGGGCAGGTTTCAACATACGTCGGCAGGATAATAATCGCGCGGGAGCTTTTTCCAAGCGACCTGCTGAAGATGTCGTCCGAAGGGGCAGCGGGGATAGTGCTTGTGGGCGGAGGGGTGACATCGCATTTATCAATACTGGCCAGGTCGCTTGCGATACCGATGGTGATCGCGGACAGGCCCGAACTGCTTAGCGTGGAGGATTCGACGCCGGTGCTTGTTGACGCGGAGGCGGGCAGTATTTATGTGAACCCGGCAGAACAAATACTGGCGAACTTTAGATTGCGCGAGCAGGCCAGGGTTTCGATACAGAAGCAAAAGCACGATGCAAAAGCGCAGACATTTACAAAAGACGGCGAGCGCATATATCTGTTTGCAAATATAAACCTGCTGGCGGATGTGAAACTGGCAAAACAGCTGCCCTGCGACGGGATCGGGCTTTATCGCACGGAATTTCCGTTCATGATACGCTCGGATTTTCCGTCGGAGCAGGAGCAATACGCAGTTTATCGAAAGCTTGTTGAACAGATGCAGCATAAGCCCATAACATTTCGCACGCTGGATATGGGCGGCGACAAGGTGCTGTCTTATTACGAGGCTTCGCGAGAGGAAAATCCGTTCCTTGGAATGCGGGCTATACGTTTTTCGCTTGGGAATACAGTAATTTTCACACAGCAGATACGGGCAATGCTACGGGCTGGAGTTGGAGCGGATTTGCGAATAATGTTCCCGATGATATCATCGCTGGATGAATTCGAGCAGGCACGGCGGCTTGTTTTTGATTGTATCGGGGCGCTGCAATATGAGCAGGTGCCGCATAACAATGAGCCGAAGATCGGCATGATGGTGGAGATACCTTCGGTTATAGATCTTATGGAGGATTTCGCGCAGACGGCGGATTTCTTTAGTATCGGAACAAACGATCTCGTTCAGTATATGCTGGCGGTAGATCGGACAAATGCGACTGTGGCGAATTTCTACCAGCCTTGTCACCCGGCGGTGCTGCGAGCGATAAATAAAGTGGTCGATGTTGCCAATAATTATAAAAAAACCGTTTGCCTGTGCGGCGACATGGCCCACCACGAAAAATACATACCGCTGCTTATAGGACTTGGGCTTAGGCAGCTTAGTGTAGAACCTCTTTATCTGCTTAAAATGCAGAATACCATTTCACAGATCACCGTTGCCGGGGCGGTTGAAATGGCGATGGAAATGCTTGGCGATCCGAGAGTGGGTAATATCGCGAGGCTGCTGAATGGGAACGGGGAAGAGAGCGGGCAGGGGACGGAGTGGAAGTGATTCTTCGGAAAGCACTAAGCTCGAAGCACGAAGCAAATGACAAATTGCAAATTCAAAATCGTAAGAAAAAAAATAATCACTGATTACACGGGTTACACTGATTTGAAAACTGGATCCCCGCCTTCGCGGGGATGGCAAGTCACTTCTTACGCACTGTGAAAAATTTCATGCAATTTCCTCTTGCGCTATGGGCTACTCCCTTGCGCCCCAGCCGGGGCTAAAGGCAAAAGGAGTTGGGTTGAGCAGGAAAAATTATTTAAAATCTGTTGGCGGAGTTGGTATGCTGTAGGTAGTTTTGGGGGGTATATGATGGATAAGGCGGCGATTGGGGCGGCGGTGGCGTTATCAAAGCATGCGGGGTATGTATTTATCGCGACTGTGGGGCCGGAGAGAGTGCCGCATTTGGCGGCTGCGGGGCCACTACTCCTTGAGGATAATCAAGTGGCGATAACCGCGTGGTATTGCCCGGTGACGCTGGCTAATATACAGCAGTTTCCAGAGGTTTCGATAGTGGTGTGGCAAAAGGAAACGGACAGTGGGTATCAACTCATCGGCAAGCTGGAAAAGGTGCGGGATGTGGCACAGATAGATGGTTACGCTCCGAAGGAGGATGTTTCGCTTTATCCACAGGTCGAAAGGCAGCTTGTTATCAAAATAGATTCCGTGCTGTTTTTCTCGCAGGCATTGCATGCAGACACGGCGGAATAAACAGTCGTAAGAATCAAATTACAAACAAATTCAAAAGCAGAAAATTTAAAAAATAAAAACGGAATCTGATTTCAGAATCTGCGCATGATGGCAAGTCAGTTTTTTTAGCACTGCTTCTTAATGGTGGGCAAGAGTACTTGCCCACCCTACGGGTTTGGGCTAATTGTGCCACGATCAGGAATTTGGGTCGGCGTCTGGGGTGTTGGGTTCGCCGAGGCGGTTTGAGAGGCGGCGGAGGACACGGGACTGATTAGTGAGGGTCTGTTCGGCTTTTTTTAATCTGCCGCTAACGTTGCCGAGGTCTCGCTCGATCTTTTCGAGTTTGCGCAATATGGTCTGGGTGTCTGATTCATTGGCTTTTACCCTGTCGAAAACGGACTGGAGGTCCTGGTCGATGCTGGTGATATCGCTTTGGATAGTGCTGAAGCGGTTTGAGTTTGCTCGTTCATAATCTTCGAGCAGACGGCGGAAATAATTCTGGTCGGTAAGGCTGTAGCTGTCATACGGATAATAGGGGTAGGCTGGGGGCACGATGATGACGCGACCGTCGCCTCTTTTTTGCGGCGACTGTTTTGCGGCCTGATCCTCAGCACCGCCGAGGGGAAGACAAATAAATACGCCGATCGTCAGCACGATTACAGATATCACAAGAACTTTTGATTTGCTGTGCATATATACCTCCAATAAGGGTATTATAAAGCGAGGGCTGGGATTGTACATTGAAAAAAGGCGGAGGCAGGGTAAAATGTCTGTGTGTCAGAGGGCTGTCAGGATTTTGAGGTTTTATGGCTGTTGGTTTTATACTTGGTAGAAGCGGCACGGGCAAAACAAGCTTTTGCATCGAGGCTATTTCCACGGGGCTGCTTGACCGGGGTGAAAAACGGCCGCTGGTTTTTTTGGTGCCCGAACAGGCTACTTACCAGGCTGAAAAAGCCATTTTGACATCGGGGAAAATTGAAGCGTTTACGAATTTGAGCGTGCTTTCGTTTTCGCGGCTGCAATTCCTTCTGCTTGGGCGAAATTCGGCCAAGACGGAACTTTCAAACCTTGGGCGAGAACTGGTGCTTAGCCGAATTCTTCGGGCTAGCGCAAAGGAGTTAAAGGTATTCGGTTCGTGCGCGGCTTATCCGGGAATGGCTAGTCGCATTGCGCAGACGATCATCGAACTACATCAGTGCGGGCATACGCCAGAGGATATGGAAAAGCTTTACGGGGAAGTTGACGGGGCTGCGCCTGGTTCGCTGACGGCGTGCAAATTTCATGACGTATCATATATATACAGGCGATACACAGAAGCAATCGCGGGTAAATTTATAAATCCCGATATACAGCTTACGCTTGCGTGCGAGGCGGTGAAGGGATCGCATCTGCTTTGCGGGGCGGCTGTGTGGGTGGACGGTTTTTCGGGCTTTACACCGCAGGAGCTGGCGCTGCTTGGTGAAATATTCAAGGCGGCGGATACATGCAGGGTCGCACTTTGCCTGGATCCATCGACGACAGACCTGGGGGTGACCGACGCGGCACAGCTGGACGAGACGGACCTGTTTAGCCCTACGCAGCGGACGTACGCGGCGCTGAATAAAATTGTTAAATCAAATGGTATCGGGCTGCTCGAGCCTGTAATTCTTAATAAGCAGAGGCGATTTGCGCGGGCGGCGGAGCTTGGGCATGTTGAGAAAAATATTTTCGCCGCACAGCCGGATCGAATTGAAAATAAAGGCGCGATCACCATCGCGGCGGCGGCCAATATGCGAAGCGAGGCGATCTGGGCGGCAAAGCAGATACGCTCGCTGGTGCGGCAAAACGGGTGGCGATGGCGGGATGTTGCAATCGTGGCAAGCGATCTGAATTCGTATCGGCATTATATCGGGCCTGCGCTTGACGATTGCTTGATACCCCATTTTATTGATATTTCAAGGCCGCTGGGCAGACATCCCGTGGCAGAACTGCTGATAAGCGCTTTGGGCGTTATCGCGGGCGGATATAAAAGCTGTGATGTGCTTGCGTTTTTAAAAACCGATCTGACGCCGTGCGGTCGCGGGGAGATAGACTTTTTTGAAAATTATGTGCTGGCGCTGGGGATCGAGGGGGCCGATTACAAATCCGCAAAGTGGAATGGCGCGGAAATCGGCAAGACAAAAGTCGATGTTGAAAAAATTGAGCGGGTGCGAAACGCGGCTCTTGGGCCGGTAATCTCGCTAGAGGAGAAACTGGCGGCGGCGACAAATCTCAGTGCGGCGGCTTTCGGGACGATCCTGTTTGAATTTCTGGGAGAATTGAAGGCTGATGCGCGGGTATCCGAGTGGATCGCACAGGCTCAGCATAGCGGCGATCACGCCAGGGCTGATGAACACGCACAGTTTATCGGGCAGTTCAAAAATATTTTTACCGAGATGATCGAGGTCTTTGAGGAAGATACTTTTACGGCGGCCCAGTTGAGTGCACTGCTTGGGCGGGCGTTTGAGCAGCTTTCATTGCGGCTGATACCGCCAAGTCTTGACCAGGTGCTTGTAGGCTCAATTGAGCGAAGCAGGCATCCCGATCTCAAGGCTGTGTTTCTGCTTGGAGCGACGCAGAAGGCGTTTCCGGCGGGACTTAGCCACGATACGATCCTTACCGACAGTGACCGGCAGGCGGCTTTTGATGCTGGGCATCAGCTTGGTGATTCAATCACGGCACAGTTGTGTCAGCGGCAGTACCTGGCGTATATCGCTTTTACACGGCCCAGAGCGAGGCTCTTCATCAGCTATCCGCTCAATGACGAGAAGGGGTCGTCGATCACGCATTCGCCGTTCATATCCGATTTGCAGGAACTGTTTACGAATTTAAAGCCGTACCTGTGCGGGGCGGGTGATGAGGGGCTTGAGCCGGCGGGAGTATCGCAGCTTAAAGACACGTTGTGCATGCAGCTTGGCAGGGATTGCGATAACTATCCGGCAGCAGCGGATCGAGGGGTGCTGGCGGCGGCGAAAAACGCGATGCATGGAGAAGCAGCGCTGGCGGGGGCGGCCCAAATGGTTTCAAAGGTGCTTGCATACGAGAATGAGGCGAGGCTCGATGAGGGTTGCGCAGCGGAATTATACCGGGACATGAGGCGCATATCGCATACGCGCACGAGTACATTTGCTTCGTGTCCGTATAAACATTTTGCGAAGTACGGGCTTTCGCTTAGGTCGCGGGAAGTTTCCAGGTTTGAAGCTATGGACCTGGGGGATTTTTATCACCAGGTGCTTGATCGCTTATTCAAACAGACGCGTGCGGATTTTTCGACGCTTGATCGGGACTGCCTCAAGGGACAGCTTAATGCGGCAGTAGAATATGTGATGAGCAGCCAGGCGCGGTTTTCTAATTTCGCGGCTCGCAATGTGCTTAACCAGGCGATATTCCGTTATGGGATTGATCTGCTGGAAGACCTGCTGGGGGAATTGCAGAAGTTATCGCTTGCGGGGAAGTTTAGGCAGGCGGGATCGGAAGTTTCGTTCGGCATAGGTAAAAATCCTGAACTGCCCGCGATCGGAATAAAGCTCGATAGCGGCGAGGTGGTTTATTTTACGGGCAAGATCGACAGGCTGGATATTAGCGATGATGAGCCGTGCGCGGCGATTGTGTATGATTTTAAAAGCCGCGGGCAAAGTCCGGATTGGTGCAATATGTATTACGGTATTGATTTGCAGCTTGTGTCTTATGTGCTGGCGGTGAATGGGCGATGCTTTGGCGGGAAAGGGCCGATCAAGGCGGTTGGGACGTTTTATATTCCGATCGATCCGGCGACGCAGTCGAGCGATTATGATTCGTTTGATGAGGTTTCACGATTCCGCCGCAAGGCTAAGGGTGTTTTTGACGGGGATTTCGCGACGGCGCTGGATAAGAATGTTTCCGGTTTTAGCCAGTTTTTTAATTTCAGCTATTCAAAGGATGGCAGCCCTTATTCTAATTTTGAGATATCTGGCGCGGTCGAGCCAGCGAGGTTTGAGGGGGTGATCGATTTCGCGGTTAAAAAGATCAAGGCCATTACAAGCTCGATACTGCGGGGGTCTATTGATATAAGTCCTTACAGGCTGCGTGATGTTTCGCCATGCTCGCGGTGCGATTACAAATCGCTGTGCCGATTCGACTGGCATATCAACGATTATAATCACCTGGCGCCGGTGTCGAAATCGGGGTTTCTTGAAAAGATCGGGAGCGAGGCGGTATGAGCACAGTGAAACCAAGCTGGACAGTTCAGCAAAAGGCGGCGATTACCCAGACGGGTCGCGAGGTACTTGTTACGGCTTCGGCAGGGACGGGGAAGACGGCGGTGCTTTCGGCTCGGTGCGCGGAATTATTGGCGCAGTCATCAAATCCGGCGCAGGCGTCGCAATTGCTTGTGCTTACGTTTACCGAGGCGGCGGCTTCAGAAATGAAGGCGCGTATCGCTAAAGCTGTGAAGGAAAAATATGCCGCGACCGGCGATGCGAATCTTCGCAAGCAGGTGCTTATGCTCGATGGGGCAGATATAAGCACGATAGATTCATTCTGCAAGAAAATCGTGACCGAAAATTTTCACAAGCTGGCGATCGACCCGGCGTTTCGGATTATCGACCCGGATGAGGCGCAGCTTGTGAAATCCGAAATACTTGAGCAGGTGCTTAAAGAGGCATGCGAGGATCAATCGCTGTGCAATGCGGTTGCTGATCTGTTTAACTGCAGGCAGATGGATGGGCAGAGCAATTTCAGCAGGTCTATTATAAGGATACATGATTATCTTGACGGGATATGCTGGCGGGATGACTGGTTTGAAAAAAGTCGGCGGCTGGTGGGTGATGTGCCTTGCAAAGGGCCGGTCGCGGATGCGCAGAAGGAATTGATAACGGCAAAACTGGGGCAGATCATTGAACAGCTCGAGCACAGCTGTATGCTTGACAATATGCTCAATCCATCAAAGGCGTGGGCGGCGCAGATAGAAGCGGATTATATACCGGCGATCAAAAATGCGATTTCGGCTATAAAGCGAAAGGATCATGCGGGTTGTGCGGCTGTCATCAAAGATTTTGAAAAATCGGACTGGGCTAGAAAAAATAAATCACTGGAAAAAGAAATTGCGGACCTGATCAAGGCGCCGGCGGATAAGGGGCTTAAGGATTTCAGGTCGCTTGGACAATTAGCGTCGCTGAATCCGCGGTATGCGCAATTTATCGCCGGGGCGGAGGGGCGGCATACGCTTACGCTTATTGAGCTTGTGAGCCGGTTCAGTCGGCTGTATTCGCAGAGGAAGAAGCAGCTTAACTGTCTTGATTTTGCGGACCTGGAGCAAAACGCACTCAAGCTGCTGGTATCACGGGATACGTCTGAGCCGACGGAGCTTGCTTTGAGACTGCGGGAGCATTACAGGTATTTGCTTATTGATGAGTTCCAGGATATTTCGATGGTGCAGGAGGCGATAATCAAGAGTTTGGGGCGCGGGGATAATCTGTTTGTTGTGGGTGACGTCAAGCAGAGTATTTATGCGTGGAGACAAGCGCAGCCGGAGATATTCATCGCGAGACTCAAGGCCGCATCGCCATTTGAGGGTAGGCAGGCCGGGGCGCCGATCTCCATACCGCTGACCTCAAATTTTCGCTCGCGAGGCGAGATACTGCATTTTGTAAATCTTGTATTTGAAAAGATAATGACCGAGAGTTTCGCGGGCACGGATTACGACCAGACCGCACGACTTGAAGGCGGCTGGAAATACAAGCCGCTGGCGGAGTCGACCCTGGATGGCACGTCATCGCCGGCTGTTTCGCTGCATCTGCTTGTGGACGATTATACCGATGAGGATAACGACCCGCATCACCACGCGATGCCTCAAAACGACGAGATGGACAAGACTTCTGCGCGGCTGCGGCAGGCGGCGCTGGTTGCCAAGCTCATAAAGGACATGGTGACAGGCAATAACGGCAGCGGGCGCTTTGAGGTGGTCGATCGCGGCAGCGGTTTATCAAGGCCCGTGGAATACCGCGACATCGTTATCCTTATGCGAAGCCTTTCAAGGAACGCAAACGAATACGCGCAGGTACTGCGGATGCACTCGATCCCGGTATCCTCGCAAAGCGCGATCGGATATTTTGAGACTACCGAGATCACCGACTGCATAACACTGCTTTCGGTGCTCGACAACCCGCAAAAGGATATCGAGCTTGCGGCGCTGCTGCGCGGGCCTTTCTTCCGAGTTGATGATTCGCAGCTGGCACATATTCGCATTCACTCTCGCAGAAGTGAACAGGAGCTGGACTTTTATAATGCCTTTAAGCTTTACTGCGCATCCGGCCCCGACGAGGCGCTTCGTGAAAAGCTTGGCGACATCAATACGCTAATCGAGTCATGGCGAAGCAGGGCAAGGCAAGGCTCTATATCCGATCTGCTGTGGGATATATTCAAAAGCACTGATTTTCTGGCGTTTGTTTCCGCACTGCCCAACGGGGCACAGCGACGAGCGAATGTCCTTAAATTCCACCAGCGCGCGATCGAATTTGAAAATTTCGTCAGTTGCGCCAGGCAGGTTACTTTGGCGCGATTTATTGAGTTTATTCAGAAGCTTTTGGATCAGGGGCAGGATTGGTCGCCTGCGCCGCCGGATATATCGGCTGATAATGCCGTGGGCATTATGAGTATTCATAAAAGCAAGGGACTCGAATTTCCGGTCGTAATACTGGCTGAGCTTAATACGAAATTTAACCAGTCCGATATGGCCGACCAGTGCCTTGTGGATTGCGACCTTGGCATAGGGCTAAAGGTAATCAGCCCGGCAGCGCGAAAGACCATGGCGGGCCTGGCTCACCAGGTGATACGGGAAAAGAAAAAAGCCCAGGCGCTGGCTGAAGAGATGCGTGTGCTATATGTAGCCATGACTCGCGCCCGCGAGCGGCTGATACTGACAGCATCGGCATCGAAAGCGGAAATAACCCGCTGCGTTTATAACGGCGCACTTGCGCAAAAAGCGTTGCCGGCGTGGATGCTTTCAAGCTGCGATAAGTCTATCAAATGGCTGCTCTACAGTTTGGCAGGGCAGAAAAAGCTTTTATCCGCATTTGAAATCGATCTTGATGCGGGCGCGGCCGATAGCGACCTGTTCTCATTGAACGTGCATGGCCCGGAAGAACTGCTTGAGCTGTCCCGACAGATAGAACACTTGCGAACCGAATCGCGGAAGGGCCGCGAGATTACGCCTTGTGCGGACATCGCCAAGGCACAGGAAATGCTGGGCAAATTCAGATCGTCATTGAACTGGCTTTATCCATTCAATGCCGCCGCAAGCATTCAGGCAAAGACAAGCGTTTCCGATTTTCTGCATAGAGACAGCACTATTGAGCCTCGCCAATACCAGGAGGTACTTTCAGATGCGCCCCGCACAAGCCCGGCGCTATCGCGGGACAATGATAAGGCTATGCTCATCGGCACAGCGACGCATCTGCTCCTGCAGAGGATCGATATCTCCAGCCCGCCAGCGCGCGAGCTTATTGTTTCTACACTTGATGGACTTGTAAGCCACTGGGCTATTTCAGCTGAAACCGCAAAGGCCGTCAATATAGACGGGCTGCTTGCGTTCTACCAATCACAGCTTGGACAGATGCTCTTTGATAAACAAAATACCATATTGCGTGAACTGCCTTTTACGGCGGCCCTTGATGCCTCATGCTTTACTTATGACTCAACAGGTCTTGAAGGTGAAAAGGTTATAGTGCAGGGAATTATAGATCTGCTTATCAAAACGCCAAAGGGACTGATAATCGTTGATTTCAAGACGGATAATGTTTCGGCCAAGCAGGCACCCGCCCGCGCACAATCTTACAACGACCAGCTCCGCCTTTATGCATCTGCAGCTTCAAAGGCGTTTGATATGCCCGTTATTGCGCGTTGCGTGTATTTTATTGTACCTGGGATGATAGTGGAATTTTGAGGGAAAGAAGACAGAAAACAGAATACAGGAGACAGGAGTTAAGAAAGCACTAAGCTCGAAGCACGAAACAAATTCCAAAAGATCAATGCAGTTCAAATTAAAAACAAAATAGGATCACGGCCTATCTGCGCTAGACCGTGCCACTCTCATGCTTGTTTGTTGTTTTTTCGGCGGGTTCGATCTTGAGATCGCATGCAGAGCCGAACATGCCGAAAAGTTCGGTATTTTCGCTATCACAGTAATGTCTGCACTGTGTCGGGTCACTCCTGCAGAACCTGCTGATGTAGCCGTCGCTTACCATGCCATTTTCGTTGAATTTCACGATCGGGCAATTCTCGAACCATTTGCATTGCATTGCATCACCCCTTATCAATAACCTGCTGCCAAATATCATTTAAAGCCGCAGCCGCCCCGGCAGAAATCTTATAATCCACAAACTGCGATACCTCTGTAGTATCGGGATTGATCTCTATCGTGCGTGCGCCATTCTTTTTTGCATTAAGCACTGGGCCTGCAATATATGGAAAGATGCTTGTCGTGCCTATCGAAAAAACCATGTCGAAACCAATTTCAAGCTGATGGTTGAGCAGGGTGCATTTGGGTTCGTCGAGCATTTCACCAAAGAGCACCACATCGGGCCTTATGATCGCGTCGCAACGGGGGCACTGGGGCGGAATTTTAAGCCCGTTATAATTTTCGACACGTTTTCGATAATTGCACCTGGTACAGATAAGGCTGCGAACATCGCCGTGTATCTCTATGACATTCCTGGAACCTGCATCTCGATGAAGCCCGTCTATGTTTTGCGTAAGCACCCAGACTCGCTCGAAATGCTCCTCCATCTGGGCTATAACTTCGTGGGCGCGATTGTATTTCGCGCCTCGGCAGCAAGATTCTATCTGGTAGATATATTTCCATGTGAGTTCCGGCCTTTGCGCAAGCATTTTCACTGAAAGAATTGCCTCGATTGAAATGCCGTCTTCTGTGCTGTTGCCATTATATAACCCGCCGAAGCCGCGGTATGTGGGCAGGCCGGAATCGGCACTGATGCCTGCACCGGTGATAAAAAGGATGCTGCGGGCATTTGTGAGTTCGTGCGCGATCTTCTGGATCATCTCGCTATCAATCATGACCATATTATATCACCAGCAATGCACAGGTGAACTGAATTTTCTAACCTACCGGCATGGGCTGCTTTCTTATGAGATCCATTGTTACAAGGTTTGCGCAGGTGCCCCGCCTTTCATAGCAGCTTACATTTTCCAGGGTAGTCTCGCTTATATTCCTAAGGGCATTGATCGTAAAGAACGCAAGATGGCCCGTTACGATAACATTGGGGAACCACAGCAATCTCGCAAAAACGTCATCCTGTATGACCTGGTTTGAAAGATCCTCAAAAAACAGGTTCTCTTCCTCCTCATAGACATCCAGGCCCAGATAGCCTAGCTTGCCCGATTTAAGCGATTCGATTACCGCAGAGGTATCAATGAGCGCCCCTCTGCTGGTATTGATAAGCATTACGCCATCCTTCATCCGCGCCAGCGTATCGGGATTGATCATGTGGTATGTGTTCCTGGTCAACGGGCAGTGAAGGGTGATAATATCAGAACGGGCAAAGAGGTCGTCCATGCTCTCATACTGCACGCCCATATCCGCCAATTCCTGGTTTATATTCATATCGTGGGCGATCACCTCGCAGCCAAAGCCGAGCAAAATTTTGGCGACAAGTGCCCCAATTTTGCCGGTACCGACAATGCCAACGGTTTTTGTGAAAACATCGAAACCCAAAAGACCATCTAGGGCGAAATTGCCCTCGCGCACTCTTGTAAAGGCCCTGCATACCTTTCGGTTTAATGTCATAATAAGAGCTATGGTGTGTTCGGCTACGCTGTTTGGGGAATATGCCGGCACGCGGGCGATGGTCATACCCCTGTCTATCGCACGTTCGACATCGACGTTATTGAAACCAGCCGATCGAAGTGCTATTAGTCTTGTGCCGTTATCCGCCAGTTTATCTAAAACCTGCCCATTAAGCTTATCGTTAACGAAGGGGCAAATTGCCTCAAAACCGGCAGCAAGCCCCACTGTCTCTTCGGTGAGCCGGGGCTCAAAATATGTTATGGAGTGTTTGTAATGCTTGTTTGCCTCATCCATAAAATATTTAGTGTACTGTTTTGTTGAAAATACCGCTAATTTCATATCACCTCCCTGCAGATACGACAAAACGATGCAGCCATTAAATCAGCAATGACCACATCGTCTTGCCGAGAAAAAGTTAAACTACTTTACCTTGTGACTGTCCCGGGCGTTTCATAAGTACGGTGATGCAGATGAGTAGCAAGGCTTATTATTGACCATAGGGCAGAAAGCCCAACGATCACATAAACGATCCTGCTTATCACCGACATTTCACCAAAAAGCGCCTCTACCAAATCGAAATTGAAGAACCCTACCAAGCCCCAGTTTAATCCACCTATGATCAGCAGAACCAGGGCCGTCCAGTCGACTCCGTTCAGACGCCAATCTGTTATCGTTGCGCGATCCATTTTACACCCCCTTTCGGTATTTTATTCAGTTTTAACTTCTCTACTATTCGTACGACCCAAAAATAGGCCTGTTTTGCTGGGCTCGTTTTTTTAAGAGTTTGAGTAGATTTCCCTTTGCGTTCTAATGTTTTTGGAGGGGCCTAAAGAGGTAATTATAAAGTATTAGCTCCTTTACGCCGGGAGGCATATTCTGGGAGTGTTCTTTCGCCTTTGCCATTGACATCGCATCGGCCCTGCCTTAGACTTTGCTTAAATGATACTATAATGGATTGGCGGAGATTAAAATGGACCCTGCAATATTCAAAGCGTATGACATTCGCGGCCTCTATCCCGACCAGCTCGACGAAGATGCTGCATGGAAGATCGGCAATGCATCGGCACAGTTCCTGCGTTCACTTTTGCGCGGCTATGAGCGAGGACAGGCCAACGCCCAGTGCGTATGCGTCGGCAGGGACATGCGCACGCACAGCCGTTCGCTGACCCACGCCCTTATAGAAGGCATGAATGCGACGGGCGCAAATGTTATCGATCTTGGTCTGATTGATACACCGCAGATGTATTTCGCGATCAATCATCTGGGCACCTGCGGCGGCGTGCAGGTTACCGCTTCGCACAACCCCGCCCAGTATAACGGCTTTAAAATATCCGGTCTCCAGGCCAAACCCGTGGGCGCCGATACTGGCCTTAAGGACATAAAACACATCGCGACGGCGTTTCGCCATACAAAAGGCCCAGCAGGCGGCTCAGTGGAAAGCGTCGATCTTTCGGACGAATATCGCAAGCACGTCCTTAAATTCCTCAACCCAAAAGTCAAGGGGCTTAAGATAGTCGTCGATGCATCAAACGGCATGGCGGGCAAAATGGTGCCTATCATATTCGGAGCGGTGCCTGTTGAGATAATACCGCTGAATTTTTCTCATGACGGTACGTTTAAACACGATCCAAATCCGCTGGTGGAATCCAATCTGGCGGAATTGAAACAGGCTATCATAAGCGAAAAGGCACACGCAGGCTTTTGCTTCGATGGTGACGCAGACCGCCTTATGATGGTGGATGAGACGGGGACAAATGTTCCCGCCGATATCATGGTGGCGATGATGGTTCCGTATTTTCTTAAAAAGGAACCGCCGGCAACAACCGTAATCTATGACCTCCGCAGTTCGTGGGTCGTAAAGGAAGAGATACAGAAATACGGCGGAACACCACGTCGGGACCGCGTGGGCCATGCGTTTATGAAAAAGACGCTACGCGATACGCACGGCGTTTTTGGCGGCGAACTTTCAGGCCATTTTTATTACCGAGATAATTTTTATGCAGATTCCGGGATGGTGACCCTGTCGCACATGCTTAATATTATTTATGAAGACGGAAGGCCCGCCAGTGAGATCGTCAAGCCGCTTCGCAGATATGCCGCTTCGGGCGAGATCAATTTCAAGGTCGATAAAAAAGAAGAGATGATGAAAGAGATGGCCAAAAAATATAAGGAAGGCCAAGCCGACGACCTTGACGGCATCACGATCCAGTTCAAGGATTGGTGGTTCAACTGCAGGCCTTCAAATACCGAGCCGCTGCTGAGGCTCAACGTGGAAGCTCGCACAAAAGACCTCCTCGATACCAAGCTGGCCGAACTAAAGTCCATGCTTGGACAGCCTGTCGCACATTAAGCGCACAAGCCCATTGAGTATCTGCTCAGTGGGCTATTTTTCGCCCTCCTTGCCATAAAAATTTTCGTCAACTCAGTGCGCATAAGTCTTTTTATTACAGCTATTTGGGAATACAGACTCTTTAAAAATCCAAATATTGTTTGCTTTATTATTCACTATTCTTTATACTTCTGGTGATAAATCCCAATGTTTATTAGGGGTTGGTTTCTATTGGAGCGAGAGAAATGAATATTTCTAAAATCGTTGTTACTGTTTTACTATTGTCTCTGCCGCAATTTTCACATGCGACAGTGATTGATCTGACCACCGCCAACTCATCCGGCGTCCTTTATGGCGCTATTTTCAAGCAGATTAACGCAGATAACCCCGGTGGTTCCGGTGTATTCGATTCCTTTCTACGGATACAAAAAGACCAAGTCGAGCATGGGTACAATACAAACGGCAAACTAGAATTCGATACAAAAGCGGGTGCTCACACACATGCGCTAAGCCTGGCGGATATACCTGTCGTAATGATCGGCTCAGTTGCGTATCGCGAGTTTTGCCTGGATATAAACCAAAACGGTCAGAAAACTCTCTCGCTGGACGAACTCAAAATACATATCGCCTCAGCAGCCAATCTTACTGAATATCCGACCAACTCTAATTTCGGCCCGGCTATCTATAATTTGGATCAGACCGGTGATAATTTGGTCACAATGGATTATACATTAAATCCGGGCAGCGGCAAAGGTGATGTAGTCCTACTGGTACCATCGGTCCTTTTTGGTACAGATACAAGCAAGTATGTTTATCTTTACTCAAAATTGGGGGTTAACCTTCAAGCGGATGATGGGTTTGAGGAATGGGGCATCGGAGAAGGCGGAACACCAATCATACCTGAACCGGCTACGCTTGCGATCCTCAGTTTAGGTTCTGTTCTAATGGCCACCAGGCGTAAAAAATAATGCATTACTTTTGACGTTCTCAAGGCCGGCTTATTGAAGTCGGCCTTTTTTTTTGCATAATGGTGTTGGGAGGGCACTATGATCTATGCAATGTTAATGGCGGCGTTGTCGCTTGGCTTCGATTATTCGGGTGACCCATGCTCGATCCAGCAGATAAATATCAGCATGAATACCGAACCAAGCACCGCAAGGGGTATAAACAACTGCATACAGATGGCCGGCTGGGGCACAGGCGGAAATCACGCAACCCAGGCATACACCTATTACATCTACTATTCATATACGGCCATACCAACCCTGGGCGGCTCGTCAAGCCAGGCCATGAGCATTAACGACATAGGAATGATCGTGGGCTGGACAACGGATACTTTTGGCAAAAAAGGTGCGTTTATCTATGATGATCCTGTTGGAACGGTTGATTTGGGAACGCTCGGCGGTGATGAAAGTATCGCAAACGCCATAAATAACGCATACCAGGTTGTCGGCGAGGCAAAGACATCCGCGGGCGTATTCCACGCATTTTTATGGCAAGGGGGCCAAATGATCGACCTTACCACCGATCACAAAAACGCAACTTCGGCCCTGGCGATCAATGATTGCGGCACAATCGTCGGATATTTAGAAACAAACGGTAAAAAAGTAGCGGCTATCCTTTACCCTTCCAGGCTGATATTGCCGAATCTGGGCGGTCCCCAGTCGCAGGCTTGCGCGATAAATGATCGGTCCGAAGTGGTCGGGTTCTCCCAGGGCATAAACCTTAAGCCGCACGCGTTTCTTTATGCTGCTGGACGCATGATCGATCTGGCCCCGCAAATCGAAGAGAGTATGGCCCTGGGAATAAACAACCGCGGCGACATAGTTGGTAAAGCCATGTTCAATTCGTCATGGAAGGCTGTGCTATGGACGCAAGGCAAAATTATTCAACTTCCCAATGCCCAAGATATTGAAAGCATCGCATGGTCGATAAACGACCGCGGCTTCATCGCAGGCCAGGCAACAACCGCCTTCGCCAAATACCCCCGTGCAGTAGTCTGGCAGCCCCCCGGCTACACCCCAGCAACCCTCAACTGCAACTAGGGCGCATAAAAAAAGCTCATGGCCATTACAGTCATGAGCTTTATACTTAAATCGATTTTACAGGTTGCCCTTGATCCTCTCAAATATCGCGCGGGAGAGCACCTCGTCTCCGAAAACGCCTATCCTGATTGTAATTTTCGTGAGACTCTCCCCAACACGGGTAAGCTTGATGGTAACTTTCTTATCCGCGCTGGTCCTGGCGACAACAAGGGCCGTGAGGGCATCCTTTTGTTTCTGCGTCGGCGTCAATTCCAGTTCACCCATTGATTTGAGTGTAGCATTATATACCTTATCTATATTTGCGTCGTATGTCGCCTCAAGATCGCCCCGCA
>Ga0154575_1015_pt5 | contig 17280 bp, 16 predicted proteins | sample RifGroF2_FD_116004 | JGI IMG/M metagenome (GOLD analysis project Ga0154575, IMG submission 116004) | Planctomycetes bacterium GWF2_50_10
TATCTCAAGTGCGACATTAAATCCTAGTTCCTGCGTTTTCTTCAAATTCGGAACTGGATACAGCTTCGGCTCCTGGTCGGGGCAGATACCCGGCACAAGCATCGGCGTCACCATTCCATCATCAAGGCCTATATCGAAATTACGCTCGATCATGTCGACCGCTATGGTGCCAATAAACCATTTACCTCTCATTTTTTCAGCCGCGTCGTAAGCAACTTTGTTCGATTGGATACCAAGAAGCGACATCTCCTTAGCCAACGCTATCGTCATAGCTTCGTTGAACTTATGTTTTTTGTCCTGGATCGCCTCCGCACCCAGTCTGGTACCCAGCAGATTTGAGTACACATCCTCCCACGAGAACGCCGAAGGTGTTTCAGGCACAACCCCCATTGTCTTAAAGCCGTACCACGTCAGCACCTCATGCCACGTCGTCATAGTGAACGTCAGATACTGGCCGCATTCCAGCGCCACCTCCTGCGCGATCTTTTTCTTCTCTTCAAGCTTTAGATCTTTCCAGTTATCCGGATACTTCAACGTTACATAGTAGACTGAGCGGTCTACATTAAGGCTGTAGGTAAAGCCTTTTTCATGAGCGGCTATACAATGATACATTTTATAATAAAGCCACCTCGTATTATCGGCTCCGATACGCAGATGTGCAATATCGATATGCCCGCCATTGCAGGTGTATGCTATGCCGTTGCCCTCGCCGAAGAGGTTGTCGTAGTTATGACTGCCAAGAGCTTTGCCGTCGATAAAGCGAGTCCCCGGAGTCGACGTGGCATAGCAGCCCAGCCTGACCCGCGGCTCGCCCATAAGCGAGCATCCGCCCAGCACAAGAATCATTACCGCTGGCACCACCGCCAGACAAACTCTAAACAGACTTCTATTCACCGTCAAAACCTCCGATAATACAAACGAGATCGGTACTGCTAAGCGACCCCAAACTGGATAGTATATCCAAATGAGGTGCCATTATCAAGAGTCATTCGGCGTGGTTTTAACAATTCCTAAACAAAAACACGGTTTTCATATATAAAAACCGTGTTTCCAATTCGATCAAATAGTTCAAAATACCTTCTGATCAGCCTGCTTTCGCCATGATTTCATCAGGCATATCGAAATTCGCATAGACGTTCTGAACATCATCATGATCTTCAAACGCCTCCATCAGGCCGAGTATCTTTCTTGCCATTTCCGAGTCTGTCACCGGAACACTCGTTTGCGGAAGCATCGAAACCTCTGCAACCTGAATAGGAATTTTCTGCGCCTCCACAGCCTTTTTTATGGCTTCGAAAGAAGCGGGGTCACAGGTGATCTCGTACACATCCCCCGTATTTACCATGTCCTCTGCGCCTGCAGAAAGCGCTATGTCCATAAGCTTGTTTTCGTCAACATCCGCGATGTTAACTGTAATGAGTCCTTTTTTGGAGAACATATAGCTCACACACCCGCTTGTTCCCAGTGCTCCGCCGCGTGTTTCGAATATCTTCTTAATTTCAGGAGCGGTTCTTGCGCGATTGTCGGTGAGAGCCTCCACCATTATCGCGATGCCCCCCGGCGCATAGCCTTCGTAGAGCACCTGTTCGAAATTCACAGCTCCAAGCTCGCCGGAGCCTTTTTTGACTGCTTTTTCGATAGTGTCTTTAGGCATGTTGGCGGCTTTTGCCTTATCGATGGCATAGCGCAACGTGAGATTCTGGTCTGGGTCGCCGCCACCGGCTTTTGCGGCAACGATTATCATACGAGCGATCTTGCTCCAGACCTTGCCGCGTTTTGCGTCGTTAGCGGCTTTTTTATGTTTTATACCAGCCCAGTGTGAATGACCGGACATTATAATACCTCCGAAAGATCAATGAATAACTTTGTTTAACTGATAAGTGAAAATGCCGCTCGCGCCGGCACGTTTGAGTTCGGGAACTATCTGCCGTTCGACCTTATCCTCAAGGATAACCTCAACCGCCACCCACTGCGAATCAGCCAGACCAGAAATAGTCGGGCTTTTCTCCGCCGGCAATATTTTAATTACCGCATCTAGGTTTTCGCGTTTGACGTTCATCTTTAGACCCACCTTGCTCCGTGCGTCTATGGCAGCATTAAGGAGGATTGAGATGTTTTCAATTTTTTCACGTTTAAATTTATCTGCCCACGCCTGCTTATTCGCGATGAATCGCGTTGTGGACGTCATAACAGTATCGATGATCTTGAGATTGTTTGCTTTGAGGGATGAGCCTGTTTCGGTAAGCTCAACTATACCGCTCACGAGCCTGGCCTTAACCTCGGTGGCTCCCCATGAGAATTCCACCTTAACATTTATACCTTTATCTGCGAAATACCGCTTAGTAGCATTTACCAGTTCCGTTGCGATTATGCCGCCTTCAAGATCTTCGGGTTTTGTTATATCGGATTCGTTCGGAACAGCCAGTACCCACCTTGCCGGCTTGGAAGTCGCCTTACTGTAAAGCAGTTCGCATACTTCAACCACATCTGAGTTATTCTCACACACCCAGTCATAACCCGTAAAACCCGCGTCAAGCACGCCGTCTTCGACATACCTGCTCATTTCCTGTGCGCGAAGAAGAATAAGACTGATCTCTTCATCATCTATCCGCGGAAAATAACTTCTATCGAAATCGGATACTTTGAATCCTGCCTTGCTGAAAAGGTCTATCGTTGCCCCTTGCAGAGAGCCTTTGGGCAGACCTAATTTTAAAACATTGTTAGACAACTGCTACTCCTTTCACTGCTTCTTGGCGGATTTGGATGAAGTTTTTACGTCTGTATCGGAAATGGTTGCTGATATGGATCTTTTAGGCATCGTGCTTTCGGCATCCTTGCGGATAAGGGCGTAAAATTCATACGTCTGATTTGCCGGCACTTGCCTCTCAAGAAATCCTTCTATTTCCTCAGGCGTAGAATCGGGATGAACCAGTTCATTAGCCTTTAAATATTCGGTCATCTGGCCCGTCAGCGGTATCGCATGACCTTCAAATGCAGTTAAAACTACATAATTAATAACATACTGAGATTCGGGAATAAGCTTTTCCAGGATCGCCTTCGCCTGCCGCTTGCCCGCTTCCGCAACAGCTTCCAGGTTCATCACGTCATACTTATTGAATATTGCCATAAGAACCCTGGTCATGGTATCAGCCATCTCGCGAGTTTCCACGGTGTCTTTGCCTATGACATCCGTCAGTTCATCCGTACGAGCCACCCTCAAGTCATTCCAGTCAACAAAATGCGCCGCCAGCTTCTTGATAGCCGATGCCGACGCCGATTCCGAAAGGTATTGGCTCAAAACGGCATAAACTAGCACTTCCGCACTCAGCCCGTATTCGGGTTTTTCGATCTTGCCGTATTTGCGTTTAAGAGAGCGAACGGTTTTGGCCAATGCTTCTGAGTATTTCTTGCTGTCCTTCATACGATTTCCAAATCACTGATCTTGCTGGGGGTTGTCATCCTGTTCTTGCTGTTCTTTTTCTGCCTTTTCTTTTTCTTCGTGAGCTTTATTTGCCTCTTCGATGAGCTTCATCGTTTCTAGCGTCTTCTTGAAATTCTCGTCAAGGTGAAATCGCAGGGTAGGGCAATATTTGCTGTGCCACCGATTGCTCACAACAGACTGTATCCTGTGCGATGCGTGCGTTATGGCCTTAAATGTAAGCATTACAGCCTTTTCGCTCACTCCGAATACCGAAAGGTACACATCGGCAAATCGAAGGTCCGGCGGAAGGTTGACCTGCGTTACGCTTATAAACCCTTCGATGCGCGGATCACTCAGGTGGTTGGCGATTGCTTCGCTCACCGCTTCCTTAATGACACGCGCCATTTTTTCCTGTCTGATTGATGGCATATTATAAGGTCCTTGCGACCTCTATAATTTCATAAATTTCATAAACATCGTCGACTTTCACGTCATCATACCCTTCCAGCTTTATGCCGCATTCGAAGTTGGTCTTGACTTCGCGAACGTCGTCCTTGAAATGCTTGAGCGAGTCGATCTTGATGCCGTCCTTTAGAACGATGTTGTTGCGGATAAGACGTACCTTGCCGCCTTTCTGCACAACGCCGCTTGTGACATAGCATCCCGCCACCGTACCCACGCCCGAAACCTTGAACGCGTTTCGAACATGTGCGCGACCGAGCACCTTTTCCTGCTGCTCTGGTTCCAGCAGACCTGCCATTGCTTTCTTGAGGTCTTCGGTTATGCGGTAGATGATATTGTAGAAGCGAATATCTACGCCCTTGTTCTCGGCTATCATCTTCACCTGGTCATCAGCCACCACATTAAAGCCGATGATGATCGCCTTCGATGCTTCGGCAAGAATGACGTCGCCTTCGGTAACTCCGCCCACGCCCGCGTGCAGTATCTTGATCTTAACTTCCTGCGTGCTCAGTTCGCCAAGATACTTGATCAGCACGTCAACCGATCCCTGCACGTCCGCGCGGATAATAAGACTAAGTTCCTTAACCGCTCCCGCCGCGATCTGCGAGAACACGTTATCCAGCGTTACCGTTGATTTCCTCGCGAGATTTTCCTCGCGGGAAAGCATCAGGTTTTCTTCCGCTGCCGCCTTCGCCTTGTTGATGTCATCGACTATATAGAAGCGATCTCCCGCCGACGGCACCTCGCTCAATCCGCTTATCTCCACAGGCATAGCGCTTATCGCTTTTTCCAATGGCCTGCCGTAGCTGTCCTTGAGCGTGCGTATTCTTCCGTACCCGCCGCCCGCGAGCACAATATCGCCCTTTTTCATTACGCCCTCTTTTACGAGAACGGTGGCAACCGCGCCCTGGCTCGATGTCATCTTGGCTTCAACAACCCATCCCGTAGCCGCAACGCTGTTATCAGCCTTGAGCTCCAGCAGCTCGGATGTATAGTCAAGGTATTCCAGCAATTCAGGAATGCCCTGCCCTGTAACCGCGCTTGTTTTTACGATTTCAGTCTTGCCGCCCCATTCCGTGGGCACAAGTTCATGCTCAGCAAGCTGACCGTATATCCGGTGCAGATCAACGCCGGGCAGGTCTATTTTATTTAGTGCCACGATAATTGGAACATTTGCCGCCTTTGCGTGATGTATCGCCTCGATCGTCTGCGGCATGACACCGTCATCCGCCGCTACCACCAGCACGACCACATCCGTCATATTCGCACCGCGTGCGCGCATCGCCGTAAACGCCTCATGGCCAGGAGTATCAAGGAATGTTACTGTCTTTTCGTCCCACGCTACCTGGTAAGCACCTATATGCTGCGTGATACCGCCCGCCTCGCCGGCCGCAACATTTGCTTTGCGTATTCTATCAAGCAGGCTCGTTTTGCCGTGATCGACATGCCCAAGTACAGTAACTACCGTCGAGCGTTTCTGCATATTTTTCCGCTCACGGTCGTCAAATTCCTTCGCGATATGTTCTTCAAGTGTTTTGCGTTTGCTTATTACAAGCTCCGCGCCGAATTCCAGGGCAAGCAGCTCAGCAGTTTCGGTTTCCAGTGCCTGGTTCGCCGTAACCATTTTGCCCTGCCGCATCAATTTTGTTATGATCTCGGTGATCTTGCAACCCAGCGCAGCCGCGAGTTCGCGCACGGTAATGGGTTCATATACCGCGATCTTTTCCGGCTTGGTTTTTGCCGAAGCCTCGTGAGACTTATGCTCTATCTTCCGCACCGGCCTGAAGCGTATGTTCTCACCGCCCGCTGCGTCAAGCTTCGCGCGTCTCTCAGCCATATCGCGTTCGCGTAACTTAAGCAGCTTCGTCGGCTTCTTTTCTTCTTCTGGCCCCTGGTATTTGTCTTTGACTTTTTTCTTCTTATGATCGTCAATCGGCGCCGGCACAGGCTGCTGTGCGGGAGCTGGCTTATCAAATCTCCCTCTTGGCGGTGCGCCGACACCAGGTCTTGCTCCGCCTGGCGCAGGTCTTTGCCCACCCATCGGTGGACGTTGTTGTCCCATAGGCGGACGCTGACCGGGCGCGCCCGGCCTGCTAATCGGACTTCTCGGCCGAATTGGTCTTTGCGGTTCCGGCGCTTCCACGCGAACAACTCGCGGCCCGTTCAGAACTGCCGGTGCCGGTTTGTTAATCGGCCCCGCGGGCATAACGCGCTCTGGTGCTTTAGGCTCTTCAGGTTCAGCCGCTTGCGGCTCTTCTGGCTCTTGTTCTTCCGCAGCCTCTTCAGCCGATGGCTCCTCAATTACTTCCTGCTGCTCTTCGATCTCGGCCACTGGCTCAGCCGGCAATTCTTCAACAGTCTCTATACCCTCGCCGCCTTCGCCGCCGACTTCTGGCTCCGTTTCCTCTGCGGGCGCCTCAACCGCCGTTTCGAGTACCTCTTCCTTCTTGGTCGGCTTCCGCTTTACGCGAACCTTCGCCAGGTCCACCTTATCGGTGCTCTCAATAGTGGAACTATGATCGCCTTCGCTGAACCATTCACGGATTGTAGCCGCAAGTCCAGCCGATACAGGCGACATATGCGTCTTGACGTTATCCAGACCCTCAGCGGCACATTTCTCAATGATCGCCTTGCTCTTAACGCCAAGCTCAGTTGCCAGGTTGTGTACTTTTAATAACGTAGCCAAAAAAAATCTCCATTCATTTAAGCTCCATCAGGAGCCTGATAATGCACAAACTAAAAACTAATCACTAATCACTCTTTATGCAGAATATTCTGCGCGTGCGTCTTCTTCGGTTCATTCATCAGACGTTTGGCTTCCTCTATCGCCGCCGCGACGATCCTCGTCGCCAGTTCACTGCTGAATCCCAATTCGTTCACCAGCGGCTCAGAGCCTACCTCTTCCAGATCCAGAACCGTTATCACGCCCAGCGCTATAAGCTTATCCAGCGTGGTATCATCAGCCCCTTCAACACCCTTAACTGTATTGCTTAGCCGCTCAACCCCCGCGTTATACTCGTCCGGCGTGAGAATATCGATATCCCAACCCGTAAGCCTCGCCGCAAGACGCACATTTTGCCCATGCTTTCCTATCGCCAGACTAAGCTGATCTTCGTCAACTACAACCGTCGCCCTGCCTATCTCGAAGCACAGCGCTAGTTCGCTAACTTTCGCAGGCATAAGAGCATTGGTAATAAGAACTTGCGACGAATCGCTCCATCTCACTATATCTATCTTTTCGCCGCCGAGTTCGTCTACTATATTTTTAATTCTGCTGCCGCGCACGCCCACGCAAGCGCCGACCGCGTCAACCTTGTCATCATTTGATATCACAGCCAGCTTCGTGCGATAACCCGCCTCTCGCGACAGCGCCTTGATCTCTATTATGTTCTCCGCCACCTCAGGCACTTCGATTTCAAACAGTTTGCGGATAAAATCCGGGTGCGTCCTGGTCAAAACTATCCTGATCTGGTTTGAGGCATCGCGAACATCCAGGATCATAGACCGTATCCGCTCGCCTGGATGATGGCTTTCGCCCGATATCTGTTCCGTCTTAGGCATAAACGCCTCTACACGGTTATTAAGGCTGATAATAAGAGTCCCGCCCTCATAACGTACCACTACGCCGTTGATTATCTCCCCTTTTCGAGCAACGAACTCTGTAAACACGCTCGACCGCTCATCCGCCTTGAGTTTCTGGATCATCACCTGCTTAGCCGTCTGGGCCGGAATTCTGCCAAGCTGACGAATATCGATCTGCTCAGTCCCCTTAAATGCTGTAATTTCGCCGTTCTTGCGGTCTATACGGACTACTATTTCAAGTTCGGATTCACCAAAATGCTTTTTAGCTGCCGAGATCATCGCGCCTTCAAGGTCTGAAAAGATCGATTCACGGTCGATGTTCTTGTCTCGAGCAATGTTGTCGACGATCCGTATAAGTTCCTGATTCATTGCGATCTCCAAAAAGCCAAAAAAAAATGGAAACTAAACAGTTTCCACTCCAAAAACAAAACCGACAGACCTCTTTGTCCGGTTTTTACCGCATTACATCCCTCCGGTAAAATCCTTCGTACAAAGGCCTACGGCTTTGAAGTGAAAACAAGCCATAAAAACGCCAGTGCGCAGCACCTCGTCCACTTGTAAGGCTAAACTGCAACACTGCTTTTATATCCGAAAAAGGTCATTTCTTTATGCCTGAATAACTATTTAAGTTACATTAAAGCTTAAATTATACTCTTATAAGTACGGGTGTCAATTAAATAAGTTTGTCGCCGCCCCCCACTATTTTGACAAATAAAATCCAATTTTTCCCCCTGGCACCCACGTTTGCCCGCATTCCTGTAAACCCTGAACGCTAAACCCAAACCCTTGCTTTATCGTCTCCCATACGACCTGGAATACCCACCCTTGGCTGCACTTGCATTCGATCCGGCCCCTTTTTTGGCTCTATTGAGCAGCAACGCCGTATTTTTGCATACATTCCTCGTGATCGTGCTGTCAGAGGACAGGCCCTCCAGCAAAACCTGCATCGCCATCTTCTTCATCCTCCCCCTCATCCGCCTCAGCCCGTACGCCGCCGCCACCTTCAAACCATCGCTTCGCCTATCGAGCAGTGCCTCTTTGAGGATTGCAAACCCATCCTCCTGCATCCACGAAAGCTGATGTGCCGCCTTGCGAGCCCTTGACATATTGCTTGCGTAAAGTTTCGCCTTCAGATCCGCCAAAAGCCTAAGCGTCTTCTCATCCGGCACACGAACAACCTCTTCAACCATCGCTTCCATAAGCCTACCCAATAAAATGAAAATTAAGATATAAGTCACCCCAAAACGTCATTTGGGACACCTTCTAGTCTTAAATCGGCTAAATGCCCCAATTTTAATGATTTAATCCAGAATCCCCCGTTCCGCTGCTCAAAAGTGACTTGCCATCCCCCACAAGATCCTCCAGATTCAATCGTCCTGCGGCTTTCAAGACGTACATAGCATCCATAGTAACGAATTCATTCATAAAACTCTTGCCCGTTTTGCCCCAATCCACCAGTGAGCGACCAGAAATTTGCTGTCGAGATCGCCTATAATAATTCTTCTGAACCGGAAAACCGCCAGCCAATAGTTGTTTGGACTCAAGTAAATCCAAAGCATCATTACAGCGGTCATCGTTTATAAAACCTGACTCAGCCATGACTTTGAGGCCGAAAAGTATGTCGTAGTGATAATAACATGGGTAATGCAATTCGATAAAAGCATCTTTTATAATATGTCCATCACTTCGCCTTTTATAGAGGCGCCTTTTGAGAAAGACCTCGGCTGCTCTTTGGGCAGCGGCTTTTGATTTCTTGTTACCAGTAATTTTTGCATGCAGACTTAAAGCTCGCAAGGGAATTAACGTTTCCACAAATGATGAATTTACCGCTTTGGGGCGTTTGTCACAATTCCACCCTCCATCGGGCCACTGGAAGCTCAAAAGACGCTCTATTATTTCATCTACACGGCTATCAGCCAAACCTAGCTTAAGCATGGCATGTATGGCATTTCCTTCCTGTGATGCACAACGTCTGAATCGATCCTGAATACAGCGTATACTATCTAGATGCTGTTTTGAGAAAAGCCATTCACAAATTTGTTCTTTCAATGGAATAAGTTCATTGTCATTTGGCGGATGTTCAATTTCAGCAAGGCTGGAAAGAACCCAATGAGCACCAAACCATTTTCTATATGGATGGAATGGTATTTTGCCTTTTTCATTTCTTTGTGATAGAAGCAACTTTACTCGTTGTGAGTTCCTTATCTCTTCACGCAAGTTTCTCATTTGGGCGGATTTGCAGTCTTTGCCCAGTAGCATCGTTAAAGCCTTGAAGCGAATGCAAGGTTCATCCGAGTTGAGCAGTTTTTTGAGAATAGAATTCAATTGCATTTGACGTAATTATCTACGAAATCATTAATGGAGTAAACGATTTTTTGTGTATCTAAAAGTTGTAATAATCTTAAAATGCTGCTCTGTAGTCTTCATGGTGGGCAAGAATACTTGCCCGCCCTGCTGGGTACACATAGAATGTACATGTAATGCGGAGAAAGATTAGTATATGCGGACAAAGATTTTACTATTGATCATAATATCATTGTTGCCGGCGGTGGTGTCGCTGGCGGCGGTTAACCTGGAGATATATCCTGCGGTGACTTACGGGGCGGGAAAGGGGCTGATGGTGCTGGTGCCTATCGGGGTGTGGATGTGGCAGCGGCGCAGCAGGGGCGAGATGATGAGGCAGGCTGGGCTGGTGCGCACAAGCGGATCGGCTGGGGTCGGGCTTGGCGTGATTATGGCTGGGGCGATCATAGCGGGATATTACCTGATATTCCGGGGGCAGATCGAGGCTGGGCAGGTGATCGGCAAACTGAAATCGCTAGGCATACTTGAGTACTACTGGGTTGCGGCGGTTTATTTTTCACTCGGTAACGCCTTTTTAGAAGAATATTACTTCCGGTCGTTCCTGGTGAGCGAGTACATGCAGGTTACTGATAATAAAATCTATGCTGCGGCGGCAAATGGGCTAGTGTTTGGCGTGCATCATCTTGCGGTGCTTGTTACCGTGGTGCCCTTTTCTTTTGCGCTGGGTTTATCAGTGTGCACCGCGGTTGCGGGTTTTGTCTGGGCATTGCTGCGGGCACGCGGAGTTTCAATTATAGATTGTTACATAAGTCATGTCATGGCGGACCTTGCGGTATTTTATGCTGGTTGGCAGATCATTTGTTGAGGCCAGTTGAATTTTAGAATTCCGGCAGTGAAAAAAATTTGGTCTGCCTCCAACTCTCAAACCGGCAATCAGGGTACATTAGTCCAGTAATTGACCTTGCAAAATATGCCCTGATAGGTACACTTGTTGTCGATGTCAAAGAAAAAGGCTGGGTTATGATAGTAGAACAGATCGGTGCAAGTACGATAGCGACGGTCACGGAAACGGGGCAGTTTGCCAGGTTCATCTGGCGGTCGGCTAAATCGAGCGTATCGAGCGTTTTTCGGGGCAAGACGTGGCCGCTGGTTTTTACACAGATGCTGATAATCGGGGTAAAATCTGTGCCGGTGATCATGGTGACAGGCGCGTTTGTCGGAATGACGCTTGCGTTCCAGGCTTATGATCAGCTCGCGGGCATGGGGCTGGGGGAGCATATCGGTATCCTTATCAATTTGAGCGTGGTGAGCGAGCTTGGGCCTGTGCTTTCGGCGGTGATGCTTAGCGGGCGAGTGGGCGGGGCGCTTACGGCGGAACTTGGCACGATGCATGTTACCGAGCAGATCGATGCAATAAGCTCGATGGGAACGGACCCGGTCAGGTATCTTGTTGCGCCGCGTATCCTTGCCTGCCTGCTGCTTACGCCGGTGCTGATTGTTTATGCTGACCTGATGGGAAGTTTCGGCGGATATGCGATAAGCGTGTGGTTTTTTAAGATCAACAGCCAGGCTTACTGGCAGTTCACGGCTTATGGAGTGACGCTGTGGGATGTGATGGTCGGCTTGACGAAGGGATTTTTCTTCGGGGCTGCGATAGCGGCGATAAGCTGTTATAAAGGATTCAATTGCAAACAGGGAGCACAGGGAGTGGGGCAGGCGTGCACGGAGGCGTTTGTGGTGAGCTTTATCGCGATACTGGCGCTGGACTTCGCGGCGGCGATAATTTCGAAGTCGCTGTATAGTATTTTCTATCCGATACGGTCGTTAATTTAAAAGTAGAAGAAAAAGCTAAGCACTAGCTCGAAATCCGAAGCAAATTCAAAAAAAAGCAAAACAAAAGTTCAAAGAAGCAGCACAAGGAGTCTGGATACCCGCCTGCGCGGGTGTAACAAGTCGGTGGCGGCGAGCAGGGTAAAAATAATGGCAGAGATTGATAAAGACAGCGGAATAATTGTTACCAAGGACCTGACGAAGGTTTTTAATGGCAAGGCGGTGCTGGAGAAGCTAAGTATCGCGATCGAGAAGGGCAAAACTACGGTGATAATCGGGCCTTCGGGGTGCGGCAAGACGGTTTTTATAAAGCACCTCATCGCACTGCTTCGGCCTACTGCGGGGGAAATATTTTTTAAAGGCCAGCGCATTGACAATCTGCATGAACGAGACCTTGGCAAGATACGGATGCAGATGGGGTTTTTGTTCCAGGGCGGGGCGCTTTTTGACAGCGCCACTGTTTATGAAAATATCCTGTTTCCAGTGAGGCAGCATACGAATATTTCGGATCGGAGGCAGCTTGACGAAATCGTCAAGAGCAAGCTGGCGGTTGTGGGACTCGATGGATATCAATCGTATTATCCGGCGAATCTTTCTGGCGGGCAAAAAAAACGCGTTGCGCTGGCGAGGGCGATCGCACTGAACCCAGAGGTTGTTTTCTATGATGAGCCGACGACGGGACTCGATCCGGTGCGGTCTGATGTGATCAATGAATTGATACTCAAGCTTAAGAAGGAGCTTGGCATTACGTCGATAGCCGTTACACATGATATGACAAGCGCGTACAAGATATCTGATCGGATAGTTATGCTGCACAAGGGCAAGATACTGGCAGACGGGGATGCGGAGTATATCAAGAATCATCCAAACGATACAGTGAGGCAGTTCATACTGGGGCAGGTTTCGGAAGCGGATGTGGCGGCGCTGCGGGTGAGCGGGACGAAGTTTGCTTCGCAGTTTAATCCTAAGGATTTTGAGGAATAGGAAGATTGTTGCGGGTTGCGAGTTACGCGTTGAGGGCGTGTGGATTGACAGGGTGGCGAGGAGGGGTATAATGGCGGGTTTGGGTTTAATATTAAACGGAGTTTGATATATGGCGAAGATTAAGGCCGAGAAGGTTGTTTTGGCGTACAGCGGCGGGCTGGATACGAGTGTGATTCTGCCGTGGCTGAAAGAGACTTATGGTTATGAGGTCATCGCGTTTGCGGCGGAGCTTGGGCAAGGCGATGAGCTTTCAAATATAAAGAAGAAGGCGCTGGCTTCGGGTGCGAAGAAGTGCATAGTCAAGGACCTGCGGAAGGAATTCGTGGAGGATTACCTTTGGCCCATGCTCAAAAGCGGGGCTATTTATGAGAACGGGTATCTGCTGGGGACGTCGATCGCGAGGCCTTTGATTGCCAAGTACCAGGTGGATGTGGCACAGGTTGAGGGGGCGACTGCGGTGGCGCACGGGGCAACGGGCAAGGGTAACGACCAGGTGCGGTTTGAACTGACGTTCATGGCGTTGGACCCGAGTTTGAGGATAACCGCGCCGTGGAAGGATCCGAATTTCAAGCTGACGAGCCGAGAGGCGGCGATTGATTACGCACACAAGCACGGCATCCCGATAGAACAGAGCAAGAAGAAGATATATTCACGGGACCGGAATCTCTGGCACATAAGCCATGAAGGTGCGGACCTGGAAGATCCACGCAATGAGCCAAAGGATGAGCTTTGGGTGATGTCTACGCCCATAAACAAGGCGCCTAACCGCCCTGCTTACGTTGAGATCGGGTTTGAAAAAGGCGTGCCGGTAAAGCTTAACGGCAGGAAGATGGACGGCATGAAGCTGATAGAGGAACTGAATTTCATCGGCGGCAAGCACGGCGTGGGACAGATCGATCTTGTTGAGAACAGGCTTGTGGGTATGAAGAGCCGAGGGGCGTATGAGACGCCGGGCGGGACGATACTGGTGAACGCTCACAGGGCACTGGAGACGCTGACGCTGGATCGCGAGACAATGCATTATAAGCAGCAGATTTCGCTCAAGTATGCGGAAATGGTGTATTACGGGCAGTGGTTCTGCAGGCTGCGGGATTCGCTGGATGCGTTTGTGAATGTTACGCAGGAGAATGTTAGCGGCAGTGTAAAAGTCAAATTGTTTAAGGGACAAGCGACCGTTGCCGGGATGACAAGTCCCAAGAGCCTGTATAATCCGCATCTGGCTAGCTTTACGATGGGAGCGGAGTATAACAGTATGGACGCGATTGGGTTTATAAGGCTGTTCGGGCTGCCGATGCAGGTAGCAGGGATAGTGAACCGGGAAAAATAAGCGATTTACAATTGAGAATCGCAGTTTTTAGCCGATAATAAGTGGGTGCGAAGGATCGTGCCCACTTTTTTTATGGAGATAGATTTGGCACTTGTACCGGTTTGGATCTGGGTAATATTCGTTTTTGCACTGGGGTGCTCTATTGGGAGTTTTCTCAATGTGGTGATCTGGCGGCTGCCAAGGGGTATGTCGCTGGCGCATCCGCCTTCAAGCTGTCCGGGGTGCAAGGAGCGGATCAAGTTTTATGATAATATTCCGCTGGTGTCTTGGCTGGTGCTGGGGGGCAAGTGCAGGTGCTGCAAAAGCCCGATATCACCAAGGTATATCATAATCGAATTTATCACGGGGCTGGTACATGTGGGGGTTTTCGCGGCGTATTTTGTTTGGGGAACACGAAGCGCACTGGTTGGAATGGAGCAGTTCGCAAACGGCGGTTGGCTGATATTCCTGGTGCATATAACGCTGATCAGTGCACTTATAGCGGCAAGCGCGATCGATCTTGAGCTTTGGATCATACCGATTTCGATATGCTGGTTCGTGACGGCGGTGGGAATTGCGGGGGCCGCGACGGCGGGATTCGTTATTGATCCGGAGTATATACGGGCAAATGGGCTGCTGCCTTTTGCTAAAGGCGGGGTTGGGGCGGCGGCGATCGGGGCGGGGATAGGGATGATTATTTCTAACCTGCTACTGATGACGGGGGTGATCAAGCCCAGTTACGCACAATATAATGAGAACGAGACTGATTTAACGATGCCCCAGGCGGATGACGCGAGGTACAACCACAGGGTTGAAGTTTTGCGTGAGATCGTGTTTTTATTGCCTATATTGGTGTGCGGAGCGGGGCTTTACTGGGCGGCAAAAAACAATGAAGCTGTGAGAGATTTGTGGGGGAAACTGGACAGTTTTGCCGTTTTTAACGGGTTTGCCGGGGCACTTTGGGGATATTTTTGCGGGGCTGGGATAGTATGGGCGACGCGAATATTGGGGACGCTGGGCTTTGGAAAAGAGGCTATGGGGCTTGGAGATGTGCATCTGATGGGCGCAGCAGGGACGATTATCGGTCCTGGTATGGCAGTTGTAGCATTTTTCATAGCACCTTTTGTAGGATTGATGTGGGCGCTATACCAACTAATATTTAAAAAAACACGTCAAATTCCTTACGGTCCCTTCTTGTCATTAGCTATATGTGCGGTTATGATTTTCGCAGATGATATTTCTGAATATATAACCCATATGATGGGTTATTAAGGGAATCTTGGTTTTAGTAAAGGAGATACTGAGATGTACGGTGCTGCAAGAAAAAGTATGTGGGTTCTGACTGCGATCGCGGCTATGTCAATATTGACGGGCTGCACGAACTGGAAAAAGAAATACCAGGGGCTCAATGTTGAGCACCAGAACCTAAAGGGGCTGTATGAGAATACGGCACAGGAAAGGGCTGCACTTGCCCAGCAGCTGGCGCAGGAAAAGTCGCTGGTTGATGAACTTCAGAGGCAGATAGCCCAAGGCAAGAAGACGCCGGCCCAGGCGACAGGGTTTGAGGGCTTCGACACAAAGTTCGATGCCAACGCGGGAACGATCACGGTAACATTGCCTGATCTGATCCTGTTCGATTCAGGTAAGGCTGAGTTGAAAAAGGGTAATCCGCTGGGTAAGATTTACTCGGTTATCAATGAGAAGTACGCCGGTAAGATGGTGGATGTGGTCGGCAATACAGACAGCGATCCTATCAAGAAAAGCAAATGGAAAGATAACTGGGAGCTTTCAAGCCAGCGAGCATTATCTGTTACACGCGAATTCGTGAAACAGGGCATGAATCCGCAGGATGTACGGGCGGTAGGCAGAGCAGATACTGCACCGGTGGCATCAAACAAGACGTCAGCGGGCAAAGCTAAGAACCGCAGGGTTGAAATTATTGTTCACCTGCTGAGTGATGCGGTGAAGAACGCCGAGCCGGCAGCGGCAGCGAGCAACGAAGAGCCGAAATAAATTAGCGGTTCTAAATTCATCCCGCAAGGGATATATTGAAAATACAAAGGCCTGACTTCGCAAGGAGCCAGGCCTTTGCTGCATCTAGAGATGGCTCTAACCACCACGTGACTGCTAATTGAGGCCGCGTCTTCGCATCCAGCCGACGAGACTTGCACCGATAGAGGCCAGGAGAATCGCACCGGGAGCAGGTATAACGTTATTCCCATTTTCTGGAACGTATGTTGCGTCGTGCGAACCTGGGTTGATATCCCAGGTGGATACCCACCGGGACCCCTTCTTATCGGTTATTTTTGCATAGATGTCAAAATGTACCCAGTCAAAACCTGTGGCTGTGACGGAGAAGGTCTTTGACTGGCCGATGCCGGCGTTTGGTGAAATAATGCCTGAATCCGCATCGTAGTTGCTGATGGAGCCGACCTTGGCAAAACTTCCCACATCAAATACAATAAAATCAGATACATTCGATTGGAACGGATAATGCGAATTGAAATTTGCCGGCAAGAAATTCTTTGTGCTAAATCCATCGTTACCGGAAACATTCGTGAGTATATCCGTGTTTGCATTTGATTTTATGGCCGTGTTGGCGTTTGTGAGGAGATTTGCGCCGTTGACCGTAAGAGTGCCGGTCTGGCCCTGTGGAACAGATACGACCAAAGTGGCGTATTTGATCTTGGTCGTTTTTGGTCCATACGCGCCGGTAAGGACCAGATCAAACGGACCTGAGCCAGAGGCAAACCATGAATCATGGTCGTCTCCCACATTGCCGGCTGTGGCGCCCTGAATATAAGTTTGAAGCGTTGGCACTGCAAGAAGCGGTCCCGCTATGAGCAGGACTGTAAAGACAATCAGAACTGTTTTCATTTTTCCCCCAATCTGTATTAGCAGCGATTCCATAGAACCTCATCAAGATGCCGGCTTCGCCGCATGCCCGGCAAGTTGATTGCCTGAACAGTAACCCCCAAGCAGTAGATTTTGCGCAGAGGCACGACGTGATTTGTCTTTCGTTCTGAATTGTGTTTAGAGACCGAAACGGTCGAAGTGATCACATCAGAACTTCGCTGCTGCCCTCCTTTCCACCATAGTTCCATTTACCTTAAAGCTAACGTATATTACTTGCTGCGCGGGCAACGGAAGCCCGTTCCGTGCCCGCGCGGCATTTTGAGCTATTTAAATATTTTTTTAAATCTTGCAACCAACAGTGCCCCGCCAAGAGCGAGCAATAAAGCAGGCGGAGCGGGTACGACCGGATTATCAACCGGCGGCGGATCTACCGGGTCTGTTATTCCACCACCACCAGTGCCGGGATCAACGGGTTTAGTTCCCGGATCGCCGGGAGTTGCAGGCACATCCGTGTAGCCGTTGGAACCTGAATCAC
>Ga0154575_1010_pt5 | contig 17216 bp, 13 predicted proteins | sample RifGroF2_FD_116004 | JGI IMG/M metagenome (GOLD analysis project Ga0154575, IMG submission 116004) | Planctomycetes bacterium GWF2_50_10
CGGCGGCGGTGTAAAGTATGCAGATCAATAAGACATCAATGATTGTTTCGATACCGGTTATGTTCGCGATGGCGATACTGAGCTTTACGGCGGGATGTTCGCCGGAGGTGTGCTGTATGAGGGCTATCGCGGGGGCGGCGGCGGCTTATGTACTGGCAACGCTGGCGGTGAAGCTGCTGGCGGATATGCTGGCAAGCGCGTTATCGGCTGAGAAGGACGAACAGGCAACAAAGGTGAAAAATGTCGCCCCAAACAATGGCTGAGACACAAGGCCAGGAGTGCAAGGCACACCTTAAAGGTGTGGCGGTGCGGGCGTACCAGCGTCAGCAGAGCCAGAGCGACCAGGATCAAAGGGTTGTTTCATACCTGCCTTTGGTGCACAAGATAGTGAGCCAGGTAAGTAATTATCTTCATCCGCCGATGACGAAGGATGATCTTGTTTCCGCGGGGACTGTGGGGCTTATAAAGGCGGCGCGTGATTTTGACCCGACCAAAGACGCTGAATTCAAGACATACGCGTATATAAGGATCCGCGGGGCGGTTATAGATGAACTGAGGCAATGGTCGTTTACGCCGCCGGAAGTGGGTAAACAACTCAAGGCGATAGACAGGTTCTGCACAGAGACCGTTGAGAAGACTGGAAACGCACCAAGCGATGAGCAGATAGCGGCGGAGCTGGGCATAAGCATAGAAAAACTTTACAAGATGTTTGAAAATGCCAGGGCGGCGCACTTTCTGTCGATACATGGGTTATCGGATGAAGCGCCTGCGCTTAGCGGTCTGCTGGCATCTAAAACCGATGATGATCCGTCGAGCAGGCTTGAAAAGGAAGAATTGACCCAGAGACTTGGGCTTGCGATACAGCAACTGCCTCAAAAACAAAAGCATATCGTTGTACTCTATTATAATCAGCAGCTTACGATGAAACAGATAGCTTTGGCAATGGATCTCACGGAGAGTCGAGTGAGCCAACTGCATTCCGGCGCGATAGCGAAACTTTCATCCATATTAGGAGCTTAATATGACTGCTGAGAAAATAAATATAGAGCCGCTGGCAAGCCTTCCCAGGATCAGCGAGGCACAGGCGTATGCGGATCAGAACGGGTCGAAAAGGAAAATGGCAAAAAAGCAGCCAAAATCAGAAGAGCAGCAGCGGGACGAGGTTCTTGAAGAAGACCTTGGGCCTGGGGAGAGTCGGTTGTTGGATTATAAGGCTTAAAGAAGTGCTTAGTGCCTAGTGCTTAGTGCTTGGAAATGTATCTAAGCTGGTTGTAGCGGGAGCTGGGAATGTGCAAAAAAGACAATGTGAGTTTTGAGGTAGTGTGATGGCAGTGATATTGAAGAAGGATAAGGTAAGGATTGGCGGGTCGGTTAAGTTGGGGCAGGAGAATACCTGCGCGGCGGCGCAGACTGGGCCGGCTGAGAGCACGGGGTGCGGGCAGGTGCAGGCTAAAATAGTTGAGACTACGGATAATTACGCGGTAATTGAAGTTATCTGCGGGTGCGGGGGCAAGAGTTATATACAGTGTGAGTTTTAAGAAGAAGACAGAAGACAGAAGACAGAAGAGAAAAGAGAGAAGAAAAAGGAGAGTTATGGGAATATTAAGAGTTGTGATAGTACTGGGGCTTATGGTGGTGCTGGGCGGGTGCGGGGAGATAAGTAATCCTTTTGCATCGACAGATGCGGCGAAGCAGCAGGCGGCGAGTGACAAATTTACTGGGCCGGAGAATAAGCCAGCTACAGCGGTGGAGAGTGCACTTATACTTTCAGACAAATACTCGAAGGCTACCGAGCAGCTTGGCAGTGAGCAGACTAAGAACATTCAACTGACTGGCGAAAATGAAAAGCTCAAGGCAGAGGCGGCAACTCTTCAAGTGCAGTTGGCACAAACTCAGAAAGAACTCGGCGAAGCAAATCAACTGCTTATGGAACTGCAAAAAGACCTTAATAACTGGAAGGCGGACGTGATCGGGTTTCGCGATGAGATGCGCAAGTCGCAGCAGTCGCAGCTTGAGGCGTTGACGAGAATAATGCTTATACTCGGCGCGGAGGCGGCGGCGCCTGATGCAAATGGGACAGGTGTGGCGGGGGAGCCGAATGCGGTGCAATAATGCCTAGTGCTCAGTGCCTAGTGCTCAGTGCTCAGTGCCTAGTGCCTAGTGCCTAGAAAAGAAGTGCGGAAGTGCGTAAGTGCAAGAGTGCAAATAGTGCGAAAGTGTGAAAAAAGTGGTGGTGGTTTTGGTTGCGGGGGGGGTACAAACCCCCGATTGCCATCGGGTGCTGGTTGAAGATGTTCGAAACGGAGTTGGTATGAGTTTAAAATATAGTTTGATGGGTTTTGTTGGGGTGGTTTTTTGCATCGTCAGCATGGCGGGGGGGTGCAAGAAGGAAAAGCCGGTGGTGTTCGATCCGGGCGCAAACTGCTATCTAGCGACGGGCAAGGACGTGGCGATGATCGGTCGGGTTACACTGGTTGAGCTTGAGAATCTTTCAACACATCCGATGATCAGCGCCGATGTTTCATCATCGCTGTATGAAGAACTGCAAAAAAAGAATTTATTCGGGCTTGCTCGTGTGAGTATCGACGATCCGATCGCACAGGGGCTTTTTTTGAATTCATCGCGTACGTTGAGCTATGAAGAACTGGACCTGCTTAGAAAGAGCCTCAAGACCGACGCGATAATAATTGGGGCGGTGACACAGTACTACCCTTACCCGCGGCTGACGCTGGGGTTGCGGCTCAAGATGATCGACCTGCGGGATGGCTCGCTTATATGGGCCATCGAGCAACTTTGGGATACGACCGACAAGTCGACTGAAAAGCGAATTGAATGTTATTTCAAGTCACAGGTGCGGTCGGGTTATGAGCCTTTGAATTACCGAGTGGCCCTGGTAAGCCCGCGAATGTTCCTTAAGTTTGTCGCCCATGAAACGGCGAGTACGCTTAAAGCTAGAAAATAGTGAGTAGTGAGTAGAAGGAGAAGAGAAGAAGTCATAAGTCACAGGTCACAAGCGGAAAAGGCAAGAGAAGAAGTGCGAAGGGCGGCCTAAGTGCGTAGGTGCGGAAGTGCTTAAAAAAAAGGCAAGAGGCAACAGGCAAGAGTTAGAGGTCAGGGAGCATGGGGGTTGGGAAGGAGTTAAGAACTTCATTGCGGGGAATGGACGTGTCCGATAAAATTCAATTTGCTGGGCTTAAAAAATAGTAAAAAAATCAGCTAAAGTTTTGGGCGATTCCTTCGAAAATAGTCTTGGAAGGGAGAGTTGCTCGAAATGGAAGGAAAACAGATGCAAGTTAATAAAGCTGGACATATACAAATACAACCTGTGCAGATTTTCAACCAACGCGGGGCCAAAGCGGGCTTAGGCGCTGCGGACGAGTTGAAAGTGGATGGGAGTTTAGGAGAATTGGCTACCCAGGCACTTGGGGCCGGCGATGACGCGGCAGCGGTGGAAGAAGCACGCAAACTCATAGCTTCGGGCCAGCTTGATACACCTGATGCGGCGTTTGCTGCGGCTAAGAATATGGCGGAATTTGGAATTTAGATTTTGCCACAGAGTGCAGGGAGGACATGGAGAATTGTTGCGGGTTGCGGGTTACGAGTTGCGGGTTTGCAGAAATGAACGTCCAACTTCCAACGCTCAACGTCCAATGAAGAAGACAGCCGTCAGAAGTTTGAGTTCTGAGTTGTGGAGTCGCTGCGCGACGCTTTTTAGTTCTGGATTCCCGCCTTCGCGGGAATGACAAATCTTTCTTGTGCACAGCGCTGATTAATAAAAAGTGAGGTTAATCGCTGATCAGCACTGCTTTTAATATAAGAGAAGAATACAAAGCCGGATTTTTTAATCCGGCTTTTTTTTGCCTTTTATCACACGCAGTTCGTCCCAGAGGGCTTCGACGACCTCTTTGATTCCGTCGCCGCTTACGGCGGAGATGGGCCATATTTTACGTTGGCCGAGGCTTTTATATAGCTTTTTGAAGCGAGAGCGGTCCTGGTCGAGATCCATCTTGTTTACTACAATAATCTCAGGTTTTGAGGCGAGTTCCTGACTATGGGCGGCGAGTTCCTGTCGGACAATATGGTAATTGGCCAGGGGGTCAGAGCCGTCGATTGGGAAAATATCCAGAATGTGGACTATCAGCCGGGTGCGCTCGATGTGCTTGAGGAAATCGTGGCCAAGGCCCGCGCCCTTTGAAGCGCCTTCGATAAGGCCTGGGATATCGGCCATGACAAAACGGCGGTAGTCGCTGAGTTCGACGATGCCAAGGACGGGTTCCAGGGTTGTGAAGGGGTAATCGGCGATTTTGGGTCTTGCGGCGGAGCATCTTGAGACAAGAGTGCTTTTGCCGGCGTTTGGCATGCCGACGAGGCCGACATCCGCTATGAGCTTTAATTCGAGGCGAATGTTCCTTTCCTGTCCCGGTTCGCCCCGCTGGGCCATCCTGGGGGCCTGGTTTGTGGAGGTGGCGTAGAATTTGTTGCCTTTTCCGCCTCTGCCGCCTTTGCAAATGACAACCCGCATTCCAATCTCGTTGAGGTCTTTGAGCAGAATGTCGTAATCCTCGTCGTATATCAGGGTTCCGGGGGGGACGGGGATTACCAGGTCCGCGCCATCTAACCCGCTGCGGTTTGCGCCGGAGCCGTGGTTGCCTTTCTTGGCTCTTAGGATATGCTGGCCAAAAAAGTCAATAAGCGTATCGAGGTCGTCAACAGCTTCAAAGATGACATCTCCGCCTTTTCCGCCGTCGCCGCCGTCGGGTCCGCCTTTAGGTATAAACTTTTCTCGGCGGAAGCTAACGCAGCCAGGACCGCCGTCACCTGCTTTGAGTTTGATTTTTGCCTGATCTATGAACATTTTTCTCTTTCCAAAACCGCACCATTCTAATCGCAGCTACGAAAATATCCAGATTTTAAAAATAAAGTGGAATTTTAGGGGCCGGGGACGTTTTTCCTAAAAAGCGTATTGACAAAAAAACTGGGTTGGTTATTTTGCAATAGTACATAATGAATCACTATGGGTTTTACTGGGGGCAGGAAAACTATTCCTCCTTTCACAAGCGGTTTATACGCCTATCAGGGCGGATGGTGCGATAATTTGCATAAATGGGGGTCCTGTGTTGAAGCGGAAGAACACTTCAAATCCGGATCATAATCAAGGAGCCTTTTGGGAACGCAAGCAGCCATGCTTTAATGCGGTTTTGTTTTGAAGGAAACAACTTGACAATACAACTTGGAAAAGGGGAAGAAATGAACACTTATGCGGCTTCGCTGAGGACATCACTGATAATGGCGTTTTTGTTTTTGGGTTCCACATGGGTTTTGGCTGATACGATACTGGATAACGGCCAGGCGGGTACGAGTTCGGCGGGCACATGGCAGGTGTCCGGGGCGAGCGGCTTTTACGGCACAGACAGCGTGTGGGCACGCAACGGCGCGACATATACATGGGCACTGCCAGCGAATGAGCCTGGAGGTGATTATGAGATTTTCATGTGGTGGTCGCCGTGGGCTTCGCGTGGTACGAATATCGCGGTGGATGTCAATACCGGCTTGAGCACCACGAGAATATATGTCAACCAGGCTTTGAACGGGAGCAGTTGGAACAGCCTTGGCGTTTATACGCTTTCGCCCGGGGCGGCAGTGACGATAATCGCAGCATCGGGATCGACTGTGAGCACATGCGCAGACGCGGTGATGTTTAAAGCGGTAACGGACAATAATGCGCCGTCGGCGAGTATCGATTCGATCATACCCAATCCGGCGCCGCTTGGTGAGCAGATTGTGTTCGCGGGGCATGGGACGGATTCGGACGGTAATGTCATCGGGCATGAATGGTCATCAGATCTTGATGGGGTTTTGAGTGACGCAAATTCATTTTCCAAATCGAATCTTCGGGAGGGGAACCATACGATCTCTTATAAGGTGAAGGATGATAAGGATGCCTGGTCGGAGCCGATTACGATGTCTTTGCAGATAGCCGCGCAATCTGTGGAGATGATAGTTGATAATGGCGAGGCGGGCACGACGAGCACGGGGACGTGGCAGGTTTCGGGCGGTACGACTCCATACGGGGGAAATTCGCTGTGGGCAAGAAATGGCGCGACATATACCTGGTACATGAACGCGCCACAGAGCGGGACGTACGAAGTTTTCATGTGGTGGTCGGGTTTGAATACGCGAAGCTCAAATGTCGCGGTGGATGTGGCAAGCGAGAGCGGCACGAGCAGGGTGTATGTAGATCAGAGCCGAAACAGCGGCGTATGGAACAGCCTGGGCAAGTTCAGCCTGCTGTCGACAAAGAGCTACGCTGTTAAAGTAACGGCGTCGAGCGGGTCGACGGTGAGCACATGCGCAGACGCTATACGATTCGTCAAGGCGACCGAGGATCCTTCGCCGGGGACGGAAAAAATTTACGCGTGTGAAATTTACAGCTGGGATAAGCTTTTCCTGACACAGATGGGGAATATGCTCAAACGTATCGGCGCACAAAGTGATTCCACGGGCGAGAAGTGGGCGTATACAAATTCGAGCTTAAGGAAGAGCTACGCTATTCAATTTGTAAGGAGCAAGGAAGCATTTTTGGCGGCGCTGAAGGAAAGCGGCTCGCATGTGATAGTGGGTGGCCATTCCAATTTCGGCGTGGGGGCGGCGTGCGTTACGTCTGCGGAAATGGGTTCCAGCAAGGTAACGAGCATACGCTATGCGGATGATCCGAAGTTCCTGCTGTTTGGAAGCAATAACGTCAGTGTCAAGACTGAAGGCATGAAATACGGACAGGCATATCCGAACTGGAAACCGATATTCCAGGACGGGACTAGCGCGATGGCTCCCTATACGCATGAAGAAGGGGTGCCTGCTTATAATTATATGGTTTCGTACAGGCCGCCGGGAGAGACGAGGTTTTCGCGCGTGCAGCTTGAAATAAGCAAAGAGTATGTAGCGAGACTGAATGACACGAAATGTTCAGCGTGGTTTTCGGCGACGGGGGCGCTGCCTGATCCGCAGATCAACCCGGAATACTTTGTGGTGTATCCGTTTGATGAGTGGAGCAGGTGCAGGTATGTCGGCACATGGGTGCAGAGGACGCCGACAAGTTCGTACCAGGGAGAGGGTGGTAATTTCGGGTATAATTACGCGACGCACGCGGCGGGTACGGGATCAAACAAGGCGATATTCGATTGTCTGGTGTTTATGCCGGGCGAGTACAAAGTTCAGGCATCGTGGGTAACGCAGTCGACTAACGCTACCAATACCAAGTACCTTATTCGCCACGCTAACGGTTCGTCAACCGTAACGGTAGATCAGACCAGCGGCGCGGCGGAATGGAATACGCTGGGTACTTATAAATTCAACAGGGGAGTGAGCAGCATAGAAGTAAGCGATAACGCAAATGGAACAGTTATCGCGGATGCGGTGATACTTACGCCGACAAGCAATCCGGAAGGGCAGCTGCAGGCTGAATTCAGCGTAAACAGGATGTCTGGGAACGCGCCGCTTAGTGTTACCTTTACAAACACAAGCACCGCGTACAATAATACAAAGACGTATTTGTGGGATTTCGGCGATGGTGAAACGAGTACCGCGACAAGTCCCACTCATATTTACAGCAGCGAAGGGGTTTATACTGTGAGTTTACGGGTTACGGATGCGAGGGGCAATAGTGATACCGAAACAAAGCTTGGTATGATAAGTGTTGGGACTTCGAGTAGTTCGATACGGGCGGAGTTTACGGTGAAAACTCGGAGGCAGACCAGCGGTGGGCGGCTGGTAGTGCAATTTACGAATACAACTACCGGCAACGCGACGGACTGGCTGTGGGATTTCGGTGACGGCACGACAAGCACGCTCAAAAACCCGAAAAAAGTTTTCTATGCGCCGGGGTATTACACAGTGAGCTTGCGGGCAACGGGTCCGAACGGCGGCGATACAAGCACCGAGCGGGATTATATTCAGATATTGGCGGTGCCGGTATATGTGGATAACGCTTTCGAATATAAGCCGCATTATATAACGAGCGGTTCGCGGCCTTCTAACAAGAATATTTTGAATCTGAAGAATTACCGTGTGAATCCGAGCGAACTACGATATTCAAGGCTGTTTTATGGAACGTGCAACTCGTCTACTTATTTTCTGGAGACTTTCCAGAGGGGTATAGTTTTCTGCACGACGACGGATATAGAGGATTATTTGAGCGTGCAGTATCTTGAACAGTATATGAAGGGTAAGAGCGACCCTGAGCTTGTGGAGTACCTTAATACGCTGGTGCCTTCGCCGGCTTTTGATTATGTGAATTTTGATCTTAAGCCGCCGTCGGAGAGGTAAGCTTTGCGGTATTGATGTAGTCGGATGTTCAACAACTTTGAAATACAACGTTGGTTAAAAGAATTCCGGCTTGGCAATTGCGCCGGAATTCTTTTTTGCATAAAATTAAAACTTAAACATAAGGGGGTAAGGATGAAGAACCTGGGTGCATGGATGGTTGGCGTCGTTTGCCTGGCTTTGGCGTGCGCAAACGTAAATGCGGATGTAATTGTGGATAATGGAAAGGTGGGGACGAGCTATACGGGGAAGTGGCAGGTTTCGGCGGGGACATTGCCTTATGGCACTAACAGTTTATGGTCGCGAAACGGCGCGACATATTCGTGGGCTATGTCGGCGCAGCCAAAGGGGATATATGAAGTATTCATGTGGTGGTCGGGTGCCAGTTCGCGGCCTGCGGATGCGGTGGTGAACATAGAGCATTATAACGACACGAGCCTGGTGCATGTAAATCAGAAGATCAACGCGGGCATGTGGAGCAGCCTGGGCGAGTATTATTTTGACGGATCGGGCAAGACGACCATAACGGCGGCAGCTGGGGGAACAATAAGCACATGCGCGGACGCCGTATCATATAAGCTGCTTACGACGACAACGGCACCGACGGCGGTGATAGACAGCATCAGTCCTTCGCCTGCGGTTCCGGGAGAAACGGTTACATTCAGCGGCCATGGTATAGACGGTGAGGGGATGCTTGCGGCGTTTTCGTGGGAGTCGAGCATTGACGGCGTGATCGGTGATAAGCAGATATTCAGCACGAATACCTTAAGTGCTGGTGTGCACAATATAAGATTCTATGCGCAGGATATGGATGGCGTGTGGTCGCTTGGGGCGACTAGCGTTCTTGCGGTAGGGGAAGTGCCTGCTGAAATTATTATAGATAATCGCGACGCGGCTACGAGCAGGACTGGTACATGGGGTGTTTCGGGTTCGCCGGACTTCTACGGGATCGATTCAGTATGGAGCAGGGATGGAGCGACTTTTACCTGGTATTTCGATTGCCCGCGAACGGGGCAGTACACGTTTTCTATGTGGTGGACGCAGTGGGCGAGCCGGTCAACGAGCATTCCTGTGGATATCGCGACGGCTGCCGGGTCTAGCAGGGTGATAATTAACCAGCAGGTCAATGGCGGCAAGTGGAATGAACTTGGCGTTTACAACTTCAATGCGGGCGTGCGATACGCGATCAAGATAACGTCTCAAAGGAATCCGACCAGTACATGCGCAGACGCGGTGAAATTCGCGTACATACCGCAGAATCAGCCGCCGACAGCGATCATTGATTCGATAATTCCAGAGGTGGCTGAGCCGAACCAGCAGATAGTCTTTTCCGGCTCAGGGTCGGATACGGACGGGGTCATATCGGTTTACCAATGGGCGTCGGATATTGACGGCAACTTAAGCAGCGAGGCGAGTTTTGTGAAAGTGCTTTCGCAGGGACAGCACACAATAAGCCTCAAGGTTATGGATGATGACGGGGCTTGGTCTGGCGTTGCCACTAAATTGATAGTGGTGGGCAATATACAGCCTGCGGCAACGATCGTATCTATCACCCCTAATCCCGCGGAGCTTGACGCGAACGTGATGTTTGTCGGTTCGGGTCATGATCCTGACGGCCAGGTGACTGCGTACCAGTGGTCTTCGGATGCGCATGGGGTTTTAAGTAATGAAAATAGTTTTTCAATGGCCGCCGGCCCGCTTGGGCATGGTGAGTATGTCATTACGTTTAAAGTACAGGACAATAAAGGCGCCTGGTCTGGGCCGGTTACGCGCAAGCTATATGTGGGTAATGCAAGACCGACGGCGTTTATCGATTCGATCTTGCCGGAGTCGGCGGTCGTGGGACAAAGCATAAGTTTTGTCGGACATGGCGAGGATATTGACGGCCAGGTGACGGGATATGAGTGGATAAGCGATATTGACGGCATCATCGGTTCGGCTGCGTCGTTTTCCAGTACGGCCCTTTCGCTTGGAACGCATACGATATCTCTTATCGCCACTGATAATGATGGGGACGATTCGGTTGCGGTAAGCAGACATGTGGTTATAGACGACAAGCCGATAATTGAAATAATCGACAACAGCACCGCATCGACATCGTTTATGGGATTGTGGCAGGCAAGCGGGTCGGTGGGCTTTTACGGAACGAATTCATTGTGGAGCAGGGATGGGGCGACTTACAGCTGGATATTCCGGCCGACAGTTACCGCTTCATTCAATGTCTCAATGTGGTGGACGATGTGGTCGTCGCGGAGTCCTTCGATCCCGGTCGATATCCAGCACCAGGGCGGCACAAACCGAGTGTACATAAACCAGCAGCTCAACGGCGGCAAATGGAACAGCCTCGGCGATTATTCCTTCCAGGCAGGCAACACTTACATTGTAAAGATCACTGCCCAGGCAGGCCCGACGAGCACCTGCGCGGATGCGGTGAAATTTGAAAAGATATCCAAGCCGACAAAGCCGATAGCAGATTTTCGCGCGGATAAAACCAGCGGCGGCGCACCGCTCGCGATACAGTTTACCGACGGCAGTCTTGGTATTGTAACGAGCTGGCTATGGAATTTCGGCGACAACACTACGTCAACAGAACGCAACGTGCTCCATACATATACCCAGCCGGGTACATATACTGTTTCGCTGACGGTTGCCAACGCAGCAGGGGCGGCAAGCGCACTCAAGCAGGACTATATACACGTCGCGGCATCAGGCGAAAAGATATATATCTGTGATGTTTACAGCTGGAACTCGCGGCAATCGATGGAATTTTTAGAAATGTTATCCAGTATCGGCGCTACGATGGACTACGACGGTTCATGGGTATATCGCGACCTCGCCAAGAATATGAATTATACTATGTATTTCGTGCGTGATCCGGAGGGTATGGAACGCGCCCTTAAGGAGCCGCACTCGCATATCATTGTCGGTGGTCATTCCAATTTTGGCTTCGGAGCGACGTTCGCGTCGGCGGCGGAATTCCAGGAGCAGCAGATACTCGATATTCGCTACGTTGATGACGACAGGTTTACAAAATTCAGCTCCGACATGGTTTCGGTAAAGATCGACGGTATGAAATACGGCCAGGCGTATCCCAACTGGGAGCCAATATTAAAGGACGGCTCCAGTGCGCTTATGGCTTACAATTTCAGCGAAGGCGTTCCTCCGTACAATTATTATCTTACATATTCACCGCCAGGCGATGCGAATGTTTATAAAGTAGAACTGTCAAATGGAAGCTATCTTGAACGCTTCCCGGATTCGGCGACGCCGGTGTGGTATTCACAGGATGGCTCAAAGCCAAATCCGAATCTTAATCCCGAATACTTCATTGTGAACAGTGATCCGGATTGGAACCGCTTTGAAACGGTCGGCACCTGGGCGATGGCCAAAGCCGGCGGCGGTGGTTATATGGGCGAAGCCGGCTATCTTGGCTATAACTATCAATATCACGCCCCTGGAACAGGCATCAATAAGGCACAATGGAATGTTGTGATAAATTACCCAGGCGTTTATGCCGTGATGGCATCATGGTTCCCAGACCCTTCCAACGCTACAAACGCCAAATTCAAGATCAATCATGCCTTCGGCCAGGAGGTGGTAACAGTTGATCAGCGCCTTGCCGCTCTTGTTCACCTGCTGGGCGGATATTTCTTTGATAAAGGTTCGTACACGGTCGAGCTTACGGATGAAGCAGATGCGCGGGTGGTCGCGGATGCCATCGTGCTAAATCCAATGGCCAATCCACAGATGGTAGTGCAAGCGGAATTCAATGCCAATGTTAAATCCGGAGCCGGGCCGCTGACGGTGCAGTTCCAGGACTTGAGCCTGTATTATAACCTCTCAAATGTTATGGCTCTGATGAGCTGGCACTGGGATTTCGGCGACGGCACGTTCAGTAATCTGCAAAACCCGATGCACACTTATGCAGAGCCGGGTCTTTACACGGTCAAGCTCAAGTACACCGATCCGTGCGGCCTGGCGGATGAGGAGATCAAGGAGCAATTCATAGCTGTTGATGCCGCGGGCGAGCTTAAATGCGAATTCACAGCCTCCAACCGGCTCGCTTCGGACAGGACGGTTGTGTCTTTTTATGACCAGAGCAGCGGCCCGGTCGCATCGAGACAGTGGCAATTCGGCGACGGTACGACTTCCACGGAGCAAGACCCGATACACGTCTACTCGCTGCCGGGTACATATAATGTTACGCTTACCGTCTATGACCAGAACGGAACAGATATGTCGCACGTCGAAACTGGATTTGTTAATAATCTTATCGGCGTGATCTTTACGGACAACACGTTTATAGAGAAGCCGCATTATTATTCGCGAGTAAAAGGTACTCCGATAACGTTCGGCAAGGTGATATGCAATACGACCAGCACGAAAATTCCGGAAAATGAGCTTAGGTTCGACCGCATGTTCTTTGGCACATGCAACAGTGCGAATTACTATATAGGCGCGTTCCACAGAGGGATCGTTTATTGCACTACCGGTGATCTGGAACACTACACGGGCGTACAGTATCTTGAGAACTATCTCAAGGGCGTAAGCGATGATGAAAACGTGTATCGGCTCAATCTTATCCAGCCCGTGCACGAAGTCATCAACTTCAATTTGAAGCCGCCGTCAATGCGTACTAAACTTAAATAGCACGATGCGACATCATTGGAAAAGGATTTTTGATGAGCAGTTTGAAAGTTGAGAATATCAAGCAAGCAGCGGGCGCCGTCTCTGACGATGCGCCCGCATTTAAATCGCCAAGTCTCAAGCTTAATGCGCTGAGCAATACTTCTTCGCTGGTGATAAATATCCTGCTGGGATTTTATGTGACACGCATGGTGGTTGGGTATCTCAGCGATCTTGAATTCGGCATCTGGATGCTGACGACATCGGTTGTTGGATATTTCGGCCTTCTCCAGCTTGGGGTGGGAACCGGGGTGCTAAGGTATGTACCGATGTACCGCGGCAAAGGTGAGAATAAACTTGTCGCGGATATAATCTGCACAGCTATCGCGTTCTATGGCGCGTTGGGTATGGTCATATTTACTTTATGCTGGGCGTTTTCGGGACAGCTGGCCTCATTTTTCAACGGCGGCCATGAGCTTGCGGTATTGATAAGCATAATGGGCATCGCGGCGGCGATCGAATGTCCGTCATGGGTGATCGATGCGGCGATACGCAGTTTCGAAAAGTTCGCGCTGGCCAATATCCTGGTAAATTCCAAAGCTGTCCTGCGGGCCGTGGGCGTCGCGGTGTGCATAAGCTACGACTTTGGTCTTCTTGGGCTGGGTTATTCGCTGGTCGCGATAAATGTGGTCATTATGCTTGCGGGATTTTTAATGCTCTGGTATTGCCGCAGGCAATTCAGGATCGGTTTTGGTTCGGTGCGTCCAGCCACTCTTAAAATGCTTATGACATTCGGCGTTGTCGTGCTTGTTGCCTCTGCCGCGGATACGCTCACGTTTGGGTCAGGCAAGATCATAATCGGCAAGACCGTCGCGCTGGAAGCGGTGGGTATGTTCGGCATCGCGGCTATGCTTAATAATTATTACAGGCGGACTATCTATGCGGTAACGAAAGTATTCATGCCAAGGTTCAGTTATCTCCAAGGGTCAAATTCTACCGCGCAGATAATGAAGTTATATCTTCGCGGCAGCAAGTATACCACGATCTTCGCGGCGCTGCTTGGGATACTGCTTTGGACTGCTGGGCCGGCGTTTATTCACCTATGGCTTAAAAAGGATTATGCTCAGGTTACGGCTGTGCTTGCGATAATGACGGCGTCCACACTTGTGCTTACATCCAATCGCCTGTCGATCGATCTTCTTTACGGGCTTGGCAGGCAGAATATGCTGGCGGTTTTTTCAATTATCGAAGGCGTTGGGGTTCTGATTCTTTCGCTTGCATTTTCATATAAGCTTGGCATAATAGGCGTAGCTATCGGGGCGGGTATTCCCATAGTTCTAATGCGGGGTATCGTCCAGGCGATGTACACAGCAAAGTTGGCGGGTGTAAGCTTAAAGGTATACTACGGCCAGCGTATAATTCGCCTCTGGGTGATCGCTTCGCTGATGGCAGGGGGATATTGGGGTTTGGGTTTGGGTGGTTACCGGCCGGGATGGATCGGATTTTTTGGGGTTGCCGGCACAATAATCTTAGTTTATTTGGGGGTGGTTTATATGTTCATTTTGGAAAAAGAGGAAAAAATCGCGACCCGTTCAATGCTGCGATCATCAAAAGCGGCCTTGCAAGCCAAATCAATTTCGGTCATGGGCAGGATTAAAAAAAAAATAACGCTAATGCTCAAAACCGTTAAATCGTTTTTGCGCGGGGTATTGGCTCTTGTTTCAAAATCCCATTCGGTATATGCATTTGTAAATGATCCTGAACTTAGCCGCAGCTATTACCCTTTGGCAGTGAGAAAATCCAAATCGCGAATGCTTCTGGATAATCTATTTTGGCTTGCGCGCCATGGCGAAATCAACGAATTCTATTTTGTTTACGGCTTGGACAGAGCGTCTGCCGCCAGCCAGCGATATTATATGGCGTATTCAGGTTTTCGCAAGCTGCGTAACCGTGCCAATTCATGTGCCCGGGTAGCTAATCGTAGCGTGGATTATCGCTGCTTGCTTGCGGATAAATTCACCTTTGCCAAATATGTCAAGTCGCTGGGTTTTGCGACGCCGGAGGTGCTTGCGGTAATCGATGATTCCATGGTGCTTTGGGGTGAGCAGGCTGCGCCAAAGCCGCTTTCGGCCGTTCTTGAACACGGCCGACTTGATTGCTTTATTAAAGACCTCACGGGACAATGCGCCCAGGGCGTGCATCATATCCTTGTTGAGCCGCCAAACATTTTTCTTGATAATCATCTCATCACAATCGACAAATTGCGTACATATCTCAAGGGCATGTGGATTTTGCAAAAACGAATGGAGCAGCATCCGATGATGGCGCTGCTCTATCCAAATTCCGTCAATACGATTCGTCTGGTAACGGTCTATGACAAGCCCGATCCAAAGCCGTTCTCGGCTCTCATCCGAATAGGGGCCGGCGGCAACTTTTGTGATAACTGGGCGATTGGCGGTCTCCTCGGCAGTGTTGATCTTGTATCGGGTACTATTTCAAAATATTGCCTCTTTAAGCCGTCGTTCGGCACGTCCGTCGACCGCCATCCCGAAACCAGGATAATTTTTGAAAACTATGCCGTGCCATATTTTCATGATGCGGTAAATACGGCCATTAAGCTCCACCGGTTCTTTTACGGCGTTCATTCGATTGGTTGGGATATCGCCATGAGCCACACGGGGCCGGTTTTCATAGAAGGTAATGATAATTGGGAAATATCCATGCACCAGGCGCTTGAAGGGCCTCTCAAAGAAAAATTCCAGGCAACCTTATAGCGGGAATAGAAATGTTCGCCAAACTCAAAAGACCACTGAGCTTTATGCGCACGCTCTGGGAGCTTGTGGCCCATCCCCCGCGGCGTACATATTTTCCCAGCCGCGCGCAGAAAGGGCAGCTGGCGATCCTTGTTGATAATCTCGCATGGCTGTTCAAATACGGCCAGCTCAACAGGTATTATTATCTTTATGGGCTTGATCTCAAAGATTCACGTCCGGCAAATTTTATGCACGCCAAAAATTTTTATCGCGTGCGTGACCGCATAAACGAGCAGGGGGCCGTCGGCAGGTTCCGAGCCAACTATATATGCCTGCTTCGTGATAAATTTATTTTCGGCCAGTTCTTAAAATCGCTCGGCTTTGCGTGTCCGCCTACGCTGGCCCTTTGCGACAAGCATAATATTCACTGGCTCGATACCGCAGTGTCTCAACCGCTCGAAAGCATCGTGATGCGCAACTGTGATTGCTTTATTAAGCCGCTGCTGAGTGAAATGGCGCATTGCGTATATCCTCTCAAGGTGGAAAATAAAACCATATACATTTCAGGACGGCCCGGCGATGCAGAACAGCTCCGTGCCGTTATCGACGGCAAGAGCATGCTCCAGCAGCGTATCGTGCAGCACCCGGATCTTAGCCGGTTGTATCCGCTGGCGATAAATACCATTCGTGTTGTAACGGCCTGCAACTGCTCTTCGATAAAGATCCTTTCAGCGATACTCCGCGTCGGGACCGGGTCGAAATTCTGCGATAACTGGGGCGCGGGCGGCATCGCGGTCGGTATTGATATGAATACCGCTTGCCTGGTCGGCCAAGGCTTTTTTCGGCCGGATTTCGGCAAGATCACGCCAGTTCATCCCGATACGAAGATCGCGTTTGAAGGGTTTAAAGTGCCTTTGTTTGCGGATGTTCTCGAATACGCTCGCCGTCTGCACAGCTTTTTTTACGGCATCCAGTCCATAGGCTGGGATTTCGCGATCACGCCCGACGGGCCATTGTGCCTTGAGGGTAATGATAACTGGGGCCTGCCGATGATGCAGATTTTTGATGACCGCATAGTGGAGAAATATTTTGAAACGCTGAAAAAATAATTACTTTTAAGGGGGTTTTATGGAAATCGGAGTACCAAGAGAGAGGAAAACGGATGAGAGCCGAGTCGCGCTGTGCCCTGACCAGGCGGCTATCTTGACGGCCAAAGGTCATAATGTATTTGTCGAAACCTGTGCCGGCGTCAAATCCGGTTTCAGCGACGACCATTATATCCAGGCCGGCGCAAAGATCGTGTCAAGTTCTGAAATATATTCAAATTGCAAACTTATTGTGAAAGTCAAATGCCCGCTCGAAAGCGAATATGAATTCTATTCGCCCCAGCATGTGCTTTTTACATATTTGCACTTCGATGAGAATATAAAGCCCGGCAACATCATGCGAATCGTAAATCGCGGCTTAACTGCGATCGCATATGAATGGGTACGCGAGGGGACACACCTGCCGCTTCTG
>Ga0154575_1070_pt3 | contig 16727 bp, 16 predicted proteins | sample RifGroF2_FD_116004 | JGI IMG/M metagenome (GOLD analysis project Ga0154575, IMG submission 116004) | Planctomycetes bacterium GWF2_50_10
ATGCGAGATTCCTCGCGCAGGGTACGCTTTATCCTGATGTGATTGAGTCTGGCTCCAAGGACGGCAATCTTGCGGCGAATATAAAGCTCCATCACAATGTCGGCGGCCTGCCCGAGCAGCTTGGCTTTGACCTTGTCGAGCCGCTGCGGGATTTGTTTAAAGACGAAGTGCGGACGGTCGGCGAATATCTGGGCCTGCCTGAGAACATGGTATGGCGACATCCCTTCCCTGGGCCTGGGCTTGCGGTGCGGATTATCGGAGAAGTAACCGAGAAGCGGCTTGCGGTACTTCGCGAGGCTGATGAGATTTTGATAGATGAGATACGGGCTGCCGGGTTGTACCGCAGTATCTCGCAGGCTCTTGCGGTGCTTGTGCCGGTGGCGACGGTGGGCGTTATGGGTGATGAAAGAAGTTATGAAAACGTCTGTGCGATTCGATGCGTCGAGACGACCGATTTCATGACGGCCGATTTCAGCCATATTCCATACGAGGTTCTTGGCGTGATCTCAAGCAGGATCATCAACGAAGTTCGCGGTATTAACCGTGTCGTTTATGACGTCTCAAGCAAGCCGCCGGCAACGATCGAATGGGAGTAGTATGTTGCGGGTTACGCGTTGTGAGTTACGGGTTAGGAGTTTGCGGAAGGAAATATTGGTGAAGCTTTTGTCATTCGCAGTTGTTGTGGTGCTTGGGTTTGCGGATTGTGTTTTTGCGAGAGTCGATGCCAATGCGCCGGTTGAGAAGGGGTGGGATTCGTTTGAGTATTCAGCGGCCAAAGATTTGCGGGTCTTGCCAGAGAGGGTGTGGACTGAGGGCGGCGAAATATTGCTCAAGCCCGATAACTTGACGGCTTTGCTGCTGGCTGGCGGGGCGAGTGTGATAATGCGGCAGCATGCCGATCAGCGGATCGAAGAAGAGATTTACGAAAAAGAGGAGAACAGGATTTTCCCGGAATTTACCGAGCGGAGCCTGGATTTTTTAGGCGGGCCGGGCTTTCATTTCGGGGCGACGGGCCTGTGGTACGGCCTGGCCGCTGCGGGCAAAGACGACATAAACCGCGAGCGGGCCTGGACGATGATGACTGCTCTTTCGATAACCGGGGCGGCGACGATGAGTTTGAAATTGATCGTTAATGATGATACGCCAAACGGCAAACCGCTGGCCTGGCCAAGCGGCCATACTTCCAGCTCATTTACCGTCGCATCCGTGCTGGATGAATTTTATGGCCCATGGGTTGGCATCCCAGCTTATATCGGGGCCGGAGCTGTGGGCTATAGGATGATGGAAACGGGCGACCACTGGCCCAGTGATGTGGTTTTCGGGGCGGTTCTGGGGTGGATCGTCGGGCATGGTGTGGCGGGTAAAGGCAAATTGGAAATTGCTGGTTTTGAGCTTGTTCCTTATATGAACGAGTTTGGCGGCAGCGGTGTGGGGCTTGTTCGCATGTTCTAGAGCAGTTTAGGCTATCCTGCTCTGGTTGCGGCTACTGCAAACTTCGCAAATACAGCGTCCGGCTGTATCGAAAATGCAGGGCATTTCCTCCTTCGCCGTCCTTGTCTTGCGAGTTTTCGCTACGCCACAAATCAGAGCATTATATCTAAAATGCTCTAAAGTCTCTGGCAGGTTTGGTTTGCGGGGCTGATATTTGTGGATAAGTTGTTAATAACGGCTGGCCGGTTAAAAGTGGCGGGATAATTCGGTTATTTAGCACAATCAAAACGAGGGCGGCTGTAGCTGGCTAACACAGGGGGTCAGCGGTGCGGCAATTCATAAACTGTTTATATTTCACAGGTTGTGTAATACACATGCGGCTTGCATCAGCATATTAGACCAACTGGTCGGTATAAAGCATGGATATGGAAAACGAAGTCCTTAACAGAGCAAATCTATGCTCCGGTAGTGGATAACTCATCAGGCCAGGCCGTTATAAGGGCCTTTTTGAATGCTTTGCAGGCATCGGCAGGGGATTTGGAGTTGATAATGGCATTTCCCACAGCTACTGCCTTTATGCCAAGGCTAAGTACCTGGGGCAGGTTTTCAAGGGTGATACCGCCGATGGCTACGCCTGGGATTGCGGTTGCAGCCAGCATATCTGCGGCTTCTTTGAGGTATTGCGGGCCGCCGGGGGTTAGGGTGGGTTTTGTGCAAGAGGTAAAAGCCGGGCCGACTCCTACATAATCCGCGCCTTCGGCAATGGCCATTTCAAGTTCGTGGGTATTATGCGTGGTTGCGCCAAAGATGAACGGGCGGTTGGCTAGTTTGCGGGCGGCTGCGATTGGCAAATCGCCCTGGCCAAGGTGCACGCCGTCGGCTCCGCTTGCAAGGGCAAGGTCTACGCGGTCGTTGATTATGCTTACGACATTGTGCTGTCGGCAGATAGCGGCGACTTCGCAGGCAATGTTGAACGCTTCTTCGTCGGCGAGCATCTTGGTTCGAAGCTGGATGCAGTCTGCACCGCCTTGGGCGCATGAGCGGGTGATGCGGATTATATCGACGGGCAAGTCGCAAGTGAGAATTACATAAAGGCGCACGCCAGCAAACTTGCCGACTGCATTCGATTTTGCCAGTATATCCTTTTCAAGGGTATAGGACTCATACCTTATTTTTTCTATTTGCGCGCTTATTGCGGGCGAGATACTTGCGGCGGCCTCGGAGATGGTGCGAAGGGCCTCGGGCAGGCGTTTTGCGGCTGCGATGAACATATCATCGAGATTTTGGCGCTTGAGTTGGCCTTGAACCTGTATGTCGGTTCCAACATCGTTTTGCGTATCGCGGCACGCGACCAGGGCAAAAGTATCAAGTTTACCAATTGTGGCGCAAAGCCGATGGCGAAGCTCCTTAGCTAGGCCGCTTAAAGCGGGATCATTAAGATAAAACCGGCAGAAATCTTCCACGACGCGCAAAGCCTCGCGTGCACGATTGAAATTGGCGTCGATTATCCTGTATATTGCCTGCTGCATACGATAATTATATGATAATTATCGTAAAAAGCAAAGGTCAGGCGGGAGTGAACTGCGTAATAAATTCGACAGTCTTGATTGCAACACGCCTGCTGACTCTGGGGTGGCAGGGAAGGTTTACAACCTCTGCACTTGCCTTTTCTGCCTCGGGGCACATGCCGGGGGTATAATCATATTTGTCCATTGGGGTTTCGATGGGGTGAAGCGGGCATTCAAACCAGCTTCCAAGCTCGATGCCAGCTCCTGCTGCGGCTTCAAGTGCCTTTGCTTTTTCTTTTATCCGCACGGGATAGCGAACCATGACTGGATCAATGATGCTGTGGTCGTATTTGCGAGTGGGCCAGCCTTTTTGCTTGAGCAGCTCATCGTATAAGGCTGCGATTTGCTTTCGATGTTCGATGTTGGCGGGCAGTTTTTTAAGCTGGCTTATCCCGGATCGGGCCTGGATACAGGACATCTGCTTGAAAAAGCCTTCTTCTATTTCAGGGCTGAACTCCGCCGTGCTTGATGAACCCACAACAGCACCTTTTTTGGTGAGCATCCGAAATGCTGATTGGGCAAGCGCTGTTGTGCGAGGATAGATGAAGGTACGGTAGACGGCCAGTTGCGCGGCAAGCATGGCTTTTTCTTTAAATGATGGATGAGCTGCCTGTGCCTGCAATTCTTTTACCTTTGCCGCTAATTCGGGATCATGCACCAGTGCCATTCCGCCAAGGCCTGTGGTAAAGGGCTTATTCCACTGGAATGAAAAATACGCAGCCTTGCCGAAGGTGCCTACGGTTTTGCCTTTATACGTCGAATTTAATGCAAGGCAGCAATCCTCGATAACCGTAATGCCATTTTTTGCGGCAATAGCCATGATAGCTTCCATATCGCATGGATAGCCGTAAGTATGCTGGGCGACGATTACTTTGGTCTTTGCCGTTATCTTGTTTTCGAGTAGGGCGGTGTTCATATTAAAGGTGCAGGGTTCGATATCCACATAGACAGGCTTTGCACCGAGATATTTTACAGGATTAATATCCATCACACAGGTATAGCCGGGCAAGATGATCTCATCGCCGTCTTTGATCCCCAGCCCCTTGAGAATGGCATACATCGCCACCCGACCTTTCCAGAAGGCGAACGCCTGGCCATGGTCAAAGAATGCGGCAAAATCTGTTTCGAATTTTGTGGTAGCCATTTCATCACCTTGATAATTTATGAGCCGAAGCCTTTGGCATGCCTTTTCCTTTTAGTAATATAAAGCGCATGATACCCCAAAGACTCCCAAAGCCGTAACCAAAATGCAGTATTATAAAAACAATCGGACTGAGAAGTCCATAACTGACACCGGCTTTCCTGCTTACGTCAACAATTCCAGCCACTAGTAATAATAGATAAAGAAAAATCTCAGACATGAGTAATAACAGGACGGGCCTGAAAAATGCACCTCCAATGAGCAATGACAACATTGACAGGACAAGCAACAGTGGAACCATTTGTCTCAGAGTTGCCGGTCGCCGGTGCTTTTGCATCGTTCTGATACGCCAGAATCCATACTGAAAATATTGACGCCAAAGCTTAGAAAGACTTGTGCGGGTGTAATATTTGCTGTGAATTGAAGGTGACATTAGTATCTTGCCTCCTTCTTTTATAAGTCGGTAATTAAGCTCATCATCCTGGTTACGGACAAGCTCTTCATCAAAAGTGCCTATTTTATCAAAAACCCAGCGATGGTAAGCTCCAAAAGCAATTGTATCTACATATCCTTCATAATTGCCCAGCCGGAACATAGCATTGCCCACACCGAACCGTGAACTCATTGCAACTGCGATAGCTTTGCCGACGTAAGTGTCGCTGATGCTATCTATAGCACCGCCGACACACCAAGCTTCTGGATGAGCTTGCAGCTTTGAAATATTTTGTGCAATGAAATTTGGGGGCACCTCGGCGTGTCCGTCAACTCTAATTATTACCTCACCTTTTGAATTGCTGATACCGATATTCATCGCAGTAGGAACGATTCTTTCGGGGTTATCATACAGTTTAAGATTAGGATGGCTTTTCTGGAGCTGCGATATTTCAAAGCGAGTATCATCCGTGCTCATGCCGTCTACAACGATCACTTCAAACCTGTCCTTAGGATAATCGCAAACCAGTATCGAGCAGACGCAACGCGCGATAAAGTCTCCTTCGTTTCGGCAAGGAACAATAACACTTACAAAGGGCTTGGGTTGTTCCATTATTTATTTGCTCCTGCATATTCAAGCACTGCCAGTGCTTTTGCTGCTAACGTATCGCGACCAAACTGATCCTGGGCAAGTCGCCTTGCATTTTTGCCCATTTCCGCTGCCTGTAACTTGTTATTATACAGCGTGAGCAGATTTTGGACAAATTCATTGATATTGCCTTGCGTGGCACCCAGGCCAGCCTTGTATTTATCAAGCCACTCTCGCTGCCAGCCGGAATAATTCAATAGTACGGGTTTTCCAGAACTGATTGCATCGAAAAATTTGTTGGCGGAATTATGCTCAAGGATCGGATAATCAGCAAAGATCGCCATCAGAACGTCCGATGCAGCAAGGTACGCAGGCAATTCTTTCTTTGCTATAGAACCGGTAAACTCAATATTATTTAAATTCTCAAACTGTGCTTTTTGAATCAGTCCGGCTCGCTCACTGCCATCACCTATAATTACAAATTTTACGTCCGGCATATCCTGCAGCTTTTGCGCAACGTCAATGAGAAAGCCCAGGCCGTTTGCCTTGCTAACTGCTCCTGCATGAGTCAAGATGAATTTACCTTCCCAGCCTCTTGCATTTCGCACTGCTGAACCATCTATATCTGGCCTGAATATATCAGTGTCGCAGCAGTTGGGGATAACTTCAATGCGTTTTTGATTTGAGCCAAGTACAGCCTTGACACCTTTTGCCATGCCGGGCGAAAGTGCTACAATTGCAGAGGCTCTCTTATAAATAGTCCGTTCAAGGCCAAGCAGTAAATTTTTGAGTAAAGGGTTTTTGATTATGCCCAGCTCGATTGGAACCTCTGGCCACTGATCCCGAACCTCAAAAACATAAGGAATGCGCCTAAATAGTTTTATTACCATTGCAGGTATGCCGACTGTCAGCGGTGTGCTTGTAACGTAAACTACATCAACATTTTTCTCCTTGAGCCCAAGCCAGCAGGCTAGTAGCACAAAAACCAAAAAAGACCAGGCCCTGCCAAAAAAACCTTGCTTATTGCTGTATTTTGTCCCGGCAATGATTACGTCAATACCATCGACATTGATTCGTTCGATAAGCTTTTGGCCAGTCTTAAGGCCGCCGATATCGTACTTGCCTGAAAGGATAGTTACCTTGTTACCAGCTTGAACCCACCTGCGCGCAAATTCATAAGACCGGGTCCCTGTGGACCCAGCCGGTATTGCGAAATGCTGGTGGATATATAGGATGTGCATCAGATTACTGAGTTTCATCTTTCTGTGACATATTTATATGTTCAGCGTTAACATTTGTAGATGCTGTAGCACAGCCTGAAATCTGTTGACACATGCCTGCAGCTTTTTTCAAAATTGCGAAATTTGGGAATGTCCTGGCGATCCTGGTCAAAGTTAGTGCAAGAAGTTTTGACGTTACAAGTAATTTTATCGATGAGCGTGGCATAAAGACCCTCCGCATGGCGATGGCTTCATAACCCATTTTAAGTTTATAAGCGTGCATGGAAGCCTGATTTACATCAATCTGTGAACTGCTCAATCCATAGGTTACATACGCTCTTTTTTCATTACATAATAAATGATTAGTAGCGGCATATAGCAGCGCATTATTTGGACACATTCGCAATGAGGCGGTACACGATCTGACTATGTTTATCATTGCCCAATTATCAACTTTTACAACTTGGAGCCATGCCACAAGCATATCACCATCCCACGCACCCCAAATTTCAAAAAAGGGAAAAGAACGCTGCTGCTGTGCCATTTGAGGCAATTCATTCATTGATGGTTTTGAATAACCGTGTCTGGCCGCGGTATCCGCATGAGCGGGATATCCTTTTTGGAGCAGCTCATCCCAGGAACAGAGGCGAATATTGAAACTGCGAAATCCTCTGCGAATATCCCTGCGAGAATTGGCGTTAAGATCGTCCATATTATAGTTTTTATCTTTGCAGATATAGTGAAAGCAGTTGGCGGGGTTGGTATCATCAGGCGCAGCCAAATACGAAAGCACCCATATTCCTTTAGCTCGAAATGCTTTGGTGATCTCAGATCGATCAACCGTATCCGCGCAGTCCAAAGGCAATCTTAGGAGTTCTCCCCATGAATTTGGAAACCATAAGCTGGAGCCGTCTCTCGACATTTCACATGGACGTCCGATCTGTTTGAAATAGGAGTGGAACTGGCTAAGTGTTTCTCCAGGGGCATGTTTTTGTACCGAAGTTTCAAAACTACTTGGAATTTCATTGATCATCATTTAGATATTTCCAAAAACCGGAATTAAAATGTTTTCAAATTTGCTGAAACGATCCATGCAAGTGTTAAATCGAACCGACCCGCTGTAATTATATCAGCTGTTCGCAATGCTCCATGTACGCATTTGCCTTTGCATGCTCTATTTAAGAAACTATCTTGTTGCATATTTATGTTTGAAAAACCAGCTTCCAATAATGCCAATTGGGTACTTTTTCGTGAAAACATATGAATATGATCACACCAAAGCCTTTGTATGATCCGAGGACTACCACCCACTGAGTTAATTAATCCAGCAAACCCGGCTCTTGTCGGTTGCCGCAGCAAAATCATGCCGGATTCTTTTAAATAGTTTTTTAAAGTTAAAAGCAGTTTCACAGGTTCTTGAACATAATAAATAGAGTCGGCAATGACAATGCAATCGATACTGTTCTTTTGTATCGCTGATTTCTCAACGTCAGCTATCCATGGCAATTTCTTTGCGTTTAGTATCTCCTGTGCGCTAGGAGATATTTCAACACCGATAACTTCCCAGCCCTTTGTCTTGAAAACGTCCATACAGTAGCCATATGAGCAGCCGAAATCCAACATTGTTTTTGTAATGTCCACGATTTGGCCAGATGCGATCTTTTCGAATTCGGCAAACAGTTTAGAGGTGGTGTTGTAAATACTTTTCATGCTTTCAGTCTTGGTGTAATGAGCCTGTTTAAAATGTTCATTTTGGCCAGTTTGCGACCAAGGTTCAGGCCGCCAAGCGTGCAGACACCGTGAACAACTGTATGCGGTAAGATTGCAGAACGTTCTTATATCAGTGTTGTTTCGGCAAATTGGGCAAATAAGATTTTTCATGTCTTGCTCCGTCGGACTTATATCTTATTAGTTAGTGAATCAAATATACATTCTGCTTGTCAATTATGAGTTTATAAAAAGTTCCTTTAATTCTTTCACATCTGTTTTATTAGCCACTAATTTTTCGCCAAGAGTCTTGCTGGTACACCAGCTACAATACAATTATCAGGCACATCTTTTGTTACTACGGCTCCTGCCGCAACGGCTGAACCTGTGCCGACAGTTACGCCGGCAGTGATAACTGAGTGTGCTCCGGCCCATGCGCCTTTATTTAATATAATGGGTTCTGTTTCCCCATCCCCGAATCTGTATGAGCCATTTGCTTTTGTATGATTATTGCTCGCTAAAACTGTAAAAGGGCCCAGCATAACTTGATCTTTGAACACGATTGTCCCTGCGCCCTGTATCCAGCAATTATTCGCGACGAATACGTCATCACCAATACATATTCGACTGCTATATAGAATTATGGTGCCGCTTGCGATTTGAAAATTTCGTCCACATTTCATAAAGGCGGGTTTACAGAGCCAACCTCTAAATCGCAGAATTGGTGTGAAATCCGGTAGCCAGCCTGTTGCCACCATGATGAATCGAAACCACAGATATTTTGAGACGCGTGTCATTGTTTGTTATCCTGGAAAGTGTTGAATATGCTGTGTACCTTTTCAACGAATTTGGTTACGGTCATTTGTTTTGCTGTCTGCAAGCCATTACATATCAAACGCTGGCGAAACGCACCATCGTTAACTAATCTCTCTATCGCATCGCTTAGTGCTTTGGGGTCGGCAGGGGGAACGAGTAATCCATCAAATTCATTTTTTACTGACGTAGGTATTCCACCTACAAATGTGCTTATGACAGGTATGCTGTTTGCTCTGGCCTCAATTAAGACCCGGGGAGTTCCTTCCGAAAGTGTCGGCAAAATGAAAATATCAGAATTCCTAAGATAGTTAAACATTTGAGGCCCGTAAGAAACATATCCTGCCCATGTAATTTGCTGTGCCATATTACGGCATTCAATCGTTTGTCTGATCTTTTCACAATAACCACCAAATCTGTCAGTTGGGCCAACAAGTATGAGGTGCCATGGCTTACTCAGTTTAAGCTTGGATACTGCCTCGATGAGATATTCGACACCTTTCTCAGGACGAATGAATCCGATAAATAATAAGTTTATTACGTTTTTATCGCAAGTGTCAGCCCGTTCAAATATCTCGTCTTCGGTAATCGTGCTTGAAACAGTTACAAAAGTTCTTTTTGATTTAAAAATATTTCCGAGTTCTTCCCCATTACATAAAAGGGCGCCGTCAACCAGCCATCTGCCTGCCTTTGTGAATAAGCGATCGTGTATGGCGTAGGCGTAGGATAAAATATCTTTAACGAAATGATCTCTTTTATGTGCTTTGAGCAATGCTATCGGGTTGCCTATCAACCAATTGCAGACTTTATTGCCATATAACCAGGCAAGAACATAAAAAAATAATGGATGCAGAGTAACTCCGCGTGTAAAAATTACATCGCAAGACCGACAAATTTTCCGATACGCGTTGAATATGCCCACAGGATGTTTCATTGAGCCAGCTGCGCTTTTATAAAACGGCTGGGGAACAATTGTAATATTTGGCGCAATAAGGGGAAAATCTCGGGACTCATCTACCGAGCCTTTTTTGATTGGAATGCACAGGTATACATGCTCATAATATTTAGCCAATTCTTCGACAACACGGCCTAATGAGAGATGAACATAAACCTTGCCTTCACTTGAGCAGCCGTACATGGCGGCAATGAAACCTATTCGTTTGGCTGTATTGCTCATATCGTTTCCGAATCCTCACGAAATTCCGTAGAAGCAAGTTCATTTTGGATTTCCTCGCGTTTGCTACCTTCTGCCAAAAGCAGACAGATGGTCACTGGGATCCAAAACCACTTTGTAAAGTGAATGGTATGAGTACCACAATTTATGATCAAATAGAAAAACATCATAATAGCAACCATTCTGGTGTTGTGATTTTTGATTCGCCAGACAAAAATAAAAAGCAAAGCTAGTCCAGTCATAAATAATCCGAATCCTATTGGTCCGCCATCCATGAGAGAGCTTAATATTGTATTATGGATATCTACGAATTCCATCTGGTATTTTTCCATAGCAAAAGCCGTATTTCCGAAACCAAAACCTGTAATCAAACCGTGATTTGCATATACATGTAATGCAGTGGCCCAAATATTCAATCTGCTGTTGCTATCCTGTTCAGAACCTTTTCCAATTAGACTTCCGAGGTGTTCCTTGCTCTTTTCATCAATCAGACCCGATTGCGATACGAATTGCCAAGTTCCAAAAATTACAATGCACACCAAAGCTGGAATAAATATTTTTTTTATTGTTCCAGAGTTTCTCGAAAGTACTGCGCCAATACAAATTGAGCCGAATACAGCGAGAATACTGCTTCGCGAGCCGGTTTTCATCATGCCTAAAAGAATAATCAAGGCACCTATAATATAAACGCAAAACAGGAGAATCCTTTTTTTGCTATATAGGATCAGGATGGGCAAACACATTAGGGCAACAGAAAAAGCAAGAGCAGTTGTATTTGGGTTTGCATATTCGCCCAATGTTCCCCGGCTATACTGGCTTGAAACACCGCCAGTTATTATCATGGTAATCGCTGCTAAAACTCCGCCTCCAAAGCACCAGAACATAAGTGTACGGATTCGTGCAGGACTATCGATGAATTGCAAAACTGCTATAACCAGCACTAATTGTACAAATATCTGCAAACCATATCGCAAAGATGCAAAAGAAGCAATTGCCCAGGTAGAACCAACTATGCCAATAACAGAAAAGGCCAACATTATCCATACAAACTTTTTACTTACGAGAATTTGCGTACGGATTCTGCCTATTGAAACCAGATAAAGTGCAACTATGAAAAGCGACAGGGCCTTTGCCGGGGTGAACACAGCAGTTTCTGATGCGGCCATTGACGCATCAAATGCCTGCCAGAAGAAATAAACGTAAAAAGCAATCTGGGGCGCAACAAGCATCGAAATTGCAAAAGGGATTCCCATAATGATGAAGGCAAGAGTGCTTTGCTGGTTCTTATAAAGAACTGCTGCTATAGCACCACTTATAAAAAGAGCTATCCAAAACGCCCATATTTGGAACTGGGGTGTTTTGTTTTCCAAAGTTGAAATATTATCGTATTGCAGTTCTGTCGCTGTATGGGACATTAAACACCTTCACTGAGCAAGGCTCGTTTTTTATTTGAAGTTATAGATGATGCTACTAGCAGACCTGATCTTACATCATCCAACTGTGGAATAAGCAATTTTGCCGATGATAAACGGGTAATTCTGGCAAAATAAAAGAGCATTATAAAGGCTTCTAGCGCATAACTTATGCTTGTCGCTATTGCTGCCCCCGTCAGTTTATATGCTGGCACCATGAGCATCAGTAGAGCAATGTTGATTACCACACCCACAAACTTTATTGCCGAATTGATACCAGGCCTGTTAGCAGCAAAAAAATAAGCTGTTACGACTTTGCTTGCCGACCTGAATATCACGCCAATAAGCAAAATATAAACTGCAATTGTTGCAGGAATGAACTCTGGCCCAAGGCCATATAGAACAAGAGGGTGGCATATTGCCGCAAGGAAAAGCGATGCTGCAATTACAACCAGTATTATTATTCTCAGAGCCTTACATAAACCTTCTATATCCATATTTTTATCATTAGCCAATTTGGGCATCAATACCTGATAGAGTGAATCTGGGATAATCCATATTCTGGAAACGATTGCAATCGCAATAGAGTAAAAGCCAAGGATACTCACGTCATCAAGCATGAATCCCATAACAAGCAATCCAAGCTGGATGTTCATTGTTTGAGCAAAATAGCTTATGTAAGCCCGAAATCCATAATGAAGCAGGCCGGGCACTGTTTTGTATCCTTTGTATAAGGAATAAAGCTCAATTTCTTTTCGAGATATCAGTAAAATTGTCAAAACGGGCAAAATCGCACCAAATAAGTAAGCTGCAATTGCTCCTTTTACGCCCATGTTTAATTCATAGCACAGAATATAGGTCGCGATTGCAATAAGCAGGATGTTCGCAATACCCATAAGATTCATGCTTGTATATCGGAGAGTCCCCCTAAGTATTGAGACGGTAAATGAGTAAAATATAACTGGGCCAATGCACAATGCAGCCAGTAAAAAATCATTGGAGGCTGCTTTTTCAAAAAAAGTAATTCCAGAAAAAATCAGTAAATAGGCGGCAGCAGAACATATAAGAGCGCTCAAACAAACCACATATACGCTTGCCCCTAAAACACTTGATAAGGAACTTCGCCTGCTTGCCAGGTAATACGAATTTGAACTGTCCAGGCCGAAAGAAAATAATGTTGCCATTACATTCATGAAAGTAATGCAGGCAGCAAAACTGCCTCTGCCCTCTGTCCCAAGAGCGCGTGCAAGGACTGCTTGCGTGATAAACATCACTGCAACCTGAATTATCGCGGTAAGTAAAGTTTTAAAGTAATCTCTTTTAAAAGCCACTAGGGTCTTTCTTTTAAAACCTTTGCTGGCACACCCCCAGCAATTGAATATTCTGGCATATCTTTAGTGACAACAGCCCCCGCTCCAATGATTGTTCCTCGATTTATTTTGACTCCGGGCATTATTATAACTCTTGCACCCAACCAAACGTCCTCACCAATTACGATAGGCTCAGGATCGTACCATCCCTGCTCCTTGATGGGCACATCCCGGCGGTCAAACCTGTGTAAGACACCTATGAAAAGCACGTCAGGTGCCATCAGCACATTATCTTCCAATGTGATCATTCCGGTGGACATCATTTCACAATTAGGCCCGATTTGTACATTATCGCCAACTGCTAAAAGTCTTCTGCAGATTTGAGCACCTTTGCCTATTTTAATATTTTTACCGCATTTTTTCCAGACCTGCCTGCAAAGAAACACACGAAAGCGATTGCCTCCAAATCTTGGCGGCCAATTGACGGCTAATATCTGATAGAGAGCATAAATTATTGAAAATCTTATTTTGGCCCACATTCCTCAAATGCCCTTTTCGATAATATCGTCAACGTAGCACCTGCGATCCCGGTAACAACTAAATACAAAGTTCAGCTAAGCAAAATTCAATCGTAAACCTATTCAATAATCATTCTAGCTAATTCAGCCCTTGCATCGACATAATCTTTAGCTTTAACACTGTATAAATTAAAGCTGGAAGCGACGGTCTTGATTACATCTCTTACACATGAGGCATCGCCCCTGTTCTGTGCCATAATGAAGTATTCAAAATCCTCAATCGAATCCCGTATGATTTTCAAACGTATACTGGCCAATGGCCCATCAATCCCGGCATATTTTCCAGGATAAAGCAGGGATCCTTCGCCATTCCATTTTTTCCCGCCCGCTTCATAAGTAGCCGCATTTGCCCAGGGATTAACATTCGTTGGCTTGCCTGAATCATCTTTTCTGGCCCATGCAGTTGTCTGCCAATATAATAGGCCTTTAAGGTTAAGAGAGTAGGTGAACCATGCCGGTATTCTATATTCTAGAAGACTAGAATCTAAAAGCCAATTTGTGACGCCGGGATGCGTCAACGCAGAATATGACCAGACTTCATCACCGGCTTTTTGGCGGTCGACAATATCTTTCACATCAGCCAGTTCCCATGATGGAACCCAAATATCAACAGAACCGGCCATACTCGGCCAAGAACTCTCCTGAGGTTTAATTTGTTCGGTCACAAGCAGCTTTATTGTTTTATGCGCATACTTATGAATCGCTTCGCCGTATTTGATAATTTCATTGTAGTATTCTTTTGTCCCAGGCTCATCAAAGTAAACGTAGCCTGTTCCGATCCAAGGATTTGCAATTAATAACTCATTATAGGATTTCAAGTAGCCTGGCAGTTTTGATGCATTTGCCATAGTCGAATAAAATCCAGGCACCCTGAAAAAGAAACTGCTAAATTCGGCTTTAAAAGCCCGCAGTTCATCGAGATATTGTTTGGTAAAAATAGCAGCCCCTGTGCTATCAAATTTCTGGGGAAATTTCTGGAAAACAGTCATTATGCAATGATCACGAAGCATTCTTTGGTACTGTTTCACGAGCAGATTATAGCTCGCTGTATCTGTCTTGAGGCCATGTGACCAACTAATGTCCTTGATATCACCAAAATATGTTTTCAATGATGGCTCAGAAGGCAATTGAAAATCCCAGACTGTCAGCGTGACGGGAATCGATGCAATTATCTGATTATTGGTCCTCACACTCATCAAACAACTGTACTGACCTGCAATGGCATCGGCTGGTATCGAAACATCAAACCAATAGCCCTGGCTGCTTTTGCTATTGATTTCCACAGCTGCCACCGATACCGGCATACCTGTATATGGGTTAATAAATGGAACAAGTGCATCCGGGTAATTGCCAAGCCTGCTTTTTAAAAGATGTGAAGCTTTGGTTATCGGCACATAATGCTCTCGAAATGCAATGATTACAGGCAAAGCCCCCGGCTGACCGTTGCCAACATATTTCCAATCATTGAAAGCAAACTGCACCGGGCCGATGTCTACGGAATTTTTGTTTGCCACAACGATCTGAAATGATTCGGTTTCATTTTTTGCCGCGCTGATTTCAGCCTTGTCTGAAAAAGCAAAATCCAGGTCTCCCTGGAGAACCCTTTCATAAGAAGGGATAACGCTGACGGTAACCTTTGCTAACACGTTTTCGATTTTGACGGTTGTAACCTGGTTTGATGTAGTAAGCGTGTTAACTGATTTGGAATTTAAGTTTTTAATCTGGCCGACATTCGTTATAGTCAGGCCTGTTTTTTTTTCGACGAGTTGATTATTCGAGGCATTTATTGCGTAATCACCTTTGAACTTTATATTAAGCTGCCTTTTTGATGCAATCACAATCGTTGAATCGCAGTGGATTCCAAGATTAAAATCCTCTGACCAGAAAAGAACATTGTCGTTATTATCTTCCGCCTTTTCGAGTTTTACGATTTTGTCAAAAATAATTGCACCAAGCAAGAGCTTATTTGACCCCGGCCCCCCATAAATTTGAAGTTCGTTAGGCGCGATAAATTTAAATTTGCCACCGGCTGTCTCGACATCGAATGATCCGTTATCAATAAAAACTGAGTTTACTTGATTAGTGCTGTCGCCCTTAAAGCGCACGTTATTTACGTCATATGCACCTGCGCAAAGGCTGGCCGCCAAAATTACCATTATACCGATCAATTTCATGATAGATCCTCATCAACCACGGATTCACACGGATTGGCACTGCTTATTAAATACGTAATACGAAAAACTAACTATTCACAACATATATAAACCACTGATTAACACAGGTCAGCACTGATGACCAAAAATACGAAAATCTGCGAAAATCAGTGATAATCCGTGGTTAAAAATAATTTCTCAAAAAATTTTCAAATCCCGCTAAACTCACTGCACTTTATTGGCGACATTAAAGTTGAACGCTGTATGGTTCACTGATGTAAGCAGTACCAAAGATGTGCGTTCTTTTACAACTTAATCGGGTGGGATTTTAAAAAGCCTCGTTTTTGCTCAAATAACAAGCTTTTCCTCCGCTTTACGTCGCTTCATCTGCAAAATTTCAGGCTTAAAATCGCTTATACCAAGCTTTAAACTGGCTATACAAAGCCTCAACTCGCAAGTTCGATGCTTTATGTACGAAGTTTCAGGTTTAAAGTGCAGCATTTTAAGCCTCAAAGTTCCTGTTTTATGCCTCAAAAGCGGCATTTGAGCCTTCAAATTACCAGTTAAAAGCCTCAAATTAGCAAAAAAAAGCCTGCGGCTGGCCGTTTAAAGCCTTGTTTCAGCGATTAAAAGCTTCAAATCAGCCGGTCGAGACCACAATTTCCTACCCTTATATCGGCAATTAATGCCATGTGTTATGGCAAAAATATGGGAAAATTAAATTTAAAGGAGAATGAATTATGGCCAGTTTCCCGACAAAAGAGAATGACGTACTCGTATTAGCTCAGGAAATGAAAAGCGGGTTGGTTGCCAACCCCATCATTTACCCCGAGCCGCCGGTAGCCACGCTTGATCTTGGCAACATGCTAACCGCCCTGACAACGGCCCAGAATGCGCTTGTTGCCGCACAGGCAGCTTCGGAAGCCGCCATCCAGGCCAAGCTCAATGCGCTTGAGGTGTTAACCGAAGCGATGAAAAAGGATATCCGCTACGCCGAGAACACGGTAAGCGGCGATAATGAAAAGCTCATGCTCATAGGCTGGGGCGCGAGAAAACCCAAGACTCCCATCCCCGCCCCAGGCCAGCCGCTGATGCTTGTCGCCGCGTTGCAGGATGAAGGTATTGTGGGACTAGCCTGGCAAAGCCCCGTCGAAGGCGGAAAACCCGCCGCCTACAAGATCCAGCGGAGGATGAGGCCC
>Ga0154575_1115_pt4 | contig 16649 bp, 16 predicted proteins | sample RifGroF2_FD_116004 | JGI IMG/M metagenome (GOLD analysis project Ga0154575, IMG submission 116004) | Planctomycetes bacterium GWF2_50_10
GAGTTCATAGGCAGATTCCGAAAAGAACGCCGAGCTTTGCCGGCTGTTGCCCTTACGACAGACACTTCGGTACTGACCTGTATCGGAAATGATTATATTTTTAAAGACGTCTTCGTCCGGCAGGTAGAAGCATTGGTAAAGCCCGGTTATATACTTTGGGCGTTTTCCACCAGCGGCGCACAGGAAATCCATCTACTGGCATATCACATCATCTGCGATCTCGTTGAGCAGAAAGTATGCGGAACAAAATTTAATTAGGCATGTTATGAAGATCGAAAGAGTTTCGGAAATTTTAAAAATATCGAAAATGTGACAGTAGCGGTATGCGGCGATTTTTGTATAGACGCTTACTGGCTCCTTGACCCGCGAGGCGGAGAAGTCTCGGTTGAAACAGGCCAGCGTGCAAATGCGGTTAATAAGCATTACTATTCATTGGGCGGCGCGTCGAACATAGTTGCAAATCTCGCGGCTTTGAAACCCAGTGCTATCAAAGCCATAGGAGTAATTGGCAACGATATTTTGGGCAGGGAATTGGTTCGGCAATTTAATGAGTTGCACGTCGATGCATCCGGCATGGTCATTCAGAAAGAAAACTTTGACACTGTCGCGTTTGGAAAGCCTTACCTTGAAACCAATGAAAAACCGAGAATGGATTTCGGTTTCTTTAATAAACGCTCCAACGAAACGGATTCGACCATTTTATCGCATTTGCGCAAAGCCATGCAGACTGTTGATGTCGTGATACTTAATCAACAGGTGCCTGGGAGCCTGAATAATACAGTTATCGCAGGTATGAATAAATTACTTAATGAATTTAAAGATAAGATAGTTTTGCTGGATTCGCGGCACTATGGCGATCAGTTTGCAAATGTTTATCGCAAAACAAATGCTGTCGAAGCCGCACAGCTTAATGGTGTAAAAGCCGATCACGATGATGTAATTCCCATCGACAGTACAAAGCAGCATGTACAGGAACTCTATAAAAAATCCGGCAAGGCTGTTTTTATCACGCGAGGTCCAAGAGGTATTATGGTCGCTGACCGTGATGGCGTCCATGAGATACCCGGTATACAATTGATGAAAAAGCTTGATACGGTCGGTTGCGGAGATACCACGCTGAGTATGCTGGCGCTTTGTATGGCAGCAAATGTCTCGCCCGCAGAAGCTGCAATGATGGCGAATTATAGTGCTGCAGTGACTGCGCAAAAGCTTTTTCAGACCGGCACAGTTAACCGTGATGAAATCCTGGCTCTGGCAAAAGACCCTGATTATGTTTATCTGCCGGAATTAGCTGACGATCAGCGCAAGGCGCAATATGTATCTGGCACTGACACAGAACTATGTTACCCGGTGGAGCGATTTACGCTTGGCCGTATCAAACACGCCGTATTCGATTATGACGGAACCATCAGCACCTTGCGGCAGGGGTGGGAAGAGATCATGGAGCTGGTGATGATAAAAGCAATACTTGGCGAGCAGTACGCCACTGCCGATGAGACGCTTTACCACCGTGTGCGTCACCGCGTTTGTGAATATATTGACAAATCCACCGGCATTGAGACCGTCAAGCAGATGGAAGGATTGATCGAGATCATACATGAATTCGGCATCGTGCCCAAAAATGAAATACTTGATAAGTGGGGCTATAAGGAAATATACAATGACGCCCTGATGCTGATGGTAAACGACCGCACCTCGCGTTTCAAACGTGGCGAATTGAACCTGCAGGATTTTACTGTCAAGGGTTCTGTTGAATTCCTCAAGGCGTTACGGGGCAGGGGCGTAACCCTCTATCTTGCAAGCGGTACCGATTATGAGGATGTGCTCACCGAAGCGAAGGTGCTGGGCTATTCGGATATGTTCAACGGCGGCATATACGGGTCGGTAAAGGATGCCCCGAAGTTCTCAAAAAAAATGGTTATTGAAAAGATCATGACGCAAAACAAATTAAGCGGCTCAGAACTGCTGGTAATCGGCGATGGCCCTGTCGAGATGCGCGAATCGCGTAAGCGGGATGGCCTTGCACTGGGGATCGCAAGCGATGAAGTGCGACGATATGGCTTGAATTCCGATAAACGTGCCCGGCTGATTAAGGCCGGGGCTCATTTCGTAGTGCCGGATTTTTCACAAGCCGACCAGCTGGGCAGGTTTTTATTCGGACAACTATAAACAAGTATATTATGGGCACATATAACTTTTTACTTTCTCTCTTTAAGGACAGATGATATATTTATTGCATGATTAAAACTAAAGTGAGAGAGGGTAATTGCAAGTGCTCCGATATCAAGCGGCAGATGATCACATTTCTTCGCGAGGGAAAATTTCCAATTGACGGCAAATTGCCGCCGTTGAGAGAACTTTCTGATAAATTCAATGTTTCTGTTGCAACTCTGCGCAAGGCAGTGGTGCAGCTTGAGCAAAGCGGTGATGTAGTTGTTCGACACGGTTCGGGTGTTTATGTTTCTGACAGGTGTGGAGAATCTGTTGTCGAGACCACTATTCTCAATTCCGCTCCGGGCAATAAGACCATCTATGTTATTGACGCATTTGCAAAAGGCGACCTGGAAGGACACTTATCGGATAATTTTGTTCTTAATGAAACTGTACAAGGAGTTAAGGAATCCTGTATTAAGGCTCAATGGGGTCTGAAAATAATAAGCTTTGTAATAGGTGATGGCAACCATGCTATAATGCGAAGAATCAGCCAAAGCAAAGATAAAGCGGCTTTGATTGTGGTGTCACAACATTTTCTGCCGATGATCGAAACTGTCGAACACATGGGTGTGCCGGTCGTTTCGGTTGGGCCGCTGGGTGTTAAGGCTTTGCAATACGAAGTTTGCGTAGACCTGTTTGAAGCAGGCTATATGGCAGGGCAGCACCTTGTTAACCTTGGCCACGAAAACGTGCTGTATCTGGGACAAATCCCAAGTGTTGGAAAAACAGCATATCTGAGGCATGCGGGTTTTTGTTATATCCATCAAAAGACATTTTTAAATGGTAAGATCCACGAGGTTTTCGTGCCGGACTCCAGTAGTTCGGAAGAAGAAAAACAGGCGTTCTGCCAAGGCGCTCAGAAGAGCCTGGAAATAATCAAGTCAGTTTCCGCAATTTTCATTGCTTCAGAAAAAATTGCGATGGTTGCAGTTCCGTATCTTTTACAGAATGGCGTAAAGATTCCGGAAACTGTTTCGCTTGTCACAATAGACAATTCCCGTTTCGGAAAGGCATTTACGCCTGCCTGGACTTCCGTGGATCTCAATATTCGAGGGGCGGCGATGGCGGCTGCCGAACTGCAGATTTCATGGGGGAAGGGCCTATCCAGACCACAATCTTCAAATTCCCTTGCGCAGCCCAGACTGGTACTGGGCGGGTCCGCAATTCAGAAATAGCAAACAATAGTAATGAAAAACCCGTATGAAGGATCGTTCCATTATGAGAACCCTGATCGTATTATTAAGCTTCTGCTTCATGATGGCGTTTGTGAATACAAGTTTTGCGGAAGTCAGAATAGTTAAGGATGGTGAACCTTCTGGGGCGATTGTTGTTGGTTGCCAATGCTCCACACAGGCCAAGCACGCCGCCCAGGAGTTGCAGCGATATATAAAACAAATTTCTGGGGCATCGCTTGCCATTGTCGAAACTGCCGGGCCGGTAATAATATTTATGTTGGCTCCTCCGTGGCGCGTGACATCGTCGGCAAATTCGGTTTGGTAATACCTTCAGGATTGACAAGCCAGTTTAATGAAGAAGTTACCTTGTCCTGTCAGATAGCAATTCAATTGTGCTTGCCGGAAATGAAACCGAGCCATATCATGGGACGTATTTTGCGGTATATGATTTTCTTGAAGAGCTTGGCTGCCGATGGTATTTCCCAGGCGAATTTGGCGAAGTGCTTCCAAACCTTCTCACTTTAGAGATCAAACATTGCAGACGGGTGGTGCATCCTGAATTTCGTGTTCGTAATATCTGGTACAGCGGTGTAATTATAACAGAGTAGCAGAGGAAAGAATTGCAACATGGACTCGCCGCAATCGCATGACCTCACAATACTTCTACTGTAACGGGATGCTTCCTGAGTCACGATTTCTGCAGTTCCCCGTTGATGACAGCACCAAAAGGTTGATGCATAAAGAAAAATATTGGCAATTGCATCCCGAATATTATGCGCTGAATGCGGATGGTACGCGAAATGACGGTTTCATTTGCATGTCAAACGAGGACGCTTTGCAGGCCGCAACTAATGAGGTGCTCGAATTGTTTAAAACGCGTCCAGATTCTTTTTCCTTTGCTTTTTCACCGCCGGATGAGCCCGTGTTATGTAATTGTCCGCAATGCACAAAGGCTACCAATGGAGGTTTTGAGGGTGAAGGATGGGGCCAGGCCAGCGATCCGTATTTTACATTTGTTTTCAAATTGACGAGTAAGGTTGCGGTATCATACCCTGATCGCTGGATTATCACATTGGCTTATTATAACCGTTGATGGAACTGCGGGCACTCTCGTCGCGGTCTTTCCGGAATATGCAAGTTTTTCTATTGATCATCATATAGTGGAATTATAAATCGGTGGTACCTTCCTCATACTGACACTTCAAAATGGCACAAAGTTTCTCTAAACAGATCGTGGCAGCTATCAAACATTTTGGAAAACGGCGGAAAACCTTATTGAAGGCATTGTCTGGTACCGGGTTCAGATAAATTTGCAGGAACCGCCCAAAAAGGCAAAATTGTTATCCCCGCGGTTGAAGGATCGAATATTTGGCTTTGGTGTAATGGCTTATATGTCGATTATCAGCAGCTCACCACGTGTCTGATGGCATTGTCTGAATTAGACAAGCCTTATGAGTGAGTGGATGGCCGGCAGTGGCGGGACGAGGTGAGTCAGGGCGTCATGGGCTACTGTCAAAATGGACAGTGGAACAGAAAAAATCGAATCTGTTTCTATGCATGATTAGTTTCGTTAATTGCCACGATTTTATTTTCATCATCGGATAGAGTGGCCGCAAGTGACATCTGGACAGCAAGTCTACCATCATCGAGTCCTGAACGCGGTTTTCCGCCATTTGCACAAATATTGAAGAAATCGGTCAAAATTTTCTCATCAGCACCGCCGTGTGTGCCGGTCAAGTGTTCCTTAAGGTCAATCGATTCAGTTTTTGCGCTGTGTCGCTGTGTAATGTGTATAACACCGGTTTCCATATCGCCTTCAGCCATGGATTTGGTGCCAATGATTTGTATTTGCCTGGTCGTCTTTGCCGCCAGTACATTTACCGTATAGGTGGCACGAACGTCATTGTCATAGTTGATGACCGCGATGCCATTGTCAAAAGTATCTTTAACAGAATTATATAGGCAAATATCAGTTGAGAGCTGTCCAGGCTGGTCCATTTTCAACTGTATTTGACGCCAAGCTTCATCAAACCAGTGGCCAAGTGGTTGATTGATATCGTAATAGTCGGGGCAAGTATCCTTGAATGTGCAGTCGCGGCATCTGGGGCCGGCATCTTTGATGGGTTTATAATGTGACAAATTGGAAGTGGCGTATACTGATGAAGGACTACCACCGGCGATCCACGTAATCAAATCAAAGTCGTGGCAGGCTTTTGTAAGCCAGAGGCCGCCGCCAAATTTGCGAAGGCGATTCCATCTACGAAAGTATGTCTTGCCACCATAATACCATTCATTGGCTTCGATGGTCGTAATTTTACCTAATATTCCATCGCGGACAAGATGGTAGATCTTTTCATGAACAGGGCTATGTCGCAAGTTGAATCCAAGATAGCAAATTGAATGTGAATGTCTTGCGGCCTCAATGATCGTATCGCAGTCTTGCAGTGTTGTTGCGAGGGGTTTTTCCAGATACACATGTTTATGAGCTTTTAATGCCGCAACAGCAGGATTGACATGGGCAAAATCAGGTGTAGAAATTATTACAGCATCAATATTCTTTTGACCGATGATCGAATGGTAGTCATTAACGACATCGGCATTGAGTTTGAATATCGTATTAAGTGCGATTGCCTTTTTTATATTAATATCGGCAATAACAATAAGTTTTGCGATACATGGGTTGTCTGCCAAGAATTTGCAGAAAGCGATTGTACGAGCACCCGCACCGATTATAGCAATTTTTATAGGAGCCATTCCTATCCTTTCAGATGTTTGTCAAAGAAGTCAAAGGCTTTATTGCCAGCAAATTTATGATCACCTTCAAAGAGATCGACTTCGTAATTTTCCGGGCAACCGGCAGCTGCATATATTTTCTTAACTTCATCGGCGCAACTTAAAGCCTCATATTCAAGGAAGCATTTATCATGTACTCCAATTTCTGCCAGCAGCGGGCGAGGAGCGATAAGGCCGTGTAGATCGGGAACATCGCAAACAGCAAAAAGTCCGGGGAAGTACTGTGAACCGCAGAAATTGCCCCGTTCTATGGCGAAGTGCTTAAAGCGTGCGCTGTAGCAAATAATATCCGCTGCTTTGATACGTTCATCCATCATGGTGATCAAGGTGGTCATGGTTCCACCGAAACTTAGACCCATTGTGCCAAGACGATTTTTATCAACGAATTCGAGAGAGCAGAGATAATCAAGGCACCTCTGGGCATCCCATATGTTTAGTGTAAGTAGATTATATCCCATGAGATTTCCCCGAATGAAATGCACATTACATTTATCACGACCTGGATATGGGGCGCCGCCATCAGAGCGTTCGCCGAAACCACGGTAATCGATGGCCATGGTAACATAACCGCGTTTTGCCATTTGAAGGCCATAGTCACAGTTAAAAATTTTGATGTCAGACGTAAATTCAGGGCAACTGTCATTCCGTGCACCCATTATCAAATCTTTGCCAAACGGGCTAAAAGCATGACCGTGATTGCACAGAATAGCAGGGGTAGGCGTTTTGTGGGCGGCAACCGGAATATATACCAGTGCGGCCACCGACATATCTTCTTCTGTGTCAAGTAAGACTTTCCGCTTGATAAGGCCATCATCTTCGATTTCCCAGACGATTTCAGGATTGGGGGCAACGGGTATGGGGAGCTGGCCGAGCAGATTTTTGAGTTCTGGAAGAAGCTGCTTTTTCCAGTTCTGAAAATCGATCAGCGTCCGACCGGCAAACCGAAAACGCGGCTGCAGTGCGGCAGCTTTGCGGTTGAAATATTCAATAGTCGAAAGATTACGTTTACCCATGCACTTTCAATGCTCCAATTTTGAAATACGTTACTAACAGATGGAAGATAGCCTAGCTTTTGAGGCATGTATCGTCAAGTCTTTAAACCAGAGATACTTGCTTAAAATCCTGTTTCCGTTGCGGAAGAATATGTTTTTCCGGTCGTCATCCGACATGTTTGTCGAAAGAATTGTTCCTATACCATGAAGGGAATTGAACCAAGGGAGATCTGTGCCAAAGAGAAGTTTTTGCGAACCGCAGCTGGCGAGAAGCTGTTCAAGGGGACCGCGTTCATCCAGCACGGCAGTGAGTTCAAGATACAGATTGGGATACGTATTACAAAGACGGCATGCCTGTTTCCAATTCGGATGAAAAGAATGCCCGGCAATGAATGTCACGGCTGGGTATTTCTTTAAAAACTCTTCAGCTTGGGTGGGGCCGTTATAGATGCTCGGTGGGTTATCCCAAGTATGACATAAAAATAACAACTTTTGATCGTTGCATAAGTCATAAAAACGTTCATATGTGGGGTCATTAATTGGTCGTTTGAAATAATCAGGCAACATTTTGATTCCTGCATAGATATGAATATTATCCTGAAAATGCTTAAATTCTCTTTTAATATCAGTCGTATTGGCATTTAACGCATAATATGCACGGAAACGGTCGGGATACATTTCAACAACCTTTTTATCCATCTCTGTAGCTAGAGCAGGAGCCATTAAAGCAGTATGACTGCAGAACAATAACATTTTGACATTGTGCGCATCCATACTTTTTAACATATTTTCAGGACGGCAACGTGGCAAATACCCACAACCAATCTCGTTCATGTGTCCATGAAAATCAATTATGGGACAGTCGTCTGAGTAGCCCCTTTGCCAGAATTCAGCGGCAAGTGGAGAAGAGTTAAATATCATATTTTATGCCTTTTATCAAGTTGAGCATGTTGCCTGAAGCGATGAGATCCTTTGAGGCTTCATCAATGGCGGCATGCTTGATCGCAAGCATCTGTCCACCAAAATGCGATTCAGCAAAACCGGAACCAAAAATCAAACGTGTCGGTCCGAAGCATTCCACAATCTCTTCAATAGCACCATCTATCAGGTAATTGGAAATTTCTAATTTGCAGTTTGGAAACTGTTGCAGCACGGGCCTGATGAATCGATCAGCCGGCCATACATCCGACAACGAAATGATGAATGCAAGATCGGGAAAATTATCAAGAACATTGAGCATGTCCACAGAAGCTACTTCGCCGGGTACTTTGACAAAAATCGGTATTGCTACCGCTTGTGCTAAAAAGAGGTAATCATACAGAACCCGGTAATGAAACGGAAAGCCGTGTGACTGGGGGCACAATTGCCAGGCAGCTATGCGTTTTTCCCGCATTTCGGAACATATATCAGCAGGTGACGCAATTTCATTTGTGAGATGGGGGACAATGGACCACATGCCCCAAAGATTTTCAGTGTCTTTGATGTCTTCAGCAATCTGTTTGTTACCCAGAATAACACCGCCTTGTAATTGTTCATAGCGTCTGACCAGTGCGTAATCTATACATGCATCCCTGAGATGTTCTTTGAGCGAAACGATGTTGGGTACGCAAAATTGCGATGGCTTGAATGGATGTACGCCGTATATTACATTTGAATCAAAAAATCGCATCAGATCTCCTGCTGTTTCTACTCACAGTTTTCCCATTAGCTGCCTGATGATATAGTAATCCAACTCTTCATAATCACGGTTAGAAATGGCATCACTTATTACATTCTGGTCGAGGTTGCGGCACAGTTCAAGCAATTTTAGAAAGATCATCCTGCTGTTGCTTAAATGTTTGGTTGCCGCATCATCTTTCTGTGTCCTCATCGTCTTAACATCAAGACCGACCCATTCGCCATTTTTGCCGTAATCATACATGTCAAGAAGTTTGACCTGATTAAATGCTCTTCTAAGGTCAACTGAACCAAACGGCTTGTCCTGATCAAATTTCAATCCGTTCTGGTCATTCAAATGCACCGACCAGAGCTTCTTATGCGCCAAAGCATAGCCCATCTCATCCGATGGATCAAGACCTGCTAAGATAGCATGAGCACTTTCAATAACGCAACCCACACGGGTCGTATCGCACGTCAGCAAGCCTAGTCCTATGGCATGGCCAATCGTTGGAATATAGGTGTGGTCCATTGGTTCATTGGGCTTGGCTTCTATCGCGACCCTGATATTTGAATTGTACTTGAGTATAGTGCTTATCGCATCAGCGAGCCTGTCAACAGCAACCTTACTGTCTTTGGATTCCCGAATATAAGTGCCTTCTCGGGCAAGCCACAACACAATCAAATTCGTTCCAAGCGCATCAGCAATATCAATTGCCGTTTTACTCCTCTCTATGGCATAGTCTCTGCATTTGGGGTCGTTATTTGTATAGCCGCCATCAATGGTTCTGGGATCTTCCCAAAGTCGCGGCGCAACAAATTCAACAACGAGACCTTCGCTGTCGAGAGTCTTTTTTAATGTCCTTGCTTCATCTATAATTTGTTTTGCTGATAATTCATTCATTTTCGGCACGGCATCGTCATCGTGAAACTGAACGCCGTCAAAGCCGAGTTTTTTATAGGTTGCTAGTTTTTTGCCAAATTCAACGGGTTTCCTGACTGACGGGCCGAATGGGTCTGCGCCTTCATTAATATTCCATGGTCCAAAAGAAAAGCGAAATACGCCTGCCATAAATTCTCCTTGTAATATCTTACGTTTAAATTTTTAGAGTGAGGCCGAACCCATTGGAAACGAGCCAGTCGTAGCTGCTGCGAACGGCCTCGATTATATCTGTATCGCAGTTATCTAGTTCAACGATGAGCCACTGGACTTGATCAAAATCAATTCCGTTCAGTATATCTTTCATTGGTAGCTTGCCAGAGCCGACAGCTTTATGAACGTTTCTCGAATCAAGGTCGCCATCTTTAACGTGTAGAAGCGGAGACCTGTGGCCCCATTTCGATAAAACCTGACGAGGATCAGAGCCAGCTTTGAAGGCCCAGTAAATATCAAGCTCTGCAAGCATCTGGGGAACATGTAGCATTATGTAGTCATAGACGGGTTGGTTTTGGCAGAGCAATTCGAACTCCCACCAGTGATTGTGCATTGCTAAATTGATCCCATATGCGGAGGCGGCAGCGACTGCGGAACGGAACTTATTTATTGATTCATTCATGGCCTCTGGTGTGCTGTAATCATCCGGTCCTAGACCGACGATGAGCGTGTCGCAGCCAATCGCACGAGCCTGGGTAGCGACTGATCCCATGTCCTGCGGGCTGGGGAGGGGAACATGGTTGCCGACCACTTTGAGTCCGAGGCGGTTTATCAAAGTAGATATATCCGCAGGATCGTTATCATAAAATCCTGCGAACTCGACTCCTGAAAAGCCGATTTGAGCGACTTTTTCAAGCAAACCGGGAAGGTCGGCGTGCGCGAGCTGTCGTGCGCTGTAGAGCTGAAGTGCCAAAGGTTTTTTCATAAAATGCCTCACATATTTATTTATTTGATTCTTTTAATTTTGGGTAAAGCGAAGGAGCGTGGCCAAAAGTCTTTCTGAATAATTTGCTGAAATACAGTGGGTCAGAAAATCCTACCAGAAAGGCTATTTCCTTAACCTGATGCTGATTCGCATTGATCATTTCTAATGCGAGTTTAAGCCTTGTCTTGAGCAGATACTGATGTATGGTTTCATTCGTGAACTGCTGAAAAAGTGTGCAGAGATAAGTTGGGGTATAGCCTGCAAAGGTTGAAAGTTCAGCTATCGAGATGTTTTCACGGTAGTGCTGCTCAATATATTCTTTTATCTGCTGGACGATTTTCATCTGCTGCATAGACCATGTCTGGGGTTCTTTTTCAAGTTCTTCAGCGGCACCGAGACAGGCATTAAGAAAATGCGAATAGAATCGTGCCTTTACGAAATGATCTGACGCAAAGGCAGGGTCGCAAGCCGTTTCCCACAGGAGTTTGGCGTTTTCATATTCGACAAAAAGCCTATTCGTACTTCTTTCACGGCGGCCCTGTGGTTCACTAATGAAGAAATTTACCCCGCGTGAGACGACAACGCACCAAAGCAGATAATACTGCGGGACATCTCCGAAATAGCCCTCGCAGTGGAGGCTATGCGGAAGTATGAGCCAAATTTTACTTTTAGTGAGTTGTACCGGAACCGAACCGATCTGTAAGCCACCATTTCCATCGACGAGCATTGCGAGTTCAAGATAACGATGTGAAGCAGGCTTATACATGGGGGTAAATCGCGCTTGGGCGGAGGGTCGCTTGGCCGCGGTACTGAATTCGGTCCGTACCTCGACAAGGTTTTTAATCAGAGTGGATATGGAGCTCTTAAGCATTTTAAGTCCGTAAGTTTATCTATGTACTATACAGCGTTCTATTGCAAGATCATTTAATTGAAATGTCAAGCAAAAAAATATTGAAGTCGGGTTAGAGGCTGCTTTGAAAATCATCAATAACATCGTAGATGCACGGTATAAATGATTTTAAGTCTATTTATATAAAAAAGCAATTTTCGATGCCAGTAGCGAATAGAAGTGAAAAAGCGACCATCATTTAAATGAACTGCCGATACGAATAATTATATTGCAAACTCAGCGGATATATTAATCGTAAGATTGTCCATGCCAGTCACTGGAATTTATTCCATCTGAAAGAGATTGTTGATTTAAATTGAACTTGGTATTTTGTATTGCATATTAATCACATGGAACAGGAGATTACATGGCACCGAACACGATGAGAGCCGAGGAGAAAAAGCATTTTGGGGGCAACCAAGTTTACAAAACGGTACCTTTTAAAACAAGCAACGGTAGTGACACAAAGCTTGCTTCCAATGGCGGAGAGCCTGTTATAAGCAGTCAAATGCGGGCGAAGGTGCCGCAGTGGCCAATAGCAAACGAACGAACCGCGGAAGCATTGAAGTTCTTATATATGTCGGGGAAATGGTCCTTCAATGGTATATATGAGCAGCAGTTCGCATCAGGTTTTGCCAAACATCACAGCTGTGAGTATGGAATAATGATGGCTAACGGGACGGTAACGCTTGAATGTGCGCTGAAAGCATTGGGAGTGGGGCCTGGGGACGAGGTGATAGTTCCGGCTTTAACATGGGTTGCAACAGCTATGGCGGCCGTCTATGTCGGTGCTACGCCAGTTTTTGTGGATATCGAGCCCGATACGCTTTGCCTTGATCCGGTTAATTTGAGCAAGGCAATTACCAAACGTACCGCGGCGATAATCCCTGTACACCTATACGGTTCTATGGCAGATATGGAAGCGATCATGGATATTGCTAATTGCCATGGAATACCAGTAATCGAAGATTGTGCCCATGCACATGGCGGTTTTTGGGACGGCAAGGGGCTGGGCAGCATTGGCACGGTGGGGTCATCTAGTTTCCAGCAATCCAAAAATATGGCCAGTGGTGAGGGCGGAATATGTGTTACGAACAATAAGGATATGGCAGAAAAACTTTTCAGGCTCAAGCATATCGGTTATGACATGGATTCATCGCAGGGCAAGGCTGCTTCAGGTCCGCCTGCTGAACTGCTATGCTGTAATTACCGTGCGACAGAATTTCAGGCATTGATACTGTTAAATGCTCTGAGTGATTTGCGAGCACAGACCGAGTTGCGAGATTCAAACGCAAAATATCTTGGGAGACTTCTTGAAGACGTTGAAGGCGTGCAGTTGCAAAGCAAGGGACGAAAAGCAACGTTGCAAAGCTATTACAATCTTGTGTTCCTTGTAGACCCAGCTAGATTCAATTGTGAATCAGCTTTGAATCTTATGGATACATTGAGGGCAGAGGGATTGGCAGTAGATCAGACGTATGGGCCTGTTTACAGTCATATGTTGTGGAACGTGTCGCCGAGCAAGTACCGGATCGCGGGTGGAGAATGCCCAGTGTGTGAAAAAGTGTGTGCCAAAAACGCGCTGACGCTGTTTCATCCTTGGCTTTTAACAGATCATGAAATTATGAATGCGATTGCGCAAACATTTAGGAAATTGGTTAACTAATGTTCAAAAATTATTTTTTGAGGAGGATATTATGAAGAAGTGTGTCTTAACGGCGGTATTGTTTTTGGTTATGTTGTCAGTACCAGCATTGCAGGCAGAAACGATGCTGTACTACACATTTGAAGAGGGTATAGCGGGTAACAGCATGGAAGGTTCTACTGTTACGGACCGTGCCAACAACCCCATTTACGGGGCCGCAGGAACATGGAATCTGACCGCGTCAGCTGGCTGTCTTTCGGGGTGTGATTATCCGATGTATACCGCGATGGAGACAGGTTGGGTACCTTACGGGAGTCAATTGTGCATGTACGCAAACGGCGGCTATCTGCAATCGAACGTTAGCGCAGCAAACCTAGCAGCACTGACAGGATCAACTTCAGATTCATTTACGATCGAAGCTTGGATAAATGCTGTACGTAGTGGAGATAATCTCCAGTGTGTGGCTGGCGTGTATGATGTGGGTGGAACAGCGAACAGCTGGTTTTTAGGTGTGCTGGCTGCAAATCCGTATCAGTTCAAGTTCTATTCGGAATTGGCATGCTCCGATGGCGGAGTTTACTGGGTGCAGAATAATACGGATCTGTGGTATGATCAGTGGTATCATGTCGCTCTGACATGGGACGCAGCGACTTCCAAGGTTCGCATTTATGTGGATGGTGGGCCACAAGCTGATGCCGTCCTGCCTGCTGGTATTACCTTGAAAACATCTGACCAGACACCATTTACGATAGGTAGGTTTGCAGGACCGGTGGATGACGGGGCTGGCCAGTTTACAGGACATATTGATGATGTTCGTCTAAGTGATAAGGCGATAGATGTGCCCCAAATGCTTATAACACCACCGCCAAGCAGCTGCCTGGAAGTGCAGCAACGCGGGTTTGGGCTGGCTTTGGACCTTAACGCCGATTGTAGTGTGGATTTAAAGGATTTCGCAATAATATCAAGGAGCTGGCTGACATGTAATGTTCCTGGACAAACGGGCTGTCTACAGAATTGGTATTAAGATTAATAATATTTTTTGGAGGAGAGAATCATGGCAAGGTTTTTATGTTTGTGTGTCATTGTGGTGAGTTGTGTCATGCAGGTATCGGCGGATACGATAGCTTATTACAATTTTGAGCAGGGAACGATAGGGAGTTCTATGCAAGGATCCGTAACAAGCGACAATACTGGCGGAATATACGATTTGTCTGCCTACCCGACTTCAGGCAATTATGCCCAGTTCGGGTCAGCTAGCGGGCCGCAGTACCCTTATACTAACCAGATAAGTGTGCAATCAGGTATTGCAAGCTCAAGTGATGGTTATTTAAGTACAACTGCAAGTGCCGCGGATTTGACAGCAATGACACAGGCGATGGCAGGGTCATTCACTATCGAAGCATGGATCAAGCCGACTCGTGAGGGAACGGATCTGCAGTCTATTGCATCAGTGTATGATTTTGGCGGACCTCTAGCCAGTAATACATTGTTCTTTGGATTAAGCGCGAGGAACCCAGATCAGTACGCATTGTATATTGAAATGTCTATGACTGGAAACGGCAGCAGTAATCTTGGCGGAGTTGCGGCTTTCAATAACAATACCTTTCTCAATTACGGAGTCTGGCATCATGTGGCTTTAACATGGGATGCATCAACAAATTACGCTCAAATATTTGTTGACGGTGGCCCTCAAGGTACTTTCGATCTAGCGGCCTCATGGTGGGGCTCTTTGAATGCGTCAGGTAATACTCAGTTCACCATTGGCCGTTCCGCCTCGTACCAGTATACTGGTAATATTGATGAGGTACGTCTGAGCAGCGATGTGTTAAATGCAGATCAGTTTCTGCTGAATGTTCCTGAGCCGATCTCGGCATTGAGTCTGCTGGCTGGCGGTTTGGTGTTGAGGCTTCGGCGCAAATAATGAGCTGAACAAACGGATGTCAGCGGTTTAACTGCCGCTGACATCTATGGAGATGAACATGGAAAAACATAGGCGCGGTCATCCCAAGAGAGGCTTTACGCTGGTCGAACTACTTGTGGTAATTTCGATCATAGCCTTGCTTCTGGCGATTTTGGTTCCATCTTTAACTAAGGCACGGCAAAGTGCTCAAAAAGTGGTTTGCGGAAACAATCTCAGGCAGATAGGGTTGGGGTATGCGATGTACCTGAACGAGAACCGCAACAAAGTTTTCAAGACTTTTTATGATTGCTTCAAGCCTGCAATATACTGGGCCAATAATGGAGCGGCCTGGCATGTAAAAGAAATGCTGATAGGGCATGTCTATGTTGCCCAGAACCGCTCGCCGGTTGCGGCAGGTTCAGGCCCTGTGTATATAAGCGACCCGAAGGTATTCAAATGTCCCTCCGATAAGAATTTCAATAAAGCGACAAGTTGGGAAAAGACCAGCTATGGGTACAATACTTATCTATCTTTTGCAGAGAAGGAAAATCAGCTAAAGCCATTACAATACCTGATGACCTTTTATGATCATGACTGGACAAATAGCAGCAACACAGCACGGCATGGTGGCAAATTCTCATCAACGCAAAACCAGATGTATGATATGGTAGACAAGAACATGCTGATGTTTGACACTCATGTCGAATACGTCAAGATGCCATATTATTTGTACAATTTTCAACATATATATAAGAATGAGTCACGATGAAACTTTCTCACTTTTTTTTGATTACCATTTTCGTTACCTTCACCAATTGTTTTGGACAATTAGATTTCGCAATAGACGCGATGCCGCCTCAAGCAGCAAAAAATCTAATCCAAAATGGCGATTTTGAGAAAACTGATGCGAATGGTGTTACTGGCTGGCAATTCGACTGCCGTGACGCCGTGGCAATGACTGTTACTGTTCTGAGTCAAAAGGGTAATGAAGCGTCATTTGTACGCGGAGCATGCGAAGATGCGTTTGCGGGCAAGAATTGCCTGAAGATTTCCACACAAGAAGCTTTGTGGGCTGGATTTTACAGGCAAAAAGTAAAAGTACCGGTGTTTTTTAAGGGCAAAAGCATGCGGCTCAGTGCATGGGTAAAACAGGCTGGCGGTAACGCAGTGCTCAGGGTAACACCTGTAGGGGGCGGACAAGAACTGCCGGGCTTCCCAGAAGTGTGCGTCCAAAGGCCTTCCAAGAAAGTGCTTCCCATCAGAGAAGTCTTTATTCCAGAAAAATGGTTAAAAGGTACTGATAAAGAGGAGACATGGACACATCTTTTTTACGAGTTTACGTTTCCGAAGGAGGCGGACTCGGTATATATAGACTTGGTTTCATATTTTTCGCCAGGTGTTATACAATTTGATGATGTCAAGTTGGCCGCTTCTAAAATGGATCTCAATATCTATATAAGCGGCGAAGATGTCCAGGATGTTTCGGTAACGGATGATAGTGGCAAGGTGCTGGACATAGCCCAAAG
>Ga0154575_1010_pt2 | contig 16556 bp, 15 predicted proteins | sample RifGroF2_FD_116004 | JGI IMG/M metagenome (GOLD analysis project Ga0154575, IMG submission 116004) | Planctomycetes bacterium GWF2_50_10
GGCGAGGTATGCGAGATTTGTGAGTGGGCCGGCGGGTTTTATCTTTATGGTCGGGAAGATGGTCTCTTTATCCGATATGGCTACGACAGTGAGTTTGACACCGTCGGCGAGAGTGGTCTTGAATTTATCCATTTCGGCTTCGAATGGGTTTACGAGGATCACAACGTCATCGGCATTGAGAACCTCTTCGACGCCGTGGACGGCATAAGTGCCTTCGAAATAATCGCTTTTCTTGCGGGTGATCTCGTTTGTTTTGAGTGTGAGTTCCTCTGCGACGCCGTCATTGCGACCAGAAAAGCAAATAGTGGAGGCAGAGGCGATCTTTTTTGTGATCGCGGGGTCTATGGGCATTGTTAGAGCGTTTTCAACAGACTGGGCAGCATTAGAAAGTGAGCCGAGGGGTTTGGCGGCGAGCTGAGCGATGAGGGCCTGATAGAAAAGGGCTTGTTCTACGACACTTTTCGTGGCGGCGACGGCGTTTTCTTTGCCGCACTTGAGTACAAAACCCTGCGAAGCAAGAGACTGGAGTTTTGTATTGTCATTTGCGGTAAGAGAATAAAGGCCTTTATGGCCGGCGGCTTTTAGCTTAGTGAAGAGTTCGATAACTTCACGAGTCTGGCCGCTATTGGATGCGCCAAATACGGTCCAACCCGCAAGATCATATTCCATTGCCTGCCTTGCACCTTCGGCGGCCATGCTGATATCCAGGCCTGCGCTTCTAGCGTGGTACATTGCATTTTTCGCGGGGAAAATCCTGCTTGAGCCTTCGCCTGTAAAGAAAAGGCGGCGAGTGGATTGGATCGAAGAAATGGGATCTTCGATCCTGCCGGTATTGAAATTGCGAACGATATCGGTAGTTTCCATCATTTCGCGAACGAGGGCGAAACGGCTGTATTGCGGTGATGTGTTCATTTAGACCTCTTTTTTAAATGGGTGATAATTCAATTTTGCGTATTGAGGTATAGGCCCTACCAAAGGCAGGGCGTAATCGATGAAAGCCTGTTCGACGCCGAATCCGTCGGCGGTTATGAATTCATCCGGCATGGGTTTGGCTTTTACGGCGACTTCCTTGAGGGGGATGGTTCCGGTTGTGCAGCAATAGCGGGTTCCATTTTCACGAACGAGTGTGACCATGACGCCGTTTTTGTTTTGCATCGCAAGTTCGACGGCCTTTTTGCCGCACATATATGCTTCCGCAAAATCGTGCTCCAAGGCCCGGTCAGCTGCGCACATGGGCAGCGATTCTGTAACCTGGAACTCGCCGCGGAAACCAAAAGCATCGGAGATCATCCTGTGTAATACCATTGCGACGCTGGTGCCTGCCATGGCGCCGAATTCGATATTGTTGAATTTGTCAGTGACCTGGCTTGCGGAGACGGCAGTTCCGTCGTGGTTTTTGCATCCTTCGCCGCATATAACTGAAACGTAGCCCAGGCGTTTGTAAACGTCCTCTACCCTGGTGAGGAATTTGTGTTTGTCAAAGCTTCGTTCGGGTAATACGAGTATGTGGGGAGCATCGTCGGGGTCGGATTTGGCGAGCACTGAAGCTGCCGCAAGCCAGCCGGCTTCTCTGCCAATGGTCTGGAAAACGACGAACTGGTCCACTTTTCGCATGTCGCGGGCGAGTATGCCTGCCTGAAGGACTGAAAGGGCCATGTAGCGGGCGGCACTGGCGAAGCCGGGGGTGTGGTCGGTACCGAAAAGGTCATTGTCGACTGTCTTGGGTACGCCTACGCCGACGAGGTCGTAATTGTGCTGGTGAGCGTAAGTGCTGATACGCTCGATGGTGTCCATGGTGTCATTTCCGCCGATAAGAAAGATGTAGCGGATGTCATTTTTACGAATGACGTCAAAGACGCGGGGCAAATCGATGTCTTTGAGTTTGTAGCGGCATGAACCAAGGGCACTTGATGGAGTGGTTTTGAGTGAGCTGATGGCAGCAGGCGTTTCCTTGCCGAGATCGACGATGTTTTCGGCCATAAAGCCTTCGATGCCGAAACGCATTCCGAGGACATGGTCGATGCCATCACAGCAAGATGCTGTTTGGATTATGCCCGCCAGGGAGGCATTTATAACGCTGGTAGGTCCGCCTGACTGACCTACGACAGCATTCATTTTTTTTGACATTGGGGTACTCCGGTGCTGTTAGCTATTTAAATTCGCTGTCCACTTGACGAGCTGAGTTACGAACTGTGCGTAGTCGGTGCCGATCTCGACGGGGTCGGCATTTGGGGCGCAAACGTTAATGCGAGTCTGACCCCAATCTGCAAAGCCGCCAACCCAATGAGGTGCGAGATCGCCGGCGTAGGCTACAACTCTGCCAGAACCGTAAGTTCCTGCCACGAGCAGGGGATCTTTTGGGGCGGGTTTGAAATCAAACCCGGTAGCGGATCTTGAAACGTTAAAGCGGCGGGCAAAGAGCAGTGGCAGGGCGGAAGATTTTGCGGAGAAACGGTTATAGCCGGCTATTGCCGGGGTAGAGACTGTCCAGGGGAGTGAGTCGAGGATTGGGTGTTCGCAGGCTTTTTCGATGAGGCATGGGCAGGCTGAGTTGACGCGGTCGTCATTTCGCTGCATGGTAACCGGGAGGACCTCGCAGAGGATGGTATCATTATAACCTCCGCCAGAGCCGGTAAAAGATTCCCATCCGCCGATCATGAGGAGGCCCGTGCCTTGTTTGACAAGAGAGGCTATGGAAGCGAGCTGGGCGGGTTTGAAATTGACTGAAGGGTAATCGCTTAGAATTATGAGCTTATATTCAGCCAGGAATTTGTTTTGGAAGCGTTCGGCGGAAGGTATATAGTCGAACGAGATATCCGCCGAATGCAGTACGCCGGCCAAATAGGCGGCTGCTGTTTTGAGGGAAGTATCGCCGGCATAGAGAATAGAAGAAGTCATTTTTGTGTTACCGAATAAAGGTTATCTGGTCTTTGCTTTCAAATCTTACATGATATCGCTGAGGCTGGTAGAGCCGGAATTCTACGGCGCGGAAGTATTCTTCGGGGCCGCCTTTGCGGACGATGTCTATGAGAGAGCCGATCTGTTTTTGGGAGCGGAAGGCGGCTATTGCCGCGAGCTTTTTTTCGAGGTACTCCGGGTCGCTGGTTACACGAAGCTGGGGCGGCTCGATAAAGTCGCAATAGACGCCGAATTCGTGGACGTGCGGAACGCTTGAAAGAGGCTCACCAAGTTCCGGCCAGATATCGCCTCCGGCATGGAAGAGGCTGATGAGCAGCTCTTCGTAGACGATCCTGTGGTCAGGGTGGAGGTCATTCTGAGTGGGCAAAAAGCACTGTGTGGGGCGGATCTGCCGGAGGTAATAAGTGAACATATTCTGAAGGCCAGCGAAATTCTGGATGACGGCCTTGTCATCGCTTTGAGCTTTGCGGCGGCCGCGGTATAAGCTGAGCTGGCAATCTGGTAAGCCTGCCCAGATGATATTTTCCTTGGGTATGCCGATGGACTGATAACTTTCGAAAGTCTCTTTACGGCGGATATAGGAAATTGTGGCCATTTCTTCAAATGTGCAATATCCCATCGAGCCGTCAGTTACAATGAGAATATAAACGGGGACATTCTCGAGTTTTGCAAGCTGCATAAGTATGCCGCTGCCGAGGATGGCGTCGTCATCATGGGGGCTTATGAATAAAAACCGCTCCTTGGGGCCTTGCCAGTGACGCGAGACGCTTTCGAGTGTAGGGCCAACTCTTCTTTCGGTGCCGACTAATCTTACGAATTCGGGAGACATGGGGCCGCTCATGATTACCTCTGCGTTAAACTAGATACTAGTAACTTAATGTACGTTCCGCTCTTACGCTGATTACATTGTAAAGCTTTTAAAATTGACTGCAATAGACGGAAGTAAGATAATAATGGAGAAAAGTAACTAAAAAGGTTGATATAGTTATGGCTAATATTCCGGACAAAACTTATGTTCTTTTGGCCCAAGGACACATACGTTCTGCCAGGTATTTCTATTTTGAAACCAGGCCGGATGAAAGCGATCCCCTGGGGATAGTGTTCGGCGGTTATGAGATGTGCGATACCGATTTTGAAATTCGGCGGCAGGCATACCCGTATTTTGTGATCGAACTGGGTCTGGCAGGCTTGTGCCGCCTGAAAATTAATGAAAACACACATAATCTTTCTTATGGCACACTGGCTGGGTTTTCGCCGGAGTCTGGGCACTGTTACAAGGCACAAGGCAAGGTGCCTTTTGAACACTACTGGGTGGCATTTACCGGCAGCAAGGCTCAACAGCTTTTTGAAAAAAGTACACTTGCAAGCAATGGTTCTGTCGCGGTTGGTGGTGAAATAATTTTTATTATGGAACAGATAATGCGAGTGGCAACAGAAAAGATGCCGCATGCCCAGCAGATATGCTGTAATTACCTTGAAAATTTGCTTTTATCGCTAGCAGCGATCAGTGACGGGCGATCGGGCGGGAGCCTGTCACGAGCACAGCAGACATATTTGAAATGCCGCAAATATATAGATGAAAATTTTTCGCAGATCAAATCGCCTTCACAGGTAGCGGATCGGTGCGGAGTAAATATCAGATATATGTCTCGATTATTTAAGCAGTTTGGCTCTGCCAGCCCGCACGATTACATAAACAGGCTCAAGATGAACAAGGGCGCAAATCTGCTGCTGACTTCAGGCATGCCGGTGAAGCAAATCGCTAAAGTACTTGGGTACGAGGACCCGTATCATTTTTCGCGCAATTTCGGCAGCTTCCACGGGCTTTCGCCCCAGAACTACCGTGTTAATCATCTTTCAGGTTAGTTTTGGGTAAATTTACCTGTAAATTGGTTGCACTGGTTTGGGCGGCTTGATATTTTAGATTTGAACTGGGGGACTGGAAGATGAGCAGAAATACTCGCATTGGATCATTACATCTATTTTTGTGGGCTATCGGGATTTGTTTATATATTTGGGGTGATCTATTCGCGGGGCCTGTAACAAAGGAACGTGCTGAGAAAATGGTTAAAGGTTGGTTAAAAACTGATCCACATCCGTTTGAGGCAAAATCAGCCTGGGGCGAAATTGCTTCGACACAGCGATATGCTGTCGGTAAAAGTGAATACTACGTTGTGTATATTAAGCGAGGCGGATTTGTTATTGCCGCTGGGGACGACAGCATCGAGCCGGTAATCGCTTTTTCGTGGACGGGGGGCTATTTTGATCCAAACGAAACGTCGCCGATTTGGGAGTTGATGGCGAATGATCTGCGTAATCGTACGCCAGAGCCTGAGCTGGTGAGAGACGATAAATTTAAATCAGCAAAAAAAATTGCCGCGAAAGACAAATGGGGGATGCTCGAATACGCAGCTGAGCAGGATGCTGTTCCATTTGCCGCTTTTGGAGTTTCGAGCGTTTCTGATATCCGCGTATCACCTTTGATCCAGAGCAAATGGTATAATGGGTATCAATCCGGTTGCGCGGGTACGCCGGCTCTTTATAATTATTATACGCCTAATCATTATGTCGCGGGGTGTGTGGGCGTGGCGCTGGCGCAATTGATGCGTTATCACGAATATCCTGATTTCGGGCCGGGAACACCCATGTTCAACATTAAAGTTGATGGATTGCAGATGAACGCATCACTGAGAGGCGGTGACGGCGGCGGCGGGGTTTATAACTGGTCTTTGATGCCGTTTATTCCCGGTTGTTCGATAACATCGGATCAGCGTGAGGCGATAGGTGCGATCTGCAGCGACGCGGGGATCGCAGTGAAGATGAGCTATACTTCTAATTTATCAACGGCGACTTTGCTTTCGGCGAAATCGGCCCTGTGGCGCACGTTTGGATTTGATAACGCTATATGGGCGGACAAAATCAATACCGGGCCATTCTCAAGTCTGATCGAATTGTTAAATTCTAATCTTGACGCCGGTTTGCCTGTTGTGCTTGCAATTGATGGTCGCGCCAGCCATGCGGTTTTAAGCGATGGATATGGTTATAATCTTGCGACGATGTACCATCATTTGAATATGGGTTGGGGCGGGCTGGATGATTTTTGGTATAACCTGCCTATGGTTGTTACATCACGGGGGACTTTCAATACCGTCACTGACTGCGTGTACAATATAGCTCCGTCGGGGACGGGGGAAATCATATCCGGCAGAGTTACTGACGCGGCTGGAAATCCCGTAGCGGGGGCGACGATAACCGCACAATGGCCTAGTGGAACATTTTCAAGCGTAACGAACGCGAAAGGTATCTACGCGCTGTGGCTGATGCCATCCAATACAAGCTTTACTATAACCGCTTCAAAGCCGGGGCTTTTATATGAAGCGCAATATGCGTCCACGGGAGAATCCAGCGATTTTCAAAGTTACAGCGGAAACAGGTGGGGGGTGGATTTCAGTTATTCTTCCGTCCCTGATTTGAAGGCGCTGGATGCGATCGCGTCGGCACAATCCGGCCAATTACAGGCGATCACATTGAAATGTACATTAAACGGGGCTCCTGTGCCTGCGGGGGAGGTTTCTTATATAATCATTTCATTACCGTCGCATGGCGAATTATATGATCCCGCAGGAGGCTTAATTGCCGCCGCAAGTCTTCCCTATACTATCCTCAACCACGGCGCGATCATCAATTATCGTTCGTGCTGGTATTATTATGGACAGGATGATTTTACGTTCTGTGCTAATAACGGCTCCAATTCGAATTTGGCCCAGGCGTATGTGAATACCCAAACTCCTGAAATCGGGGATTTATATGAGCAGGTATTTGATTCCGGATTGCCATCCGGCTGGTCAATTATAAACGGTGGTTCCAGCACGCATACATGGCAATATATTTCAGGGAGCACGCCGATAAGCCCGTTTTTCTGGAATTTTATGATCGTCAGCAGCGCTTGGGCCGGTGCGGTTGGGATGGACGAGCAGTTGGTTACGGAGCATTTTAACTTTGCAGGTTCGCAATACGTTACGGTCGGGTTCACTCATGAATTTGCCTGGAGTACGGCAGTGACACAGAAGGGCGATTTCGATATTAACGTAAACGGGGGCGGGTGGCAAAATATTGCCCGATATCAAGATGATATGTTCAGCGGGGCGGTGTATTTCGATATTTCGGAATTGGCGGACGGGGCAGGGGATGTTCAATTTCGCTGGCGTTTTTATGACGCATTCTGGCAGTGGTACTGGTGTGTGGATGATTTCTGGATCGAGGGCATTAGCTTCCAAAAACCAGCTCCGGGCGATCTTAATATAAACTGCTGTGTGAATTCGCAGGATTTGGCAGAGCTGGTATCGGTATGGCTTACAACAGAGGAGGATGAGGGCTGGTACGCGGCTTACGATATTTCACAGCCGCGAGACGGCAGAATCGATTTTCGGGATGTGGCGGTTTTGGCAAAAGACTGGTTGAAAACATTTTGAATGGGCAAAAATTGAGGCTCTGTAGAAAACAGTTTATTTCGCCCTTTCAGGGCTTTGTACATAATAGATTTTGGACCCAGGGCTGCGCTTTGCTCTGCCCTGGGCTATCAAATTGCGATTTTTCAGGGCTTAAGACGCAAGTTTTTCTACAAAGCGCAAATTTTAAAATTGAGGAATCCCGACTTCGTCGGGAAACCATTGCGGAATCGCTGCGCGATGCTATTTTATGCTGGATACCCGCCTGCGCGGGTATGACAAGTCGATTTTTAATGCACTGTGAAAAGTCAGCATGGGCAAGAGTACTTGCCCATGCTACGGCCCTTTCAGGGCTTAAGACGCAAGTTCGTTATAAAGCAAAATTTATTAAAAGGCAGGAAGCTTTTACGCTGGTTGAATTGCTTATAGTAACAAGCATTATAGCGATGCTGCTGTCGATAGTATTGCCGGTGCTGAGCCGTGTTCGGTCGCTGGCGAAGACGGCTATGTGCCAGACAAATGAGCGTCAAATCGGTCTTGCTCTCAATAATTATGCCGCGAGTCATAATGGGCTTCTTGTGCCGCAGGCATGCTATCCGTGGATAAGCCAAATGGAAGCCCGTCAATGGGGCGAGGGGATCAACTGGCAGCACTGCCTTATTAATCCTTACAATCCCCGCGAAAGTGTGACAGCGAGAAGAGGCGACCAAGGCCTTGCAAAAATTCGGTGCCCGAACTGGCCAAAGGGTCTGGCTTCGTTTGGGGCAGCTTTGCTGGGCACGGGAGGCTATGCGATCAATGACAATCTCGATGGTATCTGTTCATGGCAGATAATTCCTGGGGCGAATCCGGAGCTTTTGCGACAATCCTATATCCCGCCTAATATCAATAATGTGCGCAGTCCATCGTCAAAATACTTCATAGTTGAGTCGCTCGCATATGACGGGGATGATGATAATGCGGCGGAGTACTGTAAAGATACGGTGGATTCGTGGGGATTTATCGAGAGCACTACGCTTGGAAAAGGCAAGTCGTCTTTGAGCTATCGCGGGTGGCTGAGATTTGATCACGGCAGAAACCCATCGGGTGCTTTGGCGACAAAGAATAAAAAGAGCCTTGGGCGTGACAAGCTTCTTAAACAGAAAACAAATGTTCTTTACATGGACAGCCATTCACAAATCATAACTTTGAAAAACATATCTGAAGCACCAAGTTCGTGGCGGCCGTACCGGAATAATTGAGAAGACCGAATTCAGAAGACAGAATCCGAAAACAAATTCAAAATTCTAAACTCAAAATGACCAAAACAAGAGCACGGGTGCCTAGAGTTTTGTTTGGAGCATTCGGCAGTAACACAGCCTAGCTTCGCTAGACTGTGCCACAAGACTGAAGCCCGAATTCCGATATTCGATATTCTAAGTTTCACCCCCTACGGGGGTTCTCTTTCTTTTTGGTCTACTCCAGGGGTTTCCACCCCTGGCTAACAAGCTTGCGCCCCTTACAGGGGCTCGAAGAAAGACCTATCTCGCCTTAAGTAGCATGGTGGGAGGTTGTAACACCCAGCATTAACATGCTGGGCTGGGCTTGGCAATTACGTTTTTTAGTCCAGGAATGTATCGGTTGGGGGCTTTCTTTCGGGTGGATGGCCTTCGTTGAGGGTGAAACGGATATTGTGTTTTTTGCCGAATTCGGTTAGCCAGCGTGCGAGTGGGGAGAGGCCAAAGAGGACTATAAGTGCTGTAAAGGTTGTGATCGCGGCGAGGAGGTACATTTCGAAGCCGCAGGCCATGCCTATGGCGGAGACGAGCCATATTGTCGCAGCGGTTGTTAGGCCGTGGACTCCGCCGCGATCCTGAATTATGGCGCCGGCGCCGAGGAAGCCTACGCCGGTGACGATCTGTGCGGCGATGCGGGTGATGCTTTCGTCTGAGCCGAGCTGCTTGCTTACGACGGTAAAGGCGGCGGCTCCCATGCAGATGAGCATGTTGGTACGGAGGCCGGCGGCTTTGCCGCTTAGCTGGCGTTCGGTGCCGATCAGTGCGCCGAAGAGGGCTGCAAGTCCCAGTGATATAGCGATGGTCATGCGTTTACCTTTCGATAAGCGTTTCTTCGACCTTCATTCCGAAATGTCTGCCGCCTTGTTCTACATGGGCGAGAATCGTGTCGCCGGGTTTTAAAGAGGTTATCGAGACGGGGTCGCCGGAGGGGCGGACTAGTCTTATGGTTTCGGCGTTTTGGAGGACAAGGCTTATAGTTTCGGTTTTATATTTTGCTTCGACGAGCATGAGGGGGCGTTTTTCGATCTTGCTTCTGCCGAGGTAGGCGGTGGATGTATTGCCTTTTGAATCGACTACCATGACCTCGTCGCCGGTTTTGAGGTCGGCGAGGTATTTTGTTTTTTGGCCGGGGATCATGGCATAGGCGTGAACGGCTCCGGCGTTGACACGGAATGGCCGGGAAGCGACGTACGGGTTATCAATACTTTCGGAGTGGACGAGGAAGAATCCGGTTGAGGTATTGCCGATGAGCATGCCTTGGCCTGGGTTCATCTGTGTGCAGGTATCGAGGCAGGCGCGGTCGCCCATGCCTAGTTGGCGGACGGAGGTTACGCTGGCTTCGATGAGTTCGATCTTTTCGGAGACGCTTGTTACTATGGCGGCGGTCTTTATGAGTTCGTTCATATCGGTAGTATCGAGCAGGACGCCATCAACGCCTTTTTCTAGTATTTCGACCATCAACTTTGCCTGGGATGAATCGGTTACGCGTACGAAAACGGGGCCTTTGCGGGCTGCAAGGAGATTTTCGATAGGTATGATGGTCCAGTCAAGCATTGTGAGGACGACTATTTTTTCGCAGGATACGGCAGCGGCGCGTTTCTCATCGTTTTTGGAGTTGATATCGATGAAGACGACGTCGCGGTTGGGCTGGATATCGCCGGAATCGCAGACGAGCTTTATTAAGCCAAGTTCGAGCATGCGGGGCTTATCTGTGTCTGAGATGACTACCGCCTCGGCGCCGCTTTCGAGGGCGGTGGTCGCGATATTTTTATTAAATGGTACGAGATTGACCCAGAGCTTCTTCATAATTTACTATTTACTATTTTCAATTTACTATTTTAAAAGGCAGACAGTTACAATCCAAAGGCTAACTTACAGTATGGCCGTATGTGCAATTGATATGTCTGCATAAGCTTCTCAATTCTTAAATTAGCTTTCGAGGAGTACCATGGCTTTTGCGATGGAGTAGCCTTCGTGTACCATTTTGCAGATGGCATTGACCATCTTATCTGGGGTCTTGTGCTGGAAGGCGTTTCTGCCAATCGAGACACCGGCGGCACCGGCTTTGAGTGCGCCGTCGACCATCTTGAGGATTTCGTCATCGGAGCCCATTTTCTGGCCGCCGGCGATGACGACGGGGACGGGGCAGCCTTCTACGACTTCGGCGAAGGATTCGATAGTTCCGGTGTAGACGACTTTGACGATATCTGCGCCGAGTTCTGCGCCGACGCGTGCGGCGTGTTTGACGTTTGCGAGGTCATATTCGTTTTTGATCTTCGGGCCGCGGGTGTACATCATCGCGACGAGCGGCATCTGCCATTCCATGCATCGTTCGCTGATCTGGCCTAGCTGGCGGAGCATGATGTTGTCGGTTTCGGCACCGAGATTAATATGGATTGAGACGGCATCGGCACCCATTTTTATGGCTTCTTCGACTGTGCAGACGATCTCTTTTGTGTTTGGGTCTGGGCTCATGGTCGTACCGGCGGAGAGGTGGACGATCAGGCCGACGTCTTTACCCTGGCCTCGATGGCCGGCGCGGACGATGCCTTTATGCATGAGGATTGCGTTTGCGCCGCCACCGACGATCTTGGAGACGGTGGTTCGCATGTCCGTAAGGCCTTCGATTGGGCCGACGGTTACGCCATGGTCCATGGGTATGATGACAGTTTTGCGAGAGTTTCTGTCGATTATTCGTTCTATGCGTATCTGTTTACCTATCATTGTGCTCTCCTAAAGCAAAACCATAGTATATATGTCGGCGATTAAGTTCGCCAACCTTATTTAGCAGGATTAGGATGGCCAATAATGGATAGAAGGGGATAAAGCTTGCATTTGACCTATAATCGGGGTAACTTTTAGGGTAATAGCTGGGAAAACTGGTGCAATATGGTCGATGTTACGGCAAAACAGCAGAAGCTCATTTTTTCGGGCGAAATGGGGCCTACCCCCGACCGCTTGCATGCACAGACAGCAGCGCTGGGGGCGGTACTTACAGACGCGCAGTTTGGGGAAGTGCTTGAGACGATCAACGAACTTTATCAAGTCAAACAGAACATTTATTTCGAGGAAATCGCTGCGGTTGTGGATGAGGTAACCCAGTTGGTAGAGCAGCCGGCGAGACTGCTTGGTTTGCAAATAACACTGGGCAAGAGTTTGGTTCCATCGGCGACGGTTACGCTTAAGACTAGCGAGGGTAAGCAGGTGATAACCGAGGCGGCGGGCAACAGCTCGATGGACGCGATATTTTCGGCTATCCAGCAGGCGATGCACATGCGGGTTTTTTTGAGCGATTTCAGTTATGGTACGGTTACGCCGGGGATAAACGCGCTGGGCAAGGCGACGGTTACGGTTGAGCATCACGGTCAGCATGTAAGCGCGAGGGCGTATTCGACAGACATACTTGAGGCGGGGGCAAAAGCGTTTCTTATCGCACTAAACAAAATCGAACTTAATCGCAAAGAGCAATTTCGATCATGACCTATCTTGCCGTTCCAATTGGGCCGAGAAATGTTGAAATTGGCCTTACGCAGATAGCGGAGGCGATGCGCCTCGGGGCTGAGATAGTTGAGATACGCGCGGATTATCTGGATGAGCCGGGGGCGTCGGCAGCGGTGGCGATGGTGGAGGCGGCGCGGCGGGCGGGATTGAAAATTATTGTGACGGCCCGCGATGTTCGGCAGGGGGGATTTAAAGAAATTGATGAGGCGGCGCGGCTTGAGATATTGGCCGGGGCGGTTGGTGCCGGGGCGGATTATGTCGATTGTGAATTCATCAATTACACGCACGCGCATGTTCGCGAGCGGATAAATAACGCGATTGGGCAGTCGCAGTGCAGGCTGATAATTTCACATCACGATTTCACTAAGCCGTTTGTGGATCTTGAGGTTTTGTATGCCGAGGTGATCGCGATGAATGGCAACGCTATACCAAAGCTGATTTATACGGCCCGGCATGTCAATGACTGTTTCGCGGCATTCGATCTGCTCCATGAGAAGGAAGGCGAGTTGATCTGCTTTGCGATGGGGGCGGCGGGTATGATCAGCAGGATCATCGCCAGGAAGCTGGGGGCGTTTTTGACGTTTGCTACGATCGATTTGGAAAGCGCGACGGCGCCGGGGCAGTTGACGATCGAGCAATTGAAAAACATTTATCGGTGGGATGCGATTGGAAATCACACGTCGCTTTATGGTGTGATAGGGTCGCCGGTGGCTCAATCAAAGGGGCCGTTGATACATAACGCGTGTTTTGCACATACAGGGCTTGATAGCCTTTATCTTCCGATATTGCTTGAAGGCGACTGGGTGGAATTTAAGACGTTCATGGACGGCTGCCTGGAACGTGAATGGCTGGGGGTTAAAGGGTTTTCGGTTACGATACCGCACAAAGAAAACGCGATGGAATATGTGCATCAGACGGGCGGGTTTGTGGATTCACGCGCGATCGAGATCGGCGCGGCCAATACGCTGACGGTGGCGCTTGGCAGGGCAAGCGCGTTCAATACCGATTACGATGGGGCGCTCGACGCGATAGTTTCGGGGCTGGAAGATAAGAATAAACTAAACCAGATGCCGGCGGCGGTTGTCGGGGCGGGGGGAGTCGCAAGGGCGGTGATAGCGGCGCTGACGCATGCGGGGGCGAAGGTTACGATATTTAACCGAACTATCGAGAAATCGCGGCATCTTGCGCGTACGTTCAACTGTCATTATGAGCCGATAGAAAACCTGGCGGCGATTTCAGATGCGAAGCTGCTGGTCAACTGCACGAGTCTGGGCATGTACCCGGAAATTGAAAATACGCCTGTGCCGGCTGAGTTGCTGCGGGCGGGGATGCTTGTGTTTGATACGGTGTATAATCCGCGTCAGACGCGGCTGCTGAAGGATGCCCGGACGGCGGGGGCGCGCACTGTGGATGGTTTGGAGATGTTCGTCGCGCAGGCCCGGAGGCAATTTGAGCATTTCACGGGGCGAGAAGCGGATATAAATATTATTAAGCAGATCCTGGAAAACGCGATCTGATCAGGCGCTCTTTTTCTTTTCTTCGCTTTTCTTTGGAGCAGGGGCGGGAGCAGGTGCCGGCGTTGATTCGGTTTTGGGGGTTGTAGAAGAACTCGCGCTGCTGTCTGTTGTTGATTTTGCGGTATCGGTGGATGCAGGGGTGGTCGAGCTGCTTGACGAAGATGAATCGCTTTTAGCGGAGGTGTTATAGCTGTCGGAGCGGTAGTCGGTAGAGTAAAAGCCTGAGCCTTTGAATATCAGTCCTGCGCCCATGCCGATTAGCCTCTGGAGCTTGTTTTTGCCGCACTTGGGGCACTTTTTGAGCGGGGAAGATGTTATGGATTGAAATTCCTCAAATTTATGTTCGCAATTCTTGCACAGATAATCGTAGGTCGGCATACTTCTTAAAACCTCTACTGTGTATCTACAGTTTCATCAATACTATCATCAGCCTGGCCGTCAGGGCTGGGTTTGGCGGCTTCTTTGGCTTCGGTTTGGGCGGCGGCGGCCTTGTTAACGGCAACGCGGCTTGGCCTTACAACCCGTCCATTGAGTTTATATCCTTTAGAGAAATCCTCAAGTATAATATTATCCTTCTTGTCAGTGTCTGTTCGCTGCATAATTGCCTGATGCATGGATGGATCAAAATTTTCGCCCAAGGCTGTTATCTGTTCGACGCCGAACTGCTTGAGGATCGAGAGCATTTGCTCGTAAACGATCTTTACTCCATCCAGAAGTGCCTGTGGAGTCTCGGCGGTCTTGCCTTTCTCTACGGCATGTTCAAAATTGTCAAGAACCGGCAGGAGAGCCTTAATGACCTGTTCTTTTTCATAGGCCACGCGTTCCTCTATCTGTCTTGGGACACGTTTCTGGAAATTTGAATAATCGGCGCTGACCCGCTGGAGCTGGAGAAATAGGTCGTCTTTTTCTTTTTTGAGCTGTTCGAGCTGGTCATCGGCCGGTTGTTGGGCGGTTTCCTGTTGGGCTTTTTCCTGCTCTTCTTTTTTGTGTTTTTCTTTATTGCTCATTTGCCGGTACCAAAATATTTTTTAAGTTTTTCAAAAAATCCAGTCGACTGGGGCATTACGTTCTTATCTTCAGTTGCCGCGAATTCCCTGAGTATTTGTTCTTGTTTGCTGTTTAATTTTTTAGGCAATTCAACAAGCACCTGGATAAGTTCGTCGCCGCTTCGGCCGTTCCGCATGTCGGGCAGGCCTTGGCTTCTTATCCTTAATACATCGCCATGCTGGGTGCCGCCGGGGATCTTAAGCTGCTTTTTCCCAGTTAAGCTGGGTACATCGATAGTTGCCCCCAATGCAGCCTGCGTAAAGCTTATCGGTATTACGCATACGAGGTCGTTTCCGTCCCTCTGCAAAAACGGGTGCGCCTTTATGCGCACATAACAATATAAATCGCCCCTTGGCCCACCGAACTTGCCCGGCTCGCCTTCGCCGGAAACTCGCACGGCCTGTCCTTCGTGGACGCCCGCGGGTATTTTAATTGTAACTACCCGTTTGTGCGGGATCTTTCCTGTTCCGCGGCAGGTCTTACATGGATCGGTTATAACCTGGCCCGCTCCGCGACAACGGCTGCAGGTAGTGATCATCTGGAAAAAACCGCCGCCCTGAGCCACCTGTCCAGTTCCACCGCACATGGGGCATGTCGTGGGCTTAGTGCCCGCAGCGGAACCAGAACCATTGCAGGAGCCGCAGTTATCCTGCCGGGTAAATTCTATCGTTTTCTCACTGCCCTGTGCAACCTCTTCTAGCGATAATTCCACAGTTGTTTCCAGGTCGAAGCCTTTTGCCGGCCCGCCGGGCCTTGTGCTTCTTCGACGGCCTCCGCCAAAAAGATCGCCAAAGATATCTTCAAACCCGAACATTGAGAAGATATCATCGACCTTCATGTGCGAATAGTCATGCACGCCCGCGCCGCGCAAGCCTTCGTGGCCGTACTGGTCGTATTGCTTTCGCTTATCAGCGTCTGAAAGCACTTCGTAAGCTTCGGCACATTCCTTGAACTTAGCCTCGGCTTCTTTGTCTCCGGGGTTTTTGTCCGGGTGGAATTTTATCGCCAGACGCCTATACGCTCTTTTTATGTCTTCTGCTGAAGCATTTTTTTCAATGCCCAGTACTTCGTAGTAATCCCGCTTGGCCATTTGCTACCTGCGCCTTAGCACAAAATTTAATAATGGATACAAAGCAAAAATCAAAAATGTCATACAACGTATATCATTTTTGATTTTCGGTCTGTAAATAGAAAGGGGCAGGTGTGATCCCTGCCCCCGATTGATCAACTTATCTTACCGAGCCATGAATTGGTTCGGCATCAACGTCTTTATCCTTGAGATCGGTGATGAGCACGTTTGTCGTGAGCATCAGGCCCGCGACTGATGCTGCGTTCTGCAAGGCGGTCCTTGCGACCTTAGCCGGATCGATGATGCCGGCCTTAACCATATCCACGAATTCGCCGGAGTTGGCATCGTAACCGATGTTGCCGGTTTTTTCGAGCAACTGGGCAACGACCACGTCACCTTCGCCGCCGCCGTTATCAACGATCTGTTTGGCTGGGGACTTGAGCGAATTTGCCACGATATCGAAGCCAAGTCTCTCGTCGCCCTTGACCTTGGAACGAGCCTTGTCCAGTTCGGGTATGGCGCGGAGGAATACCACGCCGCCGCCTGCGACAACGCCTTCTTCAGCGGCTGCCTTTGTGGCATGGAGTGCATCGTCGAGAAGGTCCTTGCGTTCCTTCATTTCCGCTTCTGTGGCCGCTCCGGCCTTGATCACGGCAACGCCGCCGGTGAGCTTGGCAAGACGCTCCTGGAGCTTTTCCTTGTCATAGCTGCTGGTTGTCTTTTCGATCTGGTTACGAATTTGTTCGCAACGAGCCTGGATATCTTTCTTCTTGCCGGC
>Ga0154575_1072_pt2 | contig 15705 bp, 14 predicted proteins | sample RifGroF2_FD_116004 | JGI IMG/M metagenome (GOLD analysis project Ga0154575, IMG submission 116004) | Planctomycetes bacterium GWF2_50_10
GCAAACGCACACCAGAAGGCAGGTTCTCGCTTAGAGTGCACCCGTCCTTCATCTCAAAAGACCACGCGCTGGCCAGGGTAAACGGGCCTTTTAACGCAATAAGCATCTTCGGCCACGCTGTCGGCCAGACGCTCTATTACGGCCGAGGCGCAGGCATGATGCCAACCGCAAGCGCAGTCGTCGCCGATATAATCGACGTCGCCCTGGGCAATAATCAGACCACCTTCAATCACACCAGGATAGCCCCCCACCAGCAGTTCGCGCCGCTGGTTGAAAAAATAGACAACGTCCAGAGCCGCTTCTACATTCGGCTCATGGCAGCCGATGAACCGGGCGTTTTCGCCCGTATCGGCCAGATACTTTCCGATCACCAGATCAGCATCTCCGGCGTCCTTCAGCACGAAGCCGCTGTCGAGGACGGCACTGTACCGGTGGTGATTACCACTCACATGACAATGCAAAAGCAGGTCTCCGCCGCGCTAAGCTCGCTTGCCGGACTAGGCACTGTGTGTCCCAAACCCGTATGCATCAGGATAGTCGACATCCCGGAGGATAAAGATTGATCGCCAAATACGTCATTATAGTTCCCGACGGCGCAGCAGATGAGCCGATCCCGCAGCTTGGCAATAAGACCATCCTGGAGGCCGCCAATATTCCGAATATCGACAAGGTAAGCATAGAAGGCCGTCAGGGCCTCGTGCGCACCGTTCCAGCCGAAATGGAACCCGGCTCGGATGTGGCCATGATGAGCCTGCTCGGCTATAATCCCGCGAAATTCTATACCGGCCGAGCACCCATTGAAGCTGTCGCGCAAGGAATCGAACTTGGCCCCGATGACTGGGTCTTTCGCTGCAATCTCGTTACCATAGCCGACGAGAAAATGGCAGACCACAGCGCAGGCCACATCTCCACCGAGGAAGGTTCAACCCTCATACGCGAGCTTGCCGCCGCACTGGGCACCGAACAGATCAAATTCTACCCCGGCGTGAGCTATCGTCATTTGCTCAAGTTCACCGGCCTGGATTTTAATGTCGTAACAAGGCCCCCGCACGACATCATAGGCGAACTTATATCTAAAAATCTCCCACGCGGAAAGAACAGCGAACTGCTCATAGACCTAATGGCAAAATCACAGGCCATCTTTGATGAGCACGAAATAAACCGCGTCCGCAACGACCTTAACGAAAACCCCGTCAGTTCGATATGGCTTTGGGGCCAGGGCAAAAAAGCCCAAATGGAATCCTTTGAGAAACGCTTCGGCCTAAAAGGCGCAGCCATTACCGCCGTAGACCTCGTCCGCGGCCTAGCAAAGCTCATAGGCTTTGATCTTATTTCCGTCCCAGGCGCTACCGGGTTTGTGGATACCAATTACGAAGGCAAAGCCCAGGCAGCCATAAAGGCGCTGGACAAATACGATATCGTCTACGTCCATGTAGAGGCCCCCGACGAAGCCGGCCACGGCGGAAATATCGTCATGAAGAAAAAGGCCGTCGAGCAGATCGATAAATTTATCGTAGCCCCGGTTCTCGAACATCTTAAAAAGAATTATCCGCAGTGGCGTCTATTGGTAATGCCGGATCATCCGACCCCGGTCGCGTCGCAGGCGCATTCGGCCAATCCTGTGCCCTTCGCCATGACCGGATCAAACGTAAACGGGGTGCTTCAGAAGCCCTTCAGCGAGGCTAATTCGCTCCAGAGCGGTTTTATGATCGAAAACGGCTATGACCTCATGGAATATTTCTTGAAAATATAGCCGCGTAAAAATTTTCATCAGTTTGTTACAGGAAAATTTATGTCAATACTTGTTCAAAAATTCGGTGGCACCTCGGTAGCTAATGCCCAGAAGATCCGTCGAGCCGCCTCCAAGGCCATCGCCGCCATAAAACGCGGCCAGCAGGTCGTGGTAGTCGCCTCCGCTCGCGGCAAACAGACCGACGAGCTTATCGCAGACGCTATGGAAGTAAATCCAAATCCCCCAAAGCGGGAAATGGATCAGCTCCTCAGCACTGGCGAGCAGCAGACCGTTTCGCTTTTCGCAATGGCATGTGAAGCCGAGGGACAGCCTGCTATCAGCATGACAGGCGCACAGATCCGGCTTATAACGGATAATGTGCACACCAAGGCAAGGATCAAGTCCATCGATGCCCAGCGCATTCACAAGCATCTCGATGCCGGCAAGATCGTTATCGTCGCCGGTTTCCAGGGCGTAGATGAAGACGATAATATTACGACACTGGGCCGAGGCGGCTCGGATACAAGCGCAGTCGCCCTGGCCGCGGCGCTCAAGGCCGAAATCTGCGAAATTTACACCGATGTCGACGGCGTATATACGACCGACCCGCGCATCTACAAAAAGGCCGTAAAAATCGACCAGATAAGCTATGACGAGATACTCGAAATGGCAAGTCTCGGCGCAGGCGTCATGCACAGCCGCTCCATCGAGTTCGGCAAAAAGTACGATGTAAAAATTCACGTAAGAAGTTCGTTGAATGATAACGAGGGAACCATAATTACTCACGAGGGCCCACAAATGGAAGGTATAGTTGTTTCTGGTGCTACATTACATAAAGATTTGGCGAAGATCGGGCTTATCGGCGTAGATAACAAGCCCGGCAATGCCGCCAAAATATTTGCCCACCTGGCAAAAGCAAAGGTCGTCATAAACGACATTATTCAAACCGAAGTCAATACCGAAAAAGCAAACATGTCCTTCACCGTCGGCAAGAGCGATCTCGCTGATGCGAAAAAGGCCATTGAGGAAATCAAATCTGCTATCGGTGCCCAGAGCATCTTCATTCGTGAAGATATCGCTGAGGTATCCGTTACCGGTGTAGGAATGAGAACCCATTACGGCGTCGCTGATAGAATGTTCACCGCACTGGCAACCGCCAATGTGAATATCGATTCGATCGTTACAAGCGAAATACGCATCAGCGTCATCGTCGACAAGGCCCAGGGCGAAAAAGCCCTCGAATCCGTCTGCGATGCATTCCAACTGGACCGCGCTGCTGATAAACGCTGTTTTTAAATGATTGAATAAAGCCAGTTGGCAAAAAGAAAACGCAAGACCCAATACGCTATGAGCCGTCGGGGCCAGAAGTCGATTGTACTTCTTGTCGCGGCGGCCATAGCTTTTTTTGTCTATCTCGACCGCACCGGCCGCATTGAGGGTCTTGGGGCCCGTCCCCACTCCCCTGCCGTAGATAACAATCTCCCGTCTCAGGACGACCTCGCTAAATATCACCTCAAAACTTTTATCGTAACAAAGGTCGTCGATGGCGACACGCTCGATATAAACCTGCCCGATGGTAAATACAAAACCACCCGCATAAGACTCCTAGGCGTGGACACCCCTGAAACAAAAAAACCGAATACCGCCGTTATGCACTTTGGCCCCCAGGCGTATGAATTCACCAAAAACGTCACGCTCGGCAAAAAGGTCGTGGTCGTAATTGATACTATCAGCCGCCCCCGCGACCGCTACGGCCGCCTCCTGGGCTACGTCAGGCTGGAAAATGGAAATATATTGAATCAACTGCTCGTAGAACAAGGCTACGCCTACGCCGACCTCCGCTTCAAACACACGGAATTTGATAAATACAAAATATTGATGGACGAGGCCCAGCAAAACAAAAAAGGCCTCTGGAAAGATGCCAAACTCAAAGACCTCCCTCCATGGCTCCAAAAACTAAAACCCAAAATCCTCAAAAAAGCAGCTTAGAGGTTTTGATTTTTCAACTCGTAACCCGCAACCCGTAACTCGCAACAGTTCCGTTACACCAGATCATATTCCTTGATCTTCCTGTAAAGCGTCCGCTCCCCTATTTTAAGCAGTTTCGCTGCCTTTTCGCGATTGCCCCCTGTATCAGCAAGTGCTTTTATTACCGCCTGCCTCTCAAGATCATCCAGACTCGACCCAGCCTGTGGAACCGGCGTCTGCCCCGCCTCAAGCAGCGCTATCGGCGAAGCGGCATTGAGCTTGCGAGGAACATAAATCTCCGGCGGCACATCGCAGGCATCAATAAAATCGCCATCCGTCATTACCACCATCGTTCGTATGGCATTGCGAAGCTGCCGTATGTTCCCCGGCCAATTATAATTTTTGAAAACCTTCATCGCGTTATCGGTAAAGCCCCGCACATCTTTTCCGATCTCATCATTTGCCTGCTCAAGAAAATACCCCGCCAGCTCCGGCAGATCATCACTCCTGCTCCGCAGCGCCGGCACTGTCACGCAAACCCCCTTGATCCTGAAATAAAGGTCCTGCCTGAATTTCTTTTCTTCTATCAGCTTTACCAGATCATGATTTGTCGCGCTTACCACCCGCACATCGACTTTCACCGGCTTTGTCGAACCCACAGGCATGATCAACCCGTCTTCAAGCACCCGCAAAAGCTTGGCTTGCATTATCATCGGCATATCACCGATCTCATCAAGGAACAGCGTTCCCTTATCGGCCGCCTCAAAAAGCCCTTCCCTGTCCGAAAGCGCCCCCGTAAATGCTCCCTTAACATGCCCGAACAATTCGCTCTCAAGCAGCGTCTCGCTTAGCCCGGCGCAATTTACAGGCTTAAAGGCCTTGTTCCGCCTGCGTGAATTATTGTGTATCGCACGAGCCAGCAGTTCCTTGCCCGTACCAGATTCGCCTTCGATCAAAACAGAAATATTAGTCGGCGCAACTCGCCGCACTATCTCAAAGACCTGAGCCATCCCGGAATTCGCCCCGCGTACCCCCTCAAATTCAAAACGACCCACCCTGCTCACAGTAACTCGTGTGGGCCCCCTGTTGCACGCCGCCGTCACGACCTCCGCCAGCCGTTTCGTATCCACGGGTTTGACTACATAATCATACGCCCCGGCCCGCATAGCTTCCTTACATGCGTCCAGGTTTGAGCTGGATGCCACAACGATTACTTGTGTCTGCGAATTGATGTTTTTGGCATGACGCAGAAGTTCAAGTCCGCCTGTATCCCCGTCGAGATCGATATCCGTCACGAGCACGTCTATGTTCTCTTCTTCGAGCTTTTCTATCGCCCCTGCCGCGCTGTAAATGGCAATAACCCGCCCGCACACGCCCTCAAGAGCCTGCGCTATACCGTCTGCATGTTCTCTGATCCCATCTGCAACAAGTACTACGGAGCCATCCTGCATATATTCTTTCATCAGCTGTTAACTGATGATAAACCTGTATCAAAACAATCACAAAGTTTATTCTACAACATGAACGTTTTTGGCCTGAAGCCCCTTGCCACTGTCGTACTCTTCATACTCAACCTTCTGGCCATCCTTTAGCGCACGAAAGCCCTGGCCTTCGATGCTGCTGTAGTGAACAAAAACGTCCTGGCCGTGTTCGTTGACCACAAAGCCGAAGCCTTTTTTCTGGTCAAACCATTTTACTTTCCCCTGGGACATACGTTTTCTCCTTCAAAACATAAGGTTAGCTGACCGGCCGAAACCGGCCAGCTTTGTCTTTGAAGTACGTATCAGACCTCAGGCCAAAATAAAAACTCGCCTTAGGCCTTGGGCGTTTCGCCGCCCTTTTCCTTGCCCTCTTCCTTGGCAAGCTCAATAAGCGCCGCCTTGCGTGAAAGCTTAAAGCGGCCCTGGTCGTCGATCGACAGCAGTTTCACCGGGATAATATCGCCCAGCTTCACCACTTCATCCACGCTCTTTATAAAACCGGTAGCTAGCTCGCTGATATGGCAAAGCCCTTCGACGCCAGGCGTAAACTCAACAAACGCGCCGAAATCCTTTATCGATACCACCTTTGAAGTATTATAAATCTTGCCTACCTTAGGCGGCTGCGTAAGACCTTCGATGATCTCCTTGGCACGCAGGTGTCCAGTCCCGCCAACAGCACTGATATATACCGTGCCGTCCTCTTCGATCTCGATAGTCGAGCCTGTCTGCTCCTGGATCGACTTGATCATCTTGCCGCCAGGGCCGATAACCTTGCCGATAAGTTCCGGATCGATCTCTATCGTCACAAGCTGCGGTGCGTATGTGCTTATCGCAGGCCTTGCAACCGAGATCGTCTCGGCCATGATGCCCAGTATCTTGAGCCTGGCGTCCTTTGCCCTGGCCATCGCCTCTAGCATGATGTTGTGTTCGAGTCCTTCGCGCTTGATATCAAGCTGAATGGCTGTTATACCCTTTGTCGTTCCGGCGATCTTGAAATCCATCTCGCCGAAATGATCCTCGTCGCCGATGATGTCCGTAAGCAGCTGATACTTATTGCCTTCCGAGATAAGCCCTATCGAAATACCCGCCACCGGATCCTTTATCGGTATGCCCGCGTCAAGCATTGCAAGCGTTCCGCCGCAAACCGTCGCCATCGAGCTTGAGCCGTTGGATTCGAGAATATCCGAAATGATCCTTATCGTGTACGGGAAGTTTTCAAAGTCCGGCTTCATCATTTCAAGCGCCTTTTCCGCAAGCGCACCGTGACCTATTTCGCGTCTGCCCGGCCCTCGCATCGGCTTTACTTCGCCGACAGCGTAAGGCGGGAAATTGTAATGCAGCATGAACTTCTGGCCGTATTCTTCCAGCAGCCCGTCGATGATCTGCGCATCCTGTATCGTGCCCAGCGTTATGCTCACAAGCGCCTGCGTCTCGCCCCTGCTGAATAGTGCCGAGCCGTGTGTTCTTGGCAGTATACCCACTGCGCAGTCGATAGGACGAACTTCATCAAAGCCTCGACCGTCAAGACGTTTGCCCGAAAGCAGCAGCTTGCGAACAACATTCTTTTCGATCTCATGCAGTATGCGTTTGAGCATCGCCGGCGTACACCTTGGCTGCTCATCGCCCGTTGCCACGCAGTATTGCTGCGTAACGTTATCAAACAATTCTCTTACAGAATCATTGCGGGCGTTCTTTTCTTTGATCTGTTTAAGCTCATAAAGCCTGTCGAAAATCTGGCCGCTGATCTCTTTTTCCAGCGATTCATCCATCTCGCTGACAGTGAATTCCTTTTTCTTGCCGCAAGCCTTCGCAAGCTCTTCGATCATATCGCATATCTCGATTACGACCTTGTGAGCTTCCTCAACAGCTGCTGCCACTGCCTCTTCCGGAGCGTTCTTGGCCTCGACCTCGATCATGTTGATCGCCTTCTTGGTACCACCAAGAAGCAGGTTCAGATCGGCCTCCTCAACTTGCGAACTAAGCGGATTAACCACAAACTCGCCGTTAATGCGACCGAGCCTGCACGCGCCCATCGGCCCCATGAACGGAACCGAGCTTATCGCCAGCGCCGCCGACGCCCCGATCATGCCGAGCACGTCAGGATCGTTCTGCTGATCCGCGCTGAGCACGGTAGCTATTACCTGCACCTCATCGAAATACCCATCCGGGAACAATGGACGTATCGGCCGGTCGATCATTCTTGATGTGAGAACTTCCTTCGTTGTCGGCCTGCCCTCACGCTTCATAAAGCCGCCCGGGAACTTGCCCGCTGCCGCTGTCCGCTCGCGATAATCAACGCTTAGCGGAAAATAATCGATATCCACCGATCTTGGCGGAGCCGAACATGCCGTCACCAGCACTATCGTCTCACCATACTGAACCGTTACCGCACCGTCAGACAGCTTTGCCATCCTGCCGGTTTCGATTGTGAGGGTTCTACCCCCGATTTGTCGCTCTACTTTGTACACATTTGCCATGTCATTCCTCTTTAGGCGAATGGGCAATGCAGGAAAACAGGCTTGTAGTTGTTGGTATTTGGTTGCCCGCTGCCGATTAGCAGCAAAGAACCAACGACCAACAACTAGACAATCCGCCTACCCAGGCCCAGACGCCCCAAATTAAATCCCTTAAACTATTTACGCAAACCAAGCCGGGATATGATCTCTCGGTAGCGTTTAACATTCGTCTTGCTGATATATTTAAGCATCGCCGAGCGATTTCCTACCATCTTAAGCAGACCTCTGCGGCTTGCATGGTCTTTGCGGTGAAGCTTGAGATGTTCGGTAAGCTCTGTAATGCGTTCTGTCAGGATCGCGATCTGCACTTCGGGCGAACCAGTATCACCTTCGTGAGTTGCAAATTTCGAAATTACTACTGTTTTCTTGTCTTTTGTCAGCATGGTTTACACCTTTCTCGCGTCACTTGGACGCATATTAAATTTACCGCTTCACCGCGCTAACATGCAGTGGGCGGCAGGTACAATTACACATTGTACGCTATACTTCAAAAAGACAATTATATAAGTCGCATTTAATTTTGCAACCTAAAAACCACCAATACTGCAATCTCATGTCCACAATACCCATGCCATAAAACAGCATCGCGCAGCGATCCCACACTTTTGCCCTTTCCCATTTCCCTTTTATCCTTTTATCCTTATAATACCTCCCTTTCGTAGACCTATGCTATTAAGAAAGGTATCCCGTGAGCGACGTTACAAATAACACGACCGAGTCCGAATCATCCGACCAGCGGACAGATTTCATACGAGAAATAGTAATAGCCGACAATAAATCCAATAAATGGGACGGCCGCGTCATAACCCGCTTCCCCCCCGAACCCAACGGCTACCTTCACATCGGCCATGCCAAAAGCATCTGCCTGAATTTCGGCATCGCCCAGCAATTTGGCGGCAAGTGCAACCTCCGCTTCGACGACACCAACCCAACCAAAGAAGAGGAGGAATACGTCCAATCTATCATCCAGGATGTCAAATGGCTCGGCTGGGACTGGGAAGACAGGCTCTATTTCGCCTCCGACTACTTCCAGCAGATGTACGACTGGGCCGTTGAATTGATCAAACAAGGCAAAGCCTACGTCTGCGACCTCGCCGGCGACCAGGTCAGCCTGTACCGCGGCTCTTTCACCCAGCCCGGCAAAGACAGCCCATGGCGCAACCGCACCGTCGAAGAAAACCTCGACCTCTTCAACCGCATGAAAAACGGCGAGTTCCCCGACGGTTCCCGCACCCTCCGCGCAAAGATCGACATGGCCTCCCCAAATCTCAACATGCGTGACCCCGTCATGTACCGCATCATGCACGCCACCCACCATCGCACCGGCGATAAATGGTGCATCTATCCCATGTATGATTGGGCGCATGGCCTCGAAGACTCCATCGAAAAAATAACGCACTCGATTTGCACCCTTGAATTCGAAAACCATCGCCCGCTCTATGACTGGTTCCTCGATCAGCTCGGCATCTACCACCCCCAGCAGATCGAATTCGCCCGTCTAAATCTCACCTACACCGTCATGAGCAAACGCAAGCTCCTCCAGCTCGTCCAGGAAAAACTCGTGAGCAACTGGGATGACCCCCGCATGCCCACCATCTCCGGCATGCGCCGCCGCGGCTACTCACCTGAGTCGATTCGCTACTTCGCCAAGAAGATCGGCATAAATAAATTCAACTCTACCGTCGATTTCGCGCTGCTTGAACACTGCGTCCGCGAAGTGCTAAATAAAACCAGCCCCCGCATAATGGCCGTCCTCAAGCCCCTCAAGGTAGTCATAACAAATTACCCCGAAGCTCAGGTCGAAGAGCTTGATGCCGTAAACAATCCCGAAGATGCCTCTGCCGGCTCACGCAAAGTCCCCTTCTCGAAAACTCTTTATATCGAGCAGGATGACTTCATGGAAAATCCGCCAAAGAAATTCTACCGCCTCTCACCCGGCAAGGAAGTCCGCCTCCGCTACGCCTATTTCATTACCTGCAACGAAGTCATAAAAGACTCCGCAGGCAACATCACCGAACTTCGCTGCACCTACGATCCCGCAACCCGCGGCGGCGATGCACCAGATGGCAGAAGCCCCAAAGCCACCCTCCACTGGGTAGCGGCCGATACCGCCCTTAAGGCACAGGTCAATCTATATGATCACCTCTTCACAAAGGAAAATCCTGAAGAAGCCGAAGAAGGCAAAACCTTCAAAGATGCCATTAGCACAGATTCCCTAAAGGTGCTTGAAAACTGCTTCGTCGAACCCAGCGTCAAAACCGCCCCAGCCCTCACACGCTACCAGTTCGAAAGACTTGGCTACTTCTGCATAGACCCTGATTCCACCTCCGAGAAACTGGTCTTTAACAGAACCGTTACATTAAAAGACACCTGGACCAAGCTGCAAAAAAAGCAGTAATACTCGCTGACTAACCCCGGTCCCGGCCAAAATATTTTTTTTGCCGGGACTTTTTTAGCTATTGAATGCCATTGCCCCTGTTCATATAATTTTATTAACGCAATTGAACGAGACAACAATGGGGGAACGCTCAAATACGGTATGGCAGTTGATTAAACGCGACCTTTATCGCTACGGTGGCCGAACTGATATTATCGCCCTCTTCAACAAACTCATATATAAACCAGGCTTCCAATTCTCCTTCTGGTTCAGGATCGTAAATCACCTCCGCCGAAAGAGCAAACTTTTATATCCACTCTGGCTCGTCTCCCGTCTTATGCTCCATCATTACCGCATTAAATACGGCATCCAGATCGCTGCCTATACCACCATCGGCCCGGGCCTTTATATCGGATATGTCGGAACCATTGTCGTAAACCGAAGAGCCGTCATAGGCGCCGATTGCAACATAGGCCCCGGTGTAACTATAGGCGCAAAAAATGACGGCGCCCACAAAGGCGTACCCGTAATAGGCGACCGCGTCTACGTCGCTGGCGGCGCAAAAGTCCTCGGCTCCGTCAAGATCGGAAACGACGTCCTCATCGGCGCAAACTGCGTCGTCGTCCACGACGTCCCCTCCGGCGCTGTCGTCGCGGGCATCCCCGATTCCCTCCTTTCATACACCGGCTCAGCCCCCTACATGAAATTTACCACAACCACCCCTTCAGCCCTCGCCCACGACTCCCCAATGCCCCATTAATAACGCAGAAAAGATTTATCATCCCCGCAGGCGGGAATCCAGTTTCTGTTTTGATTTAGAGCTTTGTATTTTAAATTTGTTTCGAGTTTCGGATTTCGTATTTCGAATTTGTTTGTTATTTGATGCTTGTTATTTGATTTTTTAATAGCTTCGCGCTCTTCGTGGTGAACACACGCTTTAAGGAGCCAACATGCTAACACTTATCTCAGCTGGCGACTTTTGTGCCCCCCTCATCACGATAAACGCAGCCGAACTAGGCCTCCACGAAAAACTCTTTGACCGCGACATAATCGAATTCGTCTCTTCAGCAGACGTCTCAACCATCAACCTCGAAGCCCCCCTGACAGACCACCAAACCCCCAGCCCCAAAGCAGGCCCAACCATCAAATGCCCCCCCGCAGCCATCCAGGCCATCAAGCATGCAGGCTTTAAAACCGCGGTCCTCGCCAATAATCACATAATGGACTACGGCCCAACCGGCCTCAATGATACCCTCGCCGCATGTTCAGACGCAGGCATCTCAATCGTTGGCGCAGCCCAAAATTCCATCGAAGCCCAAAAACCTCTATTCTTAAACATCGCCGCAACCCGCATCGCCATACTAGCATTCGCCGAACACGAATCCGGCATCGCAACCACATCCGCCCCAGGCGCGGCCCTCTTTGACCCGATCACAAGCCCCGCCGCCATCCGCGCTGCACGCCCCTTAGCCGATATTCTCATCGTAAATGTCCACGGCGGCCGCGAATACTTCCCCATCCCAAGCCCCCGTTTCCGCTCATGGTGCAAATGCCTCATCGACGCCGGCGCCGACGCTGTCATAGGCCACCACCCACACGTCTGCCAGGGCATGCAATATTGGAAAGGAAAACCCATCATCTACTCCCTTGGCCACCTCTTCTTCAATTGGCCCGTTACTCGCCCGACCTGTTGGTACGAAGGCATCATCAGTAAAATCACATTCGACTCCGGCCAAATCACCGCCGACTTCATCGGCTGCCGCCAGACCCTTGAAAACGGAACCCCCACTTGCACTGCCATGCCCCCCGCTCGACTCGACCGCTACCGCACCGCCTTCGACGACGTATCAGACATCCTCAAAGACGACCAGGCTTGCGATGACCTATGGAAAACTTTCTGCCTCTCAAAAGCCCAAAGCTATTTCGCAAACCTCCGCTTAACCGCATCCGCTCTCAATACCCCCCTCAATTTCAAATCTGCCTTCAAATCCCGCGACCTCTCCGCCCCGATCAGCCAACTCATAGCCGACGCTCTCCGTCCTAAAAAACACAACCAGCCATATAAACGCCGCCTCCTTAATTTACTCTCCTGCCCCTCCCACCTCGACGTCCTGCAAACTCTCCTGGAAATCGAACTCACCTCCTACCGCCCCCCGCCCCACATCGCCTCCCTTTGTCAATGCCTAAACCAATCCCTCTTCACCGGCCTTTAGCAATTACCTGCTCAGCTAATCGCGATTTTGATCCACAATTTAACCAGCCGCACTTCCTGCCCCCTATTGTTTAGCCCTTAGGTGGAGCCTATTTGCGTGCATTCATTAACGCCGTACACTCTGCGACCTCTGGTGTAAAATTTGTTTCTTCTCCGCACCCATTCTGCTAAAATAACACCATGCCAACCAAAATAAAAATCGGCATAATCGGCGCGGGCGCAAACACAAAGCTCCGCCACATCCCCGGCCTCCAAGCCATCGAAGGTGTCGAAGTCGCCGCCGTCTCAAACCGCTCTGTCGCTTCCGCGGAAAAAGTCGCAAAAGAATTCTCCATCTCCGAAGTGTATAGCCACTGGAACGAACTCATCGCCGACCCGGAGATCGACGCCGTCGTCATCGGTACCTGGCCCTACATGCACTGCCCCATCACACTCGCAGCCCTCGCCGCCGAAAAACACGTCCTCACCGAAGCCCGCATGGCCCTGTCCGCCAATGAGGCACGCCAAATGCTCACCGCCTCACTCGCCCGCCCCAACCTTGTCGCTCAGGTTGTCCCTGCCCCGTTCACTTTTCCATTTGACAGAACCATTATCAAGCTCATCTCCTCCGGCTCCATCGGCGTGCCCCTTGCGGTCGAACTCCGCGCAGGCGGCTCCTTTATAGATCCCGACTCCCCGCTTCACTGGCGAGACGATTTCACTTACTCCGGCTTCAACACCATGACACTGGGCATCTGGTACGAATCCATTATGCGATGGCTCGGCCACTGCTGCTGCGTAACCGCCCAGGCAAAAACCTTCGTCAACAGCCGCAAAGACGACAATGGCAGCAATATCGCAATCCGAATTCCTGACCACATCGACGTTATCGCTCAAATGGAATGCTCAGCCCAGCTCCACATGCAAATATCAAAAGTCACCGGCCACGCTGGCAAACCAGAACTCTTCATATTTGGCTCAAAGGCCACCATCCGCCTCTGCGATGAAAAACTTTATGTCGGCAAATCCTCTGATACCGAGCTTAAAGAATACTCCATCAACCCCGCCGACAAAGACTCCTGGCATGTCGAACAGGATTTCATCGACTCCATCCGAACCGGCAAACCCGTAACACTAACCTCATTCCAGGACGGCCTCAAATACATGGAATTCACCGAAGCCGCAATCCGCTCCGCCCAGCAGGGAACAACCATTTACCTTCCCCTCAGTTGAATTTTCTTTTCTAATCACTAATCTCTAATCACTAATCTCTACTCAATCATGCCACCTTTACATTCGCACAATATATCCATAAAATCAAAAGGGGGTCAATATGGCCGACGAAAAAGATTCAGGGCTTTCGATTTCAACCAGCCAGTGGGTGTCTGTGTGCCAGCTGCCGGGGTATCATCGGCAGGTGCATACGGCGTTTGAGGAGATGATACACAAGGCCTGGGGACATCAGCACTGGCATCCGGCGGTAGATGTGATCGAAACGGCTGATTCGTTCGTGGTAGAGATCGATCTGCCGGGCGTAGATCCGCAAGAGGTCAAGCTGACATTCGCAAACGACCGTCTGGAAGTTGAAGGCCGCCGGCCCATAGACCGCCAGCACCTGTGCCCGGTGTGCATTCATTCCACCGAAAGACCCAGCGGCGTATTTCACTGTGATATAAAATTTCCGCCCGGTCTCGACGGCGAAGCTATTTCAAGCACACATAAAAACGGCGTGCTGACGGTGCATCTTCCTAAAAAATAAGTGCGGCTAAAAAAGAAGGGTGGGGCAATGGCGATAACAGACACTAGCGCATTAGCGCAGAATCTTACGGCGGCAGGGAATCAGCGGGAAATTACGGCTGCGCAGGCGGATATCACGGTTGATTTTCATTTGCTGGATTTTGAGACGACCGAAAATCTTGAGCCGCTGGAGCAAATCATCGGCCAGGACCGGGCGATCGAGTCCTTCGAGGTTGGGCTGGGGATAAAGCAGGACGGCTACAACATAATCGTAACGGGCCTGACGGGTTCGGGCAAGATGGCCACGATCACGCGATCGGTGGAAGATAAGCTCAAGAACACGCCTGTGCCGTCCGACTGGGTTTATGTAAATAACTTTCAGAAGCCCGATGAGCCTATCGCCATCCCGCTCGAGCCCGGCAAGGCCCGCCAGTTCAAAAAGGATATGAAGAACCTGCTCGACAGGTTGCTGGAGAACCTGGCAAAGGCGTTTCGCCAGGAGGAATTCAGCTCCGAAAAACAGCGGCTGGGCGAAAAATACAACAAGCTCTTCGGCCAACAAGTGGATGACCTTGCCGCCCAGGCCAAGGAGAAAGGTTTTGAAATGACCTCCGGGCCGCAGGGCAATATCTTTTTTATACCACTCATTGATGGCAAAGTACCCGAATCGCCCGAACAGCTCAAAGACCTGCCTTCCGATGAAAAGGATCGCATCCAGCAAAGCCAGGATCATCTTAGCCAGAAGGCCGCCAAGATCATGCAGAACCAGCATGACATGCTCCACAGCCTTACCGAGGAGGTGCGCAATGTCGAAAAGCAGTTCGGCCAGGCGATAGTCGCGCCGATCGTTCAGAATGTGAAAGACAACTACAGCGATAATCCCAAAGTGCTCAAGTACCTCGATTCGGTCGCGGCAAACGTGCTGGAGAACCTGCCCGATTTTCGCGATGGAGGCGGCAAAAAGCAGATGCCTATGGGGCCGTTCGGCATGGTGCAGGACGTAACGCCATCGTTTACGGAATACCAGGTGAATATCGTGGTAGATAATTTCGGGCTTACAAAAGCACCGCTTATCACCGAGGCATCGCCGACATACCGCAACCTCTTTGGTACTATCGAACGAATGGTGGACGGGACAGGCAGGTTCGTGACCAATTTCACGCAAATAAAGGCAGGGGCGATGCTTAGCTCAAACGGCGGGTTCCTGGTTTTTAATCTCACCGATGCATTGACTGAGCCATTTGTATATCGCACGCTAAAACGCACCCTTAAATCGGGCGTTTTTGAGTTTGAGGCATTTGATGCGTTTATGCCGTTTAGCGTGACGGGGCTTAGGCCGGAGCCTATCCCCATCCGCACAAAGGTAATCGTCATTGCTTCAACTTATCTTTATTACGCTTTGCGGTTTTATGACGAGGATTTCGCGTCGGTATTCAAGGTGCGGGCGGATTTCGGATTCCAGATGCCAAGGACTATTTCCGGGCAGGAAAACTATGCCCGTTTCGTAGCCAAAAAAGCCCGCGATGAAAAAATGCTGCCGTTCATGCGCGAGGCGGTAACAGAATTGATCCGCTTCGGCGCCCGTCGCTCAGGCGAAAAGGATAAGCTGGTGACACAATTTACCGAAATAGCAGACCTGATGCGCGAGGCGAATTATTTCGCCCTTAAGGACAACGCGGCACTGGTGTCGCTGGCGCATGTCA
>Ga0154575_1109_pt1 | contig 15439 bp, 10 predicted proteins | sample RifGroF2_FD_116004 | JGI IMG/M metagenome (GOLD analysis project Ga0154575, IMG submission 116004) | Planctomycetes bacterium GWF2_50_10
CTGATAACTGCCAGTGATGCAAAAGGATGGTTCAATTCATGCGGTTATACCTTTTCTTGAATTGCTCTAGCCAAGAGCGCGATGTCACCTCTAACTTTTAACGCCGCTCGATTAAAAATCCGACTTCCATTACGGAACTAGCGCATGTTGAGCTATCCTGCTCTAGCAGTTCCAAAATTGGGTAGCCCTGTGTTTAAAATCTGTTACAGGCTACCACCCTGATATGCACCATGATCAAGTCTGCGGCCGAATCGGTTTATTTTGGAAAGGAAAGAAAATGACCCGCTTAGAAATGAACGCACATAACACTAGGACAGCTCAGCAAGGAAAGTACCTGACCTTCGCCCTCGGTCGCGAAGAGTACGGACTTGAGATACTCAAAGTCCGCGAGATCATCGGCTTTATGGATATCACCGCCGTACCCCAGATGCCCTCTTATATAAGAGGAGTGATCAACCTCCGCGGCCAAGTGATACCCGTCATTGACCTCCGCAGCAAATTCTCCATGGAAGCAGCAGAAGTTACCGAACAAACCTGTATCATCGTCGTTGAGATCACCCAGCAGGCCCGTAAATTCAGCACTGGAATTGTAGTCGACCACGTCTCAGAAGTGCTTGATATCGAAGAGAAAAATATCGAAGAAGCTCCGCAATTCGGTACTGACGTCAATACCGATTTCATACTGGGAATAGGCAAGATCGGCCAATCCGTCAAAATTCTCCTAGATATCGATAAGGTACTTGCCACCTGTGATATAAAAAACCTCGGAACTGTTGAATATTGAAAATAGCTGATGCGATAAGGATACAAAACATCTGTCTCGAAATAGTTTTTTAAGGAGTGACTATCATGTTTAAAAGGATGAGATTAAGTGCAAAATTGATTACGGGGTTTCTTTTAGTAGCCTTTATCACCACTGTTATTGGGCTGATAGGATTTTTCAGCGTAAAAACGATGAAGACGCACACAGATGATATTGGCTCAGTTTGTTTGCCCGCTGTAACCAACCTGCTCATTATTGATAACGCCTTAGGAAAAATTAAAACCGCGCAACGAACACTGCTGGATACGCATTTAGCCCAGGCCGACTCTAAGCGACAATATGAAAACATAGAAAACGCCCGCCAAGAATACAAACAGGCATTCGATGCCTACGAACCGTTGCCGAAAAATAATGAAGAAACAAATGAATGGAAAGAATTCTTAGCCGCGGTTGATGCCTGGCGGCAGGAAAACAATACATTCATGGAATTTTCGAAGAACTTCGTCAACGCCGCCATTATTAATCCTGATGGCGTCGGTGAGCAATTAGAATACGCCAAGAGCGGCCATTATACACTGCTTGCAAATATGGCACATCTGGTTTTTGAGAAAACAGAATTCACCGGCGGCGAAGATCATACACAGTGCAACTTTGGAAAATGGACATCTGCATGTCAAACCGAGAATATCGGGATAAATGCTGCATTAAAACAGATGGCCCAGCCGCACAAAAAGCTGCATGAATTAGTGGTCAAAGCAAAAGCCGCGACGAAAACAGGAAATGATCAGGAAGCAATGTCTGCGTATAAAGAGATGGTGCCTCTTGTAACTGATTTATCCACCGGTTTTGCCGCCTTATATGCTGAGGTCCAAAAATCGAAGGACGCTTATAATTCGATGTATGCGCAGGCAATGGGACCTTGCCGCGAAAAACAGGAGACAACATTGAAAGTTTTGGCTCAATTAGTCAAAATAAATCAGGATAAAGCATCGAATGGAACATCTCGAGCAGCAACCGCAGCAGTGACAACACAAATGGTAATGGTTATCTCTTTGGTTATTGGAATAATTGTCGCCATATTGCTTGGAATACTGCTATCTCTTGGTATCACACGGCCGATCAATTCTATAATAGCGGGCCTTACAGAAGGTTCCGCACAAGTTGCCTCCGCCGCAGGCCAGGTATCTTCAGCCTCGCAGTCACTCGCCGAAGGAGCAACCGAACAGGCAGCGGGCCTTGAAGAAACTTCAAGCTCGCTCGAAGAAATGAGTTCCATGACAAAGCAGAATGCAGAAAACGCCCAGAAGGCGGCAACCTTGGCTGCTCAAGCCAGATCAGCAGCCTCGAGTGGCAACGATGCGATGGGCAAAATGACCTCTGCCATATTAGACATACAGAAATCCAGCAATGAAACTGCCAAGATCATCAAGGTCATTGATGAGATAGCGTTTCAGACCAATCTGCTTGCACTGAACGCCGCCGTCGAAGCCGCTCGTGCGGGCGAAGCGGGCAAAGGCTTTGCTGTCGTCGCCGAGGAAGTACGCAACCTGGCAATGAGAAGTGCCGAAGCCGCAAAGAATACCGCTGCCATGATCGATCAGTCAGTTAAAAATTCTAAGAACGGCGTCGATATCACAAATGACGTAAGCAAGGTTCTGGGCGAAATAGTTGGTGCAGCTTCAAAAACAGCCGACCTCATCGGCGAAATTGCCGCCTCTAGCCAGGAGCAGGCAAAAGGCATCGACCAGGTCAACGTCGCCGTCGCGCAGATGGATAAAATCACCCAGTCCAACGCAGCAAATGCCGAGGAATCCGCCAGCGCTTCAGAGGAACTCAGTGCACAAGCCGCCACAATGAACCAAATCGTGGCCGACCTTGTCGCCCTCGTCGGCGATGCGGGCACAAAGACCGAAATGCGTGCAAAGAAAACATCTTCCAATAAGACACAATATCAGACAAAGAAGCTCTCGCTCTCCGACCACACTTTTCATCACATTGCCCAAAAACAAAAATCCGGCAGACCAGATGCCAGTAAACTAATTCCTCTCAATGACGATTCAGACCTAAAAGCATTCAACAGCTAAGAAACTTTTCATGCTATCGAGCGGGCCGGATCACGTTGTACCGGCCCGCCTCGTTTTTTTGCTGATCCTTGCTGATTTGACACTTCAAAATTCAAAAATTCAAGTCTCTGTACTGCAATCCTTCAACTTCTTGTTTTTTTCTGCTTGATTTGTCAAGCACATTAGCCTAAATCGGTTGCCGCTCAATAGTTGTATTTGTTTTGAATTTTGCCTTTTGCTATTTGAATTGTTTCGGATTTCGGATTTAGTGCTTCGGGTTTGGTTGCGGCCACAGGCCGCGCCGTGAATATCCTTGATGAATGCAGATAATCCCAACCAAGGCGCAAAAGAAAAACCCCCGACATAGCCGGGGGTTTAGGGATCGAATTAAAGAACGCGGGATTTAGTCGATGTTCATCGTCATGAGGAACTCGGCGTTTGACCTGTTCTTTGAGAGCCTGTTCTTAAGAAGTTCTACCGACTCAACAGGGTTCATCTCGCTGAGGACTTTTCTGAGCCTGTAAGTAAGTTCAAGTTCCTTCTTATCAAGCAGCAGTTCTTCGCGGCGTGTTCCGCTGCGCGAAATGTCGATTGCCGGATAAGTCCTTCTTTCGACAAGTCTGCGATCGAGATGCAATTCCATATTGCCGGTGGCCTTGAATTCTTCAAAGATAACTTCGTCCATTTTCGAGCCTGTGTCGATAAGCGCGGTCGCGAAGATAGTCAGCGAGCCGCCCTCTTCGACCTTACGAGCAGCGCCGAAGAATTTCTTGGGCATCTGCATGGCATTTGCGTCGACGCCGCCTGTGAGGATCTTGCCTGAGTGGGGCACCTCGGTGTTATAGGCGCGGGCAAGACGAGTGATGGAATCGAGAAGAATGACTACATCTTCGCCGTACTCGACGCATCGTTTTGCTTTTTCGATTACCATTTCGGCAACCTGGCAGTGGCGCGAGGCCGGTTCGTCGAATGTCGAGCTTATGACTTCCACATCCGGTGCGGTCTTGCGTTCCATTTCGGTTACTTCTTCAGGACGCTCATCAATTAGAAGCACGATCAGGCGCACTTCGCGATGATTGGTGCTGATTGCATTTGCGATCTTCTGGAGAAGTACCGTTTTGCCGGTTCTTGGCGGAGCGACGATAAGACCTCTCTGGCCCTTGCCGACAGGCGTGATAAGATCGATAATGCGCGTGCTCAGCTCATCCTGCGTGGTTTCGAGTATAATTCTTTTTTCCGGATGCAGCGGGGTAAGATCACTGAATACGATCTTCTCGGAAAGTTTATCCGGCTCCTGGAAATTGATTGCTTCAACACGGAGAAGCGCAAAATATTTTTCTGTATCCTTTGGCGGACGGATCTGCCCGCTGACGACATTGCCGGTGCGAAGGCCGAACCTGCGTATCTGCGACGGCGAAACATATATGTCATCCGGAGAGGATAGATAATTGTAATCGGGATTGCGAAGGAAGCCAAAGCCGTCAGGCAATACTTCCAGCACGCCTTCGCCGTACATCAGGCCTGTCTGGCGGATACGCTCTTTGAGGATGCGGAAAATGAGTTCCTGCTTTTTAAGCGCGGTATACTCTGCAATATTCTCCTTCTTGGCTATATCGTGAAGTTCACCAACGCTTAGCCTCTGGAGATCTGTGAGATGGAGCTGGCCTTTTTTGACGCGCTCATATTTTTCGTGGATCGAAGCTTCATCTTCAGTCTCGGCAGCAGTAGCCTGGGCGGGCTGTTGCTGTGGTTTTTGCTCTACCACGGGCGGCTGCTGGGCAGGCGGTGTCTCTAACGCGGATCCCTCAACTTGAGCATTCATTTGGGGGGTATCATAAAGTTCTGCCTGGCTGCTCGTATTTGCCGGTTCAGCGGGCTGCTGAGATTTTGGTTTGCGCCCCCTGCGTTTCTTTACTTCTTCTGGTTTAGCAATTTCTGCCATATAATATAACTCCTTTTCAGTAAAAGCACTACATACCGCTTAGCGGCAATCACAGTAGTGGGATAAATTTCTGGATTTGCACTTACAAACCGGCCCCGGAGATCAAACAAATAGAAAACGGAACCGCCAAAGCATCTGCATACATATTCAGCAATAATTCATGAAGCGGGCTAAAACTGCTTAAGCATTGATAATGCTGCTGAAGATACGACTGACCTGCTCACCAAGCTCCGAAAGGTCGGAATTGTTATCTACAATATAATCGGCCAAAGAACGCTTCTTGTCCAGAGAAATCTGAAAATTTTCTCGTGACTTAATTTGTTCGCCCCCAAGGCCTCGCAAAGCCGCTCTTTGGTTCCGCACGGCCGGATCAACATTAACAAACACCAGTACGTCGCAATTCTGGTCCCAACCCACTTCGGCAAGCAGCGGCATATCAAGTACTATCGCCTTGACGTTATCCTGCGTCTCATACGCCGAAATCAGTGCTAATGTTTGCGTAAGTACCGGCGGGTGAAGGATATTTGTAAGTTGCTCAAGCATTGCGGGATTATTAAAGACAAGCGATGCGAGTTTTGCTTTATCGATGCGGCGGTTTTTATCAAGCACCTCTTCGCCGGCAAGTTTTGCAATGCTCTGCGAAATGGATGGCTCATCCAGCATCTCTTTAGCCATTTTGTCAGCATCGATAACCGCGCAGCCCAGCGCAGCGAATTGGGCCGCCACGGCCGATTTGCCCGATGCGATACCACCGAGAATGCCTATGACTAATTTATTGCCAAACTTACCCATCAAGGAAGAAAACCCTGCTCCGTAGAAACCTTTTTCCCGCATTCAACCAGCCCAATGTAGCACAAGCGTCTCGCTTGTGTTCTTCTCCCGTGGCACGGTCTAGCACAGCTAGGCCGTGTCAAATTCCTAAACGCTATCCCTATCACTAGAGCATTTTAAAATATAATGCTCTGGTTGTGGCGTAGCGAAAACTCGCAAGACAAGGACGGCGAAGCAGGAAATGCCCTGCATTTTCGATGCAGCCGGACGCAGTATTGCGAGTTTGCAGTAGCCAAAACCAGAGCAGGATAGCTTAAACTGCTCTAGTTTCGTGCTCTTCAGCCACGGACGTGGCGATAGGGAGTAGCCCATATCGTAAGATATGGGAATAATCGCCGCAAACCAATCCAATCTCTCTCTTCTTTTAAAAGCCCCGGATGGGGCGAAAGAAGTTCGACTCCGTAAGCACACGGCTAAAATGTTAAAAAAAAGCAGAAGCCAAAGACCGTTAGAGCCTTTGGCTTCCCTCCGTCCTGCAATAGAGGACTGTGTTCGAGAAACGATTTCGGGGATAACAAACCGTTTCGTGATCCGGCTTAGCCGGTTTGATTCAATTACTTTCTCCTGGCCCGTATCAAGCTAAGTGCGCCGACGGAGAGAAGACAGATCGTAGCCGGTTCTGGTACTTCAGGGTCCTCAGGCGGATTAACGATGTACGTCGGGCCTTTATAACTACCCCCGCCCCCGCTTGCCGGGCTGATCCCGCTTGGGCCTGATATGGATGCCCTGCTGGGAACCATGTTGCCGCCGCCGCCCTGGCTTTCTGGTGGTGCGGCTTCGCGCTGATTGGTTGATTCAAATTCACTGCGTTCAAATACCGCCACAACTATCTTAGGCGAATTGACGCTTACAACTGTCGTTGCGCTTGTCGGGTCACCCACGTCCCCCAGCCAATACACAAACTCATAACCGGGTCTGGGCACTGCTGTAACTGTCATCGCGGCATTTGCTTCAACAGAATGCACGCCTGCGCCTGGGGCTATGGTTCCGCCTGCCGCCGGGGTCTGCTGGAGCATGACCGCATACTTGCTTTGAGCCGGGCAAATCACCGCGGCACCAAGAACGATTGCCAGGCCTATTTTAATTTTTAAACTTTTCATCTCAAAACTCATAATTCCCCCGTTCCTGTTTTACAAATTAAGCAGACAGCTTCCTGCGTAAAGCTGCAAAGGCGCCAACGGCCAGCAGCGTCATAGTGGCCGGTTCGGGTACATGCGGAGCTACAACGGAAACGGTATCATAATAATGGCCTGAAAATATTCTCGCTGTTGTTGTGCTGGGAGCTATATCGCTTGTAAAGAGCAGAACTACTGAGTGCAGTTCGGGTCCAAGCGGATCGTTTTCAAAACGGTACACGGCTTTCTTGTAAATGCCGTCAGTAACAAAGCTATATCCGCTTGTCATAACAGAGTTATCCAGACCTCTTGCCGTGTCGATTCCGATCTTGCCGGGAAGTGTGGAAGCGAGGATATTAACCGTGAATGCGCTTATATTTTGAGGGCTTCTGCCGGAGTTGAATATTTCATAGGCATAGATGAAGTTTCCCCAGCCGCCGGAGGGCGTGTATCCGCCGCTGGCGACATAGGCAGCCGATGTATATGCGGCATACGCGATCTCGCCGCTGGAAACACCCGTATTATAGGTTGTCCAATTAGCAGTGCCTGCTATCGCAGCCGGATCCTGATCTAACGAAACTCTTACAGGCAAAGCCTGTGCACTGACCCCAATAACAGCAGCCAGCATAATAATAAATAACGGTTTGTTCATACGATCTTCCTTTCTCACTCTTATTTTTTTCCTCTTCATGTCTTTAAAAACCCAATTCCAGCCAACGCTGGTAAAATTCAGGCGTACCGCGGGCGCAGAATTTTGCGCAACGCATCCATGAAGGGTTTTCTCGACCTAGAAGAGTTTTGTCCCCAAAACTTACGTCCCCTCCCGAGGGACAGTATAGAGTTTTGCCATCAGCTTAGAACGCGATCAAATTATAGAGCCTAAGCCTAAGCAAAAAGATAGAAGCACTGAAAGTTTTCTCCACCCCGAAATTGAGGCATACTACATAGACATATTAAATCAAAAAGGTTACGCAAAGTCAACTACAATTTTAGCTAAAATCTCTAACTTTCCATAAATACCGCATTTACAGCATTAAAAAACAAGATTCGACCATATATTTAGGTCAAAATTCCTAAAACCACGACCAGCTTTTCAATACTGCTATTTCGTTGCCGCACAATAAGAAAGGCTATTTTTGCGGCCCCAGCGAAGCACGGCTGTATGTACCAGGGTCAAACTCGGCCAGAAGATCGTTTATCTGCCCCAGCGTTACAGATTTTACAGCATCGATCTCCTGCTGTATGGAACGGAACTGCTTAAGGTACACCCAGTTAAAGCCCACCTCTGTGAGCCTGCCCATGGGCAACTCATTCCTGAGGGTAATGCCGCTCAGCAGCTTATTTTTTGCCTTTGTGAGTTCATCTTCAGTGATGGACCCCGGCAGCGTCCTATAAATATCATCAAGGATCGTATCGACCTTTTCAACATTTTCCGGGCTGCACCTTATATATGAATAAAATGCGCCAACGCCATCCATCGCCTCGAACTGCATCGAGGCCGTCTCAGTTACCGCGTTATCAACCAGCTGCCAGAAATATCGTGACCCTGTATCATCGCCGATGATCATGGCTGCAAGCGAAGCCCCGTACCGCCTTGGATCCTGAGCGGAAATCGCCGGGCTTACAAGGCAGATGTGCTCACGAACAAGATTCGGCTTTTCAGATCGTTCTTTGCGATTAGTGCCGCGAGTGTATTCGAGATTTCTTCTGACATCCTGGCTCGGCCATGCCCCGCAGAAAGACTGCACCTGCTCGATAACTGAATCGAAATCGATATTCCCCGTGCACGCTACCACCATATTATTTGGCGCATAGCGATTAGAAAAATATTCCCTCATCTGCCCCGCCGAAAGTGCAGTTATTGTTTCATCAGTACCCAGGACAGAATTGCCGCATGGGTGCGAACCAAAATGGAGGCTGCGGGCCTTATCCATTATATAGTAGTGCGGCAGATCTTTATACATCGCGATCTCTTCCTTGATGACCTGCTTTTCCATATTGAAATCTTCGTCGCGAAGCGCCGGCCGCATCAGTTGCGACCACAGCGACGTTATCTGCGGCAGGTACTCCGGCAATATGGCCGCATAATAAACCGTATTCTCTTCACTGGTGAATGCGTTGAACTTCGCGCCGGTCTTATCGAAGAGTCCGTTGACATCGAAAGGGCTAAGCTTCTCGGTGCCTTTAAACAGCATGTGCTCAAGAAAATGCGACACACCGCTGATTTGTGGCGTTTCGTCCCGTGAGCCGGTTCGCACGAAAAAGCCTATCGCGCAGCTTTGCGCGCGATTGTTGATTTCGCCGATGATCGTAAGACCGTTATCGAGTGTATGATATTTGAATTCCATATTAGTTTACTTTTAATTCCTTTGGCCCGATGGTAACCACCGTAAAATGTTCAAATGGATTATTCCGCAGGTACGCCAGAACTGAATCAGCTGTTACGGATTCGATCTTCTGCTTTATTTCGTCCAGCGGCCGCACCCTGCCCAGCAGATAATGATCGGTAACTATTCCGCCCGAACGTGCCGAGCTTGATTCGCTGTGCATTATAAGCGAACTCTTGAGACCCGCTTTGGCATTTGCGATCTCTTCGCCGCTAATGCCTTTTGACAACCGCCGAAACTCCGCGATGATCACATCAAGCGTTTCCTGTGCCTTGTCAGGAGCGGAACCCGCATAGCACGCGATCCCCGCGAGCTGCTTTAAATTGTGATAGCTTGCCCCGACTGCGTAGCACAGTCCACGCTTTTCACGAACTTCCGTAAAGAGCCTTGCGCTCATACCGCCGGATAATACCGAAACCGCGACGCGCGCATTATAATAATTCTCATTTTCCAACGTCACCGCCGGCGTCATCAATCCTATATGTACCTGCGCACCATCATGTGTATGATGAACATACTTCGCGCCGGGCAGTTTATAACTGTAATTTTCTTTAACAGATTTGGAATTGTCTTCAAACAGCTTTGAAAGCTGTTCGCAAACCGCCGCGAAATCATATTTACCGGCTATCCCAAAGATCGCGTCACACAAGCGAAATTTATCTTTGATGATCTTAGCAGCCGTTTCCGTAGTGAGCGATTCGAGTTCAGCGGTCGTACCAAGCGAATTGGCCCCAAGCGGCTGGGGATAAAATAACTCATGAAGCTTGAGCATGACATTCTGCCGGGGATCGTCATCAAGACCCGCCAGTTCCTGTATCGCAAGTTCCCTGCTTAATTCAAATTGGTCCGCCTCCAGCCGTGGACGCAAAACAACGTCAGCATAAAGATCCACTGCCTGCGAGAGTGTCTGCGATTCCATCGCACAGCCCAGATCAAAAAGTGCGCTGCCCACCGCAGAACTCCGCTGGAGCCCCAGCCCGTCAAGCGCATCCATCAATTCCCTGCTCGTGCGCGTCCCCGCACCGCGGAAAATCCAGTCACTGATAACCTCCGCACAGCCGCCGGCCCCAGGAGGCAATTTGCTCGCCCCGCAAGGTAGCGCCAGTTCAAAGGCCACCGACGCCACATCCGCCATCGGTTCTCCAAGCACCACCATCCCGTTTTTGAGCACAAATTTGTCAATCCGCTGGGTCATAATTCGCCTTAAGTAAGTTAATGACATGGATTGTAGTATTTGGAGCCGCTTTTTGCAATCGCCAAAAACCAAACCCCCATTTGCAACCTCTTTCTTCCTAAACGCTAAACCCTAAACGCTATACGCTAATTTCAAGCCGCCGTTTCAGAATCAAGCTGTTCGAACTTCACGGAAATCTTTTTGCTCACTCCCTGCTGCTGCATGGTTACGCCAAAGAGCACATCTGCTATGCTCATCGTGCGTTTCGAGTGCGTGATTACCACAAACTGCGACATCTGCTGGAATTCCCGCACTATCAGGTTAAACCTTTCGTTGTTAGCCTCATCCAGCGCCGCGTCCACCTCGTCGAGGAAGCAGAATGGCGAAGGCTTTGACTTAAATATCGAAAACAGAAGCGATATTGCCGTCATAGTCTTTTCGCCGCCGCTCAGCAGCGAGATAGAGCGAGTTTCCTTGCCCGGCGGTTTTGCCATGATCTCGATGCCGCATTCCAAAATATCTTCCGGGTCTTCGAGTATGATATCCGCCTTGCCGCCGCCGAATAGCTTGCGGAACAGCTCTTGGAAATTCAGCCTGATCTGCTCAAAGGTAGCACGGAACTTTTCCTTGCTTTCCTTGTTTATCTTCGCGATAAGCTGTTCAAGCTGGCTCTTGCTGTTATTAAGGTCGGTAACCTGCTCAACGAGGAACTGGTCTCGCTTTTCAAGCTCTTCCTGTTCCTGTATCGCATCGACATTCACATTCCCCAGCCGTTCAATCTTCGACCGAAGATCAGCGATCTCCTGCTTAACCGCTTCCCAGTCCATGTTTTCCTGCTGATAATTCTGGTACGCGTGAGCAAGATCGATAAGCAGCTCTTCCTGCACCCGCTGGGCCAGGTCGTCCATCTTGACCTGTATCTGTCCAAGCGCCATTTTGACGTCATTGAGTTTGGATTCAATTTCCTGCTGGCTAGCCCTGAATGCTCGCAGCTGCGATTCCGCAACCTTGTATTCCTCGCGAAGGAGTTCAACCTTCTGGTGAAGCTCGGCGCTGCTGCGCTGGGCCTGGTCTTTTTCCATATACAATTCCGAAAGCGCACTTTCCGTCGCCAGTATATTCCTCTCGGTCTGATCTATCTGCTCGGAGCAGCTTGACATTTCTGACCTTGATGATTCAACCGCAAGCTTAGCCTGGTGAAGCTGGCTGTTTACAGAACCTATCTTCTGCCTCGCCGCCTTCACCTGCTCGCCTATCTGGCCAAGCGCAACCTTCAAGTCCGTAAGCTGTGCCTGCTTTTGCTGCTGGATAGCCTTATGTGAAGCAAATTGTGCTTCAAGCTCCGCTATCCTGGCCGACCGCTGCGTATTTATTTCCTCAAGTTCAGCAAGCTTTTGCTTGGAGTCGCCTTCCTTGCGGACTGATTGGGCTATCTGTTCTTCGATAAGGCTGATTTCGCCTTCGATAGAGGGCTGCTCTTCGATAAGGCGTTTGACGTTCTGTTCGATAAGGCCCAGCTTGGAATTTACTTCCACCTTTTCAGTATTGGCCTCATAGATCGAAGTTCGCAAATCCTTGCAAAGTTTATTGAGATGATCGTTCTGCTGCTCGTTTTCGTCGAGCTTGTTCTCGATATCCGTAATGGAAACGCTGATCGCCGCCAGTTGCGCATCAAGTTCCCTCAGCCGGCTTTTACGCGAAATTAGCCCCGTCGCCTTGCCCATTGGCCCAGCGTTAAGAGATGGGCCGCTGATAAGCTCACCCTTTAAAGTCACAAATTTATAATCCGCCGGCGCCTTGCCCGAAAGCTCGATACCCGCTTCAAGAGTGCTCACGACCACGACTTTACCAAGCAGCTGCCAGATTAAGGGAGCAAAACCGTTTGTATTTTTCACAAATTGCGCAGCCACGCCAAGTACACCGTCATGTCCAAAAGAGATCGCGTCATTGACAATAGGCCTTATCCTGTCTGCAAAAATAAGGCTCACGCGTCCGTCAAGCTTGGATATACTTTCCGCATCAGCCAGGAACTCTGATGTGCTCGAAACAACAAGGCTGTCAGCTTTGCCCTCAAGCGCCGCCTCGACCGCCGTTGCATACTGAGGCTCTGCGATGATCGCGTCCGCCAGCATCCCTTCGACATAGCTGAATTTCCCCTGGCCCTTTTGCAGCAGTATCTGTTTGACAGCCTTATTCAGGCCTTCCTGCCGTCTTTCCATATCCGCAAGCACATTGCGTTCGCTCACGATAGCGGATTTCTTTTCCTTGGCGGACATGAGTTCTTTATTATCTTTTGCAAGCTCGCTGCCGATCTTTTCAATATCTGCCCGCTTGGCATCAAGATTCACCTGCAGCTGCGATAGCACCTGCGATATCTCCTCAAACCGCGCCTGCTGACCTGCTTTTTCAAACAGCAGTTTTTCAAACTGTTCTTTCGCCGCGTTTGCCCTTGTGGAAAGCCGATCCTTCTGCCCCGAAAGATTGTTGCGGTATATCCCAATGCTCTGGATTTCATTGTGAAGCTGTGCAGTCCTGCGAACTATATCGATGATCCCGCTCTTCTCATCCTGCAAATCAGCCTCAACAGACGCAGCCTGCATATTGATCTCATGAAGCTCTTTGTTTAACGTCCCAAGCTCTAATTCTTTTGCCGCTAATATGCCTTCGCTTTGCGTAAGCTGCTGCTGGCTTGCGTTCAATTCCTCGTTAAGCTTGGCGTTTTGCTCATTGAACTTGGCTATCTGTTCACAAGCAGATGCCTTCCGCTTTGCAAGGTCGTCGATCTTTGTCTTCAAAAATTCGATACGCTGAAAATGCTGCTCGATCTTGCTCTTTACCGAAACAAGCGCATTGTCCGCTCGGTTGATGTCGTTTTCCGTCTGCATTACAGTATTACTAAGTTCGCTCATCCTGGCATCCGCGCCTGCCACCTGTGCGACTATCGAGCCGAACTGATCCTGAAATGCGTTTTGCTCAAATGTCCGCTCCGCCTTATTGCATGTAAGCTGGTGAAATTCCGAAAGTGAAAAATTTACGCGAAGCTCTTTCAGCCGCTGGCTGTACTGAAGATAATTCCTCGCCTTGCCCGCCTGCAGCTTTATCGAACGCAGCTGCTTCTGCACCTCGCCCACAATATCAGCCAGACGCAAAAGATTCTGCTCGGTACGCTCAAGTTTGCGCAAGGCCTCTTTCTTATGTGCCTTGTACTTGCTTATGCCAGAAGCCTCTTCAAAGATCGCCCGCCTGTCAACCTTGGAAACATTTATAAGCTGGTCAACCTGCCCCTGCTCGATTATCGAATACGCCCGCACGCCCATACCCGTATCCATCAAAGCTTCTTTGATGTCCTTGAGCCGACAGGCCTTTTCATTTATCATGTATTCGCTGTCGCCGTTCCTGTAGAGTCGCCGAGTGATATGCAGCCGATCATCGCCGTTTTCACCATTGGAATAACCCGAAAAACACAGGCTCACCTCAGCCAAGTTGATGGGCTTACGCGAACCCGACCCGCTGAAAATAACGTCAAGCATCTGCCCGCTTCGCAGGCTCTTTGCGCTCTGCTCACCCAGCACCCACTTCACCGCGTCAACCACGTTGCTCTTGCCGCAGCCGTTTGGCCCGACGATCGCCGTGATATTGGCGTCGAATTCAAATTCCGTTTTATCAGCAAAACTCTTGAAACCGCTTAGGATTACTTTTTCAAGTTTCATCTATTTGACCAATCCGTGTCTTACGATTTTATAAATAGTTCCCGACAACGTCGGGACTCCTCAACTAATCACTAATCACTAATCAATAATCACTTTTTATCTGCTGGCTGTTCTATTTTAATTTTCGGCATAGCACTTTGATCAAACTTTGCCGCTATCGATCCCTTGTCGCACATAACCTTGAGCATAGCCACAAGATCGCTATAAGGTACTCCCAGGCCATACCTGCCCACTCGCCTGTTTTGTTCCGGCGGCGCCCCAGCCATACCTATTATCACATCGATCAAATCGCGTCTCGTTTTGATTGGCCCTATGATCACGTTGCGTCTTGGATGCTTGCGGATAACACTCACATTCGCATCGCCCGCAAGACTTGTTATCACTATTTCGTTATTGAGCGACTGGGCAAAAACATCCGCCGACAACTGCGGCGTACCAAAAAGCACTATTCGTCGATGCCCTGCCCGATAAGCGTATACCTGCGCCGGGCTGGTGATCTTTACTTCATCTACCTCGAAATTGCTCCCGATACGGGTGGTAGTTATCAACGGGTCGTTAAGCCTGCGCAGGTGCTCATAAACGACGATCCGTATCTTGTCGGAAGAAGATGCCAATATTGGCCGCAGTATATTGAGTGCCTCGTTGCGCGGGCCGTCCAGCGCTACCGAATTTATCGCTTCAAGCTGGTATGGCGAGGCATTATCTGCCGCAAATGCTCTCAATACTTCCAGCGCCTCATTATCACCCATCGCCAGCAGGCATTTGCCCGCCCTCAGTCGCGTATTCGGGTCGCTGCTTTTAAGAGCCGGCTTTACCGCTTCCTGCTCTGTCCTCCCCAGCCCTTCAAGCGCGATCTGGGCAAGTCGGCCTTTTGCCGGATCACCCAGCTCTGCCACAAGCTGCTCAACTCGCTTTTTCCTCATGTCCATCGATTCGCCGATATAAAGCGATTTCACCATCGCCAGAAACTTCTGCCTTTGGCCCTGATATTCAGCCGGTATTTCAAAAGTGATTATCGCACTCGATGGAGCCGTCGCCACGCCGTCTCCAAAACGCTCATTTATCCTGTTGCGGATTATATTCGCCAGCTTGAAATCAGGCTTGAATAGTCCAAGGTTGATCGTGTAGCTGTTGATTGGTGCCCCGCCGCCCGGAATATAACCCGTGCGAAGATCGTTGCTGTCGAACTCATCTATATATATAGCTCCCTGCGCAGTAGCCACTTTCCGGCTTGAGCGGGTCAGGTGCATTTCAGCCGTGTAAAGCGTCCCGCCTTTGAGCGAAGTTGTCTGCGTTCCCGGCAAAGCGGTCACTTTCACGTCAAAAGTATCGCCCTTCTGGGCCGCCGGTGGAATAACGCCCTCGATCCGTACAGGGGCCGTATCAATACTGTCAATAATGTCATCTGCGGAAGTCATGGAATCTTTTGGCAGTTTGGAAAGCACATATTGCTT
>Ga0154575_1087_pt3 | contig 14945 bp, 16 predicted proteins | sample RifGroF2_FD_116004 | JGI IMG/M metagenome (GOLD analysis project Ga0154575, IMG submission 116004) | Planctomycetes bacterium GWF2_50_10
CGGTATGGCGGCGATGAAAGCGGGGGTGATGGTCCCGATAATCAATAAGGTTGCCGCAGGTTACCCAACGGATTTTGACGACTTGGACTATCCGGTGGGCATAGCCGATGATTATGTACGGTGTCCGGATCTGCATGATGGCAATGCCTTTGCGGTTCGTGTGGTGGGCGACTCGATGGAGCCTAAGTTTTGCGAGGGTGATATTGTGGTGTTTTCCCCTGCGGCAGAGGTGCACAACGGGGATGACTGCTTTATACGTTTTTCCATGCCGCATGAAACGACGTTCAAGCGGGTTTTCTTTGAAGAAGGCGATAAAATACATCTTCAGGCTCGAAATGAAAAATACCCCCCCAAAACTGTCGACGGCAAGCGAGTAAACGGGATATACCGGGCCGTGATAAAGTTTGAACAGCTTTAGCATCGCAAGTTAGAGATTGACCTTACATTCAACTAGTCTTATAATATCGGCTTACTTAAGGCAGGTAGCCTTCTTGTCATGCCCGGATCAGTGTCTGCGGGCAAAAATTTCCCTGTTCATGCGTAAAAGGATTGGCATGCCTGGGGTTTTTGAAAGGTCAAGGTGCTCCATACTATGCGAAAGACTCGTTTGTATGTCCTGGTGTTTGTGCTGGCATCATTAGCGGTATGCGGTTTTATTAACCGCGCGCAGGCTCAAAATAAAGCCGAGAAAACATCTCTTAGCGGGCTTAAAGGTCTTCATCTTGTAGTTGAAAAGATAGACCCGCAGCTTAATACAGCTTTGCTGGAAAGCGTGTCTGTGGAAAAAGACATTCAGGCGACTTTGGCTGCTGCGGGTATAAAGATTGTTGATGAAGATGAGATGCTCAAGACAGCCGGCATGCCGTACATTTATATAAATGTCGGTACTGCCAAAGCAGGGCTGGTATTTGCTTATCATGTTCAAGTCGAAGTTCGCCAGGGCGCATATTTAGAGCGGGACCCGAATATTATTGTGACTTCGACGACATGGAGCGGCCGAGGGGTAACGGGCATGGTCGCCATAAGTGAGACAAACACAATTCGTACTGTACTTGATGACTCTGTAGCGGAATTTATAAAGGCATACATTGCAGCCAACCCAACTGAAAAGCCAAATTAATTTATCGTTTAGACAAAGGGATTTGTAATGATTTATGACAGGATCGAAAACAGCGGCCTTTATGAAACATGCTCCGGCAGGCTCAAAAAGGGATTGGAATTTATCAAAAATTTTGATCCAGCTACGCCTGACGGCAGGGTCGAAATAGCGGGCAACGATGTTTACGCTTTAGTGATGTCTTATGAGACTCGCGATCCGAATACCGCTTTGTTTGAAGCCCACAAAAAGTATATAGACATTCAATACATCGTATCAGGGGCCGAGAGATGCGATGTAGTTATGCTTTCTGACATGCTGGTTGTGGATAAGCCTTATGATGAGGAAAAAGACTGCGCTTTATACAAGGCGCCGGCTCATTTCGCGGGCTGTGTAATGTCGGCTGGCTGCTTTGCGGTATTCTATCCGCAAGATGCGCACAGGCCAAACTGCCATCTGACCTCGATCAATAATATTCGCAAGATCGTGGTCAAAGTCAAAATTTAGCATAATAGTTTATACAGTCCGGAACATGTCCGGGCTGTTGCTGTAATTTGTTCAAAATTGTGGTTGCAATGGGGCATTGTTTGAACGTACATTAATTGCAAGGAGCGTTGTGCTCTTTATGGGGTCAAGCAACTACGATTTGCATCTATGGGAGGGTTAAATTATGTTAAGATGGGCATTGCTATTTCTAATCGTGGCATTGATAGCAGCTTTGTTTGGGTTCGGAGGCATAGCGTCGGCAGCGGCGGGCATAGCTAAGGTTCTGTTCTTTATTTTTCTTGTTGTCTTTGTTGTAATGCTGATTGCGGGACTGGTGCTGGGGTCGCGTTGGTGAAAATGCGAACACACTGTCGCCTGCTTAATTAGGAGGAAGAATGCAGCAGGTGTTCTATATTGATTTTCTGACGCTGATGCTTGTAAACATGGCAGGGGCGTTCGTTGTGGGGGCTTTTTACTGTTTTGCGGGTTTCGGCAAAAACAACCCGAGCTGGGCGGTGCCATTATTAAGTGCGGGCATTATCGCGACAGTGTGCGGGTTTTATATTATTTTCCGTTACCCGCTTCCTGGCCCCTTTAACATCGCTTATGGAGAATTATCTGTACTACTAGGAGTGCTGCTGCTGGGCGGCAGTTTAGCCTTGGCCAAAGGTTGGTCGCTTGGGCCATTGGCGCTGTATGCCTGGTTTGCGGGGCTTAGTTCTGTTGTGGTCGGCGCGGCATTCATATATTACGGGCTGGCAAGCGGGCCGATACTGGCGGGGGCGGGATTTATTTGTACGGGTCTGGCGGGTATGTCACTGGGGCCGGCGGTGTGGTTTAAGCCGTTCAAGTTTTTCCGATGGCCGACGGGCTTGTTTCTGCTGGCGGCAGCGGTGATATGGCTTATGATCGGACTTGGTGCGTACTGGATGCATCTTGAAAAATACAAGAACTTTCAACCATTTGGGTATTAACACCACACTTCTTATTTACATTCCAAAGGCGTACTGATTATGGCTGGTAATTATGTTTTTGGCCCGGTTCCGTCGAGAAGGCTTGGATTAAGCCTTGGAGTGGATATTGTTCCGATGAAGAGCTGCACGCTTGATTGCGTTTATTGCCAGCTTGGCAGAAGCTCGGATCTGACGGCTGAGCGAAAAAAATATGTGGATATCGACGAGGTTGCAAGGCAGGTGCGGGCGCGGCTTGAGAGCGGGCCAAAGCCCGATCATATAACGATCTCCGGTTCAGGGGAGCCGACACTGCACAGCGAACTTGGGCAGCTGGTGGGCAAGATAAAGGAATTCACGGCAACTCCTGTAGCGATAATGACTAATGGGACTTTGCTTTGGGATAGTCAGGTGCGGCAAAACTGCCTGGGTGCGGATGTGGTTTTGCCTTCGCTTGACGCGGGGGACGGCCGGACTTTCACGAAGATCAATCGGCCGCATGAAGCGTTGCATTTTGATACGATCATTGAAGGCTTGATTCAGTTCCGAAAGGAATATACTGGGCAGATATGGCTGGAAATATTCATTATTGAAGGCATAAACACGAATTTTGAGCAGTTGAAGCGGTTTGGCCAGCTGATAGACATGATAAAACCGGACAAAGTGCAGCTCAATACGGCTGTGCGGCCGACGACGGAAAAGGGTATCGCGGCGGCGAGTTTTGAGAAATTGCAGGAAGTAGCCGGGGTGATAGGCCATAATTGCGAAATAATTGCCGATTTTGCCAAGCCTGCGACCCAAAAGGCTGTATCCTCCCCTGAAGCGGTAATGGAAATGCTGCAAAGGCGACCATGTTCGGTGGAAGATATCGCGGCGGGGCTAAATATAAGCTCCGAAACTGCCATTGGTTACGTTTCACAGCTATTACAGGCTGATATGGTGCAAGCCCAAACTAAGGGTGCAAAGACATATTACATTCCAAAATAGCATGCGCATGTCCTTTATGGGTTTTAGTGTAAAGAAATTGCCGGTATTGGCCGATAAAAAACTAGGCAAGATTAATTTATTGTTTAATCCGGAAAACTGATGTATCGGCAATTGGTGCTTAATAAAGGTGCGGAAAAGTATATTTTTCGCTACAAGGCGGGATGTGAGGATCAACTCCTCGACGCCCTTATCGAGCAGGCGCGCGATCAAAAGACGGCTTTTGACTGGTTTGACGCGGCTGTTTTGAGCTTTAAGCTGACTCAATCGTTGATGACAGAGGCGGACAAAATACTACATAAGGACGCACCGCAGGGCACGCGTAGCCTTGAGTTGCAGGAATAGCCAATAAACAGGGATGTTTAGTAAAGCTAGGCAGGGATGAATATGGAAACTTGCGGGCTTATCAACGAGTTCATCGGGTATTTGCAGTTCGAGAAGCATTTCTCCGAGCATACCGCAAAATGCTATGGTGCGGACCTGGCACAGTTTTGTGAACTTATGACCGGTAAATCCGAGGGTGAAAGCTCCGGGTCTAGTGGTTATGGTGCGAGTGGCGGGGTGGCAACGGCGGTGCAGGTGGATGTTTCACAGATGCTGCTGACGCTGGATACCGAGGCGGTAAGGCGGTATCTGGGCTGGATGAACGAAAAAGCCTACAGCAAATCTACAATGGCCAGGAAAATAGCCACGCTGCGTAGCTTTTACAAGTTTTTGGTAAAACGCAATTATGTAAAATCAAATCCTTGCATGGCGGTACGGACTCCCAAGCAGGAAAAGAGGCTGCCTAAGTTCCTGGATTTTGAGCAAGTTCAGAAGCTGCTTTCGACGCCAGGGACAGGGAGCTGGCTGGCGGCACGCGACAGGGCAATTTTGGAAACCCTTTATAGCACCGGACTTAGGGTGAGCGAACTTGTCGGGCTTAACCTTGATGATATTGACTTTTTGGGCGAAGTGGTGCATGTGCGGGGTAAGGGGAAAAAAGAGAGAATTGCTCCGATAGGGTCGAACGCGCTGCAGTCGATACAGTGTTATATTGAGTATCGCAACAAGCGGGCGGCGAGTAATTCGAACTTTGACAGCAGGGTTTTGTTTGTAAATAAGCATGGCCAGAGGCTCAGTACCAGGAGTGTGAGGCGAAAAATGGACAAGTACCTGATCATGGCTGGTCTCGATCCGGCGATTAGTCCGCATACGCTGAGGCACAGCTTCGCGACTCATATGCTCAATAACGGAGCGGACTTACGAAGCGTGCAGGAACTGCTGGGACACCAGTCGCTTTCCACGACGCAGATATATACGCATCTGACTACGAGTAAACTTAAGGAAGTTTACGACGCGGCGCATCCCAGGAGCCAAGGGGAATAGAAGGTGAAATCGCAGATATTTAGAGCGGCCAAATGGCCGCTTTTTTTGTTTATGGTGCGGATTGTGGATAAAAAGTTATTTATAGTTGGGGGGCAGGGGGTAATCAGGGGGCATTTCATTGATTAACGCAAGTGAACACTGAGCAGGCCTGTCTAAAAACTTATTGCTGTTTGCGTGCGCGGCCCTGGGAGAAGACGGCTTTGTTTTCTTCGAGGCGTTTTTGGCCGAATGCTTTTTCGAGGGCTTTCATCCAGCTTTGCTCGGTAATGGGCAGGTACGAGGAGAGGACGCCTAGGAGGTAGGTGTTTACGAATTTGGGGTCTGAGACGCTGGATTTTGCCTTTTCAAGGGCGTCAATGAGGTCTGTGCCGCCTTTTTTGAGGAAATCCTTCATGCGGTCGCGTTCATCTTTGTGGAAGGAAACGAGGAAATCGACTGCGCCTTTTGTGATTAGCGGGGAAAAGACCCCATCGCCGAAGCGGAGGTGTGATTCGACCGAGCCGCCGCGCTGGGCCATGCCGTGTACTTCGGATTTTTTTACATGGTAGCCATCGAATACGGCAGCGTAGCCGGCGACTTCCGAAGCGGTGAGCACACCCTGGCCGCCTGTGCCGGCGAAAAGGATGTTCCAGTTAGATTGCTTTTGAGTTTTATTTTGTTTCAATTGCTTTGTCATGTGGCTTTAAAGCTCCAAACGGGCAAACGGCGACGCATAATTTACAGCCTGCGCAGAATTCATCGATCTCAATGGTGCCGTCGGGCTGTTTGTGGATGGCAGGGCAGTCGATACGGAGGCAGACGCCGCAGGCCTTGCATTTTTCACGTTCGTAGATCGGGGCCGGCTCATATTTCTTTTCGATGAGACGGCAGGGTGAGCGAGTGATGATGACCGACAGAGCGTCTTCATCCATACGCTTTTTGAGCAGGTTTTCAAGTTCGTCGAGTTTATAAGGTACGACGACATCGACGTTATCCACGCCGCAGGCTTTGACGAGGTCTTCAAGGATCAGCTTCTTTGTGGGGTCTTCCTTGATGGTTTTGCCTGTTGCGGGGTGATGCTGGCCGCCGGTCATTGCGGTTGTGGAATTATCGAGTATGACGATGATGCCTTTAACCTTGTTATATACGGCATTTATGAGGCCGGTAATGCCAGCGGCTACGAAAGTGCTGTCACCTATGACGCCGGCGATCTTTTTGCCCGGCTGGGCGCGGCGGATACCCTCATGAAGCGTAATGCCGGCTCCCATGCAGACGCAGGTGTGGAGCGTGGCCATGGGCGGGGTGGCGGCAAGGGTGTAGCAGCCGATATCGCCGGTGACGAAGAATTTGAGCTTGCGAAGGGTATTGAATACAAAACGGTGTGGGCAGCCTCTGCATAGTACCGGCTTGCGGGTTGTCGCTGGGACTTCCTTTTTCTTTTTGCCGGCGACGAGGTCGGCCATGTATTCGGGACGCAATTCGCCGATGTCGAAACTGGGGTGTTTTGTGGTTATCTTTATTCCGAGCGATTTGATGTGCGTGGCGATAAACGGATCGAGTTCTTCCACGACGACTAGCTGCTTGACTGACTTGGCGAACTGGGCGATTTTCTTATCGCAGAAGGGGTATATCATCCCAAGCTTCAAAAACGAGGCGTTGGGGAAGGATTCTTTTAGGTAATTATAGCTAACGCCGCTGGTTATGAAACCGAGTTTTTTATCGCCCATTTCAATGCGGTTGAGCTTGCTTTTTTCGGCCATTGCAGCCAGCTTTCGCAGGCGTTCTTCTATGAGGATGTGCTTTGCATAAGCATTCTTGGGGACCATGACATATTTGGCAATGTCAGGCGTAAGTTCACCGACTGGTGCTGGTTCAATTCGTGATCCTGTTTCGAGGTCTTCCTTAGTGTGCGAAACACGGCTTGTCGATCGCAGCATTACGGGGGTGTCGAACGTCTCGGAAATCTCGTATGCAAGCTTGGTATATTCGTAAGCTTCCGAGGGGCTGGATGGTTCGAGCATGGGCAATTTGGAAAAAATTGCGACCCAGCGGCTGTCCTGTTCATTCTGGGAGGAGTGGAGGCCGGGGTCGTCGGCTACGACTACCACGAAACCGCCTTTGATGCCCGTGTAGGAGGAGGTCATTAACGGGTCCATGGCGACATTGAGGCCGACGTGCTTGCAGGCAAAGAGGGAGCGTACCCCGCCGATGGCTGCGCCGAGGGCGACTTCGTAGGCAACCTTTTCGTTTACCGACCACTGGGCGTCTATATCCTTATAATGGGCGGCGAGGGTTTCGAGTATCTCTGTTGAAGGTGTGCCGGGGTAGGCGGCGGCGACTTTTAGGCCTGCTTCCCAAGCTCCCTGCGCGATCGCTTCGTTTCCGGATAAGAACGCTATCTGTTTTGTTTGATTTAATTTAGCCATAAAGAGTTAGGATTCTAATGAATCGGGCGGCAAAATTCAAATCTAATTACGCCGGTTGGATTATACGCGGTGATGTTTGCGGGTTTTGTTGTAAAAACACTGGCAATGGTGGGGGTTATTAAGCATAATTACGGGTATTCGGGGAGGTTTTGATATGAAAACAAGACCAAAGATAATTAAATCCGCGGACGCAGAAGCTGTAGCTGAGAAGGCGATGGATATTTTTGCGGCCAAAGCCCAGGAATCGATCAAGAGGAAGGGTAGCTTTATATTCGCAATAAGCGGGGGCAAGACGCCGCTGAGGTTTTTTGAGATACTGGGCAGTTCGCCTAAGGCGGCGGAACTGGACTGGGGCCGGACACATGTTTTCTGGGTGGATGAGAGGTTTGTGCCGGTTGATCGCGAAGAGAACAATTACAAGGGGGCTAAGGAACTGTTTTTGGACAAGGTAGATATTCCGCCGGCTAATGTTCACAGGATCAAGACGGAACTGCCGGAGGCGGGAATTTCGGCGGCGGACTACGAAAAGGAGCTGCGGGAGGTGTTCGGATTGGGGGTTGGGGAGGTGCCGTCGTTTGACTTGATCGTGCTTGGGATGGGGCCGGATGGGCATACGGGGTCGCTTTTCGCGGGGTCGGCGGCGATCTTTGAGACGCAGCGGCTAGTTGCGCCGGCTTATTTTACGGATGAGCGGCACAGCAGGGTGACGCTGACGAGCCATGTGATGAAGGAAGCGAAGGATATTTTGATAATAGTAACCGGGGCAGAGAAGGCGCCGATACTGCAGCAGGTGTTTGATTCTGAGCCGGATGTGATAACGTGGCCGATCCATGCACTTTGGCCTGTAATGGATAAGATAACGTGGCTTGTGGATGAGGATGCGGGGGGGCAATTGCCGCGGGATATAGTTGTGGAGAAGGTGGAATCGATGTGATGGCGCAAGTTGGGTAAAAAGGGGTAGGGGATTTGGGAGTTTTGAGTTTTGAAGTTTGAGTTTTGAGTTAAATGTGTGGTTTTTGGGCTGGTAATGCGGTTTTTGGGGGGATGGCGGGAGTTTTGGGTCATGTAAAAAAGTGTGTCAAGCGAAATTTTTGGGGGGTGTTTGGGGGGCTAGGAGTAGTTTTTAGTCATTAGTTTTTAGTAAAAAACAGCAACAAAAATGGGTGGTTGGGGGTGGCTTTGTTGTGGATTGGGGAATTCTTTTTAATCAGTGTACTTGTATCGTTTTTTTATTGCTTGCTGTTTCATGTAGTCGATCATGATTGGGAAATGTATTTCGGGGTAGATTTTTTTGGAACCAGCAACTCTGAACATTTTGCCCTGCACAAGCACGTTGGGTTTTATCTGATGCGTCATTGAAATTCCATAACGCTTTAACGTATCCGTTGTTGGGACGGGCAGTTCCAAGGGTACATCATTGCATTCTCCAATACCAGGAACCAGGGTAGGTGTGACATAGCCGTCAAGGCCGATGTCGAAGTTTCTCATTCTCATATCAGGTACGAAATTGCCGGTGTACCACTGCCCCCGCATTTTGTCGGATGCAGCAATCGCAGCAGCTTTGGGCTGTACATCTAACTTTTGTAAATGTCTGTAAATCGCAAAGGTGACCGCTTCATTGTATTTGCGCTTGGTATCTTGAACGGCTTCGGCGCCGATTATTGTGCCGAGGAGATTGGAGTAGATGTCCTCCCATGAAAAAGCTGAATTGAACTCAGGCTCTATAAGCGCAAAATGTACGCCGAACCATGTTTGGATTTCGTGCCATGTGGTGGCGTTAAAAGCAAGATAAGGAGCGGTGCTGAAAGCGATATCATCAATCACAGCGGTTTTATCCGGCAGATTATCCCAATTGGCCGGATAATCGAAGCTAACTAAGTGCCTGGATCGCTCGCCCGTGAGTTTAAAGGAAAAGCCTTTTGACTTTTTCGATAATGTACCGCGTATCAGCTTGACGAGATAACGCGTATCATCGGCATTGCCACGAACATGGTCAAGATCGATATGGCCGCCTTTGCAGGTATATACGATTCCGCCCACTTCTGAAAGGTTGAAGCCGTAGCCATGGGTTCCGAGCTTATCAGGATGTGGAAAACGTATGCCGGAGGTGGCGGTCGGGAGATACCCCATCCTTGCCCTTGGTCCGCCGGTGAAACTGCAGCCAGCCATCGTCAACAAGCATACTGCAATTCCAAAATACACAGAAATCAAAGCAAGTGATAATATTTGAATTTTTCCATTTTTGCAGTACATACGTTATCCTCTACTCACTATTTTCTGTTTTTTTAAGATTGCTAATTATAAGCGGAAAGTGAACGTTGGGCACTATCCTGCAGTTACTATCAAGATCAATTGAGTTACAAATTTGTTTTTTCTCAAATACCCGCGGTTCGATTTCAAGTTTTACGCGGAACCCGTATTGCTCAACCAGTTTTGAATCAGGCACAGGGTAAAGCTTAGGGACAGCATCGGGACAAATGCCAGGCACAATCATGGGCGAAATGCTGCCATCATCCAGGCCGACATCAAAGTTGTGTTTTTTCATGTTGACCATAAAATAAAGCCCGCCCGTATACCATTTACCTTTGATCATTTTGGCGGCTTGGCGTCCGACATTTGCGGGCTGAGCATCAAGAGCCTCAAGCTCTCGAGAAATCAAATCTGTCATTGCGTTATCATAGGTCCGTTCGTTGTCCCGTAATGCATCCACGGCAAGGATGGTTCCAAGCAGATCGGAGTAGCCATCTTCCCAGGAAAAAGAAGAAATCGTATCTGGGAATAACTTTAGAGTGGCAAAACCATACCAGGTCAAAATCTCATGCCAAATCATACTCGTATGCGCGAAGTACTGGCCAAGATCAATAGCGGTATCGTCGGCGATTTTTTTTCTCTGCTGAAAGCTGATATCCCCCCAATTTGCCGGGTAACTGACTTTCACCCAGTACCTGGATGGTTCAATTACGCTAAAGGAAAACTCCGTATTGTGGGCCATCAGGTTTCGGAATGTAACATCTTTAAAATATGCCGTGCGGTCCGCCGCTTCCCGTACATGACCGATATCTATAAAGCCGCCTTTGCATGTATAGACCATGCCATTTTTTTCTTTCATGCTTAAACGAAAGTGATGTTCGCCCAAGTTATGAGGATCACGAAATTTAACCCCCGTCGGTGAGCCGAAAAAGCCACCAAAACGCATGTGTGCCTTTTTGCCGCTGCATCCTGCAAACGCTGAAATCACCGTCAGGATTAGTATGGCCTTAATGCATTTATTGACGAATTTGTGAGTTATATTTTGATTCACCCCTACCCCCAATTCTGAAATGATGATACCAAATGGATTCGGGGTTTACAATAATTTCAAATGCCAGAATTAATTCAATTTGAGCTATATCTTTTACATCCAGCATCGGAGTAGATTTATTTGTTTACTCTTTTGGAAAAGGTTATACTCCGCTGCTTAAGTACACAGGTTCTATTACTAATTTAGAAGTAATTTTCAGGAGTTCACTTCTAAAATACCGAGGCTGCTTGGGTTGTTGTGGAGTTTGCATGAATAAAATAATCATACCTTGTCTATCGTTTTGGCTTTTAATCATCATGGGCATCGGAGCACAAGAAGCTGGGGCCGATACCTTAAGATCATTACAAAAAACAGCCACCATTAAAGTAATGACATTCAATGTCCGGGTAGACACTTTCTTGAATGGTTCCAACGGCTGGAAAGGCCGCGGACCGATGGTGTGTGATGTATTTACGAAAAACATGGCTGATGTAATAGGTATCCAGGAGGCATTGGAAAATCAGGTTGAAGATATTCAGCGTAGTGTGCCGCAATACAGTAACTACATGGCAGGCCGTAGTGATGGAAAGAAGAAAGGTGAAAGCTGTGCTATATTCTATCTAAAAGATCGCCTCACCTTAGACGACTATGGCACGTTCTGGTTCTCTGATATTCCCGAAAAGCCAGGCTCGAAGGGTTGGGGGAATCTCTGGCCGCGTATATGCAGCTGGGCGCATTTTGTGGATAACGCGTCAGGTGTGGGTTTTTATGTTTATAATGTTCATCTTGATGTGCTGTCGCAAAACTCTCGTCAAAAAAGTGTGGAATTACTGGCAAGGCGTATAGGTTTGCGTAAATGGGCCGACCCTTTCATTGTGATGGGTGATTTCAACATGGAAATTGATAATCCAGCGATGGTCTACCTGGAAAATGTCGGAAACCAAAACTCGTATCCGAGAATGGCGGACGCATGGCTTTCAAGCTCACATGATCAGGACGGCGAAGCTACATGCCACGGTTTTACAGGCAAAAAATTCGGCCCCAAAATCGATCATATACCGCTGAGCGATAATGCGACTGCACTTGATATGAAGATCGATCGTTACAATGTAAATGGGCGGTATCCGTCCGACCATTTTCCAGTTATCGCAACTATACTTCTCAACGGCTCGCCACAAATGACAGTGCCAGTGGTGCTGGAAAGTAAATCCGCAAGATAATGAGCAGCATGGGCAAGAGTACTTGCCCATCCAACAGCTACAGGTGCAAAGTTGACATGCGCGGTCGGATAGGGTATTAATTTTCTGTCATATGGAGAAAATTAAGCAATCTTTGGAGCGGTATTGGGGGTATGGGGATTTTCTGCCTCTTCAGCGGGAGGCGATGCACTCTATCTCCAGCGGGCGGGACAGCATAGTTGTTTTGCCTACGGGAGGGGGTAAATCGCTTTGTTACCAGGCGCCGGTGCTGTCTATGGATGGTATGGCGGTGGTGGTTTCGCCTTTGATATCACTTATGAAGGACCAGGTCGATGCGCTTGTTGACTGTGGGGTGGCGGCGATGCGGCTGGACAGCTCACTTAGCGGGGCAGAGCAGGATATGGTTTTGGGCAGGATGCAGGAGCAGTCGATCAAAATACTTTACCTTTCGCCGGAACGGTTGCTTTCTGATGGTTTTATCGATCTGCTGGGCAAGACAAAATTATCGTACATCGCTATCGACGAGGCGCATTGCGTGAGTATGTGGGGGCATGACTTTCGGCCGGAGTATCGCCAGCTGGGAATTTTGAAGCAGGCTTTTGGCGGGGTCACGGTGGGGGCTTATACGGCGACGGCGACAGAGCAGGTTCGCAAGGACATAGCCCAGCAGCTTAAGCTGATCGATCCACTGATACTGGTTGGATCGTTCGACAGGCCAAATCTGATTTATAAGATCGAGCCGCGAAAGAATATGATCAAGCAGGTATGCGAGGTGCTGGAAAGGCACAAGAATCAGTCGGGCGTGGTGTACTGCATACGGCGAAAAGATGTGGATGAATTGTGCGGCCAGCTGCAAGCCAAAGGGTATCGCGCCAGGCCTTATCACGCGGGGATGTCTGACCAGGCACGGAGAGACGGCCAGGATGATTTTATAAATGAGCGGGTTGATATTATCGTTGCTACGATCGCGTTCGGGATGGGGATAGATAAATCCAATGTGCGATTTGTGATACACGCGGGGATGCCAAAATCGCTGGAGAATTACCAGCAGGAAAGCGGCAGAGCGGGGCGAGACGGGCTGGAGGCGCATTGCACGATGTTTTATTCAGGTTCCGATTACGGAGTGTGGAAGAGCCTGATGCGCGATATGCCGGAAAATGCACAGCAGGTGGCGGTGGGCAAGCTTAACAGCTTATACAGGTTCTGCACGGGGTCGGTTTGCAGGCACAGGGCGATACTGCAATATTTCGGGCAATCGGCGACGCGGGATAATTGTCAGGCGTGCGATGTGTGTCTTGGCGAGCTTGAGTGCGTGGATGATGCGCTGATTACGGCTCAGAAGATACTTTCGTGCATCATTCGGCTGGATCAGCGGTTTGGAACGGCGTATACGGGATCTGTGCTGGTTGGTTCAAATGAGAGCAGGATCGTGGAAAACGGGCATAATAAATTGAGTACTTACGGGCTGCTTAAGCAATATGAAAAATCTGTGGTGCTGGACTGGATCGAGCAGCTGGTGGGGCAGGGGTATATTGAAAAGACGGGCGAATATAATGTGCTTGGCGTGACGCAAAGCGGGTGGGCGGTGTTGAAGGGTAAAGGGACGGTGAGGCTGCTAAAGCCGGCGATGAAGGCGGCAAAGAAATCAAAGGTTGCGGCGGCATCGTGGGAAGGGGTGGATGAGGAACTATTTGAGGTGCTGCGTAAACTGCGGGCTAAGATAGCGGGTGAGAAGCATTTGCCGGCTTACATTGTTTTTGGTGACGCGGCGCTGAGGGATATGGCGAGGAGGAGGCCTTCGAATCTCGAAGAGTTTTTGCTTGTAAGCGGGGTGGGGAGGCAGAAATGCGATAAGTATGGGGAGGAGTTTGTTGGGGCCATTTTGGCGCATTCCAGGGGGTGATGTTGTTGCGGGTTGCGGGTTACGAGTTGCGGGTTTTGAAAACGACACGATTTTGGTGGTTCTGCCAGATTGGCATGTTCATTTTATTTCTACCCCGTTTGGCATAGCGTAAATCAGGGTTTTTGTGTTTGGCACGCGGGTTGCAAATGTGTAGAAAAGAATGGTGTGCTGTGTGGAAAGTTATATAAGACCAGGTTCCAACACGAAGAGCACGAAAGGCACGAAGGTTAAGGGGTATAGAGATGAAATTTGATAAGCTTACGATCAAGGCGCAGGAGGCGCTGGCTACTGCGAATCAGGTGGCGATGGCCAGGAGTAATACGATTATTTCGCCGCTGCATCTGCTTTCGGCGATTCTTGCCGATGATGAGAGCATGGCGGTGCTGATACTTAAGAAGATGGGGTCGAATGTGAGCCGGATAAAGGATATGGTCGAGGCTCAGGTCAATCATTTGCCTAAGGGGAATGTGGGCGGGCAGATCATGCCGGACCCGGCGTTTAACCAGGTGGTACTTGATGCGCAGAATCGCGCGGACAAATTGGGGGATGAATTTCTTTCCGTGGAGCATTTGTTTATTTCGCTTAGTGCTGTGCAGAGCGATGCGAAAGAAGTGTTGCGGCTAAACAGCGTAACAACGGCGGGGATCGAGGCGGCGCTGAAGCAGGTGCGCGGGTCGGAGAAGGTAACCGATCAGAACCCGGAAGCGATACTGCAGGCGCTCGAGCGATATGCTATTGATCTTGTGGAACAGGCTAGGAAGGGCAAGCTTGACCCGGTGATCGGGCGAGAGGAAGAGATACGGCGGTGCATGCAGGTGCTCAATCGGCGCACGAAGAATAATCCGGTGCTTATAGGCGAGCCTGGCGTGGGTAAGACGGCAATTGTTGAGGGGCTTGCGCAGCGTATAGTGGCGGGTGATGTGCCGGTGGGGCTGAAAGATAAGAGAGTGATGGCGCTGGATATGGGGGCGCTTATCGCGGGTACGAAATATCGCGGCGAATTCGAGGAGCGATTCAAAGCTGTGCTTAAAGAGGTGATAGCGTCGGAAGGGCAGGTAGTTCTTTTTATAGATGAACTGCATAATATCGTTGGGGCGGGTAAGGCGGAAGGGGCGGTGGACGCGGGTAATCTTTTGAAGCCTTCGCTGGCGCGGGGTGAACTTCGCTGCATAGGGGCAACTACGATAGATGAATATCGCAAGTACATCGAGAAAGATGCGGCTCTTGAGCGGAGGTTTCAGCCGATCATGGTGGAGCCGCCGAGCGTGGAAGAG
>Ga0154575_1026_pt3 | contig 14878 bp, 8 predicted proteins | sample RifGroF2_FD_116004 | JGI IMG/M metagenome (GOLD analysis project Ga0154575, IMG submission 116004) | Planctomycetes bacterium GWF2_50_10
ATAAAACAAAAAGCCATACTTCTGAATCTATTACCTCAAAAGTATGGCTTCTCAACGCAAAACTTAATTGAAAAAAATTAAAGTCATTTTGGCTTTTTGCTGAAAGCTTCGTCATCTTCCTTTTCTGTTATGATGTTAAATGCATTCTCGCCAGCTTTTTCCCTGAAGTAGAGTACACGCCAGGCGAGTTCTGCGAGCCGCTTATCCTGCTTTTGATCCATAAAATCCTGGAGTACTATTTCGCCTTCAGTGCCGAAATCAAGCAGAGCATTTCCCGCAGCGCGGTAGCCCCATTCAATATCAGACCGGTTGCAATTATTTCCCATTTTACTGAAGAGCTCTTTACAGGCCTGAAGCATTTGCGGACGAAGAGATTTAGTTTGCTCAGTTGCACGTTTGGCGAGGAAACCTAGCGATACAGCAGCGCGATTTGAAACGGCAACATCATCATGTCTAGTTGCCTCGATCAGAGCCTTAATGGCGGATGGTTTATTTAATAAACCAAGGGTCATTGCAGCTGAATATCGAACATAGCTGTCGGTGTCATTGAGCGCTTGTTGAAGCATCGGAACATCACTTTCTTTTACGATACTGCGGCCAAGAACACGAATCGCGAGGTTACGAACCATTGCATTTTGACTATTCACGGCCAAATCCGTTATCAGATCGTGAGGAAAGGGTTTAATAAATGGCAAACTTATAACGGCCATTTCGCAGATCGGGTGATTGCCGTATTGTTCAATAGCCTGAAAAACTTTTACAACACTTTCGGGCCTGCCATTATATCGCAATGCGCCTACTGCCATACCGCGAACGCCGTTTTCAGGGTCAAAGAGGGCGGCTTCAATAGTTTCGATTGCATTGGGGTCGTGCGATTTTCCAAGCGCCAGTAGGGCGAGCCTGCGCATCTGGACGTCATTATCTTTGGCCAATGGAATAATATCGGAAACCGGAGCGGTGGATTTACCCTCAATCATGTTAGCAAGAAAATACATCTTCTGGTACTTTGTCCCGGTCTTAAGGATGGATCGATCCTGATGCGGAATTGGATTAGCCGTAAAAAAAAGCTGGTCATCTCCGCCGGTGTAAATCGGTGCTATTCCCGCCTGTCTGAATTGCGTCCAGAGTGGGTCGGCAGGACTTGATGTTATGTACGAAACTTTGGTCTTAGTGCCGCGGGTGAGCCAAAGGCAGTCTCTGATTGTTTTGATCTGGGTGGAGCGAGCGGAATTTCCATAGACACTCAGTTCGTCGACGATACCATCTTGGACCCATGTCTCAATGTCGAAATAGACATTACCATATGTGAAAATATTCTGAGGCAGTGTTGCCCAGACATCCGGCGAATGTGGTGCTCGGGGATTAATTATCATACCAAGCTTAATGGGGCTAATAGCCTGCTTAAGTTCCCTGAGGAACTGGGTAACATATTCACCACGCAGGCGATACCAATCTTCCTTGCTAGCAAATCGAGTGAATGGCTGGGTTCGAATATCGATACCATATCGTTTCTTGAACTCATTAACGATCGGCTCATTATAGCCGAATTCATCCTGAAAACGCATGCTGAAGGATTCTACGTATGTCAAGAATGTCACTCCATCGTAGCCAGCCTCACGCGAGAGCCTGACGAGGAGATCGATAATTGCTTTTCTTGCCTCGGGGTAGGCCAGTTCTATCGTGCCACCCTGGCGGCGGTAGCCGTGCTTATCGACGGGTACCCACTCGGGGTGCTGGAGGCGCAGAGTGGATTCGAAATTGAACGGAAAATCATTAAAGCCAGGTGTGTCGGCAGGGCTGCCCCAATCACCAAGGGACGCAACTCCCCAAATTTCCATGCCTTTTTTATGTGCTGTGTCGCAGACGGTTTTTTCAATATGCTCATCAATGAGCAAGTGACTGAACCATTTATGGACGGTTGCGTAGCGGAAATTTTCTGGTCGAACGTGGGCAGCGTTTTCCCATGCGGCAGCCTCGAGTCCACGCCAAAAAATACGCTTGCAATTGTAAACGTTTTTAAGCATTTCAAAAGAATCGTTCAACGAATCTGAAGAATCGACTGCCAGGGAATTTGCTAAATACCAGTTATCACCGGCGGATATATAAGCATCAATCGGCATTTGGGCGATATTTAACTGGTTCGGGTCAGAAGCAAGGGACCGAGATGAAATCCCAATATTCAATAATGCCACAAAAAGTGAGAAGCGAAAAGTTTGTTGTAACGACATTAATTCTCCTTTAAAAATATGGTTTTACCTTTAGCGAATATTGCCATCGGGGAAAACGGTCATTCTTAGAAGCGTACAGCCATAAGGAACAAGTTTTATTATTTCAATATCATTCGACAGTTTGGCTTTTAAAAAGGCTGCGTCAGGAAGGTCGGGGGTGAAGTTGAAATTTCCCTTTCGCGAGGCGATTTCTATTCCTGTGTCAAGATCACCTGCACAAGGCAGGTGCATTTTAATATCGGTGCATTTGTGCATATCCCAGCCGTGTACCTGACGCGCAGGCACTTCGATGTATAACGGAGGGCTATCGGCAGACCACGGGGCGTCAGAAACTGAACCGGTCTTGATCAAGATATTACGCACGGATTCCTCATCCAGGCATATCGCGTAATTCCATGGACTATTGGGATACATGTTAAATGCGGGTAACTGGGCAGTGCACAATTTTTCAGCTGTATCGATGTGGCGGATTTCTTGTATGGGCAGGGAAAACAGCAGGGGGCCGGCTTCGAGGGCGATACCTCCTTGGGGCCAGCGGGTGAGCTTGAGTTCCATTGGAAGCAGCAGAGTGATGACATCGCCGTTATTAAACTCGCGTTCAACGCTATGGAATGAACCAGCCATAAGCTTTTGAGACTGTTCCACACCATTGACATGCCATTTAGCCTCAGAACACCAGCTTGGTACACGAAACTTGAAAGTAAATGTGCATGGGTAAGGAGTTCGAAATTTGAAATCGATTTGCTCAGAAAATGGGTATCCTGTTTGCTCTTCGATAGTTACTGTAACTCCCTGGTCTGGCGGGGAGAAAGTTATGACAGAAGGTCCATAAAGAGCGGCAGTAATATTGCCCTGTGCATCGTTTAGCCACATTCGCGAGATATAATTGGGCATGGCACGCGAGATGTTGGAAGAGCAGCAGGCGGGAATATGATTGGGCCTGAAGGACATTCTTGAATTGCCTTTTCTGTACACAGTGTGGCTTGACTGATGATCGGCAATGATCTGGTTTGCACAGGAGAAATACTGCGAGGCTTTGAAATCCTTTGTAACGGAACCAGGCAGAGCATTAAAGCAGGCCTTTTCAATTTGATCTGCGTAGGCGGCATTACCTGAAGCGAACAGAAGATATCCCAAACTCCAGGTGAAATCCGTTATGTCGCATATTTCGTAGCAACGGAGAGGATCTTTACCTGAGAGCCTCTCTTCGGAACTGCATACGCCACTTGCAAGGAGGTGATCGCGATTGATCTTTTCATAGCCGTTTAAAACAGGATTGAGGTAGTCGGTGTTGCCGGTATATGAAAAGAGAATGGCGCCAAGTTTTCCTATTTCATTGAATGATACACCGTGCTCCGTAGCTACTTTGTCGGATGCAAGTGAGGACATTGACATGTCAGTGTGCTTGTAAGCCACATTGTATCTGGCAAAGGCTTCCTGGGCCATTGTGAGTAATTCGTGGTCGCCGGTAACATGGTAAACTCTTAGCATCGTCTCAATATTACACGCGTCGCGGAACAGGGAGTGAGTCGAAGTATTCGAGCGGTAATGCGCGAGCAACTTATCTATTATAGAGGAGTCCGATGTAGCCGAATAATGTGCCCAGATGGCCCTGAAGAGAACTGCATGAGGCCAGCGGTTATTGGTTTTTTCGGCTTTGATAGGTTCAGGCCCGAGATAACCGTCATGGCCAGGGTTGTCCAGAACATACGAAATCTGCGGCAACGCCTTACCGATGAGGAACTCATCATTGAGCAGATACCCTGCTCGCACCATGCCGTCGAGCCAATAGGCGTGTTGCTCATACGCATACCAATATTCCCATCCGGATTTATCGGCCGGTGCTTGGATTTCTGATGAGATCCAGCCGGGAGCGTTGAAGGGGTATCCGCAAGAATCGAGATGCCCTGTTAAGCCATTTCGCTGATTCAGCAGGAATGTTTTCAACCATCCTTGTGGACTAATCGACCTTAACGGTAGTTCAATAAATGAACCATAAAATATCATTCTCATACCTGTGTTATTTCTTTAGACTTTTCAGAATTTTCAGATTTTTCCTGTGCCTCTGATTTAGAATTAAATGTCCAGAGGGTGAGACCTTTAATTTTAGATTCGGAAACTGGCGTTCCAAAAATATACGGCGTGATCATGCCAATAAAAATCGTAAGGAGCAGGCCAGGAACCTGTATTGCCATAAAACTGATAGGATGGCCATTGCGTTTGCTAACATAATACCAGATGATCATGCAAGCTGTAGCAGCCCAGCCACAGAAAATAGCTGTGAGAATATGGGCGGTGTTGGCTCGGCGTGAAATCACACCGACCAGGAACGTGGGGGCAATAACGCACATCACGGCGATCCACATGGAAGCGGCTTCCATGACGGTTTCGCCCAGTGACCTGGAAACAATACTGATCGAAATCGACAAGCAGATCGCGAGGATTCCGACAACTACGGTGGAAGCACGCGAAAATTTCACCTGATCTTCTTCGTGTGCGTTGGGCCGGAAGAAACGGAAGTAGAAATCCTTTGTTGCGACTGTGGCCAGTGCGTTCATGGCGGCGCCGCTGGTTGAAATGGCGGTCGCCAGCATGGCAGAGGCGACAAGGCCTGGCAGGGGAGACGGCATTTTTAATTTTATGAACTTGAACATCGCGACATCGCCTGCCGGGTTACCCTCGGGAAGAGGGTGCTGGCCGAAATACGCGAACATGCTCAGCCCCAAAAACCAAAGGAGGAAACTGAATGGCAGGGCTATAGATATAGAGGTAACAAAAGAATTGCGTGCCTTTTTGTAAGAACTTGTGCTGAGAAGCTGCTGAATCGCAATCTGATCGGCACTGTTGGAAAACATGTATCCCCCTAACGAGCTGATGATCAGAAGCCAAAGCGTAATGCGGACGTGCGGGTCGAATGAGAAGAAATCAGAATTTACCGAGCTGAAATTAAATCCATGGTCGTGGGCGAAAGCGTAATTGAGTACACCAAGAGGGCCGCCATCGACCTGTCCAAGACAGACGACCAACGTTGTGATAAGGCTACCACAAAGAGCAAAGAATTTTATGACGTTCACCCATATGACAGCTTTGAGACCGCCGAGCGAGGAATAGAGCAGGGCGACGATACCGATGAGAGTGATCGTAAGGGGCACGTTCCAATCGGCGAGTCCTTTAAATACCAGCGCACAGGAAAATAAAACCATTGCGAGATAAGATACTCTCATGAAAAGGTATGCGGTACTTATGACCGCCCGGACAGCTGGGCTATAGCGGCTTTCGAGATAGGCAAACGGAGTGAACGTTTTTACTTTAAAGTAGAACCTAATAAACAGGTAAAAAGTGATCAGGCCTGAAATGGGGCCGATCCAGTCGAAAATATAGAAACGCAAGCCGTGATTATATGCCTCGCCTGGAGTAGCAACAAGGCTTACCGTGCTGAGCAGTGCCATTAGGTAAGAGACGCCAACAGCCCACCATGGCATTTTGCCGCTGCCGAGGAGAAAGGCAGAAGTAGTCTGCCCTCGCTTTGCAAATATGCAGCCGATGTAAATTATAACAAAAAGAAATATGGCCATACAGCCGTAATCCATGATTTGCATCCGCTATACTCCTGATAATGTGTCTTTAAAATGCGATTAAAATTTTAACAGCTAGGCTGGGAGATTAATTAACAGCTAAAGGTTTTGCTATTACAGCCGAACGGCTGATATTAGTATCTGCAAAAACTTGGTTTCGATACTCGGTCAATTCTATACTCTGCCTGGTTTCGGCACTCTTATCGCCAATAAGGCATATAATTGCAGATTCAATACCCTCTTTGATTCCAGGCCTCGATGGATTCTGTTTCCCATTGATCAGATCAATAAAATCTGTAGCGAGGACAGGATCTCCACCGTTATGGCCATAGCTATCGCAATCTACCCTGATCACTTCAGGCTTTTCGTTATTAGGCCCTGTACGATGGAATATCGTGAAACAGTTATCATCAATGACACCGTAAAGCCTTGCTTCCGAGCCAAGAATGTGGATAGTTCTCCTATTGGCGGGTTGCGCCTGAATTACATTAAAAGTACACAAAACTCCATTTTCATAACTAATCAGAAGTGATTGATGGTCAGGGTAAGGTGTACCGATATGATAGGGGCATTCATTGTTAATGAGTTCAGAGTATAGGTGATTAAGATCAGTCTTCGTCTCGGTAACATTATCATAAAAACTAGATAATAATTTTTCACGAGAGAAACGGCAAATCTTTTTTTCAGGACATTTGTCGCAGGAGCGTTTGGGTACTTTGCCAGGAGTCAAAAAGCTGCGATTAGCAAAAGATGAGACTTTGACGGCCTTTGAATCGCTAATCCAGTTTAATATATCAACATCATGGCAGCACTTTTCAAGCAGCAAACCACCAGTTAAATTACAATCATGCCGCCATTGACTTCGACAAAAAATCATTGATAAACGGTCAGACATCATTTCTTCGGCATTTATGGTCAAAATTTGGCCAAGCACGCCTTTTTGGATAATATTTTTAATTGTTTGATAAAAAGGAGTATATCTCAAAGTGAAACCAACCACCACTTTTGCTTGAGATTGCTGGGAAGAACTCCAAATGGCCGTAAGGTCTTCAAGAGAAGTCGCAATGGGTTTTTCCAGGAGCATGGGGAATCCGCTATTCATTACAGCGATGGCGGGATCACGATGAAACTTGTTTGGAGTTGCGACAATTACAGCATCTACACTGGAGTCCTTGACAAGCTCATCACCGGTCTTATACATTTTAGCTGTATTATCGGCATACTTGGCATTTGCGGATTTGAGATTGCGTTCGCTGACATCAGCAAGAGCTACCACTTGGAAGTTAAAATCTTTGTACCGCAAAGTGGTAAAATAGCCAGTTCCTCTAAGTCCACAACCAATAAGGCCCAATCCAATCTTGTTTTTCAACTTCCTCATCCCGTCTTCACATAAGAACATTATTAATACTAATGTATAAAAAAAACAAAAAAAAAGCAACCACAAAGTTACTGTTAATACTAAAATATTAAAAGAGAAGTGATTGTTTATTAATAATGGCTTGACTTCGAAATGAAAGTATCTATAATTATAAACTAATGGAGAAGCAAATGTAATGGAAGATGCCTCGATAACCAAGATAACGGACACGCCTTCTGCATGCGGAAATTTGCAAAACCATATCTATATGCAAATCCGCAGTGGCAAGCTCAAGCCTGGCGAAAAACTACATACTGCTGGATTAGCTAAAGAATGGCGAGTCAGTGAGGGCACAGTACATCAATCTCTGCGTATGCTTGCGGCGAAAGGCGTACTGGTTCGTAAGCGACATGCCGGCACTTTTGTTGGTAATAATTCCCAATCGCAAGTTGAGGAATGCAGACAAAAGAGCAGTTCTATTTTATTGCTGACCCCTGATCTGAGCAAGCCGGAATTTCTGATTCTGGCTCAAGCGATCCAGGCAAATTCAGTCAATACACGGTTTTCATCCACAGCAATCGGGACAGATAATAATATCGACCGGTATTGCCAAATCATTCACGAATCTATTGAGCAAGGTATTGCAGGTCTGATAATTGTTCCACCTCTTTACGGCTCTATTCCGATTGAAACACTAATCGATCTATATAAAAGCAAAATGCCAGTGGTATGTTGCCATAGGGCTATACCAGGTTTTGGTTGGCCACTGGTGAGAGTGGATGTAGTATATAATGTAGAAATAGCAGTTAGGCACCTGCTCGAGCTCGGAAAAAGACATGTTGGATTTGTAGGTATGGAGCCATTGTCAAAACAGTACGGATTGTTGAAAGAGCATGCTTTCATGGCTACCGTTCATGAGTTCGGATTTTCGACTCACAAAGGCTCGTCAATTGTTTTGCCCCTGGTGGATCCGCGAACATCACAAGGATTGTGGCTGGTTTCAGCGATGAATCAAATTGAACAATGGCTGGAAGATAATCCCAAAATTGACGGAATCTGCTGTGTTAACGATATTAGCGCATGGGCGACGACGTCCGCATTAGCCAAGCGTGGCAAGAAAATTCCAGATGATATTGCCGTAGTCGGTAATGGGGATCTGATGCGGTTTTTTGGTTTCAATCAAAGCGATCTTACAACCATCGATGTATCCTATAATGGAATGGTAACGGCTATTTTCCAATTGCTCACAAAAATGCGTAATGGCGAGCAGGTTGAAAATGGTTTAGACGTTGAAATCAAAGGTAAGTTAATTATCCGGCATTCGAATATTGGAGATACTGATTATTCGAAGCAAGGCGGATAAAAGCCTTATAATGGTGCAAGCGCAATCAATTATGTGTGCGGCAGCATTAGCGGTTCTACAAGGCTTCGAGCGTTCCTTGTCGGGAACGATCTGTATAGTATTTGACTCGGTTGCTTTGTTGGCTGATAAAGTATTTGAAAACTATTTAGCAATTATGTGATCCTCGCTTATTTAATAAAGGTCGTAAGGAGGCGGTTTTTGGCTAAAATAAATCTGCATCTTGTCTGTAATGCACATCTCGATCCGGTATGGCAATGGGAATGGCCCGAAGCGGCGGCGGAAGCGATCTCGACATTTCGCGTAGCGGCCGATTTCTGTGAGGAGTTCGACGGTTTCATTTTCAATCATAACGAAGCACTACTGTACCGCTGGGTCGAGCTTTACGACTTGGCTCTTTTCAAGCGGATACAGAAACTCGTCAGGGCCGGCAAGTGGCAAATTATCGGCGGCTGGTATCTTCAACCCGATTGCAATATGCCCAGTGGCGAAGCACTTGTACGCCAGATACTGGTTGGGAAAAATTATTTTCGAAAGAAATTCGGAGTTGAAATAAAGACAGCGGTAAATTTTGATTCGTTCGGCCATTCACGGGGTCTGGTACAGATTCTCGCAAAATCTGGTTATGATTCATATATTTTTGGCAGACCGGATCAAAAGAATTGTACGCTTCCGGCCGATGATTTTGTGTGGGTTGGGTATGATAATTCGACTGTGATGGCGCATCGCAGCATGGACCTTTATAGTAGCCAGAAGGGCGAAGCAGCTAAACGGATCCAAAAATATATTTCTGCGCATAATAGCAGGCAGCCTGGGCTTGTGCTTTGGGGCATAGGCAACCACGGCGGAGGGCCTTCGCGTGAGGATCTGCTGGAAATTTCAAATCTCAAAAAGACAAGCTCAAATGTGAATATTTGTCACTCGACCCCTGAAGCGTATTTTAATGAGCTTAAGAAAATCAGAAAAGCTCTGCCGAAATATGATAATGAATTACACCATTGCTTTGTCGGCTGCTATAATTCGATGTCAAAAATAAAGCAAGGATACCGGCTGCTTGAGAATGCCGTTTTTTCAACCGAAAAGGTGATCTGTTCGGCATGGTTGCAGGGGCTTATGGAGTATCCAGAACAGGAGATTGCTTCCGCCATCGAGGATCTTCTCTTCGTTTCATTTCATGATGCAATAACCGGCACATCGGTACCTGAGGTGGAAAAGCAGCTCGAGACAATGTTGGGCCATGGATTGAAAGTCGCTACGGATATTCAAACTAAGGCATTGTTCGCGCTATCGCAGTCACAAGCTAAGGCACGGCAGGGAATTACCCCGATCATGGTGTATAATCCCCATCCGTTTGCTATCGAACAACAAGTTGTTCTTGAGATTAGTCCGGCACAGATCAATTTCTCCGGCGGCTACATGGAGGCGTTCATAACCCAGAACAACAAGGCCATCGAATCCCAGACTGAGCAACCGTCGTGCAACTTCAATCTCGACGCACGAAAACGCATTGTGTTTCGGGCACATCTAGAACCGGGACAGATAAACCGGTTTGATTGCGAACTTAAAAAGATCGAAGCCAAACCAAAACGAGCTCTTAAGAGAAAAGGCGACGCGATAGTATTTTCAAATAGTGACATCAGAGTTGTTATAAATTGCCGAACGGGACTTATTGATGAGTACAAAATTAATGGCACGCAGTGCATTGCCCAAGGCGCATTTGGGCACGCAGTGTTCAAAGATACCGCAGATTCGTGGGCTTCACGATTTAAAAATTTTCGCGTTGCTGCTGGAAAGTTCAAACTCATGTCACTTCATGAAGGCACGATCTTTTCAGGCATAGAGGCCGGAAATGTTGATTCTGTTCGCGTTATTGAGGATGGAAAAGTCAGGAGCATTGTTGAAGCGGTGTTTGCCTTCAACAATTCGCGAATTTGCCAGCGATACATATTTGACAAGAATGGAACCGAAATTGAGGTTGAAACACGTGTATTCTGGAACGAAAAGGATCATTTGCTCAAACTTCTGATTCCCCTTCCAGACGATGACAAATGGCGTGTGCTTGGACAATCGGCATACGGCCATACCGACCTGACCCAAACGGAAAGCGAATTAGTTGCTCAGAAGTGGCAGGCAGTTGTATCAAAGCAGCGGAACCTGGCAATCACATGTATTAATGATTCGATTTACGGCTTTGACTTTCCCGGCAAGGACTTACGGTTGACACTGCTAAGATCATCCGCTTACTGCGCGATGCATTGCTGCATGGGTAATCCCAAGACCATTGTTCCGCTTGACAGATTTACTCCGCGAATGGATCAGGGAGAGCACGTCTTTCGATTCTGGATCAATGCGGGAAAAGTCAAACAACGGCTTGAGGCGATCGAGCGTGAGGCTATAATTAAAAATGAGCCGCCCAAAACGTTCTCGTATTATCCATCAGGTACATACAAAAAAAGAGCAGACAAAGTATTGTGGAGCCTGGATGATAAGGTCATCGTTGCCACTGCTCTAAAGAAAGCTGAAAATGATAAAAGCTTGATTATACGGCTCTTTGAGCCGACCGGCACATCCAGGTCAACAGTGTTGTCTCTGCCTCTGATTGGAAAGAAAATAAAATTGCAGTTTGGACCTTTTGAGATTAAAACAATCAAAGTTGGATTGCATGGTGGAATTAGCCAGGTAGATCTGCTTGAAAAACAAACTTCGAGATGAGTGTATTAACAACGGTTCTGAATAAAGATGACCTTTTGATTACGTGACTTGAAGGAATTAAGAATAGGCGTAGCCGTCTTTTTCTTTAGTGCGTGATAGCGTGTTCGGTTAGGTTATCTTGGTTTGGGATGGAGTAAGTGCCCGTTTGTCCCAGTGCCTTAGAAATAATAATCGCAAATTCCTCGGAATAGCCCGAGAAATTTGTCAATGAAGTTTGGTTATGAGGACTTTAACTATGAAAATTGTTACTGTTTGGCTGATTACACTTTGTTTTTTGACAGTACCCGGCCATACTTTGGCCAAGGATCTGTTTGTAGATCCTGTTGAGGGGAGCAATTTATACAACGGGCTTTCTGCGAGACCAAATGGCTCCGGCGGGCCTTTCAAGTCTCCGAATCATGCAATCGCGATTGCCGGACCAGGAGATACCGTCCACTTGGCCAAAGCTGTTTATTCTGACGAACTTGATCTTACTAATAAATCCGGTGAGCCCAACCATCCTCTTATAATTGACGGCCACGGTGCCACAATAGACGGTTCTCGCCCGATTAATATTTCGGATTGGCAGCAGGTAGCTCCAGGCCTTTATCAGAATACAGCAATTTGGAAAGAGCCACTTCAGCAGCATGAGGATTTCCAGTGGCGATGGTACTTCATTTTTAACGGCAGTATGAATCGAATGGGACACTGCATGAAGGGTGTAAATACTCCTTACAAGCAGCCTGACGCACTCACGGATGGTCAGTGGACGTACCGTCAGAAGGATCACTCTTTTTTTATCAAAATAGATTCATCTAAGAAGCTGACCGACTATAACATCGCGATGCCTTTTCGGACCAACGGTGTTGCTGTACACGGACCGCTTCACGACCTTATCGTTCGCAATGTCATCGCAACGCATGCTCTCAATGATGGATTCAATATCACACCGCCTGTAAATGGTAAATTATCCGTGCGTTTCGAAAATATCGCTTCGATTGAATGCGGAGATGATGGTTTAAGTGCTCATGGCAATAGCTTTGTGGATGTAAATGGTTTCTATTCTGCCGGCAACGGAAATGGTCTTTGTACTACCGGCATGTCCACCAACAACCGTCTGTTCATCAAGGATAACGTTGGTTACGAAATTAATTTTTATCGTAACCCGAATCCCGGATCGAGCACTCACACGATTACCAATAGTTATATCGATTGCACTGCTCTCAACGGCTTCTTGGTCGAATCTGGGATGAAGGGTGGTATTTGCACGCTCAAAATGGACAATGTTATTGTAGTCGGCCATCACGGCCGAACTGTTGAAAGCCAGTGGATACGCGCCGTCAATAATGCTGAAATTGAAGCCACTCGCCTTACCGTTACCGGCATGTCTTTCATGATTACCGGCAGAGCACTTAGACTGCATAATTCAATCCTCGCTGGCGGAGATGACTATTCGATTGACCTGGGTAATGATGTCAGATGGTCTGCTGACAATAACATATATGGTCTTGGTCACATCCGGGTTATATTTCCGTCCGTCCGGTGCGATGCAAACAGTTTTGATGACTATAAGAGAATGGTCAACCAGGATGCTCAATCGAAGTGGATGCGTATTGATTCGGACCAACTGCTCAAAAATGCTCCAATCGGCTCGACTGACGAAAAGATCGGCGCGGATTTGTCGAAAATTCCCCAACACAAACATGATGGAGAACTTTCGCAACTCACTGTGAAATATAAAAGCGCTGGAGAAAAACTTGCAACAGATAACAACATGCATACCCCTTAAAGTTTTTTCTCAGATTGTCCATCAACCATCAATTGTAATTCCGGATAATCGGTTCTAAATGGTGCCGAAGGCAGACCTGATGAATTTCAAGATTGCAGACAGGATTATCTGCCCATGCATAACGAACAGCGACCGGCTGATCTATTGAAACTGAATAAACCATAACAGCATCTGGTTGAATTATTAATGCTTTTGTGGAGACAAATTTTCCATCACTACCAGCAATTGTAAAACCTTTGGGCACTTGATTATATGAGCATAATAGATATTATCATAATACTTGTTTATCTTGGTGGGACCATAGCCATTGGCTTGGCATCGCGAGGCCGGCAGGAGACTGCAGAAGATTACTTTACTGCTGAAGGTGAATTCTCGGGTGTTTTTCGCATAATACTTGTAGGCTTGAGCATTACGGCCACATTTTTCAGCGGCCTGAGTTTTCTTGCTTATCCCAGCATCGGTTTCAGCCATGGAACTTTGATTTTGATAATTTTACTGGTTTTTCCGATAATATGGGGCTTGCTTCATTATTGGTTTTTACCAAGGTATTATAGTGCCAACTGCAAACATCCTTACGATATAATTGAAAAAAAACTTGGATCGGAGGTCAGGAACCTTGCCGCATTGATGTTCATTTTTCTTCGTATAGGTTGGATGTCCGCTATGCTGTATGCGCCTGCGATTGCATTTATGGCAATGGGAAATCTAAACGATAATTGGTTTTGGCCCATTGTGATGACCATGGGGCTGAGTTGTACTTTGTACACTACTTTCGGCGGAATACGCGGTGTCATTGTCACTGATGCCATTCAAATGCTGGTGATAATGGCTGGAGTAGTGCTTACAATAGGGTATATCATTTTTAATTTACCTGTCGGTATGGATGGGGCTATCAAGCAATTGTCCGCATCTGGGCATCTTAAACTTATCAATTTTACTTGGAACCCAACCGTTACATTTTCTACAGGGGCAATTTTGATAGGAGCATTTGTGTCCGGAATGGGAACCTATATAGCTGATCAGATGTCATTGCAGCGATATCTCGCAGTGGATTCTTTGAAATCTGCCAGCCGTTCTTTTGGTCTGAACATACTGGGAGTAATTGCACTTATCATTTTGCTTGTAGGCATGGGATTGCTTATGTCATTGTGGTATCAATTCAAGCCTGATGGCGACTTGCCGAATTCTCCAGATAAGGTGATGCCTTACTTTGTTGCAACAAGACTACCTGTGGGTATAAGTGGTCTTTTGCTTGCGGCGATCCTGGCAGCAACGATGAGTAGTATGACTGCCGGGATAAATACGCTTGCTGGAACATTTACTCTGGATTTCAGGGTCCGTTTCGGTTCACGAATGACATCCAAGCAGCAATTGAGATACGGCCGAATAGCCTCACTTGTAATTGGGCTTGCGGCTACATTTATAGCAGGGTTGATAGGCAGGCTTGGTACAATATTTGACATAAGTCAGACTCTGCTTGGTCTTTTTTTAGGGCCCTTATTGACTTGTGTTGTTTTATCAATAAGCACCTTCAAAATGAATCCGCGGGTGATTATAGTCTCATGTATTCTTGGATTTGTGGCTGGTATATTTGCAACCTATTCGTCTATTTCAAGCCTGCTTATTTCACCAATTACATTTATTGTGAGTTTTGCCTTTTCAGTTATAGGAAGCAAAATAGTTAAGTCCGGAACTTACGGAAGCGCAAATGTTCCGCAGAATGTAAACGCTCGTGCTTATCCGGCAAACAAGGTACTTTAATTAACGGGTACGAGAAAGCGAATTTTAGGATCGAGCAAACTCAAGGTTTCGTTTTTGCAGTGTAGAGATCGGAGTTCCTTATGGTGTTTCTAAACATGGATGAAGCGTTTGCGATCA
>Ga0154575_1088_pt1 | contig 14872 bp, 11 predicted proteins | sample RifGroF2_FD_116004 | JGI IMG/M metagenome (GOLD analysis project Ga0154575, IMG submission 116004) | Planctomycetes bacterium GWF2_50_10
TGATTAGTTTTTAGTAAAAAAAATGAAAAAATGGGGGTTTGGGGGGGATTGGGTGGGCTACAATGCCAAAAGTGAGAAAAGTGCGTAAGTGCGGAAGGTGAGAAAAGTGGCTGCTCCTTTGGCGATGGTGTGGTTTTTGAGATGGGGGAAATTTATGAGAATAGTTCTTTTTCGATGCGGGCCATGTATTTGTTTGTGTAGAAGAGGTCGGGTTCGTGGCGGGCGTGGCGGACTAGGATACGGAAATCAGGGGGTGTAACCGAATCGGCGTTGAAAGTTACAAGGCCTATGCCGAATATCTGGCAAAGCGAATCGAGGCGGGAAATTTCTTCATTCTGAGATTGTTTTGGTACGACGAGATAGACCTTAGCGAAGTTCGGAATATCGCAGGCCTTCGGGGTGGAGTTCCAACAATTCTAATGCTTTGTCCTTGATACAATTTGGTAACTTTGGAGGCGTTCATGGTTCTACTCCTGTAAGATAAAGACATTTCCAGCAATGCCGGGGTATAGTTATATAGGAAAGCCCTTTCGCCCCATCCGGGGCTGAAGAACACAAGCGAGACGCTTGTGCTACCCTGGGCTACTCCTGGATGCCTCTCCGGGGCTTTTGCTAAAAAAGCGAAAATCCCGCATGGGCAAGAGTACTTGCCCATCCTACAAATTCTACGAATTCTAAACTCACGGTTGCCACTGTGGGCTGGTAGTCGGTAGTCAAATATATATCACAAGGGGGTAATCAGGACAAGGATTAGGCCGCTGTGCGGCCACTTTCTGCGGATTCCTCCGCCTCACTTCGCTATCGCTCGATTCGGCTGTCGGAATGACGGAGTCGGTGGGGATTTATGGGTTACATTCCGCATGACATGGGCAAGAGTAGTTGGATAGCCTACGAAACTGACCCACTACCGACGGCTATGGACTTGATTATTTTGGGGGAATTTGATAATCTAGACATGCTCGGCGGCGTATTAGCTGGGAAGTAAAGATTTTATATCAGGTAATTACCTATTTGATGTGTGGAGATATTTCAGGATGTATGACCTTGTGCCAATTTCATTAACTGGGTTCAATAAACTCCATGAGGAACTTAAGCAGCTCGAAAAAGAGGCGACTGAAGTGAGGAAAAGGGTTAGTGACGCTCGTGAACAGGGCGATCTGAAGGAAAACGGCGAGTATATTTACGGCCGGCAGCAGCTGGGCTTTATCGAAGGGCGAATGGGTGAGTTGAGGGGGCAAATAAACCTGTCAGAAAAGATCGATTGCACGCAAGTGCCAACGGATAAGGCAGTGTTTGGGACAGTAGTGACTTTGCTGAATCTGAAGACTCAAGAGAAGGTGACCTATCAATTGCTTGGGCCTAATGATGCTGATATTGATATGGGAAGTATTTCAATCCACTCGCCAGTGGGTGACGCTATTCATATGCTCACGCCAGGAGAGAAGGCGTTGGCAAAGACCCCGGGCGGTGAGTTTCATTTTGAAGTGATTAGTATTGGGAAGTCGGATATTCAGTAGAAAGTTGTTGCGAGTTGCGGGTTGCGGGTTACGGGGATTTGGTTATGAAACTGTATCCTTTTAAATTCAAAGCGATCTTTAAAGAGCGGATCTGGGGCGGGGATGGACTTGCGCGGTTTTTTAATAAAGAGTTGCCGGCGAATACCAGGATTGGTGAAAGCTGGGAGTTGGCTGATCTGGCTGATGATAAATCCGTTATAGTAAACGGCTGGCTTGCGGGTCTTAATATTGCGCAGGTGCTGGATAAATACTCTGTCGAACTTACAGGCTCGGTGGATTTTGAGCGGCCTTTCCCGCTGTTAATAAAGCTTCTTGATGCACAGGATATTCTTTCTGTGCAGGTGCACCCGGACCAGGCGGCCTGTGACCGAATGGGGACGGGCGAGCCAAAGACGGAATGCTGGTATATTATTGATGCGGCCAAGGGTGCGTATATATATAAGGATGTCAAGCGGGGTACGACGCGCGAGCAATTCGCTGCGGCTATAAAAAATGGAACAGTAGCCGATTTGCTGGTTAAGGTTTTTGTTAAGGCGGGTGAGTGTCATTTTTTGCCGTCGGGAACGGTTCATGCAATCGGGGCGGGGCTTATGATAGCCGAGATACAGCAGCCATCGGATACGACTTACCGCGTGTTTGATTTTAATCGCGTCGATGATTCTGGGAAGCCCAGGAAGCTGCATGTTGAAGAGGCTCTTGAAAGCACTAATTTCAATATGCCCGCAGATAAGCTGACCGTTCGCCATGTCGGCAGACTTGTGGAAAGTGAATTTTTCTGTATTGATAAAGGCCACCAGGCGGCCCGGTGCGAAACTTTGCTGGACGGCGGTCTTAAGGTGCTGATGTTTTTTAGCGGTTCAGGCAAGATCGTGCCGGCGGATAAAGATATTGATGTGGTGCATTTTGAAAAGGGTGATACGGTCCTTATCCCGGCGTCTTATAAGGGGGCGATACGATTTGATCAGGATTGCGAGCATCTGATCATAACACTGCCAAGTTGAATGTTACGAGTTACGAGTTGCGGGTTGCGGGTTGCGGGTTGCGGGTTAAGAAAACCCGCTATTCGCCTTTTATGAAGACCTGCTCATCGTATCTGAGCATGATGAGTTTGTCTTCAAAGCCGTCGAATTTGATGGTTGGATTTTTGCCGACGAGTTGGGAAAGTATCCATTTTGGGAAATTCGCGCCGGCTTGTATGCCGAGCACGACTCCGCCGCCGAAGCGCGGGTTCATTTCCATGTAGAGCAGGCGGTTGTCGCCGGTTAAAAAGCATTGTATGGTAACGACGCCGGGGCCAGCACCGAGTTTTTGTACCAGGGCGGCGGTGGTGTCCATAATGCGCCGGTTTTTGATCACCTGTCCCTTGCTGACTTCGCCGCCTCGGACGGCGATACGCATCCTAGGGACGATGCAGCGGACCTTCATATCAAAATCCACATACGCATCGCAGGTGAATTCGGTGCCTTCGACAAATTCCTGCACCATGCAGTTTGGCACGCTCTTGCTGTAGAATTTGAGTTCATCGCGATTTTTGACTACGGCGTTGCCTTTGCCGGCTGAACCATCCCAGGGCTTTAAAAACAGGGGGAATTTTATCTTTTTGGAAGTGCTTGCCTCTTTGAGGGAATATATTCGCGGGGTATCAAAGCCGTTGGCTACAAGAAAATCGTGCATCTTGCGTTTGTCCCGGCAGGTATCTATGACCTGGGGGCTGGAGATGAGCGAAACGCAGCCAAGTTTTAGAAGTTTCTCGCGGTTTGCAGAGATGACGCCGAGGTCGGAATCGATCGTTGGGATGAGGAGGTTTATCTTTTCACGTTTGACGATATCGGCTATGGCCCGCATATAGCCCGGCGAACTGACGGGAGGTACCACAAAGCCTTTGTCGCAAAGCTGGAGGGCGGGGGAAAGAAATGTGACATCCGTGCCCATGAACTGGGCTTTTAGTTTGAGATATTTAGCTGCGGAGCGGAAATCTTGCAGAAGGGTAACCCGCCTGCCTATGCAGGTGAAAAGAACTCGCAAAACCCTGTTGCCGCATTTTAACACTGATTAACCTTAAGGTATATATAAGATAAGGCTTAATTTAGCCTAAGTTTGACGCTAATTCCATAAAAATTCTGTAACATTCGGGTGTTGTGCTTATGGAGTCAAGCTCCATATCGCCCCATTCGGGGCTTAACACGGCCTAGCTGCGCTAGACCGTGCCACAGGAGCCCATCTTGGGCTGAAGAACACAAGCGAGACGCTTGTGCTACTCTATTCAATGATTTATTGACAAGGTTCTCTGGTTTATCTAAACTATCCGTGCGATTAGGTCGATTTACTTATGATGCTCTAGTCAATTAACCCTTATATAAGGAACCATATGAAAGATTGGCAAAAGAGAGTTAATGAAAAGAAGGTAAAAGTCGGCATTTTGGGGCTGGGCTATGTTGGTCTGCCGCTGGCAAGGGAATTTGCGACAGCGGGGCTTAGCGTACTTGGGTTTGATATCGATGAAAACAAAGTCAAAATACTCAATTCCGGCAAGAGTATAATCAAGCACGTTCCGCATGAGCAGGTCAAAAAGCTTCGTGATTCGGGGCTTTTTGAAGCTACAAGCGATATGTCGCGCATTAAGCAGGTAGACGCGGTGCTGATATGCGTGCCGACGCCGCTGACCAAGAGCCGAGAGCCTGATATGCAGTTTGTCGAAAGCTCTGCCCGGACAATAGCAAAATATCTTCGCAAAGATCAGCTCATCGTGCTTGAAAGCACGACATATCCGGGTACGACGCGGGAAGTGATGATCCCGATACTGGAGCAGGGCGGCCTTAAGGCGGGTAAGGATTTCTTTATTGCTTTCTCGCCGGAACGCGAAGACCCAGGCAATAAAAATTATACCACCAAGACCATTCCCAAGATCGTCGGCGGTCTGACAAAGGAATGCCGCGATATGGCATATGGTTTGTATTCGGCTGCGATTGATACGGTAGTTCCGGTTTCTTCATGCGAAGCGGCGGAAGCGACCAAGATACTTGAAAACGTCTATCGCTGCATAAATATCGCGATGGTCAATGAGCTAAAGATGGTGTTTGACCGCATGGGTATTGATGTGTGGGAAGTTATACACGCGGCTTCTACCAAGCCGTTTGGGTTTAACGCGTTTTATCCGGGGCCGGGCCTGGGCGGCCACTGCATACCGATCGACCCGTTCTATTTAACGTGGAAAGCCCGCCAGTACGGCATGCCGACACGGTTTATAGAGCTTGCGGGTGAGATAAACACCAATATGCCGCATTATGTGATAAACAAGATAATGGAGGCGCTCAACGATCGCGAAAAGAGCCTGAAGGGATCGAAGGTGCTGGTGCTTGGGCTGGCTTATAAGAAGGATATAGATGATATTCGCGAGTCACCTTCGGTGGAGCTTGTGGAACTACTCCGTTGCCATGGGGCAAAGGTGGAATACAACGATCCGTTTATTCCACAGACACACAAGCAGCGTGAGCACGATTTGCAGATGAAATCGAAGGCTATTACGCCGGCGATGCTCAAGACGTATGACGTCGTCCTTATCGCTACCGACCACAGCGAATATGATTACGAAATGATCGGTGCCAACAGCAAGCTGGTTATCGATACCCGCAATGCGATGGCCAAAGTCAAAAACAAAAAGAATGTCGTAAAAGCCTAAAGCAGATTCACAAGCTATAAACCCCCAGGCTCCCGGCTTGGGGGGTTTCTTTTTGCGCATGCGGAGTTATAATCCAATCATGTCAAACGAACACGACAATGACGAAGCTTTGCCCGGCTCACCTGATGAGCCTGTCGCGCCAGACTCAACGCCGTTGTGTCCCGAATGTCTGAATCCGGTTAAAAAGGGCCAGTTTTACTGTTCAAATTGCGGGTCGGATTCCGCCATTAACCCGATTGCAACTTACATGCCTTTTGTGCGCCTTAAGTTCGAGATCGGCTCTGTGCTCAAAGCGTTGTATTTTTACCCGGCTTTGGGATTGGCGCTTGTTGGGATTGGTTATCCAATGATAGGTTTGCTGGCCTTGCCAGTGGTGATAATTAATTTTATCGCCAGGCCAGAAACCCGCACGAGGCTTAATGTGATCACAACTATAGCAGTTTCAGCCCTTTTGCTTGCTTTCTGGGCATTTGCGGCCAGGTAACGACTGTAAAGGTGCTAAAATCCGCATTTTTTATTTTTGATTTGTGTTTTGGCGATTTAATTTTTACTCTTTTAGGTTTTAAACCATATTTTAAGGGAATTGCCATGGCAGTGCCTCTTTTGGACCTCAAAGCCCAGTATGCCGCTATCCGCTCGGAGATCGAACCTGTATTGAAGCAGGTGTGTGAAAGCCAGATGTTCATTCTTGGTCCCGGCGTTGTCGCATTTGAAAAGAATGTTGCAGCATATTGCCAGTCCAAATTCGCGATAGGGGTTTCCAGCGGCTCTGATGCGCTGCTGGCGTGCCTGATGGCGCTTGACATAAAGCCGGGGGATGAAGTTATCACAAGCTCTTTCACTTTCTTCGCGACGGCCGGGGCGATAGTTCGGGCGGGGGCAAAGCCTGTTTTTGTGGATATTGATCCTGATACCTATAATTTTGATACGGCCCTGATCGAGGGGGCGATCACTTCGCGCACAAAAGCGATATTGCCGGTGCATCTGTTCGGGCAGGTGGCACCGATGAAGGCTATAATGGCCATCGCCAAAAAATACAACCTTGCTGTAATTGAAGACGCGTGCCAGAGCATCGGCGCTTCACAGGATGGTATTAAATGCGGCAATTTCGGCACGTTTGGGTGTTTTTCATTCTTCCCAAGCAAGAACCTGGGCTGCTTTGGTGATGGCGGACTTATTACTACAAATGACGCGGCGCTGGCGGATAAAATTAAACTTCTACGCGACCATGGGCAGAATCCACGTTATTATTACAAGATGGTGGGGGGTAACTTCCGCCTTGATGCGCTCCAGGCGGCAGTATTGGATGTTAAGCTGAAATATCTTGATTCATGGCACGCGGGGCGACGAAGGAATGCGGCTATCTATAATAAGATGTTTGCTCCATGCAAGGCGATCAAAACGCCGGTTACTACGGCTGGGAATGAGCATATCTATAATCAGTACACAATTTCAGTGCCTCGCAGGGATGAATTGCAGAAGTTCCTTGCTGAGGCGCAGATAGGGAGCGCCGTGTATTACCCGGTGCCGCTGCATGTGCAGGAATGCTTTGCCGATCTGGGGTATAAGGCTGGTTCGCTGCCTATGACAGAAAAGGCGGCGGGCGAGGTATTGTCATTGCCGATCTTCCCGGAACTTACATCGGAACAGATCGAAACCGTCGCAAATGCAGTGCTGAAATTCTGTTCGTAGTATTATGAAGATAGTCGCAGATACAAATATTCCGTTCGTAAAGGAATGCTTCAGTTCCATTGGCGAGGTCACGCTCTACGGCGGGCGGCAGATCAGTGCCGAGGCAGTTAGAGATGCCGATATCCTGCTTGTCCGCTCTGTGACAAACGTCAATAAAGAGCTGCTTGAAGGGTCTAGGCTGAAGTTCGTAGCAACCGCCACGATCGGGACTGATCATGTTGAAGAAAAATATCTGGTGGAAAAGGGTATCGGGTTTTCTTCCGCGCCCGGCTCAAACGCCAATTCCGTGGCCGAATACATTACGGCTGCGCTGCTGGTGGTCGCGAGAAAACACGGCATGAGGCTCGCGGGCAAATCCATAGGTGTGGTGGGTGTTGGAAATGTTGGGTCGCGCGTGGCTAAGAAAGCACGGGCGCTTGGGATGGAGGTGCTTCTTAACGATCCGCCGCTTGCGCAGTCTACGGGTGATGCCAAGTATCTGCCGATGGAAAAGCTTTATGGGTGTGATTTCCTCACGTTTCATACGCCGTTGACAAAGGCCGGCCAGTTTGCAAGTTATCACCTTGCTGATGAAAGATTCTTTGGGGCGATAAAACCCGGTGCGGTATTTTTTAATTCATCACGCGGCGGGGTGCATGATACAGCTGCCCTTAAAGGGGCCATTAAATCAGGTAAGCTCCTCGCGACGGTTCTTGACGTATGGGAAAACGAACCAAATATCGATGCCGAACTTCTGGAAATGGTTGATCTGGCTTCGCCGCATATTGCGGGCTATTCTTATGACGGCAAAGTTGTGGGAATGATGATGATTTACGAGGCGGCCTGCCGATTTTTTGGGCTTGAAATTACTCGGAAGATAGGGGAATTTCTTCCGGCTGCTATTGTGCCGTCGATAGACCTTTGCAATGCGCAAGGCACTGAGCAGCAAATTCTGCATGAGACGATAAGGCAGATTTATGATATTGAAGCTGATGATGCCCGGTGCCGAGCGATTTTGAAACAACCTGCCGGCGAGCGGGGGAAATATTTTGATAAGCTCCGCAAGGATTACCCCATCCGCAGGGAATTTCAGAATACAACGCTTTTTATCAAAGACAATGCTGAGTTGGCAAGGACGTTTGGCGGGCTGGGGTTTGAAGTAGATAGTGAGTAGAGAGTAGTGAGTAGAGAAGAAAAGAAAAAAGCCCCCGATAAGTTTCGGGGGCTTTTAGTTTATGTGGATCAGGCGGCGGATTGGGTTAGCTGGGACTGTTCCTGGGGCTGGGCTTGTTCTTCTGTTACGATCTCGCGGGTTAGCCAGCGGTCCTTGTGCATTGTAAGGATTGCGTAGGCATTGATCCAGGCGAGTGCAACTACCCAGAAGATATTGTGGGCGAAACCCCAGAGGGCGTTTGAGCTTTGTCTTCTGAGTGCGTAGAAAGCGGCTGGTATGCAGGCGGAGATAATCGAGCCGAGCATGACCTGCATAATGAATATGTCGGGACGCCAGAGGATGCAGAAAACCACGCCGATGAGGAGTATGTTCGGGATTATAAGGTTGATCCAGTTGAGGACGAAATTAACCCTTGCTCCGATCATTGAATCCTTGCGGAATTTTGTAAATACGAACGGGAGCATCATAATCATCTCGCGGACGTTGCTCCTTGCCCAGCGGATGAGCATCTTGACGAGGCCATCATAGCGGACGGGGATATTGGTATAGACAACGGCATCGCACTGGAACTTGACGTGCCAGCCTGTGCGGATGATCCAATTGGTAAGGGCGCGGTCTTCGCCGATATTGGCGGTTCTTCCGAAGAATGTTTGCTTTAGCCAGCGGTTGCGTACGGGCATGAGGGCATCGCGTTTATAGGCTGCGAGGGCGCCGGGTGTGCAGAAAACGGTATTATACTGGCTTTCGCTTGAGCGGATGAACTCGAAACAATAGGCGAAAGTGACGTCGAGCATGCGAGGTATGATGCCTTCGTGCTTATTAAGGACGCGTACGGAACCGGCTACTGCTCCGCAGCGGTCATTATTATAGAATGGGCTCATGAGACGGCGGAGGGTCTGGGGTTCGATGAGTGAATCGGAGTCGATGGTTACGAAGACCTGGCCGGTGCCGATCTTGAAGCCTTCGTTGAGGGCGGCGCGTTTTCCGCTGTTTTTGGGCATTTTGAAGATTTTTACCCTTGAGCCGAGTTCACGGCCAGCCTTTTGGATCCAGTACCAGGTGTCATCCTGGCTACCATCGTCGATGGCTATGATTTCAAGTTTTTGGGCGGGGAAATCGCTGCGGGCTATTGAGCGGAGGGTGCGGAGGACCTGCTTGCCTTCATTATATGCTGGGACAATCACGGTGCAGGTTAGAAGCTGTTCATCTGTGGCGATTGGGGCAGGTCTGTAGCGAGCTACGAGGGAAAGCCGCCAGAGGAAAGCGACGACGTTGATGGCGAGCATGATCGTGCCGGTCATGATGTAGATCCAGCCGAGGTCGTAGCTTTTGAGGAACATGATCGTTTCGTCGAAATCGGTCCACTTTGCCCATGCGCCGACGAAAATAGTGAGTATTGATAGTAGGATCAACGTTTTTGCGCTGGAGTTGCGGGATAGGTCAAAGTTGCCTCGGCCTTCATTGGCATCGGCTTGTGATAAATGCGCAAAATTTCTGAATCGGCCATTAAGGCTGGTCACCAGCGAAAAATAGTCGCTCGCTTCACCTGAAAAGAAACGCGACATCAAAATCTCCAGTCATTTAATTATTACAAGGAAAGACGATAAGGAAAATAGGATACTTAGATTTGGGGGGAAAGGCAAGGAAAAAAGGGCAAGAATACAGAATACAGGAGACAGAAGACAGAATACAGAATATAGGAGGAGTTGTTTGACTTTTTGGGGGATTTTGGGATACTTATCGGCTAACTATATGCTGGCGACGTATTTAGATAGTAATTAGTAATTAGTGATTAGTTTTTAGAGTTCAGGGATTAGTTTATAGATCGGGTGATATGAAGAGTTTAAGTGTGCTTTTTCTTAAGATATTCGGTTCTCGTAACGAAAGGCTTGTGAAATCTTACAGTCGGCTTGCCAGGGAAGCGGGGGGGTTTGAGGGGGAGCTTGGGAAGTTGAGCGATGAGCAGCTAGGGGCCAAGACGGCGGAACTGAAGGGGCGGATAAAGGCAGGGGCGGACCCGGCTGATATTGTGCCGGAGGCGTTCGCGGCTGTTCGTGAGGCGGCGAGGCGCACGGTGGGTATGAGGCATTTCGATGTGCAGCTTATCGGCGGCAACGTTCTTTATGAAGGCAAGATAAGCGAGATGGCGACGGGCGAAGGCAAAACGCTGGTAGCGACGCTTGCGGCTTACATGATGCACCTTGCTGGCAAGAAGGTTCATGTTGTTACGGTAAACGACTATCTTGCAAAGCGCGACTCGGAATGGATGGGGCCGATATACAAGGCACTGGGTCTTAGTGTGGGAGCTATCCAGTCCGACCAGGATTCGGTTGGATCGGAGAGGCAGGCGCAGTACCGGTGCGACATAACTTACGGGACGAACAACGAATTCGGATTTGATTATCTTCGCGACAATATGAAGATGTCGCTGGAGCAGATGGCGCAGGGGCCGCTGGAATACGCGATCATAGACGAGGTTGACTCGATCCTTATCGACGAGGCGAGGACTCCGCTAATCATATCGGGGCCGGCGTTCGATGATGTGACGCGGTACAAGAAGGCGGATGCGGTTGCGAGGCAGATATTAAGCCTGCATGTGCCTTATGCTAATGTTAAGAAGCAGATCGACGCGGCGCAGCGCGGGATAGCGGGTGGCGAAGGAGAACTGGCGGAAGGCAAGAAGGAAAAGAACGCATCTCGCGTGGAAGCGGCGACGGCTGCGCTGGAAAAGCACAGGCAGGAGCTTGCAAACGCAGAGGACAGGCTGCCATCGCTGACACAGTATTACGAAGTTGAAATAGACCGCAAGAGCGTACATCTTACGCACGAGGGTGTGACGGCGGCGCAGGAGGCGGCTGGTGTTGGGTCGTTCTTTACGGGTTCGAATATGGAATGGCCGCACTTGCTGGAGCAGAGCTTGCGGGCGCATGTGGTATTCGAGCGGGAGAAGGACTATGTTGTGATGGAGGGCAAAGTCATAATCGTGGACGAGTTCACGGGGCGACTGATGCACGGGAGGCAGTGGTCGGACGGGCTTCACCAGGCGGTGGAAGCAAAGGAAGGGGTGCAGGTAAAGGAAGAGAGCCAGACGCTTGCGACGATCACGCTGCAGAACTTCTTTAAGCTTTATGAAAAAATAGCGGGTATGACGGGTACGGCGCTGACGGAAGCGGCGGAGTTCCAATCCATTTACAAGCTTGAGGTGGTGACGATACCGACGAACCAGCCTTGCGTGCGCGAGGATCATGAAGATGCTATATACCGTTCGATGCGTGAGAAATTTAATGCTATAGTTGAAGAGGTTAACGAGGTAAGCTCGCAGGGGCGGCCGGTGCTGGTGGGTACGACGAGTATCGAAAAGAGCGAGGCGATATCGACGGCGCTGACGAAAAAATACGGCATTGAGCATGAGGTGTTGAACGCCAAGCAGCATGCGCGCGAGGCGGTGATAGTGGCAAAGGCGGGGCATCAGTACCAGAGCAGATCGGGGAAGATGCACGGCAATGTTACGATAGCGACGAATATGGCGGGGCGAGGGACGGATATCAAGCTTGGGCCTGGGGTGGCGCAGATAGGCGGGCTGCATATTGTGGGTACCGAACGTCACGAGGCGCGGCGAATTGATAACCAGCTACGCGGTCGCGCGGGCAGGCAGGGGGATGCTGGGTCGAGCCAATTCTTTTTGTGCTTCGACGACGACTTGATGCGGATATTCAGCCCGGAATGGACTGTTAAGGCGCTTTCGTGGATAGGTTGGGAAGAGGGTGAGCCGATATATCATAAGCGTATAAGCAAGGGTATTGAGAAGGCGCAGAAAAAGGTTGAAGAGCGGAATTTTGAATCACGCAAGAGCTTGCTGGATTTCGACGAGGTGATGGATTATCAGCGCAAGATATTTTATTCGCGGCGGCGCGAGATAATCAAGGGTCTGGGCCTGAAGGAGATCATCGACGCGATGATCGAATCGGTCGTGGCCAAGAACAGCATGCGGATGCTGGATCCGGACTATTCAATAACGTGCATGATCGAGTGGGCGAGGGCGCAGTTCGGGGTGGAGCTAAAGCCTTCGGATGTGCGCGGATATACGGCGCCGGAGATCGAAGACGAGATCAAGAAGCGGGCCAAGGAAGCGACGGCGAGCAATATAAATATTTCGCTGGGCGAGTACCTGGAGGACATGGAGGATCCGAGCACATGGGAAGTGCAGGGGCTTGCGAAGTGGGCGATGAGCAGTTTCGGCGTGAGTATTTCGCCATCGAAAATCAAGCAGATGAAGCCTGAGGAAATCGAAGAGCAGCTTGCGGCGGCATCGGCGGAGCAGATCGTTAAGAAGGATTGTTCGGGGCTTAATACGTTCCTCGATCCGCAGTTCGCTGTGAAGGCGTTTGTGGACTGGGCGGCGGCGAAGTTCGATATTAAAGTTGATGTCAAGGAGATCGAGGAGGCTTCGGCGGCTGAGATACAGACGCATTTTAAGAAAGTGCTCGATGCGAAATACGCACAGCGGGAAATCGAATACCCGGTGCAATTCGCGATGAGCATGGTGCATGGGCCGGACGGGCCGAATATTTATGGATTCGAGTCGCTGGCGGCGTGGGCGAATAAGAAGTATGGCGCGGGCCTGACGGGCGGGCAGATACAGGAATCGACTCCGAAGGCGACGTACGAGCAGCTGCTGGAGATGAGCAAGGCTTATCATAACGGCAAGCTGGCTGAAGAGATCGAGGATAAGACGAGGTCTCTTGGGGCCAGTGAGCTTGCGGCGTGGGCGAACGAGCGTTTCGCGGCGCAGCTGACGGAGGCGGACTTTGACGGGCACGCGAAGGAAACGCTTCTGGAGGTAGGCAGCGAGTTCATGCGGAAGGAACTGAGCGACCTGGAGAAGTTCGTGCTGCTGCAGGTTTATGATACGACGTGGAAGGACCATCTTTATTCGATGGACCGGATGAAGGAGAGTATTTTCCTGCGGGCGTTTTCGGAAAAGGATCCCAAGATCGAGTACAAGCATGAAGGTTACCGCATGTTCTCGGAGATGCTCGACACGATCGAGGATAAGGTAACGGATATTATTTTCAAGGTGCAGCTTGAGATCGGGGCGCGGCACAGGAATACGTACAGGCCCAGCCAGACGCAGCATAAGGAAGTTGGGCAATTTGAGAATGCCCAGCGCCAGCAGGCGGCGGCGATGGCTCCGCAGGGCGAAGAGGTGAAGGTAAAAACTATAAAGCTCGAAGGGCCTAAGTTGGGCAGGAACGATCCGTGTTCGTGCGGGTCTGGCAAGAAGTATAAGAAGTGCTGCGGGCAGAATGCTTAAGAGTGATTAGTGATTAGAGATTAGATAGGAAAAAATGTTGCGGGTTACGAGTTGCGGGTTCAAAAGCGGAGTCGCTGCGCGACGGTTTTTATTGCTGGATACCCGCCTGCGCGGGTATGACAAGGCGGCTGGTCGCTAATTCCTATACCTATCCCTATTACTGATTCACAAGCGAGACGCTTGTGCTAGTTTGCGGGCGAGTTTGGTTATCACGTTTGCGGTGGGGGTGTCTGTTGGGGCTTTTAGTTTTTTTCGCATGAAATGGGGCACGAGAAATAGTGCTGCGCATGCGATGAAGAGGAGGTCGTAGATAGAGAGCGGTAGTGAGGCGATGCGGAATTTGAGGGCGGGGGTAAATTCAAGGACAAGGCCGGCCAGGAGCGGGGCGACGGCGGTTACCATTCGCTGGACGAGCAAAATGAAGGTGAGGAAATTCTGTTTTTCGCGGGGGACGACGCGGAGCATGTAATTTGTCATGGCGAGATTGACGCCGCTGTTGAAGGCACTCCAGAAAAGATAAAGCCCGCAGACGTAAAGAATTGCCCATGTTGAACTGGGCCAGACGAATACCCATGCTGCGGTTGAGACGATCATTCCAATGTGCGTTATGCCGAAGATCGCGCGATTGCCGAATTTGTCGGCGATCTTTCCCCATAGGCTGAGGCTAAGGATGGCCCCGATGCCGACCATGGCGGTGGAGGCTAAGATGACGCCGGAACTGTAGCCGAGGTCGCTTAGGAGCTTTATCTTGAATGGTTCCATGGCCATTGAGGCGAGGAAATAAAATGTGAGGTAGAGGGAATAGTGTCGCATGGTGCTGTCGGCGGCGAATTCGCGGAGTCGCTGCCAAACGGTCATGCACACGGGATTTGGGAGCGGGGGATTTTCCGCCATCCATGGCAGGGGGAGGTTGCGGGCGATTTCGCCGGCAAATGCGATGAGGAATACGATCTCGAAACCGAGCCAACTGGGGAATTTCCAGAGCACGAGGGCGGCGGCGAGAAGTGAGAGGGTGCTTGCGCTTTGCCATGTTGTGCGGAGTCGCGCGAAGAATCGTCCTGTGAGGCGTCTTGGGACGATATCCTGGAGGATTGGAAACCAGCCGGTGGAGCCGAGGGCGATGGCGGCGTTTCGCGAGGCGTTTGCGGCTGCAAGCATCGCAAGGCATGCCCAGGCGGGCCAATAGCTGGCGGCCAAAGGCAAGAGCAGGATAGGTGCGAAAAATACTGCTGAGAGCCAGTACCATTTTATAATGATTTTGCGTTTGCCGTAGATCTCGATAGCGGACATTGTGCATAAGCCGAGCAGGAACGGGGCGATTGAAAGGAAGTTGAAAATGCCGAGGTATAGTTCGCCGGCGCCGAGCTTGATTGCGGCGAGGGAGAATATATTTCCCGCGCCGCAGGTAGCCGCGACGAGCGAGGCGACCGAAGAGATTATGACGGCTTTCATGCTAAGCCGTCGTGTCTGGCGATTAATCGTGGGGCCGTTCATGCATTATCCGAAAAACGGTATTT
>Ga0154575_1057_pt2 | contig 14733 bp, 13 predicted proteins | sample RifGroF2_FD_116004 | JGI IMG/M metagenome (GOLD analysis project Ga0154575, IMG submission 116004) | Planctomycetes bacterium GWF2_50_10
GAACTTTGAATTTCATCTCGCACTTTTGCACTTTCGAATTCCGCCCTGCACCCCTGCCTCTTGCCTGTTGCCTGTTGCCTCTTGCCTCTTCCTGTCTTCTATCTTACTCCTCGCACATCTCCTGCCATTTCACCATTTTCTTTTTGAGATTAAGAGTCCTGCCATCAACCACGAAAGTTCCATCGCCGTTCGCATGGAACGTCCGCCGCTCTTTTGGCACGGCCTTGACCCACGCCTTGACCACCTCCAAAACGAAGAGATTGTATTTATTTACCCAGCCTGTATCAACTACACGGCATTCAAGGTTTGCCAAACACTCTGCTATAAGCGGAGCCTTGACCTTTTTGGCAGGCAAAGGCGTCAGGCCAAAAGCATCGAACTTATTTACTTCCTTCCCTGAACAATTGCCTATATCAACCACTTTGCCGATGATATCGACAGCCGGAATCGCGATGACACATTCTTTTGTCTTACGCAGAGCGGCAAAACTGTAATTGTACGAGCTAACGATACACCCTATTTGCGGCGTAAATTCCATATCCATGTGCCAGCTCATCGTCATGATATTTGCTTTTGTTTTATCCGCCGTCGTCAGCAGAACAACCGGCCCCGGCTCAATAAGTTGAAATGCCTTTGCCAGCGGCATTTCACTCAACTTAGTTTGCGTCCTGGAAGTTGTTTTCTTAGAACCCATCGAAGTTTCTCCTATTCAAATCCCCGATACGTACCCGCCAAACCATCCCCCATAATTGTCCTAAATCTCTCAAAAAGAGTAAACAATTTTTCCACCGACTTAGAGGTACTAGGGAAAAGAGGATTAGACACCAGCAAAGAGGCAAACATGTTTGCACTCATTGCAATATGCACTCCGCGCACCTTCAAGCACTTACGCAACTTCTCTCTTGCCTTTTGCCTTTTGCCTTCTCCCTCTCCCACCTATCGCCTCGAAACCGAAGGCCCCCACCCTGTACCCAGGATGCAAAAACGCGAACTCGCCGTCGTATAATATCATCTGCCGGGCGACTCAAACGCGGGCCTCCTTCCTTTTTCGAGCCTTGTTGTTCCCCTTCAATTGCATTTTAGCCATCTTTCTGGTATAATCTTTTATATATTTTTCAGGAGAATTGGAGAAATGCGTACTGCTTTTTTCACTTTATTATTGCTCGTTTTAACTACCTCATCCGCCTTCGCCGCAAACCCCGTAGTCCGTCTCCAGATAACCGGTGCCGTAACTGGAACTATCGATATCGAACTCTACCCCGACAAAACCCCCGTCACCGTCGCAAACTTCGTCAGCTATGTCAAAGCAGGCTTCTACAATAATCTCATCTTCCACCGCGTTGTTAACTCAGGATTCTATATTGTCCAAGGCGGCGGCTTTGATACAAACTTTATTCAAAAAACAGCCGGCCTACTCCCTCCAATTCTAAATGAGAGTTCAAACAGACTCTCGAATACTCGCGGAACTATCGCAATGGCCAGAACAGAAGCAGCTGATTCCGCAACTTCGCAATTTTATTTCAATGTCCAAAATAATGATGGTTTCAATTATGGCACGCTCGATAACGTTTGGGTCTATAACCCAAATGGCAATTATTTATATCAGCATAAATTTACCCAGGTCGGCTACTGTGTTTTTGGAACCGTGGTCGCCGGCATGGGAGTTGTCGATCTAATTGCTGCATACCCAACCACAGACGATGTTCCAAATGACAATATTATAATACAATCAGCCACCATCATAACCCCCGGCCCCGCATGCGCACAGTTCCCCAAAGGCGACATAAATTTCGATTGCCGGGTGAATTTCAAGGATTTCGCCCTGCTTTCGGCCAACTGGGCCATGTGCAATTCGTTGATTACCCCCTGCAGTTGGTAAATGCCGTCGTACAAAATTCATTATACAGCCGCAACTTGCGCCTGTATAATCCACCCCCGTTTTAATTTTGAAAGATTTTATATGGCAGAAGAACAGGTATTAGTCGTTGAAACCAAGCTCGTTGAAACCCAGGGCCTTTTCCATGGCCTCCAGTTCGATGTCAAACGCTATATAGACACGCTCTTCGTAAAATCCGCCCTGCGCTTCATGCCCCGCTCGCAGGCCGAAAATGACCCAACCTACAAGCAGCTAATCCCTTACGTCCTGATGACCCACAACGGCTCAGTCCTGAGCTACGTCCGCGGCAAACGCGCCGGCGAAACCCGCCTCGTCTCAAAACGATCCATAGGCATAGGCGGCCACATCAACCCCGCCGACGATGCCCCTCTCTTCGGCGAACCATACGCCACCTACCTGGCCGCGGTCGAACGTGAGATAAAAGAAGAAGTCGACGTCCAGGCCAACTACACCGACCGAGTCGTCGCGCTGCTGAATGATGATACAAACGAAGTCGGCAAAGTACATCTCGGCATCGTCCACCTCTGGAACCTGGATGCCCCCGCCGTCACCCGCCGTGAGCAGATGATAACCCAGCTCGAATTCATCCCCATCCCCAAACTGCGGGAAATGCGAGAAACAATGGAAACATGGTCCGCCCTGTGCCTCGACGGCATAGAAAAGATGCAGGCACAATAATCGCCGCCTAGAGACCGGAAAAAGCCACTCCCTCGAACATCATCGCCAGGCTTCTTGTGCTCACTCCTATTTTCATCACTTAAAAATTTAGATTGCGCAGTTAGCCAGGAAGAAATATTTCTTACAAACTTCATTTATTTTATATCTTGATAGAATTTAAGACCCACTATATTATACTTATGAAATTTGGTAAGGAGATATCCATGTTTAAAAGTGCTTTTCCAGCAGCTTTATTGGCTATAGTATTTGGATTCGGGCTTGGCAGCATTCCGGGGTTGAACTCACATCTGCACTGGAATTTATGGTATGTGATCCCAATCAGCGGTGTCCTTTTTGGCATCGTTGTGGGAGGAATACAATTTGGGTACTGCTTTTTAACCAATCAATTCGCCACTAAATTGTTAATAGTTTACCTGGCTTGTGCAACTTTATTGGGATATTTAGCTGTTGATTACGGAATATATAATTCTGCAAGAATTAATCTTTCCAATGTTGAGGGTATCGACGATGGCGAGCATAAGCTTCGCGATTTAATTTCATTTTGGGAATATATAAAAATGAACAATGGCTCATCATCGGTTGAGACCAGACATGGAACGAATATAATGGAGATCGGGGCCCTAGGCTCAACAATATCCTATATCGCCGATCTCATGGGGGCTGCATTGGGAACAGTTGGTGTCGTGTTGGTTTGTAAAGGTAAATACCCATTCTGCCTTCCCTGCCAAAAATATAAAAAACGTGAGCAAGCATTTAGTATCCAGTTTAAATATGAACAATTATTGGCAGACCAAATATTCACTGGAATTCGGGAGCGAATTGTACACGGGTCATACACTGACCTTATGCAAAATTTGAATGAATTAGCAATAATTCACCAGGATAGTAAAGGTGATATGATCATTGACGTAGATCAGCGATTTTGCCCTATGTGCTATGAGGCCACAATTTTAGGAAATGTTCAACATCGCAAAGGTAAGGATTGGCAGGAGGCAGATGATCTGAAATTCGCGTTCACTTCTCAGCCTGGAGCGCATTTCGAGGTTCCTAAACCTGAGTGATAAATTCGTACTATAGTTGCTTTAACAACCTTGTCTGGAAACCCCGATCGATCTGCTCCTCTTCCACTAATCTTAAAGGTGCGCATAAAAAAGGCGGCCGAAGCGACCGCCTTAAAATAATCAATAATCACTAATCAATTATCAATGTTTATCCCTTAGGCCCAAGCACCAGCGTTATTCGTTTGCCCAGCATCAGCGGGTTTCTCTCAACCTTTGACACTGGTTCCAAAATAGTGACTATTTCCTTGATCAAGGCGTAGCCCTGATCTGCGTGCTGCATTTCCCGGCCGCGGAACATCATCGTAAACTGTACTTTATTGCCTTTTACAAGGAACTCCCTGGCGTGATTTATCTTGATTTCCTGATCGTGCTTGTCGATCTCGGGCCGCAGGCGTATTTCCTTAAGCGTCACCACATGCTGCTTCTTGGCCGCGAGCTTGTCTTTACGCTTTTGCTCGTAAAGCCACTTGCCGTAATCCATCACCCGGCAAACCGGCGGCTCGCTGTTTGGCGACACCTCAACGAGGTCAAGCCCCGTCTCGCGTGCCCTTGCCAGCCCTTCATCTATCGTTACCACCCCTAACTGATTGTTACCTTCATCAATAAGCCTTACATGGCTTACCCGGATCTTTTCGTTGATCCTTAATCCCTGTTTACTGATTGGCTTCTCCTTTCGAATTTAATCGAAAATTATAATTCCAGGCCCAAATCCTGGTTCTCAACTTTACTTTTCACTATTGCTACAAACTCATCCACGCCCAGGGTCTTGCTCTGGTTCAATCCGCGGATACGCACGTTCACGCTGTTTGTTTCGGCCTCTTTGGGCCCCACAACAACCATATACGGCAGCCTGTCCGCATGGGCACGAACTATTTTGCCGTTAACCTTCTCATCTGTCAAATCTATACCGACCCGCATGCCCGCATCAAACAACTTTTTATACAGCCCGTTGGCATACTCATTGGTCTTTTCGCTTATCGTCATCACCCGCATCTGCTCAGGAGCAAGCCAAAGCGGCATATTTCCGCCAAAATGCTCGATCAGGATACCGATGAACCGCTCCAGCGACCCTAAGATCGCCCTGTGCAGCATTACAGGAGTCTTTTCAGTATTATCTTTATCGGTATAAGTCAACTCAAATCTTTGCGGCATTGAAAAATCAAGCTGTATCGTACCAAGCTGCCAGGGCCTGTTGAGGCAGTCGCGGATGTGGAAGTCGATTTTCGGCCCATAAAACGCCCCATCGCCTTCATTGATCTTATATTGCAGACCCTTGTGCTCCAAAGCTCCCTTAAGAGCATTGGTAGCAATATCCCATATCTCATCGGAACCGATATGCTTTTCAGGCTTTGTGGAAACTTCGATCGTGAAATCGCCAAACCCGAATGCCTTATAAATCTCAAAAACCAGGTTGATAACCCCCACCACCTCCGCCTCTATCTGCTGCGGGGTGCAGAAGATATGTGCGTCGTCCTGGGTAAACTGCCTTACCCGCACCAGGCCATGCATAACTCCGCTGGCCTCGTACCTGTGCACAAGCCCAAGCTCCGCCACCCGCATCGGGAATTCCTTATATGAATGCGGCCGGGACTTGTAAACCAGCAGCCCGCCGGGACAGTTCATCGGCTTAACGGCGTATGTGATCTCATCCACCGTCGTAAAATACATGTTTTCTTTATAATTATCCCAGTGCCCGCTCTTGTGCCACAGGCTCTCATTGAGCATTATCGGCGTCTTGATCTCCTGGTAGCCGTACTTGCGATGCACCTTCCGCCAGAAATCAATTACGCTGTTCCAGATAACCATACCTTTTGGATGGAAGAACGCAAAACCCGGCCCTTCCTCGTGAAAGCTGAACAAATCAAGCTGCTTGCCCAATATCCGGTGATCCCGCTTTTTGGCCTCTTCCAGCATATTAAGGTATGAATCTAAATCCTTCTGCGTTGGCCAAGCCGTCCCGTAAACGCGCTGGAGCATTTTTTCTTTTGCGTCACCATGCCAGTACGCCCCCGCCACAGACATTATCTTGAATGCCCCGATCTTGCCCGTGCTGGAAACGTGCGGCCCACGGCAAAGGTCCTCAAACCCGTCGCCGTGAGTGTAAAAACTCATAACATCGCCAAGTGCCCTATTGACGTTATCGGTTTTATACCTGTCGCCTTCGACCCTCTTTAGAGCATCGGCCCTGCTCATCTCGATTCGTTTGATGGGCTTATCAGCCTTAGCGATCTCAGCCATCTTGCCTTCAATCCTGGCAAAATCGTCGGGCTTGATCGGCGTATCCAGGTCTATATCGTAATAATAGCCATCCTGCACCGTCGGCCCATATACCAGCTTAGCCTCCGGCCACAAGGCTTTTATCGCTTCCGCCATTACATGGGCACTGCTGTGACGCAGTATCTCCATGCCTTCTTTATCTTTAAGTGTGATTATCGCCAGCTTGACTTCGCCCGCAATCGGCGTATCCAGATCAATCAGTTTGCCGCCTATTTTCGCAGCGACCGCCGCCTTGGCAAGCCCTGCGCCTATCTTAAGTGCAACTTCCCCCGCTGTTATCCCGTCCTGTGCCTCTATGACTTTGCCGTCAGGTAAAACAATCTTCGCCATCAAAAAATCCAGTCAATTAGCCTTTAAAACACAATAGAATACCCAAAAGCCACCTCCTCTGTCAAGAAAAGCCTTCTGTCGTTTCCTGCTTTGAATTTGGAGTTTTGTTTTTTTGGACTTGTTTGTGATTTGGTATTTGGTGCTGGGAATTTTCTTCTACTGTTCTCTGCTTATAAACCGGTTGTACTTCTTCTCATTCCGCAGCGTCGTTTCAGGCCCGTGTCCCGGGTATATCCGTGTCGCCTCGGGCAGTTTTAAAAGCTGCTTGCCTATAGATTCCAGCAGTAGGGACGTATTGCCGTATTCAAAATCCGTCCGCCCTATCCCGCCCGCAAACAGCGTATCCCCCGTAAAAACCACGCCTGCGCTGGACGAATAAAAACAAACCCCGCCCGGCGTATGTCCCGGCGTATGCAGCACATCCAGCGTTATATCCGCAAAATCTATGATCGCCCCGTCCGCCAGCGCCACATCCGCCTCAGGCGCCGTAATTACCATGTCCGCCACCGCCGAAAGATTCGCCTGCGCATCGGTCAGCATGTGAGCATCAGCTCCGTGTATGCAAATCTTCATGTCTGGATATTTGGTCTTCAACCCCCGCACCCCAGCCAGATGGTCCGCGTGACCATGCGTAAGCAGCAGCGCCACAGGCTCAAGCTCCTCCTGCGTCAAAAACGCCATCAGATCCGCGTTTTCCAAGGCAGTATCTATGACGATGCATTTATTGCTCTTGCGTTCATCAGACCGAAGAACAAAAACATTATTCGCGTACGCCCCCATGACAAACTTGTCTATTTTCAATGTGTCGCCTCCAAAACACTTATATTACTCCATTGTCTCCCGTTTTTCAATCGCGAGTCTCTGCCGTTTTCCCCCAGCATTTCACTTTTACTTTTTCCAATTCTTATGCTATTCTCTGGGATTGCTCAAAAGGTATTGGAGACAATTAGATGTTTAAATCGTTTGGTAGAATTCTTCCCCACGTCTGGCCCCAGTGGCCCAGGCTGGGAATTATATTCGTTTCCGCGCTAATAAACGCCTTGCTCTTTTCGGCCACCATCGCAGCGATCATTCCCCTGCTCAAGGTAATGATGGGTCAGGAAGGTCTCCACGGCTGGGCTGACCGCAACATCACCGAAAAACGCTACGGATTTTCGGTCTATGTTCCCGATACACAGGAACTTTCGGCCGATCCTAATTTAAATTACGCGCTGCGGATCGTGAGCATAAAATCCAACAGTGCCGCCGCTAAAACAGGCATAATCCCAGGCGACCTCGTAACAACCGCCTGGACCGGAGAAAACAAGCCCCAATCCAGCCAGCTTGCAACCGAGATATTGGCTGTTTTTGCAAAAGCACCCTCCACTACGCCGGTCAACGCGGTAGTCGTTCGACCAGGCGTAAATAGTTCGGCGCACAAACTCACAACTCTTCCAGCTACCCTACAGCCGTGGTATGGCGTTTATGCCCAAAAAGCTCTGGCTCTTATACCCAAATCAAATACCATAGAAAATAAAAAGAACGGCATACTGTTCATTGTCTGTATGCTCACATTCGTAACAGCACTGAGGTGCTTCTGCCGATTCGCTCAGGATTACACCGGCGATAAAGTCGTACAGACCGCCGTCGCCGAGATTCGCGAAGAAGGTTTCGCCCATGCACTCACTATGCCCGTAGGCTTCTTCTCACGCGAAGGCTCATCAGACACCGTCAGCCGTCTGATTCAGGACACCGGCACCGTCGGCAACGGGCTAAAAACTGTCCTGACCAAGACCATCCGCGAACCTCTTACCGCATTTGCCATGCTCGGCTGGGCACTGTATTTAAGCCCGAAGGTATCGCTGGTGTTCCTTTGCTCAGCTCCTCTTGTCATCATCGCTATCAGTAATTTCGGTCGCAAGATCAAGAAGGCAACCAAAAAGGCCCTAAAGAACTGGTCTCTCATTCTCGGCAAGCTCGAAGAAACCATTGTGGCTCTCAAAGTAGTAAAAATTTATAACCGCCAGGGCCATGAGGCCTCTCGTTTCAAAAATCTAAATCGCAAACTGCTGAAACAGCAGCTCCGTATTGCAAAAACCGATGCCGCAACTGACCCGATGATGGAATTCCTTGGCATGATCGCACTTGCAGGCGGCATATACTTCGGCGCGCGATGGGCACTGTCGTCGCTGTCTAACGGCGACTTCACCACCTTCTTCGGCGTCCTCATCCTCCTCGGCTCCGCCGCAAACGCCATCCGCCGCACCAGCGACGTTTGGAACAAGCTCAACCAGTCCAACGCCGCAGCCGAAAGAATATTCGCCATCGCCGACCAGCCGCGTGAGCCGGAATTGCCCGCACCCGCGGCCATTGCCCCCTTCAAAAAATCAATTGAATTCCGCGATATCCATTTCACATATCCCGGCACCGAACGCCCGGTACTCAAGGGTATAAACCTCTCCGTCACCGCCGGCCAGAGAGTCGCCGTAGTAGGCCCCAATGGCTCAGGCAAAACGACCCTTGTAAACCTCATCCCCCGTTTCTATGATGCCGATAAAGGAGCTATCTTCCTCGACGGCAAGAACATCGCCGAAGTCTCTCTAGACAGCCTCCGCGACCAGATGGGCATGGTCACCCAGAACGTCCTCACTTTCAACGACACCATCGCCGCGAACATCGCCTATGGAAAACCCGATGCCGCAATGGACGAGATCATCCAGGCCGCGAAACGATCCTACGCCCATGAATTCATCGAGCCGCTCCCACTAGGATATAACACAATGATCGGCGAACAGGGCGCAGGTCTTTCCGGCGGCCAACTCCAGCGAATCGTCATCGCTCGCGCGATCCTCAAGAACCCGCCCATAATGATCTTTGATGAAGCAATGAGCCAGATCGATGCCGATAGCGAAGCAAAGATCAACCGCGCACTGGATGAGTTCATGCAGAACCGAACCGCGTTCATAATCGCCCATCGATTCAGCACCGTCGTCAATGCCGACATGATCGTAGTCGTCCAGGATGGAAAGATCATCGCAAAGGGCAAACACGACGAACTAATCAAATGCTGCCCCCTCTACCAAAGCCTCTATCAGACCCAGCTCCTCAAAGCATCCTGAAGAGAATACAGAATTTAGAATACAGGAGTCAGGAGAAGAAAACTTCTGCCTTCTGTGTTCTGTATTCTGCCTTCTTTTTTTATTTTTGATGTTTGCTTTATGTCTTTTAATTTATAATAAGCACTTGCAATAAAGCTCTTGTAAATAGATATACTCCGGGGGGATTATGTCAAAGGAAGCAACCAGCGAAACAGCTATGCGCCTATTTCGGCGATACGAAGGAAACCCTATCCTCACCGCCGAGGACTGGCCATATCCTGTTAACGCCGTCTTTAATCCTGCCTCCTGCTCCCTCGACGGCTCTACCCTCCTGCTGTGCCGCGTTGAGGATATGCGAGGTTTTTCCCACCTCACCGCCGCCCGTAGCGCCGACGGACTAACCGATTGGAACGTTGACAAAAAGCCCACCCTCGAAGCCAACCACTCCACCGTCGAAGAACGCTGGGGCCTCGAAGATGCCCGCATCGTCTGGCTCGAAGAGCAAAAAACCTATGCCATCACCTATGTCTCCTATAGCGAAGGCGGCCCGGTCGTATCACTTGCCATCACAAAAAATTTCCAGACCTTCGCCCGCCTCGGCGCGATGATCCCGCCCGAAGACAAAGACGCTTGCCTCCTGCCCCGCCGTTTTAACGGCCGTTTCGCCCTCATTCACCGCCCCATTGTCGGCGGCGAAGCCCACATCTGGATGAGTCTATCGCCCGACCTCAAGCACTGGGGCGACCACCGCCCGCTTATTAGAACCCGCAGCGCCTGGTGGGATACCCCCCGCGTCGGCCTCGCCTGCCAGCCGATAGAGATCCCCGAAGGCTGGCTAATCGTCTATCATGGCGTCAGGAGCACAACCGCCGGCGCCATCTACCGCGCAGGCCTGGCACTTTTGGACCTCGAAGAACCCTGGCGAGTCCTCCGAAGAAGTGCCGAATGGGTCTTAGGCCCACAGGCCTACTACGAACGCGTCGGAGATGTCGGCGATGTCGTTTTCCCAACCGGGGCAGTCGTCCACGAGGATACAAACCAGCTTTATCTTTATTACGGTGCCGCTGATAACACCGTTGCCGTCGCTATCGCCGATATCGACCAGGTCAGGGACTATATACGATCATGCCCCGAAAGCGAGCACCTCTTCTAAAGAGACTGGGCTTTCTGGTCGAAATATATTGTTTAATACATAAATTCAGGACTGCGACATATTCACGAAATGAGTTTTAAATTATGATATTAAAAGAACTTACAATTAAAATTCATTTTGACTTGCATATTGCCCCCGCCCTTAATATACTTTCGGCTCTTAGAACGGGCTTACAGCTTTGAATGGGGCACCAAAGTAGTTCCGAAAAGGAAGAATAGTAATGGCTAGAGAACCAAAGAAACAACCGAAGAAATCTGAACCTGAAAAGAAACAACAGCAGACCCAGCTTACAGCTGCCGAGTTGGCGTATTTTAGGCAGCTTCTCCTTGAAAAACGTGCCGAGATCATCGGCAATGTAAGCTCAATGGAATCTGAAGCTCTCAAAAAATCCCGTCTCGATGCCGCCGGAGACCTCTCCTCAATGCCGATTCACATGGCAGACATCGGAACCGACAATTACGAGCAGGAATTCGCCCTTGGCCTCCTCGATGGCGAACGTAAGATACTCCGCGAGATCAACGACGCCCTCATACGCATCGATGACGGAACTTACGGCATATGCGAAGGCACTGGCGAAGCGATTCCAAAAGCACGCCTTGAGGCAAATCCCTGGGCACGCTACTCCGTAGCCTACCAGACGCTTATCGAAAAGGGACTTGTGGAAGAACCTCAGTTCGATGAGGATGAAGACACCTCCAAAAAGAAAAAGAAACGCAAAAAACGCCACGTCGAAGAAGAGGATGAAGTTGAGATCGAAGAAGAAGAGGTTGAAGAAGTAGAAGAGGAAGCCGAGGACGAAGAAGCGGCCGAAGAAGATGAGGAAGAAGAAGAATTCGAAGGTCCCAAGCACGAAAGCCTCGATGCCCTCGAACCCGACGAGGATGACGCCGAAGAAGAAAAGTACTATTGATCCTTCGTCGCGACCTGATCATTTAAAACACAAGGGCGGATTTCGATCCGCCCTTTTTAATTTCTTCGTTTTGAATTTGTTTGAGATTTGGTATTTGTATTTTGGAATTTATTTCGGATTTCGGAATTCGTGCTTCTATTACAGTCCCGTAGGATGGGCAAGTACTCTTGCCCATGCTGATTTGCTATCCCTCAACCCTGAACGCTAGTTTTACAAATTTCCCCTGACATATTTCACCGCGTTCTCAAAAATCCCAATCCCATCCGCCGTGCAGGTATCTTTTATTCTCGTCCAATGCGGATGCTGCGTTACCCGCACAAACCGCTCTGGGTGCGGCATAAGCCCAAGAACCCTTCCCGTCGCATCCGTCAGCCCCGCTATCGCATCCGTTGAGCCGTTGGGATTGACCGGGAACGTCCCCGCGTTGCCGTCCTTATCAACATACCTCAACGCCGCAAACCCTTCGGAATTGATCTTCGCCCGCGTCGCTTCATCCTTGAACACAACCTTACCCTCGCCATGCGCAATAGGCAGACATATCCGCCGCCCCTGTTCCAGGAATATGCACCGCGAACTCACCGCCTCAAGATAAACCCATCTGTCTTCAAATTTGCCGCTGTCATTATATGTTATCGTAACGCTCTGCTCCGTCATCGCTTCCCCATCGATCCTGCCCGGCAGCAATCCCGCCTTTACCAGCACCTGGAACCCGTTGCATATCCCCAGCACAAGCTTGCCGGAATCAATGAACTTCCGAGCCGCATCATAAAGATGATGCTTGATCTGGTTAGCCAGTATCTTCCCCGCCGCCACATCATCACCATAGCTGAATCCGCCCGGCACGACCATTATCTGGAATCCATCGAGCACGCCAGGCGACTCGATAACACGGTTAATATGTATCCGCTCAGCACTTGCCCCCGCCAGTTCAAGCGCATGCTCCGTCTCAAGATCGCAATTAATCCCAGCCGCCCTCAATACTATCGCCTTTACCTCTGCCATATTCTCTTTCTATACATCGCCTAAAACTTAGAACCCTGTCTTCTTCTTAGTTTCGTATTTTGTATTTTCTTCTTTTAGAATTTGTTTCGGATTTCGAGCTTAGTGCTTAGTTTTTTTGTCTATTACCATTTCAAAGGCTTGATCCACGCCGATTTAAGTTCCTCTATCGACGCACTTACGACCATCTTCCCAGCCCTGTCCTTTATATTCACCTTGCCGCTCTCGGTCACGAACCCAACTTGCCCGAAAGGCACATCCACCATCATGCTCGCAAATGCCCCGAACTTCTCCGGCGACACTTCCACGATATACCGCGACTGCGACTCGCTGAACAATTGCGCATCACTCCTGCCGCAATCCGCCGTTACCGCCAACCCGCCAAGATCAGCATCAATACCAAGCCCGCCCGCAAACGCCATCTCCGCAAGAGCCACCGCAAGCCCGCCCTCCGAACAGTCATGACAGCTGCTCACAAACCCAGCCTCAATAGCCTTAGCCACCTGCCTCGCTGTCTTCGCAGCCATCGCGATATCAACCTTAGGCACATTTGCCCCGATCTTTCCGTTGAGCTTGTAATAATGCGACCCGCCCAGCTCGTTAGCCGTCCTACCGATCACAAAAAGGTAATTGCCCTTCTTCTTGGCATCCATCGTGACGCACTTTGAAACATCATCCACTATCGCCATCGCGCTTATCAGCAGCGTCGCCGGTATCGCGATAACCGTCCCGTCCTCGCACACGAATTCATTATTAAGCGAATCCTTGCCCGAAATGAACGGCGCATCGTAACCCATCGCCCCATCCTGACAAGCCTGCGCCGCACGCACCAGCGAACCAAGCGTCTCCGGCCTTGTGCACTTGCCCCAGCAGAAATTATCCAGCACAGAGATCCTGTCCGCGCGGCCTCCGACACAGATAATATTTCGTATCGCCTCGTCGATCCCCGCCAGCGCCATCCAGTACGGATCTATATCGCCATACAGCGGATTCATCCCGCAGCTTATCGCAACGCCGCGATTGGAATTATACTTCGGCTTAATAACCGCAGCATCCGATGGCCCGTCGTTAGTCACTCCGCACAAAGGCTTGATAACAGATCCGCCCTGCACCTCGTGATCGTACTGCCTTATAACCCATTCCTTCGACGCCACGTTATAGGATGAAAGTATCCCAAGCAGTTCGTCGTTGTAATTATCTTTTTCTTTTATCACCGGCTCGCTCAACGTCGGCGTCTTATAAACCGCCTTTCGCGAATACTTCGGCAGCCCGTCATGCAGGAATTCCATATCAAGCTGCCCAACCTGCACGCCCTTATATTTGAGCGTGAGCTTATGGTCATCCGTAAACGTCCCTATTACCGTCGCCTCGACGTTTTCCGATGCGAATATCTTCATCACCGCTTCAAGATTATCCGGCCGCACCGATATAACCATCCGCTCCTGCGCCTCGCTGATCCATATCTCCGTATAGCTCAAACCAGCGTACTTCAGCGGTATTTTATCCAGGTCAACCGCCGCCCCGGTCTTCTCACCCATTTCGCCGACAGCACTTGAAAGCCCGCCCGCTCCGCAATCCGTTATCGCGTCATAAAGCCCCTTATCACGCGCCTGCAAGAGCGTATCGAGCGTCTTCTTTTCCGTTATCGCGTTGCCTATCTGCACCGCGTGCGAGAATATCGTCTCATGCTCGTGCGTCATCTCGCCGCTTGAGAACGTCGCGCCGTGTATGCCGTCGCGACCCGTTCTGCCGCCCACAACAACAATATAATTGCCCGGATGAGTCTCTTTAAAGCACTTATCGTTCGGTATCAGTCCCACGTTCCCACAGAACACCAGCGGATTGGCGATATACCGATCATCGAAATAGATCGCCCCGTTAACCGTGGGTATACCCATTCTGTTGCCGTAGTCGCGCACGCCTGCGACAACACCCTTCATTATTCTTCTTGGATGCAGCACGCCCTTTGGCACCTCATCCATTTTCTTGTCAGGCAGCCCGAAGCAGAATATATCCGTATTCGCCACCGGCTTTGCGCCAAGCCCCGTACCCATGGGGTCGCGTATAACCCCGCCTATGCCCGTTGCCGCCCCGCCGTATGGATCCAGCGCCGATGGATGATTGTGCGTCTCTACTTTGAAACACACCGCATCCTCGTCGTCGAACTTCACCACGCCGGCGTTATCGGCAAAGACCGAAATGCACCAGTCCTTGTTAAGGTCCTTGGTAGCTTTAAATATCGTATCCTTGAGCAAGTTGTCGAAATGGATTGCCTTGCCGTCAAAATCCATATCAACGCTGCTCTTCAATGTCTTATGTACGCAGTGCTCGCTCCACGTCTGTGCGATGCA
>Ga0154575_1115_pt5 | contig 14442 bp, 9 predicted proteins | sample RifGroF2_FD_116004 | JGI IMG/M metagenome (GOLD analysis project Ga0154575, IMG submission 116004) | Planctomycetes bacterium GWF2_50_10
AAAGCGGTTTGCTTCATTAGCAACTAACAATCATTACAAAATCACCGTAACAACCAGTTCCGGTCAGAAAATAGAAAAGATATATCCTCCCGCAAGCAATTGAGAGTTGTATCTAAAGCGTAATGGATCCAAAGGTGAAGAGTATGAAAAAAAATATCGCTCTCATGCTAATTGTTATGGTATTGGTTCAGATCAGCCGTGCAATGGCAGGAGTAAGCATAGATTTCAGTGTGCAAGAGCCGTTAAATAAAGTAATCAACAACAGTTTTGATCAACTTGGCCCAGGGGGAACAACATCGCTGAACTGGGGTTTTATTGGTGAGACGGGCAGTTTCAAAACGAGTTTCCCATACGAAAAAGACAGAAATAAGATAGCAAGCATAACTGCACTGAATGGTATCGATTATGGCTATTTTCAACAGGGTATTAGTTTTTCGGCGGCCGAACTAAACAAAGAATACGTTGTGGAGTGCAGTGTGAAACAGATTGGCGGATGCGCAATGATAGAGATATCCGGCTGTGGTATTTATCTGACCACGGCTTCAGGGCCATCTAATAAGGCTCTGCCAGTGGCGGGCGCGTTTGTGCCGGGCAAATTCATAAAAGGTGTGGAGAATGAAGAGAACTGGCGAAAGATATCTATCAAGTTTACGCCGACTTTGGCCGGGACATTGTATTTGAACTTTGGTAATAACCGTTACGAAGGAACAGTGTGGTTTGATGATGTGAAAGTTTGTCCTTCAACCACTTCGCTTAAAGCAAAAGTAAAGGGTGATACAGGACTGCAAAGCATAAGCATCATTGATGAAAGCGGGCAAAAAATATATGAGATTTTAGGATCTCAGATCGTGTATTCCAACGGAACATTTGAATTGAATTTGCCGTCAATATCCAGCCTGGGCAGTTATAAAGTCGTAGTTGTTGATCATCAAGGAACTACCATGGAAAAGAGGGGTGAGAGCCCTTTTTGGCAAAAAATAAGCGACGCTAAAACTTTGCTTTTCTATAGATTCGAAGAAGACGTCACCGGTGGAACGATAGCTTATGCAGATGATTCTTCTGACAATAGTTTGTTTGCTTTGGGTACGTGGGATTTATATGCACAAGGGGGTAGCGGGCCGGTCTATGATGCTATAGAACCGCAAATTGTTCCATATATCAATGAGAACTGTCTTGGGCCAGGACAGGGTTATTTAAAGAGTAATGCTTCGGCTTCTGACAAGACAAGCCTGACTATGAATATGTCAAATGGTTTTACGGTGGAAGCGTGGATAAAACTAGCGACGGATGTGGGTAATCTGGCAACTATAGCCAGCGTTTATGAGTTTGGATCTTCGGCTTCGACTAACAACTGGTTTTTCGGTATTCTAAGGAATGGGGGCATGAATAAGCTCTATTCTGAAATAGTATCAGCAGAGGGTACATATACTTATTGGCTGATGTCGAATACGGGGCTTTCAACAAATACCTGGTATCATATAGCACTGATTTATAATAAAGCGATGGCGAAAGCGGAATTCCTTGTTAATGGTAATCCGGCTGGTTCAGCAAATTCAATACCGGGTGTGAGGGTGTCTTCAGGAAGGCAGCTTACAGTCGGTGCGACAGAATCTGGCTCACATTCATTCAACGGATCAATAGATGAACTGAGAGTTAGCTCATCGGTAAGGAATGGCGCTGATTTATTATGTAATGTCGATTCGTGCAAAATACTTGCAGAACAAGGGTTGGGGTTGGTAGGTGATATCAATAACGATTGCAAAATTGATTTGAAAGATATAGCAATTTTAATGTTCAACTGGATGGATTGCAATAATCCAAAAGACAATGAGTGCGTTGGAAACTGGTTTTGAAAACCTCTACTGGAGTTTAACGATGTTCTCTAAAAAGAGTAAAGTACAAATTCGATTTATATGCCCGTTTTTAACCCTTGTATATGTTCTAAATTGTTGCTTTTTTGTGAGTATCAGCAGGGCAGATGTGCCTGGTGCGACTGAAACGGCGGCATTGAACGCAGCTATCATAAATGCGGCGCCATCTTATGCTACGGCAGTTACAGCAGTTCCAAGGCAAGGTGCTTACTTAACAGAAGGACCTGCAAAAACTCTTGTACAAATGCCGGCAGCTACAAATTCACCCATTGCCGGCGGATTTATTCTAAGCAGGACCAGTTCGGACGGCAAACTTGCGGTAAAGGAAACGGTAAGCAGTTTTCCATTGTACGTCAGTTGGAATGTTGAAATTGATAATCGCGGAGCAAGCGAGAGGCTTTTCGAAGTGACATTGTCCATCGACTCTAACGTGAAACGGTATGGGACATTCTGGGATGGACTCAATTCGGCTCCGATTGCGCAAGGATCAAGGCAGAAAAGGCAAATGCTGTGCCTTTTTCCTATGGCGGCAGCATGGGACAGCAACAACGGTTTAGGAATTGGAATCAACCCACGTCACGATTACGGCTACATCGCTGACGGGCTTACGATAAATAATGGCAAAGTTTATGTAGAGTACTATGTAAGAATAGTAGCTGAAGCTGGCCAAAAACAATCAGTGGAATTCATGCTAACAGGTTTTGGGCCTAAATATGGATGGCGTCAAGGGGTTCAACAATATTTTGACGCGTTCCCGGAGGTATTTCTTCCCGCATCCGGAATCGACCCGCGAATTACAGGTACGGGAGGTTACATGTGGAGCGGCAAAAAAGTTCGCGATCTTGAAGTTGAAGAGGCCCGCAGATTCAATTTCAGTTGGGAATGGAGTTATTCGCCTTACCAAACGAATGGGGACTGGTACAGCGAGGAGCCTGAATGGGTGGTGGATAATGGCTGGACAGGCCCTAATGATGTTCATACGCCGACCGTGAAGGGACCGTACAGTGACTGGTACAATAACGCGATCGACAGGTTCGTTGATAATAAAGGTACCGCGGCAAAGATGTATTATTTCATACCACAACTTTGCGAGATCAACCTTCTTTCAGAAAAATATCCGGATAGCTATTGGATCGTAGAGGATGGCAACTGGTACCCGCAGCTGTATCCAGGACTGTCGAAAGTGTTCGGGAATTATAACCCGATGCACAGATGGGTATTTGGGGCTAACGGCACATACGCAGAGGCTGTTATCAGAGACCTTGGGCTTACATTGCAAAATTTAAAGGTTCCTGGGTTTGCATTCGACTGTGCCGAGAGCCATTTGAATTATTACGGCCCGCTGCAGTACGGCATGCATCGCAGTTGGGATGAAATGGGGCGAACCTATGTTTCAGAAGCTTTTGTTTATGCGGCGATATGCGACTGGATACATAATCAGAATGTGAATGGTTTCAAAGCTGGAACGATCCTTAATATGCCCATGCGGTACGTGACGGCAAAGCGGGCAGATGTGAGTCTTGAGGAATCAGATTCGTATTCGAACTCTTATTATGTCAGCCTCCAGATGCCAATGAGGCTGCTAATGGGCAGGAAGCCTGTTACATGGTGGAATGGCTGGCATACGATGGGCGACCTTCTTAAAACGGACACTATGACCAAGCAGGAACTTGTCCAATCTATCCAGGACATCACCAAATACACGATTATGCGTGGTCTGGCGATGGGAATAATTCCATCGGTGGAATATCAACGCGGGAACAAGACGATGTGCCAATGGGTGCCTAAATTCATGGAACTGACGAACGCAGGCTGGCATCCGTCACCCGGCTTTACTGCCGGAAACGATCTGTTCACATCACGGTATGGTAACGGCACAAATACCTTTCTGGCGATAGGTAATCCGACAGCAACGGATGTAAATGGAACAGCGATTATTGATAACGCGCATTTGCAGGCTGATGCTACAATCGTTTCGACTTATGACGGACTTCCGGTAGAGACTAGATTTGGCGGTACATCTTCGAGTTTTGCGTATTTGCTCAAGTCCAAAGACTCTGGACTTTATGCAGGCGCGGTACAGATTAAAGGCTCTGGTATTTCGGGTAAGGGAACAGCAAGCTTTACACGAGGTGTAATTCAATCATCACAAATGAACATTGAATTACACCTTGACACCCTAGCTTCCGGTAACGCTAATTGCTGGTTGCCGGCCGGAGCAAGATTGATGGGGGCAACTGTCAACGGGACAGCCATAACAGCGACCCAAAACCAAGGCAGCGCTGTTGTACCGTTTGGTGGTTCGACAAATTATTCAATTGTAATCAGATATATGCCTAACATAGCGGCTGACGCAAATGATTTGGATATTTTAAATTATCCTTATATGAACGGGGATAATGCAGCATGCACAATCGTGGTGCCGGATAATGCAACTGAAGCCGAGAAGCTTGCGGCCAAGAGATTGTCAGTATATTTCAAATATTACAAACTAAGGCAGCGTGAATCGACACCGAAATACCGTCCCTTGTACCAGATAACCAGAGTTACACCGCAGCCGGCTGTGATACCGGTTGTCACAGAAGCAAATGCTCCTAAAACCAGCGGAAATGTGATCGTTGTATCTGGTCAGGATCCTAACGGAATGTGCAAGCGGCTTGGTTTTACGACAAGCATCGACACAAATCAGCCTGGTTTTATCAAGAGTTCAAATGCAGGCACAAGAAAATTGCTGATGATCGGCAGTTTATCTGATCAGATGATTGATCCAACTATGAAGGCGATGCTCCATAAGCTCGATACTAAATATCCGTTCTACGGCGGCCTGCTGACAGGTGTTCCCGCATTGGTTGCAACGGGACTTGAAGGTACGGTAATAGAATAGGTTAATGAATGGCAAATCACGGACAAAAGGTAAAAATGGGCATGGTCGGGGGTGGGCCAGGTGCATTTATTGGCGCCGTTCATCGCATGGCTGCAATTCTTGATCATAAAATAGAACTTGTTTGCGGAGCTTTCAGCAGCGATGCCGAAAAGTCAAAGCAATGCGGATCTGAACTTGGGCTCGATGAGAGCAGAGTGTATGAATCTTACGGGCAGATGTTTGAAATGGAATCCAAATTACCAGCCCAAAAAAGAATGAAATTTGTTTCTATTGTAACGCCCAATCATTTGCATTTTCCAATAGCAAAAATGGCTATGGAGTACGGCTTTGAGGTAGTGTGTGATAAGCCTTTAGCTTTTAACATGAAAGAAGCAAATGATCTCGAAAAAATAAGCAAGCAAACCGGAAGGTCATTTTGCGTTACGTATAATTACACCGGCTATCCCATGGTTAAGCAAGCCAGGGAAATGATCAGAATTGGAAAAATAGGCAAAATACGAAGGGTTGTGGTCGAGTACCTACAGGGTTGGCTGGCAACTGACCTCGAAGCCAGCGGGCAAAAGCAGGCTTCATGGCGAACTGACCCCTCGCGTGCAGGCGTCGCAGGATGTATCGGGGATATCGGAAGCCATGCTGAGAATATAATAACGTATATTACAGGACTCGAGATAAGTGAGATATGTGCGGACTTGACAAAATTTGTGCAGGACAGAAAGCTGGATGATGACGGCAACATACTGTTGCGGTTTCAAAACGGTGCAAAAGGGGTCATGCTCGCAAGCCAAATCAGCGTCGGTGAGGAAAACGATCTTGTGATCAAGGTATATGGTGAGAAAGGGTCAGTTTACTGGAAACAAACAGAGCCCAACACCTTGATCGTAAAATGGCTAAATGACGCTACTGAGATTTTCCGGACCAGCGGCAATTCGGTACTAGCATCGGCGGCGCATAACACGCGTCTGCCAGTCGGACATCCTGAAGGATTCATTGAGGCTTTCGCAAATTTGTACCGCAATTTTGCATCAACGATTCATGCCAGATCACAAGGTTTCGAGCCTGAACCGCAAAACCTTGATTTCCCTGGCTTGGCTGATGGTATTAGGGGCATGGCTTTCATAGAGGCTGTGATTAAAAGTTCAAATCAAAATAGTCAATGGGTTCACTTGTCTGAAAAAAGATGAGCAGGAAAATTACATTATTTACGGGTCAATGGGCGGATTTGCCGCTGGAAGTAGTTGCACAAAAAGCGGCGGAGTGGGGTTATGAAGGACTTGAGCTGGCGTGTTGGGGTGATCACCTTGATGTAACGCGGGCGGCAAAGGATAAGGATTACTGCTGCAAACAGATCAGCATTTTGAAGAAGTACAACCTGAGTGTCTATGCCATTAGTAATCATCTTGCTGGTCAGCTGGTTTGTGATCCGAATAACGACAGTCGTTCTGATGCGCTGGCGCCGGATACAGCCAGGGGCGATGCCGAAAAAAAACGTCAGTGGGCTGTTCAAAGCATGAAGGACGCAGCTCTGGCGGCACGCAATTTAGGTGTATCCGTAGTGAATGGCTTTACCGGGTCGCCTATTTGGCACATGCTCTACGGATTTCCGCCAACGCCTAAAGAACTTATCGATAAAGGCTATAAGTATTTCGCTGACATGTTGAATCCGATCTTAGACGTTTTCAAAGAGCACAAAATCCGCTTTGCCCTTGAAGTACACCCCACAGAAATAGCATTTGATCTATATACGGCAAAAAGAGCTTTGGCTGCCCTGAATGATCGGCCGGAGTTCGGCTTCAATTTTGACCCAAGCCATTTGTACTGGCAACAGGTAGAGCCAGCGAGTTTCATCAGGGAATTTCCCGACCGCATATTCCATGTTCATATAAAAGATGCCAAACTCCAGCTAGATGGCAAAGCGGGGGTGCTTGCATCAAATCTTGATTTCGGCGATCCGCGAAGGGGGTGGGATTTCCGCTCGCCTGGAAGGGGCGATATAGATTTTGAAGAAATCATACGCGCTTTGAATTCAACTGGTTATGGCGGACCCTTATCTGTGGAATGGGAAGATTGCGGCATGAATAGGGAGCATGGAGCCGCTGAGGCATGCCGGTTTGTGCGTGAGCTTGATTTTGCACGTTCAGAAGTCGTATTCGACGCGGCTTTCGATAAATAATTATAGATTCGACAGAGCCGTGCAGGATAATCGTGTCACTGAGCCGCTTTCGTCCCTGGAGTTATACAAGGAGAGTTTTTAATGCAGATGCATTTCCTGGATTGGGCGATCATTATTGGATTATTGGCTGGCTTGATAATCTTTGCGATTGTTATCCGCAGTTACAGTCGCAGTGTCGCGGATTTTCTAGCGGGCGGTCGCTGTGCCAGGCGGTACCTGTTGAGTATATCGGAGAGCATGTCTTTCACAGCTACGATTGGCATTATAGCCAGCTTTGAAATGGCTTATGAGACGGGATTTGGTTCATTCTGGTGGCAGCTTATGATGCTTCCATTTGGTATGTTCGTAGCTCTTTCAGGTTGGATAATTTATCGGTTCAGGCAGACACGCGCTTTGACGATGGCGCAGTTTTTTGAGATGCGTTACAGTAAACGATTCCGAGTTTTCACAGGAGCTCTGGCATTTTTATCCGGCATAATCAATTTTGGCATTTTCCCTGCCGTGGGAGTACGATTTTTCATTTACTTCTGCTCGTTGCCAGAACACATCTCTGTACTTGGCTATCCCGTTTCGACTTTTGTCTTGCTGATAATAATTCTTCTGAGTATCGCGTTGTTTTTTACGTTTATTGGTGGGCAGGTCGTGGTTATGCTTTCTGACTTCGCACAAGGCATATTTTTCAATATAGCAATGATCGCCATAGTTGTGGTGATATTCGCAAAAGTAAGCTGGGCTCAGATCATCACAGGTTTGTCGGCGGCGCCGCCGAACGTGTCGGTGGTGAATCCGTTTAAAATCAGCAATACCGAAAATTTCACACTCTCATTTTTTATAATAAGTGCATTTATGCAGTTTTACGGGTACATGGCCTGGCAGGGCAGCAGTGGTTACAATTCGTCCGCTCTTACGCCGCATGAGGCCCGCATCGGACGAAGTATAAACATTTGGAGATGGTTTGCTCAACTACCTTTTTACATTCTGCTTCCGGTTATAGCTTATGCAGTGATGCACAATCCGGAATTTAGCTCAAATGCAGCATCGGCCCAAGCGGTACTTAACGTTATTGATGACCCGCAGACCAAATCGCAAATCACAGTACCGATTATTTTAAGGACCTTGCTGCCGCACGGGTTGATAGGTGTTTTTTGTGCGGTCATGCTGACAGCGTTTCTTGCCAATCACAACACTTACCTTCACTCATGGGGAACAATCTTTGTACAGGATGTGATATTACCGTTCCGCAAAAAACCATTTACACCGAAACAGCATATTCTGCTTTTAAGACTATCGATCATAGGTGTCGCGGTGTTCATAGGTATTTTCAGTATAATGTTCAGGCAGACGGAACGGATATTTTTTTACATGGCTATAACAGGTGCGATATTTCTTGGAGGTGCTGGTGCGGTCATAATAGGCGGTCTCTACTGGAAGCGGGGCAAAACGTCAGGAGCCTGGGCATCGCTGATCTGTGGAGCGGTGCTTTCCGTTGCAGGATTTGTTATAAAACAGTATTATCCCCAGTGGCCATTAAATGGGCAGCAGATGCTCTTTATTTCGGTACTAATTTCTGTGGCGGCATACATAGTCATCTCACTTAGCGGCAAGAGATTGGAATTCGATATGGATCGGCTTCTCAATCGTGGCAAGTATGCTATTGTCGAGGATGGTGTTCCACAGGAGCCAGCTGTTTCGGGACTCAAGTCTTTCAGGATGGGGCCTGAATTCAAGCCCAGGGATAAGATTATATACCTGCTTACAATTGGCTGGACAGTCTTGTGGTTTGGCATTCTAGTTGCCGGTCTGATAATAAATATGATTTTTGGAATAAGTGATGCAAGCTGGATTAAGTTTTGGTATTTTGTGAGTTATATGCTCATTGGCCTTGCTGTGCTGGTTACAATATGGTTTACCATTGGCGGGCTCGGCGATGCTAAATTTATGCTGCAACGGCTTAAAAGCATGAAGCGAGACGATTCTGATTCAGGAATGGTATATCATAAAGATCCCGAACTGGAAATCCGGGAATCGATTTTGACTAAGAAATAGAGGACGCCATGATTACTATGGGAAATGCTGCTGTGGATATTACCTGCGGCAGTGATGTATCGCTGGCTGGTATTGTAACTTGTTTTAGGAGGGCGAAGTTCGTTGAGGATATGCTCTTTGCCAGAGTGCTTGTTTTGTCGTCGGATGAGAAAAGAGTCTGCATAATCACCCTTGACGTGGTCATGATAACACGCAAGATGGCTGATGAACTGCGGTCGCGTATTGCAAGCACATTTGGTTTTGAAAAAGATGCGATCTTTATACATACTCTTCAAAACCATAGCGCGCCCGCGGTGGGGGCGTTTGTACTTGATGAAGAATTTGTGTTGCCGCAGGATTATGAATGGCTCCGAGGGGGAAATGATGAATACGCGTCTTACGTTCTAAATCAGGTAATCTGCGCCGTTGAAGATGCTCTGAAAGAATCAGAAGCAGTTGAGATCGGATTTGGCAGAGCAATTGACGGCAGATTTGTTTTCAACAGACGCGCTGTGAACAGGGATGGCTCTATCAGTATGCCCGCTAAGCAATGTAAACAGCCATGCGGAAACACGAACTTGCTTTATCTCGAAGGGCCAGTCGATCCTGAGCTTGCAATTGCATGTTTCAGGACTGAATCACTTAAAAAAACAGCTTTTGTTCTAAATTATACAGCTCATCCAGTACAGGTCTTTGACAGACCTGCGGTTTCAGGGGAATGGCCCGGAGCCTTGTGTCGTGAGATGATGCGTGAATTCGGAATCGGCAGTTTTGCTATGGCCCTCAATGGTTGTTGCGGTAATATAAATCCCTGGTCGCCTTTTGATCCTGAATATAAGTTCGCGACCAATCCCGCTGCTGTGGGAATCGAATTGACGAAAACGGCAAAGAATGTATTAGAGAACATGAGTTTCAATAACAAAGCAGAACTTGATTACAGGGTCGGTACCTTAAAGATCCCATTTAGGGCTGTATCTCAGGATTCTTTGAATGCCGCCCAGCAGTTGCTAAAAGAAAATCCTGTACCGCCTTGGGATGATCCAGACCAACAATATATTTCCTGGCCTTGGATGAAAGCAGCTGGCCTTGTGAGTGTCTGGCTTGAGCAGCAAAGAGAAAAAATCTTCGATTATGAAATTAGAGTGCTCAGGATAGGGGATGTATTTATTATTGGGCTGCCTGGAGAGCCATTTGTCGAAGGTCAGCTAAGAATTAAGCTCAACTCGCCTGTCGACAAAATACTTATAGCTCACAACACGTATTTTGCTGGTTATATTCCCCACAAACACGCGTTTTCATATCCTCTTGGAAAGGGTGGCCATGAAGTTGAATTGATATATTGGTCTAAGCTGATACCAGATGCCTTGGACATGATTGTTGATCATACATTATATATACTGAAAAGCATGGCTCAAAAGTGATTAGTGTTTTGTCTTTTGGATTGTGGGATTGGGTGTTGCTGGCCATAGTTTCTTTACAGGCGGCGATGGTGGCTTACTTATACGACCCCAAGTGGAAGGCGCTGATCCTGACCTTGCCTATACCTTTCACATGCGCTGCCCTTGCGGTTGGGCAGGATGTTAACACATATAATGTCATCGGCCTTGCGATTCTCATCCTGTTTATTTTCTCTGTTCAGATTCTCCATTACCAGTTTGAGGTTTCCATTTACTTATCGATATTGGTGGGAATTCTTGTTTACTCTGGCACCAGTTTTGCAGCTTTAAAATTGATCCCCAGTACGAATGTTACGTTCTGGTATTCGTGCCTAGTGATTTTTTTGTTATCATCTGCAATTCTTGCCATAGTTCCGGTATCTATAAGTAGAGGGCACCGAACATCACTGCCGGTTTTGCTCAAGCTGCCTATTTTAGTATGTGTGATATTAAGTATTATTGCAGTAAAAAAGCAATTGCAGGGATTTGTAACTGTTTTCCCGATGATTGCCCTCATAACAGCCTATGAGGCACGGCATAGCCTTTGTGTTATAAGCCGACAGATATTGGTAATGGTTTTGATTCTGCTGCCGATGATGATCGCGTGCTACATGACCCAGAGTTATCTTGGGCTGGGCAAATCGCTTGTTGTTGGTTGGATTGTGTTTTGTTCTCTGCTGTTTCCCGTACTCCGCCTTACCAATTCACTTCCAGCAAGTACCGAGAGTGACTTGCCCTAACCCAACCTCTTGCGTGTTGAGCAAATAAAATAACTTATAGATTAATTTCTCTTTCAGTTCCTACTGTCCACATTTGACATTAGCTCTATGCCCGCAACGTAACTTCACGGCCAAGTGATGCGACCAGCGAAGGCCGGCGTGTTCAGAGGGTGAAAGTCGCTCAGGGATAAAAGCCAATTAAATGAAATTGACCCGTTTGCATACTTCAGGGATGTCCTTAGACGGGACGATCTTGGGAAGAGTAATTTTGAAAAAGGCTTGTCCGTTAACAACTCTGAAGTTTTAAAATTGCCTTACTAAGCCTACTACGATGCCCTGAACCTGGCAGTCTGTGGTGTAGATGGGAGCGAAATCAGGGTTTGCGGGTTCGAGTCTGACGCGGTTTTGCTCTCTATAAATCCGTTTGACAGTGGCGGATTGTCCATCGACGAGGGCTATGACTATTTGGCCATCTACGGCGTCGGAGGCGCGTTTACAGATTACATAATCCCCATCGGATATGCCGTCTTCTATCATACTTTGGCCTTGAATTTCGAGGGCGAATATCTCTTTTGAAGAGCCGGCGAACTGGGCGTTAAGGTTCAGCATGCGTCGATCTTCGATAGCATCGATAGGTCTTCCGGCAGCCACTCGGCCTAGAAGGGGTATTCCTTGCTGGCAGGGCGGGTTTTCAAATGGTTTTTCAAGGCTGTTAAGCAGATTTTGCCCAAGTCGAGTCAGCTTCAAAGAGCGTGCCTTGCTTGTTTGTGATTCGATTAAGCCCTTTTCTCGAAGCTGTTCTAAATGTTCGTAAGTTGTTGTGCGGCCTAGTTTTAGCCCTTGGGCCAGTTCCGATATCGTTGCTGAACAGCCCTTTGTTTGTGCCTGCCTTATCAATTGCACGAGCTGAAGCTGCCTGGGTGTTAGAGTCGGCATAATTTTGGGTTGAGACATTCTCCTGAATCTCCTTGTAATTTTCGCGTGCCGTTAAATTTCTTGAACTGGAAACGGTGGAAAGTGTTACATTGTAAACGCCAGCCATGCCCATGATAGCGACGATTTTATCGAGCACTTTACCGAGTGGATTGGTTGGAACTGATATTACGGCCGGCATTTCGGGCCAGGCATTTATAAAATCACCGCCGGGGCCAAATTTGCAGACTGGAATAGTTAGCTCTTGAATTCTTTGTATTCTGATATTCATATCGAACTCCTTTTCTTACCCGATATGTATCGGCATGAGGGGATTAAAAACCCGAACAAAAACCGAACAGAAAGAGCTAAATTTGAAATAATTTTTCAAATCGTTTGTGGGGGTGAAATGGGGGCGTTTTTAGCGGATGTTTGGGTTAGTGCTGGTGATTAGTTCTTTAGAAAAATGCAAAAAAAATATCATAAAAGATAGCACAGAGAACCTAGTTTACAAAGAGGGTTAGGTAAAGCAAGGGCGAGGAGCACAGAATGGCTAGAATTTGTTTGGTGCACTTCACTAAGTGTCGCATGTGGTGAAAATGTGATTTTTCAGTGTTATAATTGGGGTTTTGGGGGTTGGATTTGACTTTCTGAGCTTGGTTCCTATACTTAAGTGTACTAACTAGCAGATTCAGAATTCGCAGTGAGAGTTCAGAATTTGAAGGCACACAGGGGTGGGAACGTTGCCTGGCAGGGCCCAGGTTGAAAGTGGACCATCCCGTATTTACATGCGGGGCTGGATGTGAATCGGTTTTTGGTTTAAAGAACTGTTCTTAAGCAGTACGGGTGTTTTGTTTAGATGGCCGGCAGGTTCGAACATAGTTTAGTTGTGCGCATCCAGCAGGCTTGTGACATAGTCGATGTTGTGGGCGAGCATCTTAGCCTTGTGAAAAAGGGTAAGGATCTCGTGGGCATGTGCCCATTCCATAACGATCATCGGCCTAGCATGTATGTAAGCCCTTCAAAGCAGATATTCAAGTGCTTCGCATGCGGGGTCGGCGGCGATGTAATTAAGTTTGTGCAGATGCGGGAAAACTTGGGCTTTGGGCAGGCAGTTGAGAGGCTTGCGAACAGGGCGGGGATAAAGATCGAAAAGCAGGTGGTTCAGCGGGCAGCTGGCGAGGCTGATCCTGAGATGATATTGCGGGCCAATGAGTGGGCCGCGAGGTTGTTCGCGGGGGGGTTGTGGGACGAACAAAAAGGAGCAGATGCGCGTAACTATATCGCCCAGCGGCAAATACGATCAGATATGGCCAAAAAGTGGCAGTTGGGGCTGGCTATCGACAGCTGGGATGAACTTTGTAAGGCTGCTGCGGCGAGAAAAATAAGCCCGCGGCTACTGGAGCAGGCTGGGCTTGCGGTTGCGAGGGAATCGGGGCAGTTCTATGACAAGTTCAGGAACAGGCTGATGTTCCCGATATGGGACGCGACGGGTAAGGTAATCGCCTTTGGCGGGCGTGCGCTGGGTACGGACCCGGCAAAATATATGAATTCGCCGACGACGGCGGTGTTCGACAAGAGTAACTCGCTTTACGGACTCCACTTTGCCAGGCATAGTATAGTTGCCAAGGACCTGGCGGTGGTGGTTGAAGGGTATATGGATTGCCTGATGTCGCACCAGTTTGGGGTAGAGAACGTGGTGGCGACGCTTGGGACGAGCTTGACGGCTGGGCATGCAAGAATTTTGCGGCGATACGCCCGGAAGATCGTACTGGTTTTTGATTCGGATGTTGCGGGTATGGAAGCGGCCAATCGGTCGCTTGAGGTATTTCTGTCGGAAGGGATAGATATCCGTATCGCGTCGGTGCCTCAGGGAAAAGACCCGTGTGATTTCTTATTAGCGGCAGGAAAAGAGGCGTTCGAGAACGTAATAAATAATGCCGTCGATGTGATGGAATATAAATGGAGCAGGCTGCTGGATGGTTTTGAGCGGTCGGATACGATAGCAGGACAAAAGGCGGCGGCGGAAGAGTTTTTGAATACCGCGGCGGCGGCGATCAATGCGGGTAAGATCGATACCGTTAGCAGGGGCCTGATAATAGGCAGGCTTGGGCGAGTGCTTGGGCTGACGACGGCGCAGGTAAATGGCGAGCTTGCCAAGCGGATAAAAAAAGTCGCGGAAAAAGGGTCTTATTTCGCGGTAGAGAATCAGAAGGTGGTTTCTGTCGATCTTGGCGAAGGTTTTTATGCCAAGGCGCAGCGTGAAATGCTTGAAGTGCTGCTCAATGAGCCGAAGCTGGTGGAATGCTGCGGGCAAAAGATTACAGTCGATATGTTCGAAGTACCGATATTAAGGCACATTGCCTCGAAAGTGCTTGAGTTGCTTGCTTCGGGGGGGGATGCGGGGGTATCGGCGGTGCTGGCG
>Ga0154575_1067_pt1 | contig 14334 bp, 10 predicted proteins | sample RifGroF2_FD_116004 | JGI IMG/M metagenome (GOLD analysis project Ga0154575, IMG submission 116004) | Planctomycetes bacterium GWF2_50_10
CCGTCTCTGGCTACATAGTTTCTTTTGTATATGTGCTTCGCTAGCTTTGTCTTTTCGTGGCAATCCTTTCCAAAGCGTTTTAAGCCAAAAGACGAAAGTGAGCGTAATGTATGTCTGCAGAGAGCACCGTTTGCTTTTGCGTTCTTCAAGGCTCTTCCGGGCCTGCATAAGCGTAATTGCGGCGGTGCTCTTTTTTATTGGGGGCATTGCTATAAACAGGTACGGGTTCGGTAAACATTTTTTTTTCGGAGAACGTAAAATGGTCAGACTCTGTTTGTGGTTTATGCTCGAAAATGTGTGGGGATATGTGACAGGTTTTACAACTAAAGTTCATAGGGCGCTTATGAAAAGAGTTTTGCAGGAAGTGATACGGGAACGATGTAAGGAGTTTATGCAAAAGAGATTGGAGAAAAAAATCTGAAAGGTAGGAAAAGTGGGAATGTGTGAATAGTGTGAAAAGTGTGAATTGTGAATAGGAGGATCGGTGGGCAAAATAGGAATTTTGCCCACCCTACGGGCTATTGGCTTTGTGAGAATCAGAAATGAGGTGTCGCTGCGCGACAGTATTTTATGCTGGATCCCCGCCTCCGCGGGGATGACAAGTCACTTTCTGAGTTTTGGGTAAACATCATTTTAGGGGTAACAGCGCGCTAGTTTTGTAATTCCACTCCATGCTCCCCCCCCAAAAACCATCTCTTCAAATAATCAATAATCCTTAATCAATAATCAATTTGCTTCCTTTTGGCCGAGAAACCGGATCAGGCCATCAAGTATTGTCAATGGATGCGGCGGGCAGCCGGGTATATAGAGGTCCACGGGCACGACGGTATCTGCCCCATTTTTAACCTGTTCATGATCGATGTACGGCCCACCCGCGATAGCGCACGCGCCAACCGCGATGACTATCTTCGGCTGAGGCAGGGCGTCGTATGTTTTTTTCAGCGCCAGATGCATATTTTGTGTAACCGGCCCTGTGATCAACAATCCGTCCGCGTGCCGCGGCGACGCGACGAATTGGATGCCAAAGCGTCCCAGGTCCCACGCAAGTGTATTAAGCACGTTTGTGTCCGCCTCGCAGGCATTGCAGCCGCCCGCGCTTACCTGGCGAAGTTTTAGCGATCGGCCAAACAGCTTCTTTATATCCCTTTCCATCTCGACATCACACGGGCCTGCCGGCTTATCATTACATACAACCAAATCCTCCCGCCGACGGGCGGCCAGACGATAATCATCTGAGTATTTAATAGCCTGCTGCCCGCACGCGTTTGCGCACTCAGAACAGAACAGGCATTTGCCCATGTCGATGCAAGGGTGGTTGTCTTTTATAACAATAGCGCCCGTCGGACAAACGCCGGCGCAGTCAGCACAGCCGTCGCAACATGCGTCCGCTTTAACCACCGGGCAGCCGCGGAACCTATCGGACAACTTCGGCGCGGGGCCGTCGGGGTATTCCATCGTATGGTGACCCTGCCGCAATCGGGCGAGAATTATCTTGAACATAATTTTTCCTTAACGGTCATAAATCGTGCCCACAATAAGACAAATTAAAACTTTTATTACACAGCGGAAAATCTGATATCTCCTGGCCCCGCAAGGCATAGGCCAGACCAGCCCAGTTATGGAACGAGGGATCTACAACCTTATAACGAGCGAAGCTGCCCTGTTCATTTGTAATTGCAATATGGCAAACTTCGCCGCGCCATCCTTCGTTAAGAGTAGCAACAAGACTATCCGGCGCAAGCGAGCCGACCTTTACTAACGGCGACCCTGCGGGAATGGCCCCGATCTGCTCTCGTATGAATTTAATAGATCGCTGGATTTCAACCCAGCGAATAAAAACGCGTCCGAAGACATCGCCTGTATCACAAGTCCCAACAGGAATATGGGAAAATCGGAAAATACCGGAAGGTTGGTCCTGCCGGAGATCACGAACCAGACCAGACGCCCGCGCCGCTGGTCCAACTATGCCCAGTTCAACTGCAATATGCTTTGGCAGCGGCCCCGTATTCTCAAGCCTGGCCATAACCGAGGGCGTATCCCAGAGCAAATTTACCGAATTGGCCGTATCCTTTTCCGCTTTATCCAGGCGACGGAGCAACTCAGATGCGCGGCTATCGTCAATATCAAAACCAACTCCGCCCGGCCGGATCATCCCTCGACCAAAACGGCTCCCGCACAGCAGCGCCGTCAGGTTGAGAAAATCGCCGCGAATACGCCCGCAATAACTGGCCGTGGGCAAAAATCCAACATCATTGGCTACCGCTCCCAAATCGCCGACATGGTTGGCCAGGCGTTCGAGTTCCAGTGAAACGCCGCGCAGCATCTGCGCACGAGCGGTTTTTTGACAATGGGCCAGCGCCTCGACTATCTGGCAATACGCGGTGGCATGAGCAATAGTCGTGTCGCCTGCTAATGTTTCGGCGTAGTGAATTGAGCGTTTGGTTGGTCCGCCGATCATGGCATCTTCCACGCCGCGGTGTTGAAATCCAAGCGCGATTTCCAGGTGAAACACTCGCTCGCCATGGCACTGGAAACGAAAATGGCCGGGTTCGATAATACCGGCATGCACCGGGCCTACAGCCACCTCATGCACCTCATCACCTTCGACTTGAAAAAAATCGCATACGGCCGGCAATACAGCTTGATCCGACGGTCTATTCCAGGCATCGCGGCCGGTTTTTGAGCGATGGTATCTCACGGGCTTGAGCCACGGGTGGCCGATCGGCTTTAATCCAAACTGCTCGGCAATTTCGCGTTCAAACAGATGTACCTGCGGACACTGCGGCGTAAGCGATGGGAATTGATCGCCCTCTATATGAGTTCGGCCTATGTAAAGCTGGTTCTGCTCGTCATCGGCCATTACAACATAAAGCTGCGTCACCTCCGATTGCGAGGTTGGATCACCGAACATCGCCGATACCCGTTGACCCGCCGCTGTGCCGTCGAGAATGGCTTTTTTAAAGTCGTCAAACGCAAGTGTCGGGATAACATCAAGCTTAACTGCCCTGCCGTTTGTCATTGTGGCAAAGTGGGAATTAATCATGGTCGGCCCTCCAGAAAACGAACCGCGTCATTGAGCATTCCACTCAAGGGGGCGGGAATATACAAGCCCAAAAGCAATACAATGCCCATAAATATTACCACAGGCGCGGCGGTGAGCAGGCCGTCGCGATATGGTGTATTTTGCACCTGTTTTGGTGCGCGACCCTGAACAACCTTTAGCACGGTTGCGCCCATGCCAATAAAGACCACCAGCAGCAATAACAGAAACAGCCCGGCAGTGACAAACCGCCCATCGCTGAACGCCCCATTCAGAATGGCGAACTCGCTGATGAACGGGCCAAACGGAGGCGAACCGGTGATGGCCAGGAATCCCGCCAAAAACAGCGACCCGGATAGCGGCAACCGACGCATTGCTCCGCAAACTATCTCCGTACTCTTGCTGCCATACGCGCGGTGGATATTGCCGGCGGAAAGAAATAGTACGCCCTTGGTCATACCATTTGTCACTATATGAAGCATCGTCCCGAACAGAGCAGGCCCTCCAATACCAAGACCCAGCACAAGTATGCCCATGTGCTCTATGCTGGAATACGCAAGCATCCTTTTGAAATCACGCTGGCTGACCATAAATAGCCCGGCTACAGCCATAGAAAACAAACCCATGAACAGCAGCATTCGCGAGATATACGCATATTCCCCCGCGGCTAAACATATCTGATATATACGCATGATCGCCAGAAATGCGCAACTGGTAACGCCGCCGGCAAATATCGCCCCAACAACTCCCGGCACTTCGCCATAGACTTCCGGCTTCCATGTGTGCATTGGCGCAAGTCCCATCTTTGTGCCATAGCCTACCAGCAGCAGGATAAATGCCGCATGAAGCCAGGGCTTGGATAAAAGCGCGGCATCCTGCAACACATCCTCAAAAACCAATGTGGATTCAAGCCCTGCCTGCAATGATGCGTACGCCAGAAAAAACGTGCCCAGGAGCGCCAAGGCAATGCCGACCGAGCCAACCATCAAGTACTTCCAGGTAGCCTCAATGCTGTGCTGTGTGCGATTGAAGTAAATCAATGGTGCCGTGCAAAGAGTGGTCGCCTCTATTGCTACCCACATCAGGCCCAGATGATGCGACCAGACAACGATGCTCATAATGCCCAAAAAACCAAGCAGACATGCGCAGAAAACGCGATTGGATCGCTCCATTCTGTACTGAAGATAACCCACCGTATAAAACGAACAGAACAAAAACAGGGTACTGACAACCAGCAGCACGATTCGGCCGGGCGGGTCTAAAATCAGCCATTTGGCGGTTACCATAAGGTCGGGCCGTATCAGCACAAATACCGTCGTCGCGAAATGCACAACCGCCGTAACCGGCAGCAGCCAGGGCCTGAGGCGATTCGAGGGAACCGCCGCGGCGATAGCGGCCATCACAAGCGGAAAGAAGATCATTACATACGCCATAATTATTCCTTAAGAGAAACCAGTTCGCGAGTGTCCATCGAGGAGAACGCCTGGTTAATATGATTAATGATAATGCATGTTACGAATATACCAACGAACAGATCCAGCATAACCCCCATCTCGACGATGAGCGGCATCGCTTCAACCAACAACATACTAAAAATAAAAATACCGTTTTCCAGAATAAGATACCCGATAACCTGGCTGATCGCCTTGTAGCGGGTAACCAACTGAATAAATCCAACCAGGACGGTTGCGATAGCTGTGGGCACCAGAAGCGTATCGTAATGATTGCCGGCCAGCGGAAGTTGGCCCGCAAAGAGCAACGCGAACGCTGTCGCGATCGCGCCGAGTATGATCGACGGCAGAAAGCCTATCAGCGGCTTTACCTCGTGTTTAATTTGGGCGTCGCGCAACGCGCGAACTATTATAGATGGGATAAGTATTGCCTTGATAGAGATCGCCGCCGCGGCCATCAGTAGCACCGGCATAACCAAACTCTTATGTACGAGTAACGGGATGAAACCCAGTAATACGCCCTGCGCAGCTACGACGCGAGTGACCGCGAGTATCCGGCTTGTACCTAACGCAAAAAGGTTCATCACCAGAATGGTTACAAGGATAGTATTGAGCAGATTCGTCATTTATAGTACCTCATTAAAAGAATAAAGCTGAATCCGCAGAACAACAAGGCTGATACCAGCAGATATGGTATGTGACGCATTCGGAGCCTGGCCATTACGGATTCCACGACGCCTATCACGATTGCCAGCCCCAAAATTTCCACAATAAACAGCGGCCAATTCAACCACATCCTGTTCATTTGAAACGGAGTGATTATGTGCAGCAAAACCGTACCCAGAACAAACAGCTTCATAGCTGCCGAATAGAGTATTATGCCGAATAACGGCCCGCTGTGATCGAGCACCATAACCTCATGGATCATTGTCAGCTCAAGGTGTGTATTAGGATCATCGACTGGAATCCGGCACGTCTCGGTCAGTAGTACGATAAACAGTCCTATCGAAACCAAAACCAACGGTGCCGCCATTGCTACTGAGAACGCGCTTGTCGAGCTATGCAACATAGTTGTGAGCTTTAGTGAGCCTGATATCTTTGCCAGCACCAGAAGGGCAAAGAACAGCGCCGGTTCGGAAAGACACGCAAAAGTCACTTCGCGAGCCGCACCCATTCCCTCAAAAGATGAGCCGGTATCCAATGCCGCGGCCGTTGTAAAAAATCTTGCCAAGCCGAAGAGATAAGCAAAAAAGATCAGGTCGCCTGCGAAAGCGATCGGTGCATCAAACTGGCCAATCGGTATGAGCATCCCCGCCAGCACCACCGCCGCGAGCGTAACGACCGGCCCGGCAATAAAAACCCATGTCGTCGTCCTGCTCAGTACCATGCCCTTACGCATGAGCTTTATAATATCATAATAAAGTTGAAGCACCGGCGGGCCTTTTCGGCCGGCAAACAACGCTTTTGTCTTGTTAATGACGCCCAGCAGCAAAGGAGGCAACGTCAACAATAAAAAGATATGGATTATTGTATCAGTCATGATCAAACTCCAATCGTACCACAGATAAGTAAAATTATTAAAATGACAAGAATATACAGCACATATAAATGCGTCTGTCCCTGCTGTAAAACGCGGAGCCAAGGCAGATTCCGGCCTGCTGTCTTGAACAGCGGCAGCACCAGCCGGTCAAGAACGGTATCCGGAACAATGATTTTAAAATGCGCAACTCTGGGAAACAAGCCGCGAATGGCCGGAAAGTGAATTTTGGGCCAAAGAATAAACGCGAACAGGTTCACAAGTATCTGGCCGAATGATGATCCGGTGTATTGTATCCGTGTTACTGGTTGGGCATAGCCGCAGTCCCATGTTCCGGCCTCGCTGATAACTTTGGTTCGTACCAGCTTTTTTAACGCGAAGGCAATTATTGCGACGAGCACAATAAACGCCAGATTCATTTTAGTGATCCACCCCAGCCGCACCACTGTTGTAAGGGACACCGTTTGCTCGGGCAGCGATACCCATAGTTTGACCGCGCTGTCGAGCCAGCTGGCTGCGATCATCGGGAACAATCCGATGCACACGCACCCCATTGCCATAGCGGCCATCGGGACTATCATGCTTGCCGACGGATCATGCGCATCATTGACAGGCTCACAACGCGCAGTCCCAAGGAATACCGTGCCGAATATCTTCACAAAACACGCGACGGCCAATGCTCCGATGATCGCAAGCGGCACTGCCGCTATCGCGGCAACAGGAAATCCCGGCCCGTCGCCCAGGCCCAGCGTATGAAACAGGCCGCTGTAAATCAGCCATTCGCTCGCGAAGCCATTCAGCGGCGGAAGCGCACAGATAGCAACCGCCCCTACCACAAACAGAGCCATTGACCACGGCATCTGTTTAGCCAAACCACCCATCTGATCTATATTCCGTGTGTGTGATGCATGGATGATCGCTCCGGCGTTAAAGAACAGCAATGATTTAAAAAGGCTGTGGTTCCACACATGCAGCAGCGAACCGCCCAGTCCCAACAGTATCCATTCCGGCTGGTTCTGCGACCGGCCCAGCAGCGCCAGCCCTAAGCCGATCATAATTATTCCGATATTTTCGATGCTGCTGTATGCCAGCATGCGTTTGATGTCATTCTGACTTATCGCAAAAGCGATTCCCGCTACACCTGTAATCGCTCCTGCTATCAATACCACACAACCCCACCATGCCGCCGTTACCGGAAGCAGTGCGGTCATGCGGATTAACCCGTATACGCCCATCTTGAGCATAACAGCGGACATCACCGCCGACACATGACTTGGTGCGTTGGCATGGGCGCCGGGCAGCCATACATGCAGCGGCATTATTCCCGCCTTGAACCCGAATCCGATCAGTGACAGCACAAAGATCGTCCCCGCTGCGCCGGCTGATATTCCCTGTGCCGAGTTTAGTGCAAATGAACCCGTCGCATGGAGCCAAAGGGCGAACATAGCGATAAGGCATAACGTCCCTATATGTGTGGCGATCAGATACACCCAGCCGGCTCGGCACACATCCGGGTTGTCGTCCTCAGCTGTTGCGGCAAAATAAGCCGCGATCGCCATAATTTCCCATGCGATCAAAAAAAGAACAGCATCACGAGCAACAACAACCAGTGCCATGGAGCCGGCAAGGGCGCCGTAGAAAAAGACAAGCCTTCGGCCGTTTTCCAGATGTTCCGATTGTTTCCAGTACCTCAGCCCATAAATTGAACCAAACACAGGTATAATAAACACCGGCACCAAAAACAATACGCTTATGATGTCTATTGTTATTACAAACTGACCCCACGGCAAAAACCAGGGTAAGCATAACGTTGGCACCACCGCCTCATAGAACGACGCCGCTATGCCGGCCAGTCCGATCACGCTGCCTAGAACCATACATACTGCCGCAAGCCGCTGTCCCATCGCCGAACGCAATGAAAATAAAAAAACCGGCAAACCGCTAAAACCTAATACGGCGATTGCCGCAAGTATCATACAAACACTTAACATAATTATTTTTTTCGCTACGGATCAGCACTATCCTTTGCCTCACCGTGCGAACAACCTCGCAATAAACTCCCTAAACGGTATCATCGTACTCATCATTAAAATCACTGTGATCAGGATATAGAGCACATATTGCTGTGTTATTCCCTGTTGAAATCTGTGGAACCAGCCGAACCATTTGGCAAACTTATCACTGGCGGGCGTTATCGTCCGATCCAGTATCAGATCATCCACATGGCTGCTCATCTGGGCGGGTTTTGGAAACAGCCCTTCAATGTGTGGCAGATGCATGCGCGGGCGAAGCACCCAGCGGAACATTGTCACAATTATCTGCGCAAATGACGATGCCGTGTACTGTATCCGACTTGTCGAATACGCATAACCGCAGTCCCATGTGCCGACGCGACTGACAACTCGATTGCGAAGTTTCACAACGGCCGCTAACAATAGCACCACAATGATTAATGCTGCCCAGATAAAACTTATCATTTTCAGCGGTGCGACACTGCCTATGCTCATTATTGAAGAATTTGGTTCGATCATCCAGCCTGCTATCACATTGTCGAGGATTGGGATCAGCAGCACCGGCGCCAAGCCGATAATCGCGCAGCTCGCCGCCAGAACAATCATCGGCACCCGCATGGTCATGGGTGATTCATGCGCGCAAGTCGCCGCAAGAGTGCGGGGAGTTCCCAAAAACACCGCGCCGAAAACCTTCACAAAACAGGCCACCGCTAGTGCTCCGATCATGGCCAATACCGGCACGACGATCACGACCGCCGACCCCATTACTCCATCGGATTTCATGGTGCCAAGCAGCCCCAGATAAACAAATAACTCGCTAACAAACCCGTTGAGCGGAGGCAGGCCGCATATTGCGACCGCGCCGATGACAAACATCGCAGCCGTCCACGGCATAGTTTTGGCCAGTCCGCCAAGAGAGTCTATATGCCGAGTGCGTACGCTGTGTACCCCCGAGCCGGCACTTAGAAACAGCAGCGACTTGAATATACTATGATTCCATGTATGCAGCAGACAACCTGCCATTCCCAGCACTATCCACTCCGGCTGGCCAGCCGAGCGTCCCAGCATTGCCAGCCCCAAACCCATCAGGATAATACCTATGTTCTCGACGCTGTGATACGCAAGCAGCCGTTTGAGATCATGTTGCCCGATGGCGAACACAACGCCGAGCAGCCCGCTGATCGCGCCAAGCAGAAGGATAAGACCACCCCACATCGAAGGCGGGTCGGGCAGCAGCGACAGGAACCGCACTAATCCATAAATGCCCATTTTCAGCACAATACCGGAAAGCATAGCAGAGACATGACTCGGTGCGCTGGCGTGTGCGCCGGGAAGCCAAAAATGAAACGGCATAACGCCCGCTTTTAATCCAAATGCTATCAGCGATAGGAAAAACAGAACATTCAACACACCTATGCCGATCACATCACCGGCAACAGGCTTTAGGTCATAGGACCCTGTCGCCCATCGCCACAGAACAAACAACGCAAACAGTGTCAGCGTGCCGATGTGCGTGGCAATTATGTAAATCCAGCTTGCCTGCCGACACTGGGCCTTATGATCTTCGGTCGCGACCAGAAAGAACGCTGATAGCGCCATAACTTCCCACCCGAGCAGAAAAGCAATAGCATGTTTACTGATGACCAGCAGCATCATGCCTGCCGTCAATAATCCCCAGAACAGTTGAAGCTTTCTGCCCGTTCTTGGATGCCGAAGCTGCGGCCAGTATCCGATTCCGTAAATTGAGCCAAGCCCGCCCATAAAAAAGATCGGCACAAGAAAAAACGCACTCAATCCGTCAATGCCGATAATTGAATTGCCCATCGCAGGCCAGGGAAAGCTCAATACTCGAGATTGACCAACTCCCAAGACCAGCGATGCACCGACCAATCCAAGTATTGAACTGCTGCTCATCATCGCTGCAGCAATGCGTTGCCCCCAAACTGTCCTTCGCGGAAGGCACAGTCCCGGCAACCCGCTCGCTGCTGCAAGAATAATAGCTATTATGATAAGGTCAGAAAACATCAATAAATCCATCTATTTTGATGAACCAAACATTTTCGTTATTGCCGGCAAGCATCCCCATTATGGGCATTCAATGCGGGAATCGCAGCCTCCGCGCGAGACAGCGTTTCCATCAACTCCTCGCGCGACGCCTGGCGCTTGAGGGCCGTTTTAAAATCCTGGTTTTGCAGAACAAAACCAAGACGGGATAATATATGCAAATGTGCCCGCACTGTCGGGCTGATGAGCGTAAACAGCGTGTCTACGGGCTGACCGTCAATCGCTCCAAAATTGATCGGATGATCCAAAAAACACAGCGTCATGCCGGGTTTGGAAACATGCAGCACAACCGGATTTCGGACATGCGGAATAGCGATCCCATCTCCTATGCCGGTAGAGCCTAATGTCTCGCGAGCCATCAGTACCTGGTACAGGAACCCTCGATCAACCTCCTCAGGAAGATTAAGGATATCAACAATGGCACGAAGCACCGAAGGTTTATCGCTGCCCCCTACCCGATAAGATATACCCCCTGCCTTCAAAGCGTCAGAAAGACTGGGCAAAGGAGTTTTGCTCTGCTCAGCTTCCTGAAATATTTCAGGAGAAACCTGTATTCGCCGGGAGGTGGCCCACTCCAGCAGCTCAGACCGATTGAATCGGTACTGTTCATTAATCCGATAAACTGGTACTACTTGCTGTTCAATCCAGCGATAGATCGTTTTTTCAGAAACATTCAGGATTTTAGCAGTATCTTTTACTGAAAGTTGCATTAAATAGCTTTCCTTAGACATTTTTATCTATGCCCTGACATATGTGGACATTATAAAATATTGTCCCCAGATGTCAAATTAAGTTAAAAGTTCTTGAATATCTTTCCGTCGTCGCACAACCCATGTTGCTAGCGGGAACATGATTCGCACCTACAATGTCCGGGTTAGTTTCTATTTGGGCAATATGCCAAATAAACCACAGATGCCAATTTCTTTGTCAATGCCTTGTGAATTTACAATAGATGCTGGAAATACACCGCAAATAGTTTATCATTTGACTTTTTAGCTTCTTAGTAACCGAAGCAAGCGTAAATGCGTCTGTAATTTAGTAAAGAAACTCGGAGTTATAATGTCCAGGCAAATACATTTGATCTGTAACGCACATCTCGATCCAGTCTGGTTATGGGAATGGGAAGAAGGTGCGGCTGAAGCGATTTCAACTTTCCGCATAGCAGCCGAGTTGTGCGAGCAGAATGATACTTTCATTTTCAATCACAACGAGGTCACACTATACAAATGGGTGCTCGAATACGAACCGGCCCTCTTTAAGCGAATACAGGCACTCGTCAAGGCTGGCAGATGGCACATTATGGGCGGCTGGTATCTTCAGCCAGACTGCAATATGCCCAGCGGCGAATCGTTTGTGCGCCAGATACTCGAAGGCAAAGCCTTTTTCAAGCAGCATTTCGGAGTCGAACCCACCACCGCCATAAACTTCGACCCGTTCGGTCACACGCAGGGTCTTGTTCAAATCCTTGCAAAGAGCGGCTATGATTCATATCTCTTCGGCCGCCCACAGAAGGAATTCCTCGAACTGCCCCATAACGGTTTCGTCTGGGTCGGCTTCGACGGTTCCGAGGTGATCGGGCAAAGATTCGTCGGCTGGTATAACACCCCGCTTGGCAAGGCAAAAGAAACGATACAAAAGAGGATCGAAGAATTCGCCACCACCGATTATACCACTATTCTCTGGGGTGTTGGAAATCATGGCGGCGGGCCTTCAAGGGCCGACCTTCAGGATGTAAACACCCTGATAGCTCAAACTAAAGATTTGGAAATAAGGCATTCTACTCCGGATCAGTATTTCAGCAAACTCTCAAGCCTCAAATCACAGTTGCCTCGCGTGGAAAGGGATCTTAACCCCTGGGCGCCGGGCTGCTATTCATCGCAGATACGAATCAAGCAGAAGCACCGCCAGCTCGAAAACGATTTCTACATGATGGAAAAAATGGCGTGCGAGGCTGACCTCAACGGCCTCATGCCTTATCCCTCACAAGAGTTGCATGAAGTCATCTGCGACCTGCTCAATGCGGAATTTCACGACATTCTTCCCGGCTCAGCTATCCAGCCCGCAGAGGAAGCAGCGATTCGCCAAATGGATCACGGTCTTGAAATACTCTCGCGTTTGCGCGCACGGGCGTTTTTCGCCCTTGCAAGCGGTCAGCCCAAAGCCGCTGACGGCCAAACGCCGGTATTCGTCTATAACCCGCACCCATACGATATTCAAACCAGCGTAGAGTGCGAATTTAATCTTCCGGATTTCGATAACTCGGGCGCGTTTTCGATCTTTGATCTCAAGGATGCAGCGGGGACGGCGATCTCTTCACAAGTCGAGCAGGAGCTAAGTTCACTTGCCATTGACTGGCGTAAGCGAGTTGTATTCGACGCCAAGCTCAAAACCGGCATGAACCGTTTTAACTGCGTGGCTCGCAAACTGGAAAAACAGCCCGAACCTGCATTAAAGCAGAAAGATGGAGTAATCGCATTCACAACAGAACGTCTCAATTTTATTATAAATACTCAGACAGGCATGGTTGATAAGTACGCAGTCGATGGGATCGACTATGTCAAACCAGGCGCATTCGCACCGATTGTTATAGAAGATAATTGCGACCCGTGGGGAATGAACGTCACCAGCTTCAGGAAAGTCCTTGGCTCATTCAAGCTGATGGACAGCGATACCGCAGCTGCTTTTTGCGGCTTTAAAGATCCCCTGCTTCCTTCCGTGCGGGTTGTAGAAGATGGGCCGGTAAGGTCGGTAGTCGAAGTTCTGTTTCAATACGAATGCTCCGCGATTTGCCAGAGATATAAACTGCCCAAATCCGGTACGGAAATCGAAGTAGAAGTGCGAGTCTTCTGGAATCAAAAAGATCAAATGCTCAAACTTTCGCTGCCTATGACTTCGGCATTCACCAGGCATATCGGGCAAGTTGCCTACGGCACAACTTCGCTGCCATGCGATGGAACCGAAGCTGTAGCACAGAAATGGGTTGGTGTTGCCGCCGGCTCCGACGATCTGCTCTTTACTTGCATTAATAACGGCACATACGCCTGCGATTTTTCCGATCAGGGGCTCAGGCTCACGCTGCTCCGTTCGCCAACTTACTCTGGCCATCCCATTGGTGACAAACCGATCGTAAAATGCGACCGCTATACCCCTCGTATGGATCAAGGCGAGCGGATCTTTCGGTTCTGGTTCAATGCCGGGCCGTATAACAGCCGCCGCGAAGCCATCGACCGGGAGGCCCTTGCCAAAAACGAAAAGCCGTTTGCTCTCTCATTCTTCCCATCCGGAGAAGGCGCCCAGCCGAGCCGGCTTGCATTGCTTTGTGACGAGGCGATCACTATCACTGCTTTAAAACAGTCACACGACGGCAAGGATATTATTGTCAGACTCTTCGAGCCGACCGGTCAAGCCCGCTCCGCGGTTTTGAAAATGCCCGTCATCGGGTTGGAGCATAAGATCACGCTTTCGCCATATGAGATCAAGACGCTTAGAGTAAATGCTAAAACCAAAGAAGTGATTGAGACAGACCTGCTGGAGCGACCTCTGCCGAAAACATAAAGCCCGACGGAGCTAAACCCGCACTGGCGTTTTCTTTAGCTCTTTTATGGTCTGCAGCAATGCGAAACTCACGATTGCATGTTCCTTCGTGAACGTGGAAACTGTTTCGCCCAGGCTCTGCATATCCGGGCCATGGAGCATCGCAAAAAGATTGTAGGGCCAGTTTTCAAAGGCTGGCCGTTGATAGCAGTGGCTTACGTTTTCCAGCTTCGCAAGGGCTTGGCCGATGCGATGGATATCCGATTCTTTCACTTCGCACACGAACATCGCGTTTGCCGCAAAGCCCAGCTTGCGATAATCAACTACTGCACCGATTCGCTTTATAACGCCGGACGTGATAAGCCCGGCGATTTGCCAGATATCATCGAACGGCTCTGATATGATCGCCAGCGGCTGCTGCAGTTTCCTTATGGTCGCAACTTGCTGGGGCGAAAGTTTAACAGGCTCGCCTGTTTCTGTAAGGACCGGATTAGCCCTCGAAGCCAGCAGACGCCTGCCCGAACTTTTCGCGTCAAATCGCACATCAAGTTTAAAGGTTGTTATGGCCGGTAGAATATGGAACTCGATACCGTATCGTTTTGCGATAGGATCAATGGTATGGTTCATTTCATCCAGGCTGGCTCCCTGGAGAGTGAACCACAGGTTAAAATAGTGATCACGGATGTAGTTATGGGA
>Ga0154575_1053_pt2 | contig 14196 bp, 12 predicted proteins | sample RifGroF2_FD_116004 | JGI IMG/M metagenome (GOLD analysis project Ga0154575, IMG submission 116004) | Planctomycetes bacterium GWF2_50_10
CCGCTCTACACTGCTCCTAAAATATTCGAACTCAAGTGGCAGCAGATAGCCGCCCAGGGTAATACTAGCATGAATGTATTACTCCAGGAAGGCGATGTCATTTACATACCGCCGACGATATTGGCATCGATCGCGATGAAGATCGAAGAATTCGTCAGGCCCATCGGACGGGCATTTTCAACAGCATATATTGTTGACGGCCAGGGCTACAGATAATATATAATGGGTTCTTGCCTGGAGCAGATAATCTAAACTGCTCCAGCATCTTGAAAGGACTTCTATTGACTAAGCAAAGAAGAATGAAACTGCTGCACGCATCGGCAACGGCTTTCTTCCTGCTCGCTGCCGCGTATGTCGCCGTCCTGGCACTTCGCCAGGCCGGTGTGAATTGGTGGCTAATCTTTTCACTTTCGGGTTACTCCGCCGCATCAGGCTTTGTGCTCGTCAGCGCATATCTCTTTGCTATCTTTCACGGCAGCAGCCGAAATCAAACCTGCGCGATAGAACACCCCCTCACAAGTTCTGTCCAGTATATGACTCTTTATTCTCTCGTGCCATTTTTGGGCGCTGCCGCAGGATTGCTCTGCAAAGTCGGAATTGAATCACCCGCCCAGGCTGCCGGAACAATTTCAATGGGAACCATCGGCGCAACCTTCAGCTTCTGGGTCATCATAGACCCTCTGATTGTTATGGCCGAATCTTTCCTTCCGTCCAGCCGCGCTCGTCGCCTTGCAAGGCTTGCCGCTGCCAAGGACCTCCGCCTCCAGCAGCAGAAACAGCGCGACCAGATGCTCGAACTTATCGAAAAGCAGGAACTCGAAAACCGCCGCATCTGGAATAACACTTTTGCTGATGACGCCCTCTCTCTAGCGCAGCTGGCCTATAGTGCAAAAAGACAAAGACGCTCCATGCCCGCAAAAGCCGTGGAAATAGGACTCGAAGCCTTCAAACGCGGCGGCCTTGAATGTATGCAGGCCGTCCACGAAATGGCCGTACAAGCCGCCAGGACCCGCGGCATCAACGGCACCACCGCCCGATATATCTCCACCTGCTGGGACGGCATCGGCCACTGGCGAGACTCCTTCACCCCCGACCCGCATAACTGAATCCCACAACTCAAAACTTAAAAATGGCTTGTCATCCCAGCGCAGGCTCCGGATCCAGTATAAAAAAGCGTCGCGCAGCGACTCCACATCTTTTATTTTTTAACCTTATAGGGAACCTTATAGGGAACAGTCACCTATTTTCAATCCCCGCAAACCATCTAATGAGGGACAGTCGCATTTTTTTGGCAAAATAGGATAATACGACAAAAATGTACCTTTAAAATCCTTGCTTTTATTACTACAATATATTATCTGAGACAGCTGGAAACAGGAGAATCGAAATATGAAAATAAATTTCTTTAGTTTTGCTGGGCTTATCCTTATTCTTCCATTTACCCAAGTTGCTATAGCGGAAACATTGGGGCAAAAAGTTTTGCACAAATATCATGAGCAGGCTGAAAATTTGGCATATGGTTCTATTGGTTCTGTTGAATTTCGGGAATATGAACCAGACGCAAATGTGCCAAATATTTTGTTTATTAAATTGCGTCTAGCTTGTCAGAATTTACGAAATTTAGACTTACCAAGCAATGTACGACAACTTGCATTAGCAGATTGTAATGCTATATTGGCCTCGGGGGGTAATGACTGTGGAGATTATATTATAACTTATTGGTTTGATCATGTATTGAGAAACTCTGTTATTGAGGAAACTGAAGATTTTAAAACGAATATTCTCGAAATTCTAGAAAGTGCAAATTTTAGCAAATCGGACGCATTAAAGGCCTATAATACTGCACGACTAGAGTTGATGGGTACAAAGGAAAGAGACTTGTGGATGCTGGTATTTACATTTGACAAGAAGAAACTTGTTCAACTTGAAGATCCGATACTGGCCATTAAATATGCAAGGATTCTCAAATCAAACCCAGCCTATACTTGATTGGATGGATACAAAAGGCGATAGTCACGTAAGGACTTTCCCGAATAATATACTAGTATTTGATAACAAGGTCGGCACTGTTCAGTTCTGGCCTACAAGTGATGATACATTTAATATGTTTTATTATTGTTTTCAACAATATGACAAGGATGGAAATCTGATCTTATGGGGAAGATTAAATATTAAAAAGGAAGCCGCTGGCAAAGATAGAGGACAATCTTTTCTTTGGCAACTACATAGGAATACCGAGCTTTTGGATTAATGCCTCCACACTAACATAAGAAGAAGTCTTTGTTTTAAGGCAACGCAGTGAACTCTTGATGACGCACAGTGACAGCGGCAAAACATGAAAAGGGAAAGGCATAAGATGAAAATCAATTTGACGGTAGGGCTTATTTTAGGTGTGGCGGTTAGCCTTACAAAAGCGAGCGGCTTTCTACAAGATCACCTTGCGCCAACAGACTTTTCGCGGTTCGGAAATACATGGCTGCAAGAGTGGGTAGAGCACGGTACTTATAAACTTCCAAGTTCCAAATGTTGTTTTTGCCTTGCACAGGATGGAAATTGTATTTGGGTAGGAACTTCGGCCGGGGCGCTGAGATATACCCCGCGGGACGATGTCTGGGAACTCTTCAAAGTCGATGATGACTGGGGTATGGAATACGCAGTAAATTTCGGTGCAAAGAATCCGACTGATGAGTGGTGGCGTGATAAAAAAAAGCAAAAGGAGTTTGCTGAAAAATGGATGCGTAATTCTGTTGAGAAGATAGTCGTCCTTTCGCCAGGCAATGTGTGGGTAGATATGGTTACGGGAGTAATGGTTATACAGGGTGATCGTAAAACCATATACCCATTCGTCCAAGACGCCCTTGAAGCGATCTACCATTCGCCGCTCCGAGCAACGCTGAGTAAAGTAGTTGATGTGGATAAAGCCGGGCGAATATGGTGGCTGAAGGAAGAATGGGATAAATCTTACATAATATATCGGGACTTGCATTGCTACGACGGCACAGCTTGGAAGAGAGACGAAGGAATTGGATTTAAAAGGTCATCCGGCGACGATCCCAATGCTCATTATATTATTGACGATGTTCTGGCTGATGCCCAAGGCAACTTGTGGGCATGCGATTTGTTTGGTATTTATCTATATCAGGCAAATAGCTGGACACGGGTACTGGAAGACATAGGGTACAATCAGTTGCGTCTTGGTACCGGCGGAATCATCTGGGCTTTTGGCGACGGCGTGTTGGCTAGGCACAGCGCAAACAAATGGGAAGTCATACGACCCCAGGAGACATTGAATTTTCGGGTGTGGGGTAACTACGGATTGCCTCTCGATCGTGAGGAAGTTGTATTAGAGACATCGGACAATAAGCTTTGGTTTACTGCATACGAGGAAGTTGATATGGTCTCCCAAGGAAAGTTTTGGTGTTTTGATGGCACTAACTTCAGCCAGGTCGGTTTCAGTCCAACGGCGGCAGTGATCGGTCCAAAGGGACAGGCATTTGCAGTTTCGGGAGGGAGTATTTTATGTTATGAGAAAGGCAAATGGAATAAACTGCCTCGGCCTAAGTTCCCTTCGTTCAAGGGTGGTGATAACTCTTGGCTTATAAGCGATATCCTGGTCAGCAATGATAACAAGGTCTTCATCGCTACGCCGTGTGAAGGGCTGTTAGAATATCAAAAGGGTACATGGAAAAGGAAGCTATGTGATAAGGAAAAAACTACTTCAAAGCAAGAGATGACCGAGGCAGTGAGCACCAAGTCGGAAGTAGAGCAGTTTTTTTCGGGTCAGGGTTCTGGCATTGCTCCCCCGGCTCTGATTGAGCAGTGTTACAGGGGATATATGGAAGGGGAAGGAAAGCAGTTAATCAAAGCTACTGACCAGCAACTAGCTGAGCATATTGCTAATAGTGAAAATAAAGCAGTGGCGATTAGTTATTACCGGCTTCTTTGCAGGAAAAAAGAAAATGTTGCTAACGCGGCTCTCTACAAGAGAATAATTAATATGAATGCGGGTGATACAAAAGTACGAGAATTTTTGCCAATGGAGATTGCATCATATGGAGAACCAGCAGCGACGGTATTGTTGGACGTAGTCAAAAATGGGACTCCCGAGCAATGTATACTGGCAATAAATGCTATAGGTTCGATGGGAAGCTCCAAGTTAATTGACAAGCTTTTCGGGGTTTTGAGTTATCCCAACAAGTTAGACGCGAGATATTATTATCCATTGGTAATAGCAGCAATTTCTAATGGTGATCAACGAGGGATGGAGCTTTTAATAGAGCTAGCAACTGGTGAGCGGCCTTGTGATCCGAACAAGCAAGATGCCTCTTGCCAAAGATACAGGGCACTTCTTGAGAAAGCGGTAAAAGGATATGATGATATCCCAAGTGATTGGTCTGTTGAAAAGTGGAAGCTCTGGTGGAAAAAGCACCGCAGCAACTGGAAACCGAGTGGTGATCTTTATGCTCTGCCACCTGCTACGGCTACAGCTATGCAAAAAGTCTATAAGGCAGTAGCAGAAAAAATCGAGAAGTAAGATTGAATAATAGGAATAATAGGGGACAGTCACCTATTTTCAATCTCTGCACACAATAAACTCGTATACTTTTTTCCCAATCCTCGCAATCCGTGATTTGGGTCTTCTCTTAACAATCCGCGTAATCAGCGTTTCAAAATCTCTTCTTTTTTTCGGTGTAATCCGCGAAATCCGTGATTAGCTCTTCCTGCCTTTAGTTTTGAATTTTCCCTTTTGAGCCTTAGAATTTGTTTCGGATTTCGTGCTTAGGATTTCGGTTTTATTCTTCCTGTTCCTTATTCCTTGTTCTTGGTTCCTCTTCTGCTTACTGACTTCTGTCTCCTGACTTCTGTCTTCTCCTTGCCCTTTGGAAAGCTCCGGCAGTTCCTTAAGCTCCTTGAGTTGATCCCTCAAATACGCCGCCCGTTCAAAATCCAATCTCTCCGCCGCCGCAAGCATTTCCGTTTCGATCTGCGCGATCATTTCCGTCTTATCATACTCTTCGTCAGTAAACGAAAGCGCCTCCTGCGCCACCTTCCTCGCCTTTACCGCCTCCTGCAGCGACCGCCGAATCTCCTTCTTTATCGTCTCCGGCGTGATTCCATGCTCCTTGTTGTACGCGATCTGTATCACCCGCCGCCGATTCGTCTCATCTATCGCCCGCTGCATCGAATCCGTAACCCTGTCCCCATACAGATAAACAGTAGCGTTAACATTTCGCGCCGTCCGCCCGATCGTCTGAATAAGACTCGTCGCCGACCGTAAAAACCCTTCCTTATCCGCATCAAGAATCGCCACCAGCGAAACCTCCGGCAAATCCAGCCCCTCCCTAAGCAGGTTGATCCCGATAAGCACGTCAAACTCCCCCGCCCGCAGATCGCGCAGTATCTCGATACGATCAAGCGTATGAATTTCCGAGTGCAGATATTTGCACCGCACCCCCTTCTTCTGCATATACCCCGTCAAATCTTCCGACAGCCGCTTCGTCAGCGTCGTAACCAGCACCCGCTCCTTCGACTGTATTCGTTTATCCACCTCGTCCATCAAATGCGGTATCTGATTAGAAGCCGGGTAAACATAAATCTCCGGATCCACCAGCCCAGTAGGCCGAATGATCTGCTCAACCACCTCGCCCCCGCACTTCTCAAGCTCGAAAGGCCCAGGCGTCGCCGAAACAAAAACCACCTTATCCCACTTCTTCTCGAACTCCTCGAATCTTAAAGGCCGGTTATCCATTGCGCTTGGCAGCCTAAATCCATGCTCCACCAGCACATTCTTCCTCGCCTGGTCGCCGTTAAACATCGCCCGTATCTGCGGCAGCGAAACATGCGACTCATCTATCATCAGCAGAAAATCTTTTGGAAAATAATTTATCAGCGTATAAGGCGTCGCCCCCGCCGGCAAGCCCGACAAATGCCTGCTGTAATTTTCGATCCCCGAACAAAACCCAACCTCCTGTATCATCTCGATATCATAAAGCGTCCGCGCCTGCAGCCGCTGCGCCTCAAGCAGCTTGCCCTCCTGTCGAAATACCTGCAACCGCTGCTCAAGCTCTTCCTTGATCGCCGCTACCGCCCCTTCAATACGATCCGCCGGCATCACATAATGCTGCGCCGGGTAAATGAACAACTGGCTCTCTTCCGCCAGCACCTCACTCGAAACAGGATTGATGTAATATATCTTGTCGATCTCATCGCCGAAAAATTCTATCCGCACCGCGAAGCTCTCGTAAGATGGATGCAGTTCTACGGTGTCCCCGCGAACCCGGAACGTACCCCGATGAAAGTCAAAATCGTTGCGTTCGTATTGAATATCCGCAAGCTTCCCAAGCAAAGCGTTGCGATCAACCGTATCCCCCTTGCGGATCGCCACAACGCTGTTAGCATAATCCTCCGGCGACCCCAATCCGAATATGCAAGACACGCTTGCCACAATTATCACATCCTGCCGCGTAAGCAAGCTGGTAGTAGTCGAAAGCCTCAGCCTGTCCAAGTCGTCATTGCGCGCGGAATCTTTTTCAATGTAAATATCTCTCTGCGGAATGTAAGCCTCAGGCTGGTAAAAATCATAGTAGCTTACAAAATACTCGACCGCGTTATCGGGAAAAAGCTCCTTAAATTCCTCATAAAGCTGCGCCGCCAGCGTCTTATTATGCGAAATAATAAGCGCAGGCCGTCCATACCGCTTAATGACGTTGGCCATGGTAAAGGTCTTACCGGACCCGGTAACGCCCAAAAGCGTCTGAAAAGGTTTTCCCTGCTTTAACCCGTCCGTAAGTTGATCGATAGCCGCAGGCTGATCGCCAGCAGGCTTCATAGTAGAATGTATCTCAAATGCGCCCATTATTACTCCAAAAACCGATACATTCTACTACGCCCCCGACCGAACGCAAGTTTTACCCTCTTTAGCTTCCTGTTGTACGACCACTATACCCCGGTACACCCCCGGTACACCCCCAAAACTAAGTTTTTAACTCGGCTCAAACGTCAAACAATCCGCCGCGTGCTCGGTCCTGCCCACAATTATCCCATCCGCCTGGCACTCTAACTTCATATTATAACGGCAGATAGAGACCTTGCATGCCCCAACCGCCCCAATCGACCCGCTGTTACCCCCCTTGCTGCTGCAAGCCGTCGTAAACGTATCACAGCAAGGATCCACCGAATCCCCAACCGTTATCGCCAGCGCATGGCACAGCTTATTCTGGTTATAACAGCACTCCTGCACATCACATTCATTGACCTTAGGCATATCCATAAATTTCTCCTTTCACCGCCACTCTAGCCAAAACCCGCCCCCCGCCGCAAGCACCCCCAAAAAATATGGAAAAGATGTATAACCCACCAGGCCTGGTAGTCTGTCAGTTCGTTTGTGGCATGGCCATCTTGGCCGTGTTTTTACTCTTGCCTGTTGCCTCTTGCCTTTTTTATGCACTTTTTGCATCGCCCCAAAGGATTTTTTTAAATTATTCCGCTTTTGACGTGCTTTCCTGTGAGAATTTGGGTAAAAGGGTTGAAAATTCCGCGGGAAAACCCGCTGGTTTGCGTATAAAAATGGTTTGACAGCACCAGTGCTGGTGCTATAATGTTGTGCTTTACACAACGCAGATGGAGTTTGTCTATATATGAAAACTACTTTGGCCAAAAAGTCAGAGCTGAATCAGAAGTGGCTTCTCATCGACGCCGATAACGCGGTGCTGGGAAGATTAGCGTCGTTTGTCGCGCCGATTCTGATGGGAAAAACCAAACCGACATACACACCCCATGTCGATACGGGCGATTTTGTCGTGGTTGTCAACGCCGATAAGATCAGGATGACCGGCAAGAAGGAACAAACTAAAGAGTACGATTACTACACTCTTTATCCAGGCGGCCACAAATACGTCAGCTTCGCCGAGATGATGGCAAAGAAGCCAGAGAAAGTCATCGAGCTGGCAGTTAAAAGAATGCTCCCCAAAAGCGGCCTTGGCAAGCGTATGCTTAAGAAGCTCAAGGTATATCGCGGCCCCGAGCATGATAACGCGGCACAGAAACCCGAAAAAATAACCTTAAAATAACACTAAGTATATAAGAGAAGCATAATGGCAGACTTGTTGATAGATCCCAGCTTACTTGGAATTAAGACCACTCCTACACCAGCCCCTCAGGCAGTTGCCAAAAAAGGCCCCGATAAGGCCGGTTACTACTGGGGCACTGGCAGACGTAAAAGCGCTGTCGCTCGCGTCAGGATCAAACCGGGGCAGGGCAAAATGGTCATCAACGGCAAGGAGATGAAAGAATTCTTCAAGGCCGAAAACGACCGCAGGGCGGTTATGGCACCAATCACATCGGTAAAGAGCGAAACCAAGTTTGATGTCTTTGCCAATGTCGAAGGCGGCGGCCCCACCGGTCAGGCCGGCGCGGTTCTCCTCGGCATTGCAAGAGCACTCAAGGATTACGACGACAACTTCCTCCCAGCTCTCCGTGACGGCGGCTTCCTTACCCGTGACGGCAGAATGAAGGAAAGAAAGAAACCAGGCCAGAAAGGCGCTCGCAAGAAGTTCCAGTTCTCAAAGCGTTAATCGACCCGTTCCGAATATCAAAAGGCCACCACGCGGTGGCCTTTTTTATTGCGCCCGCTTAAGGGTTATTGGCGAACGTAAACTTCGTACACATATTCAAGCTCCTGCTTTTGCCCAGCCTCCAGTTTTAAATTCCAGACAAGCAGCCCGCGATTGTTGACATCACCAAGATAGGCAGGGAGCTTATCCGCTTTGGCTTCCGGCTGGGTAGATTTAAGATCACCGGAGAATTTCTTTGTTATCTCCATATTGATCGCCTTGGATTGGTAATTTGTCACCGAGAGCATGCCTTTTACTTTCACCAGGTCAAAACTGTTACCATAGAACTGTGCCGCATTACGCTGCCGCTCAAGCTGGATTTCACGCTGCTGCGCCTTTATGCTTGAGGCTATGGTTATTTTTAGCTTCGTATCACCCGATACCGGCGTGTAGTTCAAAGTATCCTGCCCGATGATCATGCCGCTGCTCATTATCTGCGCCGGCGCTGTTGTCCACGGCAGTTTCATGTTATTGGTGAGCTTAAGACAGTGCCAAACCTCTTCGGCATCCTCCGGCCTGTTTTGGTTGTCATTATAATTGTTGTACTGCTGGCGGTTCCCCGTCTTATCCGGTATTTCCCATGTGTAAAGATGCTTGTACGCTACATCCTCAGTAAACAGCGGGAAATACCCCACCTGGCCCTTTTTGAGTGAAACGCTCTTGAGCGGATAAAAGAAAAGATCCTCCGCCGTAACCCCCTGCTCGGCCTGGCCGTAGGAAGGCTCATACGGTTGTTCTGCTGCCATCTTCATGTTATATACCGCCTGCCTGGTTACATTTGACATAACCCCGCCATAACCGCTATTGGAAATATTCCCGCTTGATCCCCTGCCCAGCGCAGCTAGAAATTGTGCCAAATCCTCTTTCTTTGCAATGGGACTGAAAATCTGGGCAAACTGCAGATTCGGATAGCCCGTAATCAGTTGAACCCCAACGCCTTCCATATCAGCTATTTCGTTCATGACCTCCGCCTTCGCCGAAAGCGGCGCGTTGCCGTCCGTATCTTTTATCGCGATCACATAACTGGGCGCCCACGTCATTCCCTTGCACAAATAACTTACGTCAATATCCCCGCCGCCTTTGCCCACCCTGCCCGTAAGCCGAGCGGATTTCACATCAGGCCCAGCCTTAGGCTCATCCGAAAATCTCACACGCCTTATCGCATCAGCCGCTAAAGCAATGAACTGCCCGCCTGATTCAATAGTAACAACCATGCCTGAAACAGGCCCCACAGGCCCCCTGTATTGATTATAGCCATCCTGGTAATTCACCGGCGTTCCCATCGCATATGGCTGGGGCCTGGCCGCCTCGACCTGCATGGATCTGATAGAGCCTTCCAATTCCTCATTGTCATTGGTTTTAATATTCACACGTTTACCGATATTTGCCCGCAGCAGTTCCGCCATATTCGCCGCCGCTGTCGTGCCCGGCACATTGGTTTCCTCCGCCACAAGGCTCTCAAGCCGCATCTCGGGCGAATAAGAAACCCACAAACTCCCATGCGAAGGCGCCGCCGCCGGCACAAAACTGAACTGCCCGCTATCACCCCCCACTGTCACTTGCTCATTGACAAACGCCAGCCCGTTCTTAAAAAGCGAAACCTGCGTAACCTTTGCCTCACAAATACCACCCACCGCAAACATTGCCAGCATCGAAATCAACCTTGACATAATGATCCTCCATAACGTTTGTTTTATATTTAAGAGGGCCTAAAACGAAAAACGTTTCACAAATTTAAAAATCTTCGCACTAAAACTATAAAACCGACATAGAATTAAGGCAAGACCAAACGCAAAAACGTTTGTAATGTCTTGAAAATGCGTGTAAATTACTGCCTTGTAGAAAAGCTTTTTCTTCGAGCCCCTGTAAGGGGCGATATCTCTGTAGCCAGGGGTGGAAACCCCTGGGAATATGATAAAAAACGACGAGAACCCCCGTAGGGGGTGAAACTTAGAATCTTTTCTACAAAGTATAAATTACCACGATACATAAATTTGTATAAAGGCACTTTAATGATACGAGTAGCTATAGTTGGAGCAAGCGGATACACCGGCGCGGAAGCCATAGATATCCTTCTCAAGCACCCCCAGGCAAAACTGACCTACGCCACCGGCCAGACCGAAACCGGCCACATAGCCGACATCTTCGGCCAGTTCCGCGGCCGCTGCGACATAGTCCTCGAACACCTCGACATCGAAAAACTCAAGAAACTCGCCGATGTCGCCCTGTGCTGTTTGCCGCACAAAGTTTCGATGGATGTAATTCCCTCCATTCTCTCCACAGGCGTAAAAGTCGTCGATCTCTCCGCCGATTACCGCATCAAAGACCCCGCCGTCTACGAAGCCGCATATAAGCACAAGCACATGGACCTTGCAAATCTCTCAACCGCCGTCTACGGCCTGTGCGAACTCTACCGCGACGAGATCAAAACCGCAAAACTCATCGCCAACCCCGGCTGCTTCCCAACCGGCGCAGCCCTGGCCATGGCCCCACTGCTTAAAAATAAACTCATCGATCCAACCGACATCATCGTAAATTCCGTCAGTGGCGTAACCGGCGCAGGCAAGGCCCCCAACGCCAATTTCCATTTCCCAAACATGAATGATAACCTATTCGCTTATGGCATAGGCACGCACCGCCACAACCCGGAGATCGAACAGACCGCCTCCGATTTGGCGGGCACAAAGGCCACTGTCCTTTTCCAGCCTCACGTCGGCTGCTTCGATCGCGGCATACTCTCAAGCGTCTACATGAAACCGACCGCCTCCATAACCTCGGAAGAAGTACTCAAGCTATTCCAGGATTTTTACAAGAATGAGCGTTTCGTGCAGGTTATTAAAACCGCCCCCATGCTCAAGCACGTCGCCCATACTAATTATTGCCAGGTATTCCCCGCCGTCGTAAAAGGCAAGGTCGTCGTATTTTCCGCGATAGATAACATGGTCAAAGGCGCCTCCGGCCAGGCCATACAGAATATGAATATCATGTTCGGAATTGATGAATCCACAGGACTGATCTAAGAGATGCTGAAAATCGCCACATGCCAGTTTGAGGTAGCAGCCTCGGTTGAATCCAACAGCAGTTGGATCCAAAAGCTCATGCTCAAAGCTTCCAAAAGCCACGCCGATGTTGCCCACTTCTCCGAATGCTCACTCTGCGGCTACGCCGGCGCCAACCACGACAGCCTCATCGGCTTCAACTGGGAAGAACTTCGCGAGCACACCCGCCGCATCATGGCTCTTGCCAAAGAACTCGGCATTTACGTCGTCCTCGGCTCGATGCACGAACTCACCTGGCCCAACAAACCGCACAATTGCCTCTATCTCATAAACCCAGCCGGCCAAATCCAGGAGCGATATGACAAACGTTTCTGCACCGCCGGCGACCTGGAATTTTACACCCCCGGCTCGCGATTCGTAACATTTGACATCAACTCCGTTAAGTGCTCGATGCTCATCTGCTTTGACCTGCGTTTTCCCGAAATGTATCGTCAGATGAAAAAACTGGGAACCGAGTGCATCTTCCAGTCCTTCTATAACGCCAGCACCGGCCTAAATGTCCACACGCATATAATGCGTCAAACAATGCAATGCCACGCTGCCACAAATCACTTCTGGATTTCAGTGGCAAACACCAGCGGCCCAAAAAGTCCCTACCCGTCCTGCTTCATCCAGCCCGACGGCATAATCGTCAAACAGCTTAAATTCAATAAGCCCGGCCTGATGGTCAACACCGTCGATACGAACCTCAAATTTTACGACCCGTCATCCCCCTTCAGGGACTCAGCCATTGACGGAGCTTTATCCAACGGCTCGCCCCTTGACGACCCGCGATCACAAAACACAAGCACGCTTTAAACAAGGAAGTAAAATGAACAATACTATCACAGCACCAAAAGGATTTCTCGCCTCCGGCATAGTTTGCGGCCTGAAAAGATCAGGCAAAAAAGACCTTGGCCTTTTAGTATGTCCAACAGGCGCTGTCGCCGCAGGCGTCTTCACAACCAATAAAATATATTCCGCCGCCGTAGCTGTATGCAAAAAAAATATCCGCTCGGCCATCATCGACGGCGTCGTCGTAAATTCCGGTAACGCCAACGCCTGCACCGGCCTCCAGGGCATAAAGGATGCAAATGCCATGTGCCAGGCCCTCGCGGACCAGATCGAAACAAGCCCCAAAAAAATACTCGTCGCCTCCACCGGCATTATCGGCCACATCCTGCCCGTAAAAAAAGTAATCACCGGCGTAGCCAGGTCCATCAAATGCCTCGCCTCAAATCACGATGCCGGCCTCGATTTCGCAACCGCCATAATGACCACCGACACCCGCCCAAAGCAGGCATTCAAGCAGATCAAATTCGGCAAGACCCTCGTAAGCATCGCCGGTGCCGTCAAAGGCGCAGGCATGATCGGCCCCAATATGGCAACCACCCTTTGCTTTATCACCACCGATGCCGCCATAACCAAGCCCCTCCTTGCCCGCGCACTTTCGCAAGCGGTCGGCTCATCGCTCAATCGCCTCACCGTCGACGGCCACCAGAGCACAAACGACACCGCTCTCGTCCTGGCTTCAGGCCTGGCCGGCAACAAAAAGATCGCCGCAACCGGCAAAGACTTTAGCACGTTCGCCCTGGCACTCAAAGACCTCTGCACCGATCTCGCCAAGCAAATGGCCCTCGATGCCGAAGGTGCCACGCGTATGTTCACTGTCCGCGTAACCGGCGCAGCATCCAAAGAAGATGCCGCCAAAGCCTCCCGGGCAGTCGCCGATTACCCCCTCTTCAAATGCGCCGTACACGGCTCAGACCCCAACTGGGGCCGAATTATTTGCGCCGTCGGCTCAAGCCAGGTCAAGCTCAAGTCCGAAAAAGTTTCATGCAAACTCGATAACATAGTCGTCTTCAAAAACGGCAGACCCACCGATTTTAACCCGAAAAAAGCCTCCAAAGTCATGAGCCAAAAGGAATTTACGATCACCATAGACCTCGGCGTCGGCAAATACTCCGATTTCTGCTACGGCTGCGACCTCAGCCGCGAGTACATCGCCATCAACGCCGACTACCACACATGATCGTTTAGCCCTTTGAGGAAAAAGTGTTTTGCGGTATAATGATTATATAAGCGAAAGGCGGGAAAAATGAAACCGACATTAAGCAGTTATATCAGAAGCACCATTGGCGAAATCCAAAAGAAAAAAGAACCCGGCCCATTCATCACGATTTCACGCGAAACCGGCTGCGAAGGCTATAAAGTAGGCGACATCCTCCTCGAAATGCTTCAAAACACCGACGAGCAAAAACGCTGGCGCCTCTTCAAAAAGGAGATACTCAAACAGCTAGCCGAAGATACCGGCGTCTCCGAGGAGATCATAGAGGAAGAACGCCACGCCGTCCCAAATCTCGTCCGCGATTTCTTTAAAGGCATGGGCAAAGGCACCGTCCCCGACGGCATCGAGATACGCTCGAAGATCACCACAATGATTCGCTCAATCGCCATCGAAGGCCACGCCATCATCATCGGCCAGGGTTCCACCGCTGTCACCAACGACATCCGCAACGGCCTCAGCGTCCGTCTCGAAGCGCCAA
>Ga0154575_1082_pt4 | contig 13970 bp, 12 predicted proteins | sample RifGroF2_FD_116004 | JGI IMG/M metagenome (GOLD analysis project Ga0154575, IMG submission 116004) | Planctomycetes bacterium GWF2_50_10
TTACGCGGCACTGGGCCATCTCAACACCCCCGAGCGAAACCTCATCACAGTCGAAGATCCTGTTGAATACAGGCTAATGGGCGCAACACAGGTACAGGTAAAACCTGCTGTCGGCATGACTTTCGCATCGAGTTTGAGAAGCATATTAAGACAGGATCCGGATGTAATCCTCATCGGCGAAATACGAGATCATGAAACCGCTGAGATCGCTATCCGTTCCGCACTTACGGGCCACCTTGTTTTAAGCACGCTTCACACAAATGATGCAGTCGGTGCGATATCACGGCTTATCAATATCGAAATACCGCCCTTCCTCGTCGCATCGTCACTGCTGGGCGCGGTCGCTCAACGACTTGTGCGCAAAATATGCGAGCACTGCAAAGAATCTTATGACCCCACCGAAGAGGATATAGAAATGCTGGGGCCGAATTTTACACCGGGAATGAAACTTTTCCGCGGCGGTGGTTGCGGCGTATGTTTCAATACCGGCTACCACGGGCGACGTGCGATATATGAGATATTGCCTGTTTCGCCCGCCATCCGCAAGCTGATCATAAAAGGCGCAAGCGATGACGAACTCAGACAGGCTGCAGTAAACGAAAACATGAAGACCTTAAGCGCAAGCGGCGTCGAGGCCGTCCTTGACGGCGAAACGACCGTACAGGAACTCATGCGTGTTATCGACATGAGGGTTTAATGGCTCAGTTCGAATACAAGGCAAGGGATTCAAGCGGAGCCGTGATATCCGGCGTGTACGAGGATATAGCGACCGCCGCCATGCTCAAAGATGAACTGGCCAAGGCAGGCTACACGCTTGTAAAAGCTAGCAAAAAGCAGGATTCTGCCTGCGGCCGTTCCGGCAGGATACGCCAGACCGATGTAGTTACGTTCGCGTACAAATTCTCCGGCATGTACGGGGCGGGGCTGTCAATTGCACGATCTTTAGAAATACTCGCTCTCCAAGCCCCCACCGTCGCGTTCAAAAATGTCCTGCTGGAAATCAAAGAAGCCGTGCAGAACGGCTCAAGCCTCAAGAGCGCGTTTGATAAGCATTCTGAAGTTTTTTCAGAGTTTTTCGTAGGCATGGTAGAAGCTGGCGAAACAGGCGGCAAACTCGCCCAAACCCTAGAAATGGCCGCCCAGTATCTAGATAACCAGCTCGAACTCAGGCATAAGGTAAGAAGCGCATTTGCCTATCCTATAATAGTAGGCGGCATGAGCCTTCTCATCGTGGCATATCTTATCATATTCGTCGTACCCATATTCTCAAAGCTTTACAAGCAGCTTAAGGTTTCGCTGCCAGGCCCCACACAGACACTGGTTATCCTGAGCGAAATTTTCCGCAATTACTGGTGGCTGCTGATAGCCTTAGTAGCGGCTGCGATTTATCTCTATCGCAAATACCGCAGGGATCCCAGGATAGTAGCCCGCATTGATCGTTTGAAACTTACTATGCCGATCTTCGCAAATCTCAATAAAATGGTTCTCGTCTCCCGTTTTACACGCACATTCGCGATGATGTCCGCCGCGGGAGTTGGCTTGATTGAAGCTATCGAAGTTGCCAATCGCGTAGCGAACAACTCGGTATTTGATCCGGTTGCAAGGAGCATGCAGGAAAGCATCGCCGCCGGCTCACCCGTATCAGAACCAATGGAGCAGGCCGATATTTTTCCTCCTATGATTGTCCAGATGGCCGCCGCCGGAGAGGAAGTGGGCCTTGTTCCCGAAATGCTCTCAAAAGGAGTAGACTTGCTGGATAAAGATATTGATAGAACTATTAAGTCACTCCTTGTCAAACTTGAACCGGTTTTAACATTATTAATGGGCATTATTGTCGGCTTTATTCTGCTTGGACTTTATTTACCAATGTTTGATTACATGAGCCATTTAAAATAATTTTTTTGCAAAGTAGCATTGTTTTTTTGTCGAAAGTATTTTTAAGAACCGCTTAGTAACGATAACCGAAAGGGTAAAAAATGATTAATGTAAGTAAAAGGAAAGGCTTCACCCTGGTAGAGCTGCTCATAGTAGTGCTGATCCTTGCCGCGTTGGCAGCGATAGCAGTACCCAGGATGGTCGCAAGTGCAGAAACAGCCAAACGAGGCGCCTGCAACACAAATGTTGACGTCGTCAATAGCCAGATCGAGCTTTACAGGGCCACAACTGGCAATGCGCCGGTGCTCGCTGATCTTCTGGCTGATACAAATTACTTCCCAGACGGTGCTCCTGTTTGCCCATATGCAACCGCATATGTACTGGGGACAAATGGCCATGTGACTCCTCACAGCCATTGATCACTTTTTCAAATCACTGCGCAGCGATTTGTAAAAACATGGATGGCCATGTCCTCAAACGAGGCTTGGGCATCCATTTTTGTTTATCAGGAGATATATTAGATGCACCCGTGCCATAGGACTGAAATAGGCTATACGCTTGCTGAACTGGTGCTTGTAAGCGCATTTCTTAGTATCTGCGCTATCGTCGCCATACCCAGGATGAACACGGACCTGCTCAAAAAATACAAGTCTCAAACTGCCGCCAAAAAAATTATTACCGATCTGCGACTTGCCAGGAGTCTTGCCATCCAATCGGCTGCCTCAAACAACAGCGGCTTTGCCCTGCACATGACCGGCTCACCCCCCTACCGCTCGTATAGATTGATCAACCTCGCCACTGATGCTGTCATCAGCAGCCATGATCTGGATTCTTCGCTCCAGTGTACAGGTGGCACCATTTTTAACTTTGGCCCGCTTGGAAACCTCAAGGCCGGCTCTGACACCTCGCTCGTCGTCAGTGGAGCCGGCTCGACCACAACAATAACCCTTACGGCCGCTACCGGAATGGTGAGCTATGCGAAATAAACGCAAACGGCTGGGAATAACAATAGCTGAAACAGTTGTGGCGTCATTTCTGCTGGCCACCGCGCTTATACCTTGCTTAAAAGCCCTTACCACCGCAAATCTTTTTTCCACAAAGCTGGAAAGAAACACCCGCTCACTTTTGCTGGCCCGCCAGAAAATGGAAGATATTCGTGCCAAAGCTATATATGCCTATTCAACAAACTTTGCCGCAAATTCAACTAACCTGGGCGATAAGTATTTCTGCAATGTAGCCGATACGGCCATAACCAGCAATCTCCGAAAAATTAAGGTAAGTGCGGGGTTTGATTCCGATTCGAGCAGTAACCTTTCTTCCTCTGAGACCATAGTGACACTCGAAAGCCTGGTCGCAAGACGGTGGAATTAATTTGCAAGCATCTGTTTATCGGACCTCATTTGTAACCCTATTATTATCGTTTTGGCATTAACTGATATTCCTATAATAACCGCCTTTTAGCACACACTGATCCCGTTAAAACATAATTTGAATACTTATTCAAATTCTTATTTATCCACTTAATCAAAGTGCGATTTGTGTCGATAAAAAACTGGCGCTTAGTGCGCGCAAATTGTATGAAAAAAACGAATTATAAAAAACCGGCTGCTATGACACTTGTGGAGATGATGGTCGCCATTTCGATTATGGCAACTATCTTCATGGTGCTTGCGCCTCAGCTTCGGCTCATCCAGAACAGTTGGGCAATGACGCAGGCGCAGAGTGAAACACTCCAAAACGGCAGAGTATTCATTGAGCAGATAACCGCCGCTCTTCAACAAGCCGTACAGATAACATCTGTAAGTTCCCCATCCGAAACCAACGGCTTTATCGAATTTATAGGCCAGGACGATCTAATCCACAGATGCCAGATCTCAAATAACAACATTTGTTTTGGCGAACCTAATGCTCTTGAGCAGATCGCCGGCCCCGCAACTGCCCTAAACTTCTCATGCTTCAGTGCAACCGATCTGGTTTCACCAACAACTGATCCCAATTTCATCAGGTCGGTTAAAATTTCCGCTACTTTCAAGGACCCCGATAGCTCCCTAACCGAAACATACACCAGTCAGGCATATCTGCGCACAAATTCCATGCCCGCCCAGGATGCCGCCGGCACGAGATATGTTTTTGATAATAACAGGGGCAAATCGCCGGCGTTGGCCAAAATTGATGACTCCCACTATATCTGTGCATATACAGGTTATTACGACACGGGCATAGCCCAGATACTCTGGACAAATTCGACTTCGAAAAACGTCGGCTATGTTGATCACGATATTTTTGAGTACTCAATGGCGATTACACCCACCTTATGCAAGATCGACAACTGGCATTACCTCGTTGCTTATGAAGGTTACGGTGACGATGGCTATGCCCAGGTGATATGCGTTAATCCGTCAACTTACGCTATATGGCACGGTAATGCTACCGCTTTTGATTCCATTATTGGCCAACAGCCCGCTTTGGAGCAAATTGATGCTTCCAGGTATCTCTGCGTCTACAAAGGTTCCAGCTCTTGCGGCTATGCGATCGTTCTCAATGTGCACACCGGTTTCGATTCGGTCGCCAAAGCCACATTTTCACCCTATAGATTCGACTCCATCAGATGCTATAACCCCGATGCTATAAAAATAGATTATAACCGCTACCTGGTCGTTTACCGCGGTGAAGGTGATGACGGCTATGCCGCCATATTATGGGTAAATCCTTCAAACTGGACCGTAACAAAAATATCCTCATTTGAATTTGATGCACAAAATTGCGCATTCCCCAGCCTTGCTCAATATGATAGTTCGAATTACATTTGTACATATACAGGCAAGGACGATGATGGTTTCGCTGTCATTCTAAAGGTAAACCCGGACAACACAATTTCAAAGCAGGCAAGCGTTGAATTTGATACCAGAACCGGTAAATACTCATTTGTACGCAGGATTGACGCAAATAATTTCATCTGTTCCTATCAGACCGAAAACAATCGCGGCATGGCTTATCTCTTCAATGTCAATACAAACCCCGCGAAAATAATTAAAACCGGCACAATATTATTCGAACCCACGCGATGTTTCTACCCGGAAATGATACAGGCAGAAAACGCCTGCTTTCTCATTGCCTACCAGGGACTGTATGATAAAGGTTATGCGACGGTATTATCAACCGCCTTGCAAGTGGTACCATGAAAAGAAGTGTAAATAAAACTGGTTCGGTGATGCTCATCACCATTTTTGTTATCGCGGTCATCGCCGTGCTGATAAGCGGAATGCTCGCGGTATCAACCGAGCATTTGCAGCTCTGGAACAACCAGCTCTATTCCACTCAGGCGATGCAGGTCGCCGAGGCAGGATTAAATGATGCCATGGCTTCACTACGTTCAGATCCAAACTGGAATACAGGCTTTACGGGCAAAACATTCTGGATCGGCTCATACACAGTTGATGTAAACAACACCGACCTGCCTACCATTGTCATTAAATCTGTCGGCACAGCAAACGGCTACACGGCAAACATGATCGCCAAGGCAACCATAGCCCAGTCCAGTCCACGTATAATAAGAATTGATAATCTGAGGGTAAACAGCTATGAATAATAAGCTTGCCCTTGGAATAAACATCGGCTCCGACCAGATAACACTGGCCATGCTCAAAAAGACGCGCAAAGGTATCACGCTGGTCAAAGCAGCATCTTCTCCGACATCAGAAAGTGTAATTTCTGCCGGGAATATCAAAAATCCGGCCCAGCTCGCGCGAATGATAAAAGACCTTTGCTCAAAGCACAAGCTGAATACTTCAAATGTGATCCTTTCCTTGGTTGCAAGGCCCTCGTTGCTGAGAGTAACGGATATGCCCCGTGATGTTGGCGGAAACGTCAAGCAGTTTGTAAAAGACGAACTCAAGCATTACGCCCCCTTTGCTGGCAAAACTGTGGGCCACGATTTCGCCATTTTGAAAAATGCCAAAGCCAACAGATTACTCCTCGGAGCCGCTGATGAGGATAAAATAGCGGGCATAGTCAAAGCATGCAACCGCATTGGCGTTATCATACGCGGAATAGAACCCGCCTCACTTGCCGCCGTCAGAGCAATTTACGCCAAACACATAGCAAAGAAATTCGATTCCAATATATTGGTTGCGCACGTCCAGGACAACTCGCTTACCTGCTTTGTTTTCAGGGATGGGTTGCTGGATTTCATTAAGGCCACCACCATCAGCTCACCCGTTAATCCCGACACCATCCAGGCATTTACAGACGAAATAGTCTCTGTAAAACAGTATTATCAGCTCGAACTGAACCAAAACGCCAAAAACTGGGAATTCTTCATTACAGACATAAACTCAGCACAAAACAGTGATGCTGTTATAAAATCATTGCAGGCACATTTGCCTCAAAACCGAGTTTATCCATGCCTGCCTCAAAATGTTCAGGCTGATACCTCAATGATTTGCTCCAACATGTCAGCCGACCCCGCCGCTGCCGGTCTTGCCATGAGATTGTTTGACCTTGGCCCAGCCGAACTCAAGCTCAACCTGCTGCCGGCAAGCACCGACGACGCCCACAACCTTCAAAAATTCGGACTTGTAATGGCAAATGTCGCCGCTGCAGCATTCCTTGCCGTGCTCTTTGCGGTACCCGTGCTCAAAAGCAAACTACAGATCGTCCAGGACGCCACCGCCAAACAGCTCAAGGCCAGTGACTTGCCACCCATGGAAAAACTCCTCACCACGCAAAACCAGCATACCAGCCGGGCTAAATATCTAAAAGACCAGCTCACTGTATTGACATCCCTGTCCATGGCACAACTGGAAATTGATTATGCCCAGATACTCCGGGAAGTGCAGCATCGAATACCCAGGAACGTCCAGATTACAAAAATGACTACTCAGCCAGAAAATTTCACAATGACTTTATCCGGCCTTGCCGCAACCTATGAGGAGGTCAATATGTTCACAAAACTCATGGCCAGATCACCAGTGGCACGCTCCGCCTCGCTGATCAAAACCGAAGTTGATCCAACAGGCACCGGGCTTCTTTCATACAATATGCTCATTAACCTTGCGCCAATGGAGAATGATCCAAATGCTCGTTAATGCTTACGCAAAATCTTCACCGGTATCGAGGTTGGCCGTGCTGCTCTTTGCCGCCTTTTTCGCCGGCATCAATGCCTGGGATTGGCTCGTCGCTCCACACGTCCTGTCATTAAAGGCAGCACAGACGTATGCCGCCCAGACCGATTCATTCTGCAAAAAAGGCCGCATTATGAATGCCACCGCCCAGCTCAAAAAGATCGAGGCCCAAAAGCTTTCCGTTGAGGTCAAAGCCCTTGAAAAACGCTTTTTCAGCCTTGAAACCGCCCAGATTTTTTTCACCGAACTTGAATCGATCGCCAATCAAAACGGCGTTACCATAACTTCTCTCAAGCTTATCGAAGACGCACAAGACCCCAAGCAGCTTACCGGCAACGGCGTATACTGCCATCAGGCATCCCTCAGCGTAATAGGCAAATTTGTGCCGATTACCAACCTTCTTAAACAGCTTTCAGATTATGACCAGAAGCTTGATATTTCAGCAGTTTCACTTTTAACAAAAAAAGATCGCATTGAATGCTCCATGATACTGAGCATTTATGTTTTAGAACAGGGAGGTAAAAAATGAGCAAAGCACGAATGATCTCGGCGGCTTATATTTTTCTCATACAGGCTGTATGCATGGGGGTTTCGCAAACTCCCGCCGAACTGGCGCCGAATATCAGTATCGGCAGAGAAAATCCCTTCGGCCAGGTCAATGCTGTTGTCAAGGCTCCGCCCGAGCCGTCGATCGAGGATCTCGAAGCCACCACCTACCAGCACCAGCCCATGCAGGCCAAACCCGATCTTTTCGTCGAAACAATAATGGTAAAGGTACTCGGAGCCGAAAACCTCAAGGTCGTCTTTGAGAAAATGCTCACGCCTTTTGGATCCATCGCCGTCGATTCACAGAGCAACTCCCTCATAATCTGCGATACGCGTGAAAATCTCGACAAGATACTTGTTCAGCTCCGCAATATCGACAAGACGCCAAGAATAATCGAGATCGAAGTCGCCATAGTAGACGTGGCACTTGACTCCGATACTGATGTAGGATTTAACTGGGACATGCTCTCAACCGATACCGACAACCCTGCCTATAGGCAGAATTTCACGCCGCGTCTCGGTGCGGTAGCGCCCTCTACAGACACAATTGGAAACGCCACAGCTTTCAACTCCCTCGGCCGCGGCACCGATATCAGCATCGTAGTCGGAACAGTCCGCAGTGTGCTCCATCTTCTTCAGACCAAGCGAAAGATCGAAATACTTGCCAAACCCACCGTCCGCGTTGTCAGCGGCAAAACCGCCTCCGTTGAAACCGTTGAGGAGATTCCTTACCAGGAGCAGTTTGATTCATCTCAAGGAGGCTCATTCGCCGCAACCCAGTTCAAGGAAGTCGGCGTAAAGCTTGAAGTAACCGCGATGATAAATGATGATAATTCCATCATGCTCACCGTTGCTCCCGAACAAAACATTAATACAGGAACCTTCGGGATCAACAACATTCCTATAATAGACACCCGCAGAGCCAAATCAAACCTCCTCCTCCGTGACGGCCAGGTCGTCATCATGGGCGGACTTCGCCGAAAAGAAAAATCAACTCTTCGCGACCAGGTGCCAGTCCTCGGCTCTCTCCCAGTCGTCGGCAAACTTTTCGGCCGCGACAAGGAAGTTATAATTAATTCCGAACTGATGGTATTTATATCCCCGCGCATAAGCAAAAATGAGCTTACGCCTGATGAAATTTTGAAATTCCGCCAGATGAATGCCCTCCCGTCCCTACCGCTGGATGACTGCAACACACCAAAGACTTCGGCAAAACGGACTACTCCAAAGCCCGTAAGCAAAATGAAAGATGCCCGATCCGCCGAAAAAGTGATCTCAAGACTTTAAAAAAACCGTGGCACGGTCTAGCGCAGCTAGGCCGTGTTCCTCATCTTATCACAGAATGCATTTTAAACCACTTCTGACTAAACACTTTTCACATATTTTTATAATTTTTAATTTAAGCCCATCCACACCTTGACGCGACCGTCCGTATTGTGCTATTTTCGATTTGGGTGATTGTCTCTGGAGGGCACCACCCTGTATCACAGCCGAAAAACTCCTGCACAACATTGATTCGCAACTTGAAGGGGGGACGAAGATGAAGATTACTGCCTTTAATGGCTCCCAGTGGGGAGGAAAAAGCAATACACAATTCATGGTAGATGAATTCCTAGCAGGCGCCTGCGACTGCGGCTGTCGCGTCGAAAGTATTTCCCTTGTGGACCGCATTGTAAAACCCTGCACAGGCTGCTTTGAATGTTTCGGAGACAAACGCGGCCGCTGCCACATCAATGACGACATGCAGTCGCTCATCCGCAAGTTCGTCAATTCCAACATCGTCGTACTGGCAAGCCCCATCTATATGGACGGCGTCACAGGCCTGATGAAAACATTTATAGACCGCCTCCTGCCCGTACTTGATCCCCATTTCGAACAGGACGAGGCCGGCGAATTCCGCCACGCATCAAGGCACAATCGCATGCCCACAATTATTGTTATCGCCAACGCCCACATGCCCGAAGAAACGCACTTCCAGGTAGTCAAGCTTTTCATGCGCAGGATCGCCAGGACGTTCCACACCTCCATCACAGCCGAAATTTATCGAAGCACTGGCGGCCTCCTCCGCTCGCGCGAGGAACAGTTCCGTCCCTATATCCGCGCCTATAAACAATTGCTCCGAGATGCCGGCCAGGAACTCGCCCTCACAGGCCACATCAGCTTCCACACCGAGCAGGAACTTAAAAAACCCCTCGTACCCTCCGATGAATATATCGAATACGCAAATCGAATGTGGGATAAACTTATCGGAACAAGTGAGGTATCAGGCTTCGCAAAAATACACAGTATGCTAACCGCCCTCTGGGCCTGAACCACGACCTGAGGTGGCACGGTCTAGCGAAGCTAGGCCGTGTTTTAACACCAGCCCACGATGGCAATCGTGGGTTTAGAGCGTCACGGCACCGGTATTATAAACTGGTTTTCGCTGCTCTCGAGCCAGTTGATGCACATCAAGTAAACATCCTTGAGGTTTACATATGCATCCCTGTTCACATCCGCTCCGCCGCAAAAGTTATTCGACATCGCGCAACCAGTCACAAGCCATTTCTTCGCTAACTGCGCAAAATCCCCCATATCCACACTGCAAGGCCCATTCAAATCCCCATCTATCCCCCCGCAATCCTCACTGATAATAGAATTGATCCACCCCGCATAAGTGCTCACACGAACCGCATCCATTCTTTGCGCAGGCAGGTAAGGGTCCTGTCTATTCGGTTTCGAACCGGGATTGGCAAATAAACTATATCGATTCTGACCGTCATAAAAATGCGCCACAGATCGCGTTACACCAACCAGCTTCCACTCATTGCCAACCTGGATAAACCACCCGCTGCCGGAATCATACATGGCGCACACACCTTCGTAGTCAGTATACCCAGTGCCCTCAATACCAATACCATCAAAATCCGCTCGAACTATCGCCGATGTGTAACCGGCAAGAGTATTCGCATCTTCTGCCCATTCTATTTTGTTCGTACACCATCGCCATGCCCTGTTATTGCCACCCCATATGTAGCCATAAGGCCTGTTCTCATTATCGTACTTATTTTCTGCCCAGCCTACCCCGCATCCGCCCGCTGCCATTTCTTTTCCGATCTCATCCTCAGGACCTTCGTATGCAGGAGCAAATTTTAAATTCGGCTCCGTGCCATCCGTACCCCTTAGCCTTATCAGCCGAATATCGCTATTGCCAGCAGGTCCGCCGACCCACTTGGGGCTGTAAATACATTTGTATTTTTTGTTGCCGATAGTTATTTCATTATTATCAGGAAATGTATTCTGATGCCGGGTTGTAATTATCCATTTGGGAGAGATCACACAAAAAGAAGCATTATAACTCCATACTCCCACAACCTCATTGTTCGGCCGCAACTCAGCCGGAGGTTCGTAGCCCGGATGGTTTAGTATCGCCCCCGCCCAGGTGCAAAAAAACAGCACCCAGACAATCGCCCCCAATGGCCGCCATCCTCCAAACGTCATAACGCAATATTATACCACAAAATCCCAAAAATCATGCCACTTTTTTATGCAAAAGCAGCTTCTGCTTGCTTTTTTGGCTTCTTGAGCCTTAACGCTATACCCTCAACGCTAATAAAAGTAGAACTTATCCCCCAGCCCAAAACGCCTAAAGTTAAAGATATTACTGTAAAATATTGTATTCTAATGAACGTTGGATGTTCGCTGTTGAGCGTTCGACGTTCATTTATTTTCTTGGGTTTTAACTCGCAACGCGTAACTCGTAACGCGCAACAACTTCCTACCCCACCTTAACCTCAAGATACTCCGCAACTTTATTAAAATTCTCCAACCATTTTCTCGCGTCCTCGCTGCCTTGCTGGGCCCTCTGCTTGGTGGATTCATAATAGTTCTTGCGCAATTCAAAACACATATTCTGTGCCTTCCAAAGATCAAGCTCCTGCGGCAATGGTTTCAATATTCTCAGCACAGCCTCAAGCTTTTCCAGCACTGGCGTATCCTGCGGATTAAGATAAACACGCCGCATAAGATTATTTATCTTCCCGCTGGCCACATACCCCAGCTTGCCCTTATCCAGCTCAAACGACCACTTGCGCACTTCCGCCACAAGATTCTGCAGCTTGTGAATATCAAATTCCTCTTTCTCAAGCTCCTCGGTGAAATCGCTGTTAATAATAAACTCCGCCGGTGTAGAAAGCGCCTTGGGCAGCGGCATAAGCATTTCCCGCATCGCCTGCATAAGCGGGTAGTGATGTTCATATATATGTCTGAACACCCCCTCCACCTCCTGCAGCGAAGCGCGAAATATTTCATTGATAACCTTCCGCTGCTCATCCTTGAACAGGTACCACAGCGAATAATTGTGCGTGCCGAAATACACATTCAAAATGCGTATAACCCCCGAAATGTCGCTCCTATGGAAGGCGGTTTTCATTTCGGTATTCATATTCGCAAAAGCCACATCGTCAAGCCTGGCTCCCACGCCGCCGTAAATATTATGTTCGCCCAGGTGCAGCACCGCGAAATCAATTATATACTCATCCAGCGTGATCACCGAACGCATCCTCGCCCTGCCCACAACCAGCGTCTGCGTTCCAGCCTCCCACCTTTCAAATATCTCGTTGATAGTCGTATAGCAGTACACCTGCGAACTGGTCGGATATTGTCCGAACAACGATGACACCGCGTAATGCGCCCCCACCCTGTGAAGATCGATCTCAGCAGGCTCTATATACAGCTCATAAGCCTCCCGCCCGTTTGCCACTCGCTTGCTGTTGCTCTTAGATTTTTCAAGTATCGCTTTGTACTGCTCTTCCAGGTCCACGCCCAGCACTTCCCTTGCAAGTTGTATTGCCCTTCCTGCATACAGCATCACCTGTACGCCCTCTATCCCGCTTATCTCGTCAAAGAACCATCCGCAGCTTGTATACATCAGCATCGCGTGCCTTTGTATTTCCAGCAGCTTGAGCATCCGGTTCTTTTCCATTTCCGCAAGCCCTCTGCCCGCCTTGGCAGCAAGGAACTCGTTTACCTTCTGCACCCGTCTGTCAAGTATAACATCCACATATTCATCGCGAACCTGCCACGGATCGCTAACAAAACCTTCCATCTCCTGCTCATAAAGCGGCGTCAGGCTGTCTCGCAAAAAGTCCATCCCTTCGCGCAGCCCTACCCTCCACTGCTGTGACCACCCCGGATGCCCGCCGCTCGAACAGCCGCAATTGCTCCGCCACCGCTCCACACCGTGCACGCAGCTCCATGACGAATTATCATGAATTTTAACTTCCCACTGCGGCGGACACTTCTCAAGGTACTCGCCATAATTGGTCAGCTTGGCAAGGTTTTTGGATTCGATATAGTGCATGCAATATGCAAGCGCCATATCCCCATGCCTGTGATGATGCCCGAATGTCTCGCCGTCGGTCGCGATACTTACAATCTGTGCCTGCGAATCCGGCAAAGTAAACGCCCCCGCAAGCCTGTTTGCGAAATTTTCTCCGCTATGCAGAAGCCCGCCATACCCCACGCTGGCGCTTATCGGCCCGTCATAAAAGAATATCGCTATCGACTTCCCCGAGGGCAGCATGCAATTATAAACCCGCTTGGGATCTATCGACGCGTTCCTCACTTCCTGCCAGTTCCCATCCCCCGCCTTTCTCACCTGCCACGCCTGCCTTGGCGAAAGTATCGTAAATTTTATCCCATGCTCAGCCAGCACATCCAGCGTTTCCATATCCGCCGCCGTCTCGGGCAGCCACATCCCCTCCGGATCTCTGCCGAACCTGTATTTAAAATCTGCTATCCCCCATCTTACCTGCGTGCATTTATCCCGTGCGTTCGCCAGAGGCATGATCATATGATTGTACGCCTGGGCTATTGCCGAACCGTGCCCCGAATATCGCTTTGCGCTCAACTTATCCGCCTCGATTATAGCCTGGTAAACCTCAGGCGAATGTCGCTCCATCCACGACAGTAGCGTCGGCCCAAAATTAAAGCTCATCTTGGCGTAATTATTCACTATATCCAGAATGCGCCTCTGGCTGTCCAGTATGCGTGATGCCCCGTTAGGCCCATAAGCATCCGCCGTTATCCGCGCGTTCCAGTCATGATAAGGATACGCCGAATCCTCAAGCTCAACTTCTTCAAGCCACGGATTCTCGCGTGGGGGCTGGTAAAAATGCCCATGTATGCACACATATCTATCCATTAACTATCTCCATCTCGTAGAGCACCGCATTGTAGCCGACGACCGAAAACTCACCACCCGCAAGCCTCTCGCTCGCCGCTTCCCCCGGCCCCAGCCACTGCTCACTCGCCGAGTCGAATACCTTTATCCAGTTCTGTCCGTCCGCTGTACGCACCTTGGCCCGGTCTTGTTTAAAATTCAGCACCAGCATCGTCCCGCTTTTATCACGCCACCGCCGCACCACCAGCACCTCGCCTTGTATA
>Ga0154575_1095_pt6 | contig 13584 bp, 9 predicted proteins | sample RifGroF2_FD_116004 | JGI IMG/M metagenome (GOLD analysis project Ga0154575, IMG submission 116004) | Planctomycetes bacterium GWF2_50_10
CCGTCGCACAGTTCGCAGCAGGCGGAAAAGGTATGCCCAAGAAAGACCTAGGCCTGCTGATGATGACGTACGGGAATATCTATGTTGCTAAGGTCGCAATGGGTGCCAACCCGCAGCAGACAGTCAAAGCTTTTGTCGAAGCCGAGCGGTATGACGGTCCTTCGATCATCATAGCCTACTCGCAGTGTATAGCTCACGGAATTAACATGACACTGGGCTTTGACGAGCAGAAGAAGGCAGTCAATTGTGGACATTGGCCGCTATACAGGTTTAATCCAGAACTGTCCGGCCAAGGCAAAAACCCGTTGGTGCTTGATTCAAAGGCACCTACCATTGACTTCGAAGAATACGCTTACGGCGAGACGAGATATAAATCTCTCAAGCAGAGTCAGCCGGAAGCAGCGGCCAAGCTGATGGAAGCGGCTCGCAAGGACACGCGTGCGAGATGGTGCATGATGGAAAAGCTTGCCGGCCTGTCTTGCGATAGTGAGAATAAGAGTTAGGCAAATCTTTACTTGAACATCAGGGCGGTCTTCGGATCGCCCTTTTTTTGCGCTGTGGTTTTCGGTACGATTCCATTTTTACTTGTTGAGTTTTTTTATGCTATCCCTAGAATGGATTCAGCTATATTCATACTTAGGAAATGAAAGGCAACAAGTGAAAGCGATAACATTATTTCTGCTGTCTGGTTTATTACTTGCGGGGTGCTATCAAAAATCTAAGCCTGTTTCGGAATCTGCCGTCAGCGGCCCGCGGCTTATTGCCGTGCCGCAGCAGCTTGTGCCTGCTGTCGAGCGGACGGGGGGCCTTAAGGCCTGGGCAAATACTCAGGTGATTTCAGGTGAATGCACTTACACGGTTTACAAAGACGATGGCACGAAGTATGTAACTACCCAGCGGCATGGCGTTTACCCATGGTCTGATACTATCCAGGTTTATGCCAATGAACCGCAAGGGAGTTACGCCTGGTCATTATTTAAGGACAATTTTAGAATAATGGAATCGCCTGCAATCAGGTCGAGGGAACTGGAACCGACAGTAGGCAACCAATACATAATCGAGTCTATATGGAGTGTGTTGGCACCCCCTGCAAGAATAGCGGCCCTCAGCAGCGAAGACACTAAACCCTGTGAGCCGGTACTGATTGACGGGCTATGGTACAGGGAGATACAATTGCCTGGAGATCGCAGCTACTTTTTAAACGCAGAGGGGATAATTTCGATGTGCCTTGTGCCTGGGGAAAAAGACAAATTCTATTTGGCAAGAGGCTATGAATACCGGCCGGTTGCCACGACACTTATAACAATGCCGCAAAAAATTGAAATTTTTCAATCCGATCGCCAGGCAAAGCCGCTTAAAAGGATAGTGGAAATAGACTATTTCAAGCAGAAAACTTTTCCGTTCTAAAATCCAGTTTCCGACCGTCTGATTTAACCTATCCTCTTTAATTTCAGATGGTTGGGACAAAATATGTTCTCGACAAATCTATCAGACCAAAGTAAAATCTGTCAAAATGTTGTCTTTTGCCGGATTTGGGATAAACAGGAAGAACAATCCCTAAGCATCGAGAGTATATGGAACTAAGCTTTTTTTGGCTCTGCCTGAGCATCCCAGAATTTTATGGCAAAAAGGCACCTAAAGATTATAGGACATAAGCTCTAAAAGCCGATATATTTTAGATAGGTTAAAATCTTTGCTAAATTTTGTTTATAAGTGGTTTTAAAATCAAGGCTAAGGAAAGTTTTGACGATAGAAATCATCATAAGTAATTTGATTTAGGCTCGTTTTTGAGTCGTATACGGAAGAGAGATATGGGAAGATCTTTAGTTTCTGTTTGTCTGGGTTTGACTCTGTTAACCGTGGCGTTTTACAACGGATGCAGCAAAGGTGATTATCTTGATCCTACCCAGATAGGGCGTTTCAGGCCAGTTCCTTCTGTTAATGTCATACTTGAATCCCTCGGCGTTGCCGAAGAGTCAAGTCCGACATTTGCCGGTGCGGAGGATCCCAAACCTGTGGATTCTATCGCGCTTGATGAAGATTATGTATTCGAGTCCGGTGATGTGGTTCGTGTTTCGATCTATGAGCTTCAGCAAGAAGGCGCACAATATGTCAACGACTTTGTCGTAACTGAAACTGGCAAAGTATCAATCCCGGAGGTCGGTCAGGTTCAGGCCCAGGGATTAACGGAAGCTCAGCTTGAAGATGAGATCAAACAGATATTGTCTCCGGCGATCTTAAAAGAACCGCTTGTAACTGTATTATTGCAGAATTCCGCAAGCCGTATGTTCACGATCCTTGGTGATGGCGTTCCAAACCCCGGCAGATACCCGATACCCAGAAGCGATTTCCGGTTAGCGGAGGCTTTGGCGGTAGCAGGTTCGCCTAGGCAGTTCAATGTAAGCTATATATATATTTCCCGCAGATTGACTGGCAAAGAGACTCAAAACGAGGTTTTGCCTGGAATGGCTCCGCAGGTCAGCCCGGATCAGCAGGAAATGCCAAGGGGAACTGAAGATGAGATGCTGGATATCATAGCGCCTTCGGCTAAAGCCAAAAGCAACGGAGTTGTTATAACCGCCGCCGATGTGAGTACGGGCGGAGCGTCTGTAAATTCGCCCGATTCTATAGATAACGATCTGGAGCAGATGGTTGAAAATCCCGCGGGTTTGACGGGTGTTGCCTCGCAAAAGCAACAGGAACAGACAACCGGCCCGGTGGAATGGGTGTTCGAGGATGGCAGATGGAAACCCGTTGCTCCCGGCCAGGGCGCAGCTCCCACGCAGCCTTCCCAGTTGCCCCAGCAGTTTAGACCACAAACCCAGCCGCAAGTTCAACCGACGCAACCTGAACCTCAGCAGGTTCCTGCCGAATATGGCTGGGAACAAATGGGGACAGCCGGCGTACAGAAGCGTGTGATCAGGATACCCGTAAAGGAATTCCTCGGCGGAGACCCCAGATACAATGTAATGGTCAAGCCCGGAGATGTCATAAGCGTACCGGTGGATATTGTTGGTGAGATATATGTGTTGGGCAACACGAATAACCAGGGAGTTTTGAATGTTACAGGCCGGCCTATGACACTAATGCAGGCCGTAGCAACGGCGGGCGGGCTTGGACCGCTTGCATGGCCAGAGCGGGTGGAAGTGCGAAGACGCATTGCCGAAAAGAAAGAAGAAACAGTGCTTGTCAATCTTAAGAAAATCGCCGACGGTTCCCAGCCAGATTTCTTTGTAAAGCCCAACGATACGATCAATATCGGCACTCATCCAAGCGCACGCTGGCTTGCGGTGCTTAGAAATGCCTTCAGGGCGACTTATGGATTTGGATTCATCTATGATCGTAATTTCGCCGACAGAGATTTCGGCGGCAGTCTGTTTTAACTATTTGTAGTTTGATCCGGTGTGTATATGACCGATGGCAGCATCGTTGCTACAGAAAAACCGAAGCAAAGCGGTGATCAGCTTCAATACTGGTCACAGCTGGATCGACACGTCTATATAAAAGCCGCTATACTCGCAGCCCTTATCGTCTGGCTGTTCTGGCGTGAAATTTATGTACTTTTTTATCAATGGACACACGACAGCAGCTGGTCGCATGGCTTTCTGATCCCGCTGTTCAGTCTTTACCTTGTTAATCAACGTAAAAAAGAAATATTAAACAGCAAGTGTACCGCGAGCATGATCGGGCTTGTGTGCCTGCTGGGCTGTATAGCCATGTATCCTCTTAATATCGTTCAGATCAAAATTGGCTATTTGGCACCATTGCTGATCATTGCGACTATCGGCTCTGTCGTTCTTTTTGTCGGGGGCTGGAGACTAATACGGTATACCTGGCTTCCGGTGATATACCTGGTTTTTGCGATCCCCCTGCCTGACAGGCTTTATAAGGCAATAACAATACCGATGCGCATCTGGGCAGCGGATGTTTCTACGGCGGTACTGAATTTGCTGCCTAATATGGAAGCGTCGGCCAACGGCGTTGTGATCGATATCATTTATAATGGCATCCCGCTCCAGCCGGCTCTTGATGTTGCCGAGGCCTGTAGCGGAATGCGCCTTCTCATGGCATTTTTGGCCTTGGGTGTGGCAATGGCATATCTCCATTATCGCCCAGTCTGGCAAAGGATCATTCTTCTGCTCGCTACCGTGCCTATCGCAATATTATGCAATATCATAAGGGTAACTATAACCGCTTTGATCTATGTGCTTTTAGACCCCAAATATGCTCAGGGCATTTATCATGATGCGCTCGGCATCGCGATGCTTCCGCTGGCTTTTGCCTTTTACGGGGGCCTGGCCATGCTGATGAGCAATCTTTTCGTCGACGAAGAAAGCGAGCCAAAGGCGGATATAATTGTACGCAAAACCGTCTCGACTGCTGCATCCGGGGATAATGCAAATGGATAAACAATATTTACGCCCTTATTTTAAGCCGTCTTTCCTGACTTGCGCGGTTATCCTCTTTATTGCCGCCGCTGGTATGTCGGCTACGACTGCTTTTCTCAAAGTCAAATTCATAAAACTGCCGCTGCCTTTGCGTTTAAGCCTTGACCTCATGAACAAGAACGCACTTGGACCTTATAAAGTAGTAAATGAGTCAAAGATAGAAAACAAGGATATCCGCGAGGCGCTTGGTACCGATGAGTATGTGCAGTGGATCCTTGAGGATGAGTCGGTTGATAAGGCCAGTCCCGCGCGTCTGTGTTCGCTTTTCATAACTTTTTACACCGGGACGCCCGACCAGGTGCCCCATGTCCCTGAAGAATGTTATACCGGCGGCGGAAGACAGCAGCAGCAAATGCCTGATGACACGACCTTGAGCGTTAATTTCAATGGCGAAAAATTTGCCCTGCCAGTCAGAATGCTGCGATTTGCCGACCCGCAGGCAGCACATACAGAAGTGCCGAAAGAGGATGTAACATACTTCTTTAAGGTCAACGGCAAATATGCCGCCTCGCGCGAACCCGCAAGACGGATGCTTCAAGCAAACTTTTTTAGTAAATATTCGTACTTCAGCAAAGTCGAATGGAAGTTTTTTAACAGGACCGCTGTCGGATATGTCTATCCCGACAAAAAAGATTTAGTCATCGCAAGCGAGAAGCTTATGAATAAAGTGCTCCCTGTACTTGAAAATAATCATTGGCCCGATTGGAAAGCAGCCAATCAGGAAAAGAACTAATTTGGAGTAGGCACCGCATAATGGCAAAGAAAAAGCTAAATAAGAAAGTCGCTATCGTAGGATCAATATTCCTTGGCCTTTTTGTGATCCTCGCGATATGCGCGATCCTTTACAAGACTCAGGGGCCTGAGAAATTCATCAAAGATGGCGATGTGGCGTTCGCTAGCAAAAATTACGAACTTGCGGTTAAGAAGTATGCGTCTGCGCTGAGCCGTGCCAAGAAAAATGAAGACAAGGTGCCCATTCTATTTAAGCTTGCGGAGGCAAATAAGGCCAATAATGATTGGCAAAAAGTGCTGGGGTGTTATCGCCGCATAATGACCGCCGATACAAGCAATGTTCCAGCCCGTGTACATTATCTCGATTATGTTTATGACTCGGCTCAAAACGGCCAGGGCAACGCATGGAAAGAGGTGCTGTCGGTATCTGAAGATCTTATAAGGCTCAGCCCGCAGGCCAGATTTTACAGGCTCAAAGGTATTGCTCTTGTGGAAATGGTCAGGCGAGGAGAATCTCCGGATCGGGAACAGGCTATATCCGATGCGACAGCCATTCTCCAGCAGGCAAAAAAACTGGATCCTAAAAACATTCAAACCATTTGGTACATGGCCCAGGCTGTAATGGAAAAAGGGGATATTCTGGCAACTAAAGGCATGAGCCTGGAAAAAGATAAGAGCATGCAGCAGGCTCAGGCTATGCTTAAGCAGGCCATAGCTGCTGCGCCAAACGATCCCAATGGTTATATTTACATGCTTGGCGTACAGAGCAAATCGCTTGCGGATAAAGGTAAAGGTGTCGAGACGCTTACAGATGATTACATTGCTCTGACCAAGAAATTCGCCGCAAATGCCGAAGTGTTCGCCGCGACAGCAGGACATTACAGCATCGCAGGTGATCTGGACAAAGCGTTGGCCGCTTCGATTAAAGCAAATCAGCTTGATAAAAAGAATGTATCGTACGCCCTTACGACGGCAAGCCTTTATAACATGAAATACGGTATTTCGGGCGATGTTAAATTGCGCCAAGCGGCTGTCGATATGGCCAACTATGGTTTGTCTCTGCCGGATTCACAGGTAGTTCCGGGCCCTATGGAATGGAGGGCCAAGATGAACAGGCTAAGCCTGAATACATTTGTCGCGAATTGCTATCTTAACAGTCTCATGGATATGGATGAAAAAGCCGATAAAGCCCAGCGGCAGACATTTATAACCGCTGCGGAAAAGGCGGCCTACGAAATCAACCAGATAATCGGATCCGGGGACGATCCTTTCGTAATGAACATAGAAGGGCTGCTCACTTATGTAAAAGGCGATAAAGCTCTTGGCATAAAGAAAATGTACACCGCTTATGAAAAGCTCAAACAGAGCGACACTGGGAATCAGAATACTCAATTGGGAGAACTTTCCTACGCTCTTGCCAAAGCATATCAGAATACATCCGAGATCGGGTCCAGGCATGAGTTTCTGTTTAATGCGCTTTCCCGGGGCAAATACAGGACAAAACCTGATGCTCTGCTTGAATACAGTGAATTGTGTATCAATCTGCGGTCTTATGAGGGTGCGATAAACGCCTTAAATATGTATGACAAATTTGTCAAACCCAGTGTTCGTTCGCAGGTGCTTCGGGCAAGGACGCTGATGGCGGCAGGGCAACTGGATGACGCGGATGCATTGCTGACCAAAATCGATTCAAACGAATTGGAAGTGCTTGCCGTGAAGTTCAGCCTGCTTCAACTAAAGAGCGACCAGGCGATGACCGCCAAAAACGCTCAGGGGTCAAAGGATACATCAGGTGTCGATACCGAGATCAAGAAGCTCCTTGCGAATCAAGCCAGTATCGCTGAAAAAGTTTTGACCGTAGATCCGAATGCAACATCGATCGTGACTACACTGATTGAAAGATACATTGCCACCGGTCAGGTTGACCAGGCCAGAGTTTTTGTTAATAAAGCAGTTTCACGAAACCCCAAAGATACTACCCTGCAGATTTATCGGCAGTTGCTTGCGGAAAAGGACCCCGCACAGATCGGTCAGCAAAGAAGAGCGGAAATAACAGAAGCAGTAGTAAAGCAGATACCCAGCGAGTTACAAAAATCGCTGTCGCTTGCGGATATTTATCGATCGAGGCAGGAATACGACAAAGCTATACCTGAGCTTAAAAAGGCATGGGAACTCGATAAGTCAAATGCGCAGCTTGTAAGCGTGATTTTTGAAACGGCTTTGCAGGCGAAGGATTACAAGCTTGCTGATCAATTTGTCGATATAGCTAAACGCGATAATATCGATCAATGCCAGGGTAAGTTGTTCGTAGCCAGACTTGCGATCGTGCAGAAGGAAAACAAAGATGCGCTTGCCATGCTTGACAGCGTCATCATGGGACGGCCCGTTTGTTCCACTGCCTACTTGCTCCGCAGTACGGCCAATGCCGAACTTGGCAAAGTAAAAGAATCGATCGAAGACGCTAAAAAGGCTTGTTCTATAAATCCTTTGGACGGTAGTGCTGCCAAGCAGCTTGCGAATCTGCTGTATCAGCGGGATGTCAAGCTTGGTTCAAGTGTTTCTAACGAGCAGCAGACGGAAACACGCGCTGCTATCGAGCGGGCATATCTGCTTAATCCTCGCGAATGGCAGCTTCTTAGTTTTTATGCCGAGTACATAAGCGGCACAGATCCTCAGAAAGCCCTTTCTATAAGACAAAGCCTGCAGACGAATGTTCCAACTATCCAAAATGCCGTGCTTCTGGGCAATATGGCTATGAGACTGGCCGCGGTTGAAAAGAATGAGGCGGCATCAAAAGCCTACCTTGAAATGGCCGGTGCGGCGTATGAGCAGGGATATAAAATAGCGCCGGAAAATAGCGAGTTGCTGGTGAATTACGCCCAGTATCTCAGGGTCAGTGGTAAAGCCCAAAATGCCGCGCAATTGCTGTCGTCGGCCAAAGATCCCAATCTTTTGTGGCAGTATTATCTCAATGCCGGCCAGTTTGACAAGGCGGTACAGATTTTAAACGATCTTTACAAGAAAGAACCTAAAAACCCTCTCTATCTCCGCGGCCTGCTCGCAACCGCGCAGCGGATGAATAATCCAGAAAACGTACTCAAATTCAGCCAGGAACTGCTGACTGTAGAAAATACCAAGGATAACCAGATAACGCAGATTCAGTCCCTTTTGGAAGTGGGCATGATCCCACAGGCCCAGAAACAGCTTGCGGCTTTTCGTGAGAAGAATCCCAATGACACCGCCGGCCTGCTCCTTGAGGCCTATGTTCTGTCAAGAAAAGGTGAATACCCCAGGTCTCTCGAATTGCTCAACAAAAATCTTTCCCTCAATGACTCAGATGTCAAGGCGTGGAGACTCCGAGGCCTGATCTATTTCATGCAGGGAAAATATGACGAAGCCGTAAATGACCTGCAAAAAGCCAAAAATCTTGGCGCAAACACTCGCATCAGGTTGGAATTGGCGAAGGCCTTTTTCCGAGCGAAACGTACCGAAGATGCGATAAATGAACTTATCCTTGCAATAAAGGAAGATGAGGAAAACGGCGAACCTAGGCAGATGCTTGAATCTGTATACACTCAGCTTGGCCGCAAGGACGCTCTCAAAAAATTCTATCAGGATACAATCGCCAAATTTCCTGAAAATGTTTTCTGGTATAACCAGGCTGGAATGTTCTATCTCAGACAAAACGATGCTGCCAAGGCTACCCAGCTATTCTCAGACGCATGGACGATTACGCAAAAACCTGAAAACAAAAATAGCATGACAGTAAGCGCGGGACGCGCCTCGCTTGACGGGTATTTGCAGGCCATGATCCTTGCAAAACAATATGATCAGGTTGTCGCAACCGGAGCGAAATATGTGGATACCGCCTATGCACCCATAGCATTGGCCAGGATGGCAGATGCCAAATCCAAGGTCAATGATAATAAATCGGCTCTTGATCTTTACAGGAGAGCACTGGATAAATCGGAATCTGATGACGGCATGCTCATGGAAGTTATTTCTAGGATGGCATCTGTTGTCGGCAAGGATCAGGCTAGCGCTTGGTGTGAGCAGCAGCTCAAGGAGACCCCTGATTCGGCTGTGCTTAATTTCGCAATGGCCAATCTTGCTAAAGTCGCTTTTGAGTATAATAAAGCCCTTACCCATATCGATAAGGTGCTAACTATAATTGGTGAAAAAAGCTCGGTCTATAATAACATGCTCGACCAGAAGCAAAACATACTTACTTCTGCATACACCAAGACCAAGGATAAGGCATATCTAAATCAGGCGATCACGATCTATGAAAAGATGATAAAATCGTCGAGCGAGCCACAGGTAGGTGCCATGAACAATCTCGCTTATCTTCTGGCCAGCAGTACTGATAATTTTAATGAGGCAGCCGCATATGCTCAGAAGGCGTATGAGGCTCAGCCCACAAATCCCAATATTCTTGATACATATGCTTACACGCTGCTCAAGAAAGGTGATTACGCCAAGGCGGCAGAATATGTGGCTATAAGTCTGCAGATGTTTGAGCAATCCGCGGTAGCGGCGCCTGCCGAAGTATATGAGCACCTGGGAATGATAAAAAGCAAACTTAACAAAAAGGCTGAGGCAGTAACTGCTTACAAGCAGGCTCTTGAATTAGGCGATCAGTCGTTTGGTGATGCTGATAAAGACCGTATTCGTAAAGAAATTGAAATGCTTAAGTAATCAGCTTTTCAATGAAGTTATAAGAGGATAAAGATGACCGAACAGACGACAACACAAATCAATAAAGTGGTTCGCAGCACCGCTGGGCGACCAGCTATGCCGGCTCAGATGATGAATTCCCTTACTCCCAAGGAGATAATGGGGATTCTCCGCAGGCATGTGCTTTTAATTATAATGACTACAATCGGCGGCCTGATCCTCGGAGGAGCCGCATGGGCACTGCTTTTCATTTATGCCCCCAAATTCACAGCCTCAGGCTTTATTGAGGTTTACTCTCCGACAAAAAGCGACCCATGGACCTTCAATTCCCAGATAGCTCCTAAAGACATCCTGTTCCAGGCTCGTATGAATAAGGCCATCCTTATCAAGCAGCAAAGCACGCTGGAAGACCTGCTCAAACGAGACGCAGTCAAAGAAACAACATGGTACAAAAGCACCGATAACCTCAATGACGCAATTGATAATTTGAAGAACAATCTCGATGTATCGGCGCAGAGGGACAGCGACTATGTGAGCGTCTCAATGACCTGCTCCAAGCCCAAGGAAGCGCAGCTCATTGTTAATGAACTCATGACGTTGTTCTACCGAAGCCAGCAGACCGGTGCAAATAATGAAATTACCGACAGGCTCGCGCAATTACGCAAGCAGGAAACTTCTATCCAAAGTGACCTCAAGCTCGCGGAAGATTCCCTGGAAAATTTGCGTGTTGCAGCAGCGGATCTTGGCATTATGGGAATGTCTAGCGTCAGGGGTGAAAACAACCGTCAGACAGTTACGTTAACGCTTAACGATCTAACGATTCAGCGGGATAAACTCCATACTGATATTACTCAGATGCAGGCAAATATGGGAACTTTGGAGGAATTGGCCAAAGGCCCCATCGGTGTTCAGATACAAAATATGGTCGAATCCGATCCTATCATGATTAACCTTGGCGAGAGGCGTTCTCTTCTCGAAGCTGACCTCGCTCGTAAACTCACAAGGTTTGGAGCCAATCATCGCGAGGTTCGCCAGACCCGCGAATCAATAAAGCAGACTGTGGAGGAACGTAACTCCAGACAGTTGCTTATCTCCGAGCAGACAAGGCAGGCAAACTGGAGAAACGCACAGGATCAGCTTGTTTATATGAAGAGCAAGCTGGCTGAACTGGAAAGATTAAGGCAGGAAGCCGAGGCCAAGCAGAAAGACCTCGACAGAAGACAGGCCGAATACGAATCTAAGCTTAAGATCAGGGATGAGCGCATCGAAATGCTTTCATCCATTAAAACGCAGATCGAAAAGGTAAACGCCCAGCTTGGCGATCCGGATTCGCCAAAGATCAGGATCGCTGGCCTGGCTCCGGAGCCTTTGGAAGTAAGTTCGCCAAAATGGCTGCTTTATTTTGCCGCAGGCCCCATGCTCGGTATGCTCCTTGGTATCGCTCTGGCATTCATGCTTGAGTTGCTCAATGACATAGTTCGCACGCCAAGCGATGTCAGCAAGTATCTTAGAGTTTCTCTGCTTGGCATGATACCTGACGCAAGTGAGGATGATCTCGTCCAAGGCGTTGATATGGTCAACGTAGTCAGGCAGGCGCCTTATTCCATAACAAGCGAATGCTACAGGCGATTCCGAACTAATCTGCGGCTCTCAGGCTCTGCAGATTCGCTCCGCAGCATACTCGTTACCAGCGGTTCACAGAATGAAGGCAAGACTTCGACTTCATTGAACCTCGCCGCGACATTTGTCGCAGAGGAAAAGAAAGTCGTCTTCGTCGATACCAATTTCAGAAAACCTGTTTCCCAGCAGCTTTTCCCGGTCGAGCCTTCACAGGAGTACACCGGTGCAGGCCTTAGCAGTTTTCTTATGGGCAGGGTGCAGGTGGATGAGATAATCAGGTCCAGTGGCCTTGAAGGCCTTGATGTTATAGATTGCGGTCAGGCTCCGCTTAATCCAGCCGAGATGCTGGCCTCTAGCAAAATGAGATCGCTTCTCGATGAACTTCGAAAGAGATATGACCACGTTATTCTCGATGGTGCGCCTGTGCTGCTGGTCAGCGACGCGAAGATGCTTGCTTCCATGGCAGATTCGACCGTTGTCGTCTTTAACGCTTCGGTAACAAAACGCGGTGCTGCCATAAGGACGCTGCGTGAACTTAACGAATGTAATGCTAATGTCAGTGGCTCTGTCCTGATGGGAGTAAAAGCTCTCAAGGGCGGTTATTTCCAGGAAATGTTTGATTCGTACCGTGAATACACAAGAACGCAGTTGGCACATACTATCTAACGAAAGGTGGGGCAATGGAGAAATTTCTTGTAACCGGAGGTGCCGGCTTTATCGGCTCCAATATCGCAAGGAAACTCGTGGGCCAGGGATGTTTCGTTCGCGTCCTTGACAATCTCAGTACGGGCAAGCTCTCGAATATTGCCGACATACGCGATAGGATAGAGTTCATCCAGGCCGACATGGGCGACCCGAATGTCGCAGCCGCTGCTGTCAAGGACATGGATATTGTGCTCCATGAAGGTGCTCTTCCGTCAGTACCCAGGTCTGTTGAAGACCCTGCGGCGACACACAGGGATTGCGTCGATGCCACTTTCACAATGCTTCTTGCCGCCAGGAACGCTAAAGTGAAACGATTTGTTTATGCCGCCAGTTCAAGCGCATACGGTGACACACCGGTTTTGCCAAAGGTTGAATCTATGCCCGTAAATCCGCTCTCTCCTTATGCGGTGGGCAAACTTGTCGGCGAATATTACTGCAGCGTTTTTTACAAAGTTTTCGGATTGGAAACTATTGCTTTGCGGTATTTCAATGTCTTTGGGCCATATCAGAATCCCAAGAGCCAGTATGCCGCGGCAATTCCGGCGTTTGTAACTGCTGTGCTCAACGGAACTTCGCCTACTGTTTACGGTGACGGTGAGCAGACGCGTGATTTTACCTACATAGATAACGTGATAGAGGCAAATCTTCTCGCTGCCCGCGCCCCTCGCACCAGCGGCGAAGTGATCAACATTGCTTGCGGCGATCGCATCACAGTCAATGAGATTATCGCTATAATCAACAAACTGCTTGGCAAAAACGTCAAGATCAATTATGTTCCTTCACGCGCCGGCGATGTCAAGCACTCGCTGGCCGATATATCGCTTGCCAATAAGATAATTGGGTATAAACCATTGGTCATGTTCAAAGATGGCCTGGAAAAAGCGATTGACTGGTACAAGCACAATTTGTAATTGATTTTGCAGCGGCATTTTGGTTTGCTCAAAGGTGCGTCCTAAAACGCACCTTTTTAATAGGGGGGCCATTATGCTTGTGAAACGATTTGACGAAAACCCGATCATTTCTCCGCAGGATGTCCAGCCCAGCAGGGACGATTTTGAAGTGGTAGGGGCCTTCAATGCCGGTGCAATCCAGTTTCAAAATGAGGTACTGCTCCTTCTCCGCGTTGCAGAAAGACCAAAACAGATCCCTCCAGCCACTGCTCTTGCCCCAATATATAATCCGACCAGCGGAAATATTGATTATTTCACAGTCCCACACGGCACTAATACTCTCGAATTACTCGATTCACGGGTGTTTCGGTTCAAAAGCGATATTTACCTTACCAGCATATCGCATTTGCGATTAGCCCGGAGTACGGATGGCATTCATTTTACTATCGATGCGCAGCCGGCAGTTTTTCCCGCAAACGAATTTGAGACCTACGGCATTGAAGATCCTCGCA
>Ga0154575_1074_pt2 | contig 13088 bp, 11 predicted proteins | sample RifGroF2_FD_116004 | JGI IMG/M metagenome (GOLD analysis project Ga0154575, IMG submission 116004) | Planctomycetes bacterium GWF2_50_10
CTTTGCGTATTTTGCCTTAAGATGGGCATTGTGTCTTTCGAGACCGTCAGCAGGATTGAGATAAAGCGTTTTCACAACGCGTGCCGCTCGCCCTTTGGCACCATCAAGCACATAATCTTTTTGGGGCATGGGAACAACAGGCTTATACGGCAGCATTTCAACTGGTTCAACCATCTGCGCCAGTATCCCATCGCCCAGTATGAGAACGGGATTGCGCCAGTGGTCTGCGTAATCGAATGCGTTCATCGTGAGCTGGTAAAGTTCTGGCAGTGTCGCCGGCGCAAAAACGATAAGTTTGTAATCACCGTGACCGCCGCCGCGAACGCTTTGATAATAATCAGCCTGTGATGCTCGTATATTGCCAAGGCCCGGACCGCCGCGTACCATATTTGCGATAACACAGGGCATTTCCGCGCCGGCGATATAGCTTATTCCCTCCTGCTTGAGGCTGATGCCCGGCGATGAAGATGATGTCATACAGCGTGCGCCCGCTGCTGCTGCGCCGAAAACCATATTGATCGCAGCCAGTTCACTTTCCGCCTGAATGAAGATTCCGCCCACCTGCGGCATCCGCCTGGACATATATTCCGGCACTTCGTTCTGGGGCGTAATGGGATAACCCGCGTAGAATCGACAGCCCGCCGTAATGGCGGCTTCGGCCATGACATCATTGCCTTTTAGAAGGATCTTCTTACCCATATTATTTTTCGATCTCGATTACAAGGTCAGGGCAGGTACGATAGCACATTCCGCAGGCCGAACATTTCGCCGTATCGTGTATGCAGGCATAGCGCACGCCTTTGGGATTATAATCGTCCGACATGGTTATGAGCTTGCGAGGGCACGCCGCCACGCAGAGTTCACAACTTTTGCAGCGCTCGATATTAAATTTGATCTGTGCCATATCGATATAAAACGTGCACAGTGCACGACATTAAAATAAATAAAAACGTACAACTACCACAATTCAATTTAAAGTATCGCAATATTGTACAAGCCTCACCGGCTATTGCAAAGAGTAAAAACCTAAAATAGAAGTCATCCCAAAATCCTGCTTTGGCGGCGAAAATGGCAATTTTTTTCGCCGGCAAGGAAGGGCGAAACAGCAATAGTTCCGCTATTGCGATGCAGACCGACGCCGTCCGGCGGAAAAAAGTGCCATTTGCAGCCCAAATGAGGTTTTGGGATGGCTTCTAGCCAACTGCGTTTTTGGGCCATTACTGCGGTTTTTTAAGCTCTTCTATTTTCGGCAGGTCCTTTAAGGAGTTAAGGCCAAAAACTTCGAGAAATTTTTTGGTCGTTCCATAAAGCATCGGCCTGCCCAATATTTCGGCTCGGCCGACGATCTTGACAAGACCTTTAAACATCAACGCCCGTATCACTTCACCCGAAGCGACCCCTCGGATGGCTTCTACATCGGCCCGGATCACCGGCTGCTTGTATGCGATGATCGCCAGCGCCTCTATTGATGCCTGCGAAAGTTTGGAATCCGTGCGGACGCGCACAAGCTTCTGCAGCCAGGCATTGTAAACGCCCAGCGTGAGAAGCTGGTACCCGCCGGCGATACGCTCGATGCGGAAAGCATTGTTGTTGGCGCGGTACTTGGCATTGAGGGTATCAATGATATCGCGGAGCTGCTTCGGCGAGCCAAGTTCCACAATCGAAATGAGCTTGGCTTCTGTAAGCGGCTCATCCGAGGCAAAGAGCACCGCCTCAAGTGCCGATTCAACTGTTGCCTCGACACCTTCTTCCTGCGCAAAGAGCTGAGGAGCGGGTTTCTTGGAACCGGGGGCTTCGAATTCAATTTCTTCGTCACCGCCTTGCGGCTGCCCAGCCTCATCACCGGCGGCCTCAACTTTTTCGCTTTCTTCGCTCATCGCATCCGAATCGCTGGCCTCCACCTGGGCACTTTCATCGCAGGGATCGTCAGGCAATGATTCAGCCGCCTGCTCCTCGCCGGCCTGGATGGCCTCGGTGGCAGTTTCGAATTCCTTTATGTCCTGGTCCCTCTGGGGAACGTCACTTGGCTGATTACTCATATTTCCTTCCATACAAATGGGTCGCTATCCTTTTTGCTTTGCGTGATTTTCACATCAGTCAGGGATTTTTGCAAGAGTTGAACTATTTTTACCAGCGCAAATCGCTCCGAGACGCTGTGCGACAGGCACAAACATGTAATTCCCGCTTCGCGTGCGGCCACAGCCTGGTGATGCTTGAGTTCGCCTGTAACATATAGCTCTACCCCTCCGGCAATGACCAAATTCAGGATCGCACCACACGATCCAGCGCATACAGCAGCAGTTTTTATTTTTCTTTTTGCCGGCCCTACGATACCCACCGCTTTTGCACCCGTGGCCTTTTTTATTTGCAAAACAATGTCGTCCAGTGACGCTGCTTTTGCCAATTCGCCCATGCGCCCGAGGCCGAAGCGATCCGCATTAGAAAGTGAGATCACGTCGAACGCCGGTTCCTCATAAGGATGACTTGCGCGAAGAGCTTCAATTACTCCCGCCAGCGCCGACTGTGTAACAATGGTTTCAAACCGCACCTCTTCGACATACTCCTGCTTGCCTTGCGATCCAATCACGGGATTTGAACCGGCAAGCGGCCTGAATGTTCCCGTCCCGGCCAATTCAAAGCCGCAGCGGTCGTAATTACCTATGTGGCCGGCGCCCGCATCCCACATTGCCGAAGCAACCTTGTAATATTCTTTCTCCGGCACGAACACCACGATTTTATATGATGGCATTGCAGGGCTTTGCACCCAATCTCCGATGGGCTTGGGATTTTTTATGCCTATCATTTGGGCAAGGCAATCATTTACACCGCCTGCTACGGCATCAAAAGCGGTATGCATGGAATACACGGCAATGTTATTTCGAATTAGCTCATACACTATCGAGCCAGGCCCGTCGGGGGTTACGGTTTTTAGCGGGTTCCAGATAGTCGGGTGATAGCTGAGGATCAAATTTGCGCCAGTAGCAACAGCTTCATCAAGAACAAGCTTGGTAATATCAATCGTTACCAGCACCTTCTTTACATCGGCCGTGCCGTCGCCGATTAGCAGCCCCACATTATCCCAGCTTTGGGCCAGCTTTATTGGAATACCTTTTTCGAGTACAGCTATAATATCGTTTATCTTCATGTTTGACCCGCCTTACATTGTCTGCAGTTTGAACGCCTCGGCAAATGCCGCCGTGAGTTTGGCTGTGATTGAGCCAGGCCTTGAATCCTTCACTGCATGCGATTCTACTTTTATCACCGGCAGAATGTGCATGACGGTGCTTGTAAGGAAAACCTCATCAGCTTCGAGAAGATCGGTAATAAAAAGATCCCCCTCGATGGTTTCAATGCCGTTTGCTTTCGCGATAGCCAGTACATGCCTGCGAACAATGCCCGGCACAACCGGCGTATTGACAGACGGCGTAAGAAGCTTTCCATTCTTCACGATGAAGATGTTGGACATTGAACCTTCCGCCAGCTTGTTTTCAAAAGTAAACCACAGGGCCTCAAGTGCCATTTTGCGGCGAGCGGTGTCAAGTGCGATAAGACGCGGGAAATAATTAAGCACCTGGTGACCGGCCGTCGGGTCGGTTGGATTCTGCCGAGCGGTATTGAGCACCACGGTAATGCCCGTTTCATAAAGCGCAGCCGGATAAGGCTCAAATGGCGCAGATGTGATCAGCACCGTCGGATTTGGCTCATCAGTTCCCATTGCCATCGGGCCGGAAGTTACCGTAAGCCGAATGCGGGATTGGCCCGCTGGATTCGCCTTGAGCACGGAGCTTACGGCTTCGCCAAGATGGGCCTTTTCCATCGGGATATGGATCCCAAGAGCGCCGGCACTATTAAAGAGCCGGTCGAGATGATCGGCAATAGCAAAAACTTTACCCCCGCAGCTTCGCATAATTTCAAATATGCCCGCGCCATAAAGCAGGCCGCCGTCGTTGACGGACAAGCGCGCATCGCGATCTTCTATAATAGACCCGTTGAAGAAAATTTTCATGTCGTACTCCCCGCAAGCATCGCGCTAAATTCTTCGATAATACCTATAGCCGCCGAGCACCCCAGCCGCTCAGCACCCGCGTCAAGCATATCAAGTGCCTGCTTTGCGGTTTTGATCCCCCCTGCCGCTTTTATTTTGCATCGTGGCGCAAATTGCTTCATGAGCTTTACATCCTCAACACGCGCCCCGCCTGCCGAGTTAAAACCGGTACTGGTCTTTACAAAATCTACTCCAAGATCAGATGCTATCTCGCAGACGAACTGGATCTGGTCGGGGCTAAGTGCGGCAGCTTCGATTATCACCTTCAGCACGACTGGCGGCTTCATAACCTTGCACACCTTAAGCACATCCACGAACTCGTTACGCAAATATCCCCCGTCTTTACCTATCACCGATGCCAGGTCCGCCACAATATCCACCTCATCCGCCCCGGCGAATATTACCTCACGCGCCTCAGCCGCCTTTATCTTCGGCATATTCGTCCCGAATGGAAAACCCGCGACAGAAACAACCTTCACATCAGAACCCCCAAGTTGATCTACCGCGTAGCTCACCCATCGAGGGTGCACGCAAACGGCAAAAAAACCCCACTGCTTCGCCTCCGAGCACAATTTCGCGATATCACTGGCACAAGCCGTTGCGCTTAAAAGCGTATAGTCTATTGTCTTTGCAAGCTGTTTTGCGTTTTGTATCACCAGGGCTGCCTTTCGATTTTGATTTTCCCTTTTGCCCGGAAGAATTCGACAGCTTCATCAAGGCTGCGAAATACCGTCGCTGTCTGCGTTATGAATACCGATGGCTCATGCTTAGCCGTCCAGATTACATATTCTTCCTTCGCCGCTTCGTGTGCATGCTGAAGTTCACGTTCAACGCCGCTGGATATAAGTGCCCTGCCATCCGGACCGGCGGGTATATAACTGATGATCATATCGGCCTGGTCTATCAGCATGAAATCACGGGCATATATCTGGCTGTTGACGTCGCGCTCTACGAGGAGCACTTCCTTGAGGTCGAATTTGACCGGCTTGCCAAGAACATTGATTTCGATGTGATCTTTGCCCGCTGCTTCAGCTCGCCGCGCGTATACGGGCAGATATGCTTCTTCCAGATCGCCGGGATCAAAGCATATAAAATGCTCTTTCATCACATTGCGAAAATTGACCAGCTCCTGCTGAACCTGCGGCATATCGACAACATGGGTCATTGGGAAGCTTAAATACGCCCGCGCGCGGCGAGGCTCGAATAATAGCCTGTAGAATGCTTCCACCGTGCTCGTATCACTTCCACGGGCCAGGGCATAAAATGGTACCCCGTCGCGCACGCCGTTTGCAAGCATTTCAGTGCCGAGTATTTCTTCTTCTCGCCAGACCAGCAGGTCCTTGAGCGAATGCTTTATCGGGTGCTCTTTCGTAAGCCGCACATGCAGAATATCAGCCCCTTCTATAACGCAGACATACATATCCGCGTTTAGAAGTCGCATCTGATCAAAATCAACCGCAGGGAAAAGACCATGCCGCCACCGAAACGTAGCATGCGTATTCACAATAAGATGCTCAACATGCTTTGATTTCGCGATAATATCCTTGAACACGCACCGGCGCAGTGACTGTAGCCGCTTCAGCGATATATCCAGTATCTTGCCTGCCGGAATATCCGGGGCTTCGGCATACATCATTTCGCCCACGCTGGCAAGCTCAACATTTTTCCCGCGCAAGCGGCACATCTCCACCACCGCTTCAAGGTAGCTCTTTTTATCGACGCCAACCATCCCTGTAACGACAACTATCATTTACGATCTTATCTTTCGGAATTAAACTCCAGGACAATGCGCATCCACTATGCCCAGGCAAAACGGCATTTTCGCCGATTTTCGCAAAAATCGCAAGTTTCAACTTGATCGCTGTAATTTCAAACCGGTATTCGCCCCGGCGCAACGGATTTGAGTATCTCAAACCATATTATGCTCGCTACCCCAGCTATGATACATATCACCACATCAGCGGCGTTGAGCCTGGAGAAATGAAAAACATTCCTCAGCCACGGTGTGTTTATAACTATACCGATAAACAAAACAGCCCCGCCGACAACCCACCAAAGTGCGCTATTTGGCTCCTTGTACATGGCGATTATCGTCCTTGACCACGACCGGTTGGTCAGGATCAGGCACAGATTCGCCACCACAAGCGTCACAAACGTAAGCGCCCGCGAATTCTCATCACTTCGTCCCATATCCCGCGATATTGCGAATACCCCAAGTGCTATCGCAAGAACGCTAAACCCCTGCAGCAAACTCATTCCAAGCGAGTGCATACTGAAAAGACTCTCCTGTGGATTCCGCGGCGGCCTTTGCATTATGTCCGGCTCAGCCCCTTCAGCCTCAAATATAATAGAACACGCCGGATCGATGATCAGCTCCAAAAACACAACATGCACCGGCATCAAAATTATCGGCCAATCCCCCATAAACACCGGAACAACAGAAAGCCCCGCGATCGGCACATGTATCGCGAAAATATAAGAAACCGCTTTCTTGATATTGTCAAAAATGCGCCGCCCCAATTTCACCGCCTCCACTATTGAAGAAAAATCATCATCAAGCAATACCAGTGCCGATGCCTCCCTTGCCACATCCGTACCGCGCCCGCCCATGGCTATACCAATATGAGCCGCTTTAAGGGCCGGCGCATCATTTACACCATCGCCTGTCATGGCCACGATTTCATTTCGGATTTTGAAAGCGTTTACGATTCGCAGTTTCTGTTCCGGCACCACTCTTGCAAACACGTTTACATTGCTTATATTTTTTGCAAGTTGCTCATCCGTCATTTGATCCAGTTCAGCACCGGTGATAACTTCATGCAGTTGCGATAGCCCCGCCTGCCTTGCTATAATTTCAGCCGTACCCCGATAATCACCCGTGATCATCGCAACCCGTATCCCTGCCGTACGGCACTCCTCAACCGTAAATGGCACATTGGGCCGCACAGGATCCGCCAGCCCAATAAGCCCTATAAATGTAAAATCCAGATCATGCTGGTTCTGCGGCAAAATAGGCACTAACCTAAGCCCCCTCGCTACCCCCAAAACCCTCAACCCCTGCCCCGCCATAACAGCCACCTTACCCAGCAGCATCCTCGTGCGATCCGCGTCGAAATGGCACAAATCCGCTATTGCTTCCGGCGCACCCTTCGCTGCCACAACATGCCTGATCCCGTCCGTATGCCGCCACACATGCGAAATCGCCAATTGCTCCCGCGTCAGCGGATACTCGCGTTCCAGCACCCAGTCCGTGTGCAGATGCTCTGTCCGCACCAGGTATTTTTGCCCCAGTTCCACAAGCGCCTTCTCCATTGGATCAAACGGCTCACTCTTGCTCGCCAGAATTCCAAACTCCAGCACCTCATGAAAATTTTCCGGCAGTTGGCTTATGGATGCATCGCTTGTATCGAATACATCATCCCACACGCCCATCTGCTTCACCGACATTTGGTTAAGCGTAAGGGTACCAGTTTTATCCACGCACAAAACCGTTGCCGCCCCAAGCGTCTCAACCGCCCCCGTGCGACGCGCAAGCACATTCTTCCGTGAAATTCGCCATGCGCCGATCGCCAAAAACACCGTAAGCACCACCGGCAATTCCTCCGGCAAAGTAGCCATCGCAAGTGTAATACCTACCAGTAGTCCCTGTTCCCAGCTGCTTTGGCTGTTGCCTCGCGTCAGCCCGTAAACAATTACCACTATCGCGCAAATACTCAATCCCGCTGTCGCAAGCTTCTTAACCAGCCGCCCCGTCTGCCGCTGCAATAGCGTCTCTTCCTGATCCAGTGATTGAAGTGATCTCCCTATTTTCCCCAGCTCGGTATTTATACCCGTCGCCAGCACTTCACCCGCCGCCTGCCCCGAAGTAACCAGCGTGCCCGAATATACAAAAGGCAGATCCTCACCCCCAGGCCTGCCCGCCACGCTAAAATTCTCCAAAGTCGAAGATTTCCCAACCGCGACCGATTCCCCCGTCAAAAGTGATTCATTTACAGACAGATTTATTTCATTTCGCAATACCGCATCAGCAGGCACCCTGTCGCCTTCAGCCAGTATGATCATATCCCCCCGCACAACCTCCCGGCCTGCAATTCGCTTATGCCGCCCATCCCTTATCACAAGCGCCCGCGGACTTGACAGATCCCTCAGTGCATCCAGCGCACTTTCCGTACGGCGTTCCTGCACTATCGTAATACCCATGACCACGAACACAAACCCAAGCAGCATCATCGCATCTGTTAAATGTTCGCGCCCCATAAGCAGGTAAACCGTGCCGCACGCCACCAGCAAAAGAAACATCGGCTCGCGCATTACTTCAAAAGCGATACGCCAAAAGCTTCTCTTCTGCCCGGCAGGCAGTTCGTTATACCCCTCATCCCGCAAGCGCCTCGCCGCCTCTGCCTCGCTCAACCCTTTAATGGAACGAATATCAAAGTCATAGGCCATATCAAATCCCCAAAATCGCGCGTTTCATCAATTATAACTTAATCACGCCCGCCCGATGGGTATAAAAAAAGGCACAGGTGATTAGCCCATGCCTTCCAATTCTCATATCCGCCGAATTATTCTTCGGATTTCTTCTTCTTACTGTTCTTCTTGGGAGCCTCTTCGCCCTCAGCCTCTTCCTTCTTGGCTTTCTTGGCGGGCTTCTTCTTTTCTTCCAGCTTCGCCGGCTCGACATCGTTGATCTTCGCCGTCTCAAGCAGCTTGCTTACGCACTTTTCCTCGCGTACCTGCATGGAAAATTGTGCCAGCGATCCATCGCGCACCATTTCCTCACGCATCTTTTCAGGCCGCCTGCCGCGCTGTGCCGCGATCCGTGCGATATGCCCGTTGATCTCTTCTTCCGAAACCTCGATCCCAAGCTTGGACGCGATCTTATCCATGATGAAGAACGTCTTGAGCTGTTCCTTTGCCCGTTCTTCCGAACCAGCCCGCAGCTCCTGCACATGCTCTTCCACCTGCTCCTTGGGCACGCCGCGCATCAGCAGATTGATATACTCGCGTTTGAGTATCTGTGCGGACTGGTCGCCCACGATCGCCGCCGGCAGTTCAAACGCCGTGCTTTCGTTGAGGTACTTGTAAACCTGGTCCCTCATCGCGTCCTGCGCCTGCTGTTCGTTGCGGTCCGCCAGCATCTCCCGGATACGATCTTTAAGCTCTGCCTCGCTCGAAAGCCCGAACTTCGTAAAGAAATCCTCATTGAGCTGCGCCGGTATCTGCCTCTTGATATCCTTGACCGCTATCTTTACATCCACCTTCTTGCCGCGGTACTTTTCATTGTAGAAAGTCGCCGGCACATCCACGGTGGCCGCCTTCTCATCACCCTGCTTGGCCCCTGCCATAAGCTCTTCAAGCTCCGGCACAGCCACACCGCCGACAAAACCGTTCTTGCCGACTGTTACTGTTTCATTATCCAGCTTGGTAGGCTCCGCCTCATCTTCAGCCTTTATTTCAACAGCCGCTATTACCTGGTCGCCCGCTTCGACCGAGCCGCCTTCCTGCGGCGTCCATATGCCCGCTCGCTTCTGCAGCGCGACAACTTCTTCATCGATCTTCGCGTCGGTCACCTCGAACTTGGGCTTATTGATCTCGATGCCCTCGATCGCCGGCAGTTCAAACTCCGGCCGCACTTCCACCTCGAACGAGAACTTCATCGGCCCGTTTTCCGGCAGTTCGACCTTTTCAAAATCGATATCCGGATCACCAAGCGACTCAATATTATTATCCTTCAGGGCAGCCTCGGAAGCCTGGGCAAGCAATTTAAGCTTTACCTGCTCCGAAACTTCCTTACCGAACTTCTTCTCCAGCAGCCGAACCGGCGCCCTCCCCTTACGAAATCCAGGCACCAAAGCCTCTTCCTTGAGTTCCTTAAACTGCTCCCCAAGCATCGCTTTTACCGATTCCTGCGGGACTTCCACAGTCACCTTCTTACGGCAGACCCCTGCCTCTTCGATGGTAACCAGGTTCTTAACTTCTGCCTTTTCGTTGTTTTCCGCCTTTTCAGCGTTTTTCTTAGCCATTTTGGCCGCTCCTATTAAATTAACAAAAAAAGTCGGCTCCGGGTTGTCTTCCGAAAGCCGACTTGACTTTTCCAGACCTTTTCAGGCCCCAACATATCAGCAACCAACGCCAAACCGCAACCCGGCCGATATCTCGCTGATACTATATAAAGCGGGTGATGAGACTTGAACTCACGACATTCACGTTGGCAACGTGACGCTCTACCACTGAGCTACACCCGCGACAATCCACGAAAGTATACGCAATTTCCCCTCTCTTGCAAGACTTTTTTACCAAACCGTCAAAAAGAATTACCCCAATATCCACAATACCCCCCTCTTTAAATAATCAATAATCCGTAATCAATAATCAATCAAAGGTTGTTTCCAGCTTTTCGATCATCTGCGCCTCAACTTTGCTTATCGCCGCAAGTCCAAGTATTCCCCCGCTTGCCGACGCCACCGACCTCGCATGACCGATAAGCTCAATTTTAAGATTTTCCCGCTCTTCTTTGCTTAGCTCCTCGCATAGCCCTTTGATATATGCTTGCCACGCTCCCAGCAGCTTCGCCTCTGGCTTATGTGTTAGCCAGTTCTCAAGAAGTTCATAATCTATCGTACCCTTGGCAAAACCCGCCGTAGTAGCCGCTTTAAGCGTAGCATCCCGCTCCTTTTCATTCACAGACCCATCCGCCCAAGCCACCTCCACCAGCGGAATTATCGCCAGCGATGCCAGCGTTTCAGGCCTCACATTAAGTTTTACAAGCTTATCCAGCACCGCCTGATTAGTTATACCAGATACAGCAGCCAGCGACTCGCGGCTCTCATTCATCGCCTCCATCGCCTTTAGTTCTTCAATAAGCTTTGTATCCTGCTTCAAAAAGAACGCATCTTCCAGGGTTTTCTTGCTTTCAGACGTATTTGCGAAAAAATCTTCCAACATCGAATTAATCCTTTAAAAACAGAAACCGTAATACCAGAATTATAGCCCATAAACCCCTCCCCAGCAACAAAAACAACCTCCCCGTCCCTAACCACTGCCCGCCGCAGCAGCGACACTGTCATTCCCGCTAAGGCGTGAATCCAGAATAAAAAGCGTCGCGCAGCGACTCCACAATTCTAAAATTTGCGCCCTATAGAAAACTTCTTCGAGCCCCTGTTAAGGGGCGCAAGCTTGTTAGCCAGGGGTGGAAACCCCTGGAATATGATAAATAAACAACCAGAACCCCCGTAGGGGGTGAAACTTCGGTTTCGGATTTCTTATTTATACGCCATCTCCCGTGAAACCCGTGTAATCCATTATTAACTCCTCTATCCTCCGTTTTGAATTTGCCGTTTGGGTATTCGAATTTGTTTGAGATTTGTTATTTGTGATTTGGAATTTGTTTCGGATTTCGTGCTTCGGATTTCGGATTTATCTTTTTCTAACTGCCAAAGTATAAATCCTTCTCCCCTCCGCCAGATACTTCCGCTCAAAATTAGTCCCTGCCCACTCCCCCTTGTCCGGCTCGGCGTACGAGGTAGGAAAAAAATCGATCCTCTCAAGCTGCGGGTTTGTAAGCACCCTCTCCATCTGCTCGAAATAATCGCTATGATCCGTCGCGCACCTGATAACACCGCCCGGCTTAAGCACCCGCAGCATCTCGACGAGATTGGCATCATTAACAAATCGACGCTTATTATGTTTCTTTTTCGGCCACGGATCAGGAAAGTAGATATGAAGACACGATATTGAACTGTCCGCGATATGTTCTTTGATAAGCCACGCAGCATCGGTACGAATTATACGGACGTTCTTCACAGCCCACCTGCCGATGCGGTCTATAGCATACCGGTAAACTTTTGAGCACCATTCCACCCCGAAAAAATCATCCTCCGTCGCCGCCCTTGCCTCATTGACCAGAAACGTCCCCTTCCCCGAACCTATCTCAAAATGAACCGGTGCCGTCCGTCCGAAAATAACACCAAAATCAAGCCTGCCCACCAGCGTATTCGGATCCAGCACAACTTCGGGATAATGTTTCAATACACGAGCCATTCAACCAGCCTGCGTTTAATATTAATGTTCAGGGATTCACAACCGGTATAAAACCAGACGCGAGAGTATACCAGTCCGGCAAAATAAGTAAAGAACCGCTCAAGCCCCACCCATTTTTAAACGACATAGATGCTGAGTAGTTCCGTATATATTAAGAGGAAGACGGATATGGCCCCAACAATACTAAAGCTGACTCGCAAACGGGTGCTCGTTGACGTAGATACGCAAAGAGACCTCCTCATGGTCGAAGGCACATCGTGCGTCCGCAACCACAGAAGAGTTCTCGCCAATATCCGCAGGATCATGGCCTGGGCTAGAGCAACCGGCCTGCCCGTCATATCCACTGCTCAGGTCAATAAGTGCCCAAAGATAAACTATTGCCTCGAAGACACCCCCGGCTCTGCCAAAATGAGCTATACTCTCCTCAACAGGCGGGTAAGCTACCAGGCCGATGGCTACACCGATCTGCCAAGGGAGTTCTTCAAGGATCACGAACAGATGGTACTCAAAAAGCGAACCTTCGACCCGTTCGATGAACCGCGCGCAGAACGCGTCCTCACCGAAATGCGTGCCGACGAATTCGTCGTTATGGGCGCGATAACCGAAAGCTCCATAAAGGCTACCGTACTGGGCCTTCTCCTCAGAGGCAAACGCGTCGTAGTGATCGAAGATGCCATAGGCTCCCACGACAAAAACGCCGCCGAAATAGCCCTCAGACAAATGCAGGCCAAAGGCGCAAGATTAGTCGAAACCAAAACAATAGCAGGCTCAACCCATCTTCGACTCGTAGGCGCATGCAAATGCCCCCGCTGCCAGGGCCTGTTGGAAAAAGCCGAAAAACAAGAACCCGTCACACAAAAATAACTTTTCGTGGCACACACCAGCCCTCAAGAATTCTGTTTAGCCCCCAGGCTCGCCCTGGGGGTTTCTTTTGGTACAAACCGGTAACATAGGTAACAAAATAAACCGAGGACATAGGTAACAGTTTTGGTTATAGAATAGG